>ERZ827363.867-NODE-867-length-31908-cov-4.052742_pt1 | contig 31908 bp, 26 predicted proteins | sample MGYA00519776_ERZ827363 | MGnify/ENA primary metagenome ERZ827363 (study PRJEB31778, sample SAMEA3449288) | human gut metagenome | biome: human gut; feature: human-associated habitat; material: faeces | place: United Kingdom | collected 2010/2012 ...
TCCAAAAGCTCCGTGATCACTTCAAACGACTGCCGCATCTCCTGACAGAAGCCGGTCACGCCGGTCATCGCATCCGTAATCGCCGTGCTCTCGCTCGCATTGCTGCTATTCCCGGCAGCCATCTGCCCGCTTCAATCAAACCAGTTCCTCCTCAATCCCCGCAGCTCCTCTATCTCTTCCTTTCATCTAACCCCTTCTTTCCTCATACTTTCCGCCCGATCGAACATATGAAAACACTTTCCCGTACACTCCTTTTTCTTCGCCATCCGACACCACCCGCAGCCCTTCGCCCCCTCACCAGCAATAGATTCCCATGCCCCACCGAACCCTCAAACACCCACTCCCTCCGTTCCTTTCCGTTTCCCCCCTCTTCTATAAACCACTCTCCCTCTACCCGCCACTCCCCCTTTCTCTGTATTCCCCGCCTAATCAAATACTCAAAAGCATCTCCCTCCTGCACCCCTTCGCCCCCGATGTCACTCATCCCGCAGCCCTTCGCCCATTCCCGACATCAACGGAACGCCTCACCCCTGCCGAAACCCCAACGCCCGCCCTATTCCCCTCTCCGGAAGCTACCTCCTTTTACCCCGTCCGCCCGACATAACCCTCCCACAGCCCCAGTCTCACCCGGCTGCACGCCTGCATTCCTCTGTCTCCGCTCAATCAAATGCTTGATGCAGCCGCCCTGCTTCCCATAGGCTGCATCCCAACAAAAATCCGACACCCTCCGCATTTCTGTTCTTTTGAGGTGATTTATGAAAAAGTTTGCATTTACCCTGTCCGCCGCCCTTCTTCTTGCTTTTGGCGGCACTTCCGTCCATGCGGCCTCCGCCGCCACCGTGACCACTGCCTCCACGGGATTAAACGTCCGGAGCGCTCCCTCTGCCTCGGCGTCCGTCGTCTCCTCTCTACCAAAAGGGGGAACGGTCTCTCTTCTCTCTCAACACGGCGATTGGTGGAAGGTAGAATACGCCCCCAACTTCTACGGCTACTGCAGCGGCGCTTACCTTTCTGAGCTTCCATCCAGCTTTACCGCCGTCGTTTCCACTCAGTCCGGCTCCTTAAACGTCCGCAGCGGAGCCGGCACGAGCTTTTCCGTCCTCACCTCCCTCCCCAAAGGGACGGCCGTCACCGTCCTGTCCCGATCGGGCAAATGGAGCCGCATCCTCTGGGGCGGAACAAAGACCGGCTATGTTATGAGCTCCTACCTTTCCAAAACCTCTGCTTCCCTTTCCGTTCCTTCTTATCTGCAAACGGACTCCCGATGGTCTTCCCTGACCCTCGGCTCCTCCGGAAAAACCATCGGGCAGATCGGGTGCGCCGTCACCGCTCTTTCCATGGCCGAATCCTACCGCACTAAAACCGCTGTTACGCCTGCCGAGATGAGCCGCCGCCTTACCTACACCCCCGGCGGTGCCCTTTACTGGCCGGAAAACTACCTTTTGGATACCCCGGACGACCCGCTTTTGACCCTCCGCAGCCTGATTTTGCAAGGGACTCCGGTGATCTGCGGCGCAAAGACCTCCTCCGGCGGACAACATTGGGTGGTGGTCACCGGCTATAACGGCAAGGGCCTTTCTGCGGAAAACTTTTCCATCAATGACCCCGGCGCCTCCTCACGCACCAACCTACAGCAGTTTTTTGCGGCCTATCCTGTCTTCCACCGGCTTGTCTGGGCAAAGTGACCTTGTAAAAATATTGTGATTTTTTCTAATTTCTTGCTCTTTTTCGGCTTTCCGTTGCCTTTTTCGTAAAAAACCGCTACAATAAAAGCAAAGATTGAAAGAGGGTATGGGTATGTTGAGTCAAACCGGTCATTTTCCCACAGTCACTCCCGCCGAAGCCGGCGTGGACGCCAACGGGATCCTGCGCTTTCTGGATGCCTGCCAGGAGCGGAAAATAAACCTTCATGGGCTTCTCCTTCTCCGGGAGGGGAAAGCGGTCGCCGAAGGGTACTTCTCCCCCTACTGCCGGGAGGATAAAATGCACCTTTTCTCCATCAGCAAAAGCTGGACGTCCACTGCGGTAGGCTTCGCCGTACAGGAAGGGCTGCTTTCGATCCACGATAAGGTCGCTTCCTTCTTCCCGGACAAGCTCCCCGACCCGGTCCCGGAAAATCTGGCGGCCATGGAAGTCCGTGACCTCCTTCGGATGGGCACCGGAAACGATAAGGACACCCTTCCCGCCATGCGGCTGGAACCGGACGGCGACTGGGTGAAGATCTTCCTTCACTGCCCCGTGGAGCACCGTCCCGGGACCAAGTTTGTCTACAATTCCGGCGCTTCCTATCTGCTCTCCGCCATCGTCCAGAAGGTGTCCGGACAGGATCTGATCGCCTTCCTGACCCCCCGGCTCTTTGAGCCGCTCCGCATCACCGGTGTCACCTGGGATCGTTCCCCTCAGGGCATCTGCTGCGGCGGATGGGGCATCCATGTGTCCACCGAGGATCTGGCGAAGCTGGGGCAGCTTTACTTAAACGGCGGTATTTTCGACGGCAAGCGGCTCCTTTCCGAAGAGTGGGTAAAGGAAGCCACCTCCGCCCAGATCGACAATTCCCCCTCCAATACAGCGCCCGACTGGATCTGCGGCTACGGCTATCAGATCTGGCGGTGTCAGCACGGCTGCTACCGCTTTGACGGCGCTTACGGCCAGTATATGGTCGCTATCCCCAAGTTCCACGCTGTTCTCGCCCTGACCTCTTTTGTAGGCAGCATGCAGGAGGTACTGGATCTGATCTGGGAGAATCTCCTCCCTGCCTTCCACGATGCTCCCCTGCCTGCCTCAGAAGCAGATCAGAAGCTGTCTGAGCGGCTGAAGCATCTTTCCTGCTTCACCCCCGACGGCGTTGGCCGGAGCTTCAGCGCCGCCTATGCCTGCGAGGACAACGAATACGGCTTTACCGGCGTTTCCGTCTCCACTTCGGAGCAAGGCGGCGAGCTGATCTTCACCGCCGAAAACGCCTCCTGGCGGATCCCCTTCGGCGCCCCCGCTTATCGTCTGGGAAATATCGATGGCTTCCCCGTGCCCAACAATATGATCGCCGCCGGCGTCCGGGAGCCTGCCATGAAGGGCGAACCCATCGGCGCATCCGCCGCATGGGATGGGGACACCCTCCATCTGCGGATGGTCTATCGAGCCACTCCCCACTATCTGGACTTCCATCTGGATACCGCCGCTCCTTCCTTAAACTTCTGCTTCCCCTGCCCGAATTTTGTGGGGAACGACCGAAACACCACAATCGCACTGACCCTCCGATAAGAAACCTGCCGGTTCCCGTTTTAACAAGGAACCGGCAGGTTTTTATAACAGCCGAAAACGCCCCCTCTGTCCGGATTTTCTCCGAGAGGGGGCGCCTCTTATTCTTTTTCGGCGGACTCTTCCGCTTTTGCGGTTTCTCCGTGGTGCTTAAGATTTTTGATAAAGCTCACCACGACCATCCCGATGATGATCATAATGGGCAGCGCCGCACAGATGGACAGGGTCTGCAGCATGGTAAGGGTGCTGTCGCTGAAGAGCAGTGCGATAGGCAGCAGGATGAAGACCACACTCCAGAACACTCGCAGCTTCCGGGAAGGCTCCTCCCCTTCCTTGATGTTTTTGACGGAATAGGAGGCGATCACCATGGTCAGTGCGTCAAAGGTGGACGCATAGAAAGCGATCATGGCGAGGATCAGCAGGACAATGGCGATCTTTGCGATGGGCAGCGTCTCAAAAACCGACAGGATCGCTTCCGCAGGGGTCGCCCCCGCCGCCAGCTGGCCCGCCACGTCCACCTTTCCGGTGACCTGCTGGTAAAGGCCGTAGTTCCCGAAGACGATAAAGGCGGTGAAAGTAGCGGAAATGCCACTGATGTAAGCGCCTAAGATCGTTTGGCGGATGGTGCGGCCCTCGGAGATCTTTCCGATGAAGAAGGGGGTCGCCACCGCCCAGGAGATCCAATAAGCCCAGTAGAAGATGGTCCACTTCTGCGGGAAGCCGGTAACGCCGTCGCCGGACAGCCGCAGGGGATCCATCCAGGTGGACATTTCAAGGAAGTTGTTTGCCACGCCGCCGATAGCGGAAACGCCGGTCTCAATGATATACCGTGCCGGCCCTCCGAAGAGAAACACCGCCAGCAACGCAAAGAACAAGAACACGCAGATGTTTGCCACCTTGGAAATGCCCTTGATGCCGAAGATGACCGCCAAGGTGAAGACCACGGCAATGAGCACCAGGATCCCGATGGTCAGGAAGTGGGAAGGGTTCCACCCGGTCAGAGAGCAGATGGCCTGGGAAAGCAGAGGGGTCGCCAGCGAGAAGGTCGTGGCCGTGGCCGCTAAAAGTCCTACTACTGCAAACAGGTCGATGGCTTTTCCCAAAACGCCGTCCACTTTTTTCCCGAGGATGGGCCGGCAGGCTTCACTCATCCGCTGCCGGGGAGACTTCTTTACATACATCATGTAGCCGTATGCCGCCGCCGGAAGGATGTAGAACGCCCACGGGATGGGTCCCCAGTGAAAAAGCGGATACCGGGAAGACCAGTCCTGCTTCTGCGCCAAGGTCATGTTCTCCATGGCGAAGGGGGTCTCATTGAAGTAGTACGCCCACTCGATCAGCGCCCAGTAAAGGATGTCCGCTGCCATGGTGGAGGTAAAGATCATCGTGCCCCAGCTGAAATTGCTGTACCGGGGCTTTTCCAAGTTCCCCAGCTTGATCTTCCCCCATTTGGAGCAAGCGATGAAAAGGGACACAATCAGGATCCCCAGCCCGAAGAGAATGTACACAAATCCGATGTCGTTGACCAGAAAGTTCCGAAGGCTCTCGATCACCTTCGACGAATTTTCCGGAAACAGAATGAGCAGCAGAGCCATTGCTCCGATGGCAAGCAGCGGGAAAACCGTCAGGCTCCAGTCGATGCGGCTTTCCGTTTTTTTCTTAAGATCCACTTTTTGTCCTCCCTTATTTGCCGTAGGTCTCCCAGTATTCCCCACAAAGACGTTGGGCCCGGCGGAAACGGTCAAGGCCGTAGCTGCCGAAGTCGTCGCCCTTTGCTTCTTTGAGCACCGTCCAGATGCTCCAGAGGAAATCCAGCGAGATCTTGAAAATCAGGAGCTTTTCCCGGATGACCGACAGATCTGCTCCTTCTTTGAAATAATAATGGAAAAAGAGCTCCTCGTCCTCAGGTGTGAAGTCGTTTTCCAGAAACAACGCCGCCACATCGCACATCGGGTCGTTGATGCCCGAATACTCCCAGTCGATGAGGTAAAGACGCCCGTCCTTATCCTTTACCAGATTCGCCGCCACCAAGTCGTTATGGCAGGGCAGCTGGTCGTAACCGATGTCCTTCAGCCGCTGATAAAGCGCCATGACCTGCACCTTCAGCTGGTCGTAGCCCTTGTACATTTTAGCGTTTTCGCCCTTTAAAAGCTCCTCGTACCGCAAGGATTCCTCAAAGGGGTCGAACCGGTTTTTGAGGGGCATCTCCGACTGGTGTACCCGCCGGAGGATGTCGGCGGTGCGCCGGATGTTCCCTTCCAGCCGTGCCGTCCGTGGATTCAAGGTTTCGGCTCCGTCGATGTACTCGCTGACCTTGATGCCGGTGGCGGCATTGCTGTAAACCAAGCGGCAGTTAAACCCGAGATCGGAAGCAATTTTCGCATTTCGCTCCTCGTTTTCCCGGTTGATCAGGCTTTCCGTCATCCGGCCGGGCAGCCGCAGGATGTATCGTCCCTGTTTCAGCTCCACATAGTAGTTGGTATTGGTCATCCCTCCGGCGAAGGAGATCTCCACAATGTCCTCCGGGGAAATGTTCAGGATCTGCGTCAGCGTGTCTGCCGCCAGCTTTTCCCGCATCTGGGTCTCTTTCCGCTGGATCCGGGGATAGAGGATGTTGACCAGCATCTCGTACTGCCGGGAGGTCTCCACCTTACTCCAGACCAGGTCGTCCACCATGACGCCCCGGAACCGGTAAAGCCGCCCGATGTTTTCCAGAACGTATTCGTAATTGAGGTAAGGGTTCTCATTTTCGGAAAAATAGGAAAGCATCCGCCGGAACACTTCTTCGGAGAGCTTGACCACCCCGGTCATTTCCCCCTGGATCCGGTTGATCTGGTGGATGTCCTTGCTGATCCGGAAAATGTCCCCCTCCTGATCCAGCTCCACGAAGCTCTCGTCCCCGTGGCCGGAAGGCGCCGCCAGAAGGGCGCTGAAGGGGCTTTCCGATTCCAGAAGGGCGGAAACGCCTTTCTGCTCGAACACAAGGTCGCTTTTCAGAAGGAGGAAGCCGCCTTCGACTTTTCCTTCCAGCAGGCTCAAGCCGTACATGGTGCCCGTCCACTTATAGCGTGGGTTTTCCACCACGGTCACATTGCTGCGCCCCGACAGGTGCTCCCGGAGCTTTTCCGCCTGAAAGCCGGCGATGACGAAAAACCGCCGGATGCCGCAGTCCTCCAGCACCCCCATGGCCCGATCCAGCACCGTTTTCTCTCCCAAAGGCAGCAGCGCCGCCGGAAGGTCGAAATCCTCCCGCCTGCCGGCCGCAAGGATCACCGCCGTCCGGATCGGCTCCTTTTCCTCCGGCAGGGAGAGCTTCATCTGCTGCCGGGAAAGGAGTGCTCCTTCCAGCACCCGGCTTCCCTGCTCCGTTAAAGAGAACCGGTTTCGCTTCCCGCTCCGCTCCGACTGAAGATACCCTTCTTCCTCGGCACTGCGCAGCAGGCTGTTCACCTTTCCCACTGAAAGGCCCAAAAGCGCTGCCAGCTCCCGCTGATTGGCGGAAGGCGACTGATTCACCGCCCGGAGGATCGAAAACAGATCGTCCAAGATACCCCTCCTGTTCATTTTTTGAACGTTCATTATGCTGCGATTATACACGATAATGAACGGATTGTCAAGAGGTTTCCCTATATTTTCTGAAGTTTTTTTCCAATGATTTTGATACTTTCAATTGCCCCGGCAGTTTTTTTGTGCTACAATAAAGCTGACAGCAAAATTTGACAGGAGGATTTTTTATGTTATTCAAAAACGGTTTGGTTTTCATGGAAAACGGCACTTTTGAAAAGGTCGACGTCCGCACAAAGGACGATAAAATCATCGAAGTCGGTCCCTCCCTACCCGCAAACGGCGAAGAAGTGAAGGACATTTCCGGCAAGCGCCTGATTCCCGGACTGGTGGACATCCACTCCCACGGCTGCGGCGGAGCAGACTTCTGCGACGGCACTCAGGAAGCCCTCCAGACCATGGCCGATACCTACCTGAAAGCCGGCGTCACCACTACCCTCGGCACCTCCACCACCGTCCAGCCCGACACCCTCCGGAAAATTTTCCGCAACTACGGCGAATTTGTCAAGAAGCAGACCCACGGTGCCCGGATGATCGGTGTCAACATGGAAGGGCCCTTTCTCTCCGTGAAGAAACGGGGCGCCCACATCCTTGAGTACCTGCTCCCCGCCGACTTCGAGCTGTTCACGGAACTGAACGAGCTGTCCGGCGGACGGATCCGCCAGGTGGATCTGGCTCCTGAGATCGAAAACGGCATGGACTTCATCCGCAAGGCCTCCAAGGTCTGCACCGTCTGCGTCGCCCACACCACTGCCGGCTATGAGCAGACGTTAGCCGCCTACGAAGCAGGCGCCACCAGCAACACCCATATGTACAACGCTATGGTGGGTCTCTCCCATCGGGAACCCGGCACCGTCGGCGCCATTTACGATTCCGACACCTATGCGGAGTTGATCTGTGACGGCTTCCATATCCACCCCGCCGTGATCCGCGCCACCTTCAAGATCCTCGGAAAAGACCGGATCTGCCTCATTTCCGACTCCATGCGTGCCGCCGGCTGCCCCAACGGAACCTATGAGCTGGGCGAGCAGGATGTCTTCGTCAAGGACGGAAAGGCTGTACTGGCCGACGGCACCATTGCCGGCTCCATCATCAACGTCCACACCGCCGTGCAGCGGGTCATCTCCTTCGGCATCCCCATGGAGACCGCTCTGAAGGCCGCCACCATCAATCCCGCCCGTGCCGCCAAGATCGACAACGTAGTGGGCAGCATCGTTCCCGGCAAGTATGCCGACCTCTTAGTCGTAGACGACGACGTCAACGTAGAAGAGATCTATCTGGCCGGCGTCCGCCAGTAAGAAAAATCCCCGATATGCAAAAACCCCCGCTGCATCAATTCAATGCAGCGAGGGTTTTTTGTGTTCTTACCAGAACAGGCCGACCTTCTTCTGATAGAAGGGATCATTTTTCTCAAGCAGATCTGCGGCAAACTTTCCATCGTTCCGAACCACGTCGAAGCCGTCGCCCTCTTTCAGATGGGGCTTTGCTGCCTCTCCAATCAGGGGAGCGATGTTCTTCAGATCATCCGGATCTCCGTCGTAATCGACGACGAGCATATAATGGGGCTTCTGGGTCCCCTCCCGCAGGGCGGTAAAGAGCCACGCCTGCTGGATGTCCTTCTGCTTTTTCTTGAAGTATTTGCTCAGCGCCGCTTCCAGTTCCTCCGGCTCCTCTTTCAGCTTGCCGATGAGGAAACGGGGCGGAGCCACCTTCAAAAGCTCCAGACGCCGTTTGGGCAGATTCTCAATCATTTCCTTGGAAAAGGTGATATTTGCGCCGAAGGGGTTGATCACGACACCTTTGGCGTCCTTATTCTTGTCCAGCATGGCGGCAAACGCCGGCAGCGGCACCGTCAGAGCATCCTTTTTCTCTTCCTTTGCCCATTTCTGCAGCTCCGCCTGATCGGTGAAGGCAAGATAGAATTGCTCACCCTTATCGCTGGTGATGAGGAAGTGCTGGAACCGGGTAGAGGATTCCATCTTTCCGTCCACCAGCTCGTCCACCAGATTGATGGGGGTCAGCAGCCGGGCGCTGAAGAAAAGGTTAATCATGTCCAGCTCCGTCCGGGGAGATGGAGTCTTTTTAAATGTGTCCATCGCCTGCACCAAGGCAGGGTTTGTAATCAGTTGATTCAGTTCCAGCATAGCATTTCAGAGATCCAAAAGATCTCCTACTCCTTTCCAAAAGATGCACAAAGCGTGTCCGAAGCGGGCTTTACCGACTTCTTTTTTATTGTACCATATTTTTCACAAAAAGAAAAGGGTTTCTTACGACTTTTCCGGATAAATCAATGCCGCCGCCACATCGTTGACGTTGGTTCCCGTGGGGCCGGTCATCAGAAGCCCGCCGCAGCGTTCCAACGCAGGGTAGGCATCGTTTTGCCGGAGCACCTCCGGAATGGAGATCCCGCAGATTTTAAGCGTGCCCGCTGTTTTTCCATCTACGATCCCTCCGGCTGCATCCGTAGGCCCGTCGGTCCCGTCGGAGCCAGCGGAAACGACACAGACGCCGTCCATACCTGCGATCTCTGCCGCAGCCGCAAGGGCAAGTTCCTGATTCCGGCCGCCCTTCCCGTGGCCGGTCAGCTCCACCACCGTTTCGCCGCCGGCGATCAGAGCCAACGGTTCTACGGCGTGAAGCCGCTGGTACCTTGCGCAGGCGCCCAGAAACGCACCGGCCTCCTTCGCCTGACAGCCGAGAGAATCGGTAAGGATCACCGGCCGGTATCCCAGCCTTCCCGCTTCTTCCGCCGCTGCCCGACAAAGCTCCGATACGCTGCCGGTGATGCAGGTCTCTACGTTTTCAAGAGCCTTAGGCGTTTCTTTCTGCAGCAGCTCCATGGCCTTCTCCGAAAGCTGCAGACCGTACCGCTTCACTGTTTCTGCCGCTTCTTTGCAGGTGGACCGATCCGGAGCCGCCGGTCCGGAAGCGATCACGTCCAGCCGGTCGCCGATCACATCGGACAAAACCACGGCAAACACCTTTGCCGGCCGGCAAAGCTCCGCAAACCTGCCGCCCTTTACTGCGGACAAACGCTTTCGGATGCCGTTCATCTCCCCGATGGACGCTCCGCAGGCCAGAAGCTGCCGGTTCACCTCCGCCAGCTCCGAAAGCGGGATCAGCGGCTTTTCAAATAGCGCCGATCCCCCCCCGGACACCAGAAACAGCACCGTATCCGATGGGGCAAGCCCCTTTACCAGCTCTAAGATCCGCTCTGTTCCGGCCACGGAAGCCTCGTCCACCACCGGGTGTCCGGCTTCATAAAGCTCCAAGCTCCCGATGGGTCCAGACAAATGCCCGTATTTGGTCAGCACAACACCTTTCGAGATTTTTCCGTTCAGCGCCTTCCAGACGGCGTCCGCCATCCTCCACGCCGCTTTTCCCACGGAAACGAGCACCACCCGTCCCGGAAATTCCTTTCCCTCCAGCGCCCGCCGCACCGCTTCATCCGGCAGACAGGCAGAGATCGCTTTCCGAACGACCCGCTCTGAGTCCTTGCGAAGATCCCGTTCCATATGATTCCTCCATTTCCTCCATCATATCACATCCGCCCAAAAAAGGAAACCCTCTCATGCGCTTCCCTAACATCTAAATTCATAATTACCGAACAGCTTTGAAAATCCGTAATTGCCGTTTTCCTATCCCTTTTCGGCACCGGTCATTTCATGAACCGTACGAAGATCAGCCGGTTGTGACCACTTACAGCCCTCCTTTTCCGGCGACTCTTCCCCAGATTTCCGCTGCTTTCTGCAGAAAAAGAGACGGAACGAAAACCGCCCCGTCTCTTTTTCTTATTCCTGTTTGATTGCCGTCAGAGCGCTGATCTTTACGGCGCGGTTTGCCGGTGAGAAGCCGGAAACCAGTCCTACCAGCGTGGCGAAAATCAAAGCGCCGATCACAAGCCACCATGGAATGATGGAAAGTCCTCCGATGGAGAGCCCTCCGATGTCCCAGATGTCTCCTCCGCCTCCGCTTCCGAAGGTGTTGATGAGGAAGGAGATCAGGTAGCTGATCCCTACGCCCACGATGCCGCCCAGAAGGCCGATGGTGCCCGCCTCCATCAGGAACATCGTCCGGATGTCGCTGATGACGCAGCCTAAAACCTTCATGACGCCGATTTCCCGGGTCCGCTCATAAATGGACATAATCATGGTGTTGGTGATGCCCAAAGCCGCAACCAGCAGAGAGATCGCACCCAAGCCGCCGAAGATCATCTGCTGCTGTCGGGTCTGCTCCTCCAAAGGCTTCCGGATAGACTCCATAGAGTCGGTCTGGTACCCGTAGCCCTGCAGGATCTCCTCCACAGCCGCCACATGCTTCATGTCGTCTACCTTCACATAAACGTTGTTGTAGGAAAAGACCTTGTTCCTGTCTTCCTTGACGTTGTTTAACTTATTGTACTCCTTTTCCAAAGAGCGCAGATAGTTCACGTCCATAAAAACGCCATAGGGAGAAGGGTTCCGGCTCCAGTCCTCCACCATCACGCCGGTACAGGTAATCTTTTTCGCCTTTGCCTTGGAAGCGGTGCCGTCGTCCTTGTTGATGGTAAGCTCCAGCTTATCCTCCATGACATTGACCGGAGGATCCCCGGAACGGTCACTCCACCAGTTGTTCTTTTTCGGATTATAGAAATCGTACCCGGCGGAAGAGCCGAACACGACGACCCCCTCATATCCGGTGGTGGAGTCGGGCATCTGCCCCTCCTGCATTTCGTAGCCCATGAGTTTCAGGGCGTCGAAATCCACGCCTGTAATCTGTCCGGAATACTGATACTTACCGCTTTTGATTGTAAAGGCATTCCAGTTGTTCGGGTTATACGCCGGCGTCACCGCCTGAACGTATTTGAGCTGCCGGATGGTGTCCAGCATGGAGTCGTCCAGCGCCGGCTTGTCGCTGCCGGAGCCGGAACTGGAGCTGCCGTAATTATAAATGCTGATAATGGTCAGGTCACCCATCTGGGCCAGAGAATCCTGCATGGTCTTCTGCATACCAAGACCCAAAGAGATCATGACCACGATGGCGCAAGTGCCGATGACGACACCGGTCACGGTCAGGAGCGTCCGGACCTTCCGTTTCCAGAGGTTCGAGAGGCTCATGGCGATCATATCTCTTAATCTCATTTTTCCGCATCCTCATCGTCGTAATCGTCTTCGGCGTCCAGTGCCTTCTGTTTTTTCTTCTTGTTTGCCTTGACCACGATCACGACAACGACTACGACCACGACCACACCGCCGGCAATGATGGCAATCACCGCCCAGGTGGGCAGGCCGGTCTTTTCCGGTTCTACAGGGCCTACCGGATCATCGGGGCCTATGGGGTCAACCGGCTCGTACTCCATGACTTCGCTTTCGATGTCCTTGACGACTTCCTTGACCTCACCGTTGGCGTCCTCGTAAGAGAAGGTCAGGGTGGCCTTCAGCGTGCCCGCCTGGGTGGGGTTCAGAGAGATGTCAAAGCTGTCGCTGGAACCGGATTCCACGTTGCCGATGTAATTGTCGGTCTCTGCCGTAGTGAAGCCATCACCTTCGATCTTGGCGGAGAGGTTGAAGATGGTGCTCTTGCCCTTGTTTACATAAGAAACGCTGCCGGAAAGGGTGTCGCCCACATAAACGGGACCCCACATCTGCACCTCGCCGACTTCGAACCGGTCAGGCTGGGTCAAGGGGATGGAAATGGTCTCAGTGGGGCTTAATTCGATCCGCTCTTTGTTGACCACAGCTTCATAGTTGAAGGAAATGTCTAACCCGTAAGACTTGGGAGCAGCGTCCGCTTTCGGCAGCAGGTCGATAGATTCCTCAATGGTGCCGCCTGCGGGGATGCTCTCCACAAAGAAGGTGTTGGAGGAGTTAGCGGGCGAGAACACGCCGCCGGTGGTGGCGTCCGCCGCAGAGGAAACGGTGATCTTCACGTTTTCAATGGCAACCTTGCCGGCATTTTTGATCTTCATAGTCAGGGTGAAGACCTTGCCGCCGGTAACAGAGGTTTCCCCGTTGCTGCCGTAGGTGTAGCTTTCGATCACGATCTGGGGCTTGCCGGAAGGAACGCCGTTTTCATCGCTGCCGGAGGCAGAATTGGCCTTTACGGGGATGAACGCCTTGGCGGCGGAAGTGGCCTCCCCTGCCGTCAGGGAAACGTCCAGAATATAGTTACCGCTTGCCATGGCAGAGCTGGTGCTGAGGTTGAAGGTCAGGTTGGTGGAAGCGCCGCTTGCTAAAGCGGTGATGTACTGGGTATCCAGACTGTTGTTCATGGTAAAGCCGGTGGTGGACAGGCCGCCTAAGGTGACAGCGCCGTTTTTCACAGTGTTATTGCCGGTGTTTTTCACCGTCAGGGTCAGCTTGCAGCCGTTTCCGGCGGTCACGGTGCCGGGGTTCACAGAATAGCCGGTCACTTCCAGCTTGCCTTCGCCGGTCTGGCCGGTGGAGCCGGTGACTTTTAAGTTCACGCTGAAGGATTCGGTCACCATCTCGCCGCTGTAGCGGTAAGTGGCGGTGATCTTCATGGTGGAAACGCCGGAAGCCGCATTGGCGGAAGCGACCAGCGGGATCTCCAGGTTCTTGCTCTCCTTCGAAGCAAAGGTCAGCTTCTGGGAAAAGGTGGCGCCGTCCACATACACGCCCTCCGGCAGCTCCACGGTGAACGTGGCGTCGGGAACCCGGCGGCTGGTGAGATTGGAGATGGGGAGGACGAGCTTTTTCGTCTCGCCGGCGCTGATGGAAGGAAGGGCGGTGCCGTTCTTCACGCCGAAGGTGTTGCCGGAAGGTTTTACCGGCGTATCGTTACCGTCGTCCTTGCCGAAAAAGATGCCGCTGACGGTGCAGTCGGCGGATTCGCCGTTCACCTCTACCAGCACGGCAGGGCTGCCGTCGCCGCTGTGGGTCAGGCTTACGGTAAAGGAGGCGCTGCCGTTGGCGTCAAAAGAAACGCCGGTCTTCGTAGCGCTGTCGGTGATGCTGCCAAGACCCGTAACGCTTACGTCGGCAGTGGTGTTCTTCGTGGAGGAGCCGCTGATGGTGATGTTCGCAGCAAAGCGGTTCCCCGCCGAAACAGTGGCGGAGGTGGAAGCGGAAACGCTCATGCCCGCCGCTTTTACGGGCACTGCGCCCAAAACGACCAGCATCATCATGGCGAAAGCGGTCAGGAACCCGGCTGCTCTCTTAAAAATCGTCTGATTCATCATTCTGCCCTCAGTTTTCCGGAAAACGGAAAACTCCTTTCTTTCAAAAATGTCACGCCAGCTTATCGCCGGACAGATCTACGTTCTTCTCGACGGGAAGCGCTTCTTTCTTCTCCGCCGTGTGGACTTCCGCTTCTGCGTCCGCCCGGGTGATGGTCGACTGGTTTTTCTCATCACTGACAATATCGCCGTCCACCAGATGGACGATCCGGTCGGCATACTGTGCGATGTCCCGGTCGTGGGTCACTAAGATCAGTGTCTCGTTGTGCCGCCGGGCGATGCCGACGATCATCTCCATGACTTCTTTTGTGGTTTTGGAATCCAGGTTGCCGGTGGGCTCGTCAGCGAAGACGATCTTCGGCTTCGCTACGAAGGCTCTTGCAATGCCGACCCGCTGCTGCTGGCCGCCGGACATCTGGGTGGGCTTGTGCAGCATCCGCCCCTCCAGATTGACCGCCTTCAGCATCCGCTTGGCTTCCTTGACCCGTTTTTGCTTCGGCACGCCCTTGAATTCCAAAGGCAGCGCCACGTTCTCGATGGCCGTCATGGTGGGGAGGAGGTTATAGGACTGGAAGATAAAGCCGATGTTTTTCTGCCGGAACAGCGCCAGCTGCTTTTCGTTTAACTTTACCATGTCCACACCGTCGATGAAAACGGCGCCCTTCGTAGGCTTTTCCAGCCCCGCCATAATGTTCAAAAGGGTGGATTTACCGGATCCGGAGGTGCCCAGAATGCAGCAGATTTCTCCGGTTTCGATCTCCAGATTGATCCGGTTCAGGGCCACCACCCGTTCTTTATCCACCCGATACACTTTTCGGATATCCTTGACTCTTATCAGGCTCATTGTGGTTCTCCTAACGTCAGATTTTACGAATCGTTTCCTCCAATCCTGGAATTTCGTGTCAGTCAGGCTGCGGCGTTTTCTCTTTTTTCCGCCAGTTTCAGTATAACATATACGCTTTCGGAAATCCAATGAAAATCTGGTTACAATCCTTAAGGTTTCCTTAACCGTATCGTCATAAAGGTGTCGCAGAAGTTAAAATCTGTTGCAAATTTTAGGAATTTTACCGCATGATTTTTTTCAGCAGCGAAAGCTTTCCCTTGTACGGCGGATACCGAACCGGAAGATCCATCCACATTCCCCGCCTAAGGATCGGCTTCCAGTGGGTAAAGGTGTCGAATCCCGCCTTTCCATGGCAGCTTCCCATGCCCGATTCCCCTACCCCGCCGAAGGGCAGGTTGTGAGGCAGCAAGTGGACGATGGTGTCGTTTAAGCACCCGCCCCCGAAGCTTATCTCCCGGAACACCCGGCAGCTCAGCTCCCGATCCTCCGTAAAGAGGTAAAGCGCCAGCGGCTTCGGCCGATCCAGAATGAGGGTCATCGCCCCGTCGATTGAATCATAGGGGATCACCGGCAGAACGGGCCCGAAGATCTCCTCTTTCATCACCGGCGATTCCAGATCCGGCACATCCAGAGCAGTCAGCTCGATTTTGAGCGTTTCCGGATCCGACTTTCCCCCGAACAGGATCTTCTCTCCGTCCATCAGTTTGACCACCCGGTCAAAGTGCTTCCGGTTCACCAGATGGGGATAGTCCCCATTGGAGAGCATCCCGCCCGGGAAAAGGGCATCCGCCTGCTTTTTCAGTTCTTTTACAAATGCCTCCCGGACGCTTTTTTCCACCAGCACATAGTCCGGTGCGACACAAGTCTGCCCGGCGTTCAGGCATTTCCCCCATGCGATCCGCTTCGCCGCCAGCGGAAGATCTGCCGTTTTGTCCACGATGCAGGGACTTTTTCCGCCCAGCTCCAGCGTCACCGGCGTTAAATTTTTTGCAGCCGCACCCATGACGATCCGCCCCACCCGAGGGCTCCCCGTAAAGAAAATGTGGTCGAAGGGCAGGGATAAAAACCGCCCGTTCCCTTCCACCGACGCCAGAGCCGAGGCGATGTACTCCTCCGGATAGAGTTTTTTTATCATCCGGGCAAGCGCCCCTGACGTCTCCGGCGCATCTTCCGGCAGCAGCAGGATGGCGCAGTTCCCCGCCGCGATGGCCGATACCAGCGGCGCTAGGATCAGCTGCACCGGATAGTTCCACGGCGCTAAGATCAGCACGCAGCCCTTCGGCTCCGCCATCAGTCGCCCGGAAGAGGGGAACTGGGTCAGCGGCCCCACCGTTTTTCGGGTGCGGCTCCAGCTTTTGAGCTTCCGGAGAGCCGCCCGGATCTCCCCCCGGACGACCCCCAACTCGGTTGCGTACCCTTCAAAGGGGTGCTTTCCCAGATCTGCTTCCAGCGCCTTCAAAAGGATGTCCTCCTCTTCGGAAAGCCCCTGCAGGAGCTTTTGAAGCTGCGCCTTTCGGAAAACGAGGCTCCTTGTCTCTCCCCTTCGGAAAAACACCCGTTGTTTTTCAACAAGTTCCCGTTCCATAGTAAGTACCCCCATTCACCTTTAACCATAGCGAAAAACGCCTGCGTTGTCAAGAAAATTTCTTCGAATTTTTTTCTTGACAAGGGGTTAAAATTCTGCTATATTATAACGATTTAGCAGAAGCTGAATGGGCGGTAAGGGGGAGAAGGAGGAAATGCATATGTTTCACTATGTTACCAATCAGGAGTTTCTGAGAGCCATGAAAGAGGATTGTTCCGACCTCATCAATCAGTTGGTTCAGCGTATCAACAACGAAGGCGATATGGAAGTTAGAGCGGAGTTGGTGGGAAGCGGCAAGCGCGGGCTTATCACGCAAAAGGCACAGGATCCGATCGATCTGGATTATAATCTAATCATTCAATCTGTCGGCGGACAAACCCCAAGCGATAATTTGGCGGCGCCAAACGGAAGTTGGACCGGACAGCGGATCAAAGAATCGGTTCGGGAGCAATTTGACCTCATTCTTCAAAAGAATGGTGAGAAAGTTTGCGGTGATTCCACCTCTGTTTTAACGGCGAAACTCCGGCCATTCAACATCGATCTTGCCATTGTGAAAGAAGACCAGTATGGCTGGCATCGATTGATTCATAAAAAAACCGGCTCTGTCCATTGCGACCAATGGTATTGGAACTTGATCCGTGATTCTTCGGAAACACAGAAAAAAGCCGACCTTCTCAAGAAAGACGGCTTATGGCACCACGTTCAGGATCGATACTTGGAAAAGAAAAACGAATATCTTACCCGAAACGACCACGACCACCCATCTTTTATCGTTTACATCGAAACCATCAATGAGATTTTTAACCGATTTTATCGATCCAATGGCTGGTCTATGTCGGAAGGAACTCAATACGTCCGAAAATAAAAAATCGCCCCGCCCGTCTCCCTTCCGGAAACAGGCGGGGCAGCTTTGTCAGCTGTTTTTCATCATAACGCTTTCCACAACGTTTGCGACGTGTTCGCAGGCATCGCAGCAGCTTTCCATCCGGTCGAAGATCTTCGTCCACGCCAAGATCTCCACCGGATCCTTGCAGTTCACATAAAGATTCCGCACGGCTTCGGTGTACATCCGGTCGCCGACCTCCTCCAAGCGGTTGATCTCCACCACGCTGTCGTGGAGGGTGGTGGATTTCCGGAAGTTCTGGAAGTCCTCCATGGTCTTTTTTAAGCCGTTGCAGCACTGGACGATCACGTCCACAAAATCAATGGCTTCCGGCCGGATGGAGAGGATGTTGTACATATAAACGCCCATGAGCACGTCTTCGATGCTGTCAGTGACGTTGTCGATCTCCTGCCCCAGCTCGATGATGTCCTCCCGCTCGATGGGGGCGATGAACTCCCGGGCCAGCCGATTCATCATGTCGTGCTTTCCCATGTCCGCTGCGTGCTCGATGCCGTGGAGGTTCTTCATCATCTCGGCAAGCCCCGTAGGGTTGAACCGCTTAAGCGAAGTCTCTAAGATCTCCGCCGACTGACAGGAGTAGTCCACCAGCTGCACAAAGGCTTCAAAGTAGTTGAAATCCCGCTTTTTTCCCATAGCCGTTTCCTTTCTTTCAGAAAATCCACATAAAGAGCTTCGCCATCAAATATCCGATAATCCCGCAGCCGGGAAAGGTCAGCACCCAGGTGAGCAGCATTTCCTTCACGGTCCCCCAGTTGACGGAGGAGAGTCGTTTGGAGGCACCCACGCCCATGATGGCGGTGGTTTTCGTATGGGTGGTGCTGACCGGCACGCCGGTCAGGGAGGAGAGGAGCATGCATCCTGTCGCCGCCAGATCTGCCGAGAACCCCTGATAGGTCTCCAGCTTCACCATATCCATTCCTACGGCCTTGATGATGCGGTAGCCTCCAATGGAAGTTCCCAGAGCCATTACCGCCGAGCAGAGCACCATGAGCCAAACCGGGATCTGGAAGTTGGAGGTGGTTCCGTTCCCGCCTGCAAGGGCGATCCCCAGAAGGAACACGCCCATGAATTTCTGCCCGTCCTGCGCCCCGTGCATGAAGGCCGTGGCAGCTCCGCCGGCGATCTGTGCCCCACGGAAGAACCGGGACGTCCGCCGCCGATCCATTCTCCGGCAGCAGCGCTCCACCAGCTTTGTCACCAGATACCCACTGCCAAAACCCAGAACGGTGGACAAAAGCAGCCCGTAAAGGACTTTGACCCATTCTCCGCCGTTGATTCCGGAAAGCCCGCCCTGCAGGGCGATGGCCGCCCCGGAAAGCCCGGCGATCAGGGCGTGGCTCTCACTGGTGGGGATTCCGAAAACCCACGCCGCAGTTGCCCACGTTACAATGGCGAAAAGTGCGGCGCACAGGGCGGTCAGCGCCTGGTGGCTGTCTCCATTGAAATCCACCATGTTATAGATCGTCATGGCAACCGTGCTGTTAATTGCCGTCATCAGTAAAACGCCGAAGAAGTTAAAAATCGCCGCCATCAGGATCGCATGCTTGGGTCGGATGGCCCGGGTGGAGACGCAGGTGGCGATGGCGTTCGGCGCATCCGTCCAGCCGTTGACCAGAATGACGCCCAAGGTCAAAACGACCGTGACCGCCAGCGCAGGGTTCCGGATCAGCTGACTTATAAATTCGGACAAGCGGATGGTCATAGGAAACCTCCTGTTATCGGAACGGTACCTTTTCACACCCGTTCCCCGACTCTATTTACCCTTCTATGCTACCATATTCTGCCCCTTTTCGCAAGAACGACACAACTTTTTTACCTAAACTTTACATTCCCCTATTGGCTTCCCTTAAAAAATCCTGTATAATGAGACTGATTTGTGCACACAACACAAGAGCGCCCACGGAGGTTTTCCATGAAAAAGTACCTGATCTATATCCTGAAAGGGCTGCTGGTCGGCGCTTCCATGCTGATTCCCGGAGTCAGCGGCGGAACCATGGCTATCATTTTGAACACCTACGACGACCTTCTTGCCGCCGTCAGCCATTTTTTCAAGAATCCGAAAAAGCACGCCCTGCTCCTTGCCACCTTCGGAGGCGGCGGACTTTTGGGGATCTTCCTCTTTTCCCGGGTGATCTTAGCAGTCACAGAACGGTTCCGCTTCCCCATGCTCTTTCTCTTTCTGGGGGCCATTTTAGGCGGCGTTCCTGCCCTCTGGAAGAAAGCCGGGATCAAAAAATTCCGTCCCTATCAGATTCTTTTCCCTGTGGCGGGGTTTCTTTTTGTCTCCGCCCTCTCCCTGATCCCCGACAATCTTTTCACGGGAAGCAGCGGCGGCATCGTCCTGATCCCTCTTCTTTTCCTCGCCGGAATCCTGGAGGCGGTGGCTCTGATCCTTCCGGGCATCAGCCTTTCTTATATGCTGCTGATCTTAGGACTTTACGAGCCCACCATGGCCGCCATCCACCAGCTGCAGTTTTCCTTCCTGATCCCTATGGGTGTGGGGCTGATCATCGGCACCCTCGCCATGATCAAGGCACTGGAAAAGGCCATGGTCACCTACCCGCAGGTCACCTACCCGGTCATCATCGGGTTCCTTTTCGGGTCGCTTCCCGCCGTTTTCCCCGGGATTCCTTCCGGGATCAACTGGCTTATCTGCCCGCTGACTTTTGCGGCAGGTTTTTTAGCCATCTTTTATCTTTCCCGCTTGACGGCGGACTGATCCTACACCGCAAAAACGCCTCCCTTGCAGCAGGAACCGCTGCGGGGAGGCGTTTTCTCATTCAGCTAATCTTCGCAGCCTTGATGGCCTGCCGTTTGCTTCTGAGCTCTGCCAGAGACTTGGCGACCTGCTCTTCCGTGGACTTCAAAACGCTGTCCACATAATCGCTGGTGGCTTTTTTCAGCTCTCTCGCCTGAAGTTGGGAGGTGCTGAGGATCTCGTTTGCCTTGGCCTGCGCCTGCCGGACCACTTCATCGTGATCCACCAGCTTTTTGGCCCGCTCTTCCGCCACTCGGATGGTCATTTCCGCCTCTTTTTTGGCATCGTCCAGGATGATCTTCCGGTCGTTGACAATCTCTTTTGCTTTTTCCACTTCCACGGGGATGTGCATTTTCAGCTGAGACAGCAGATCCCGGATCTTATCCACGTCCACGGCGCCCTTACCGCCGGAAAGCGGAATGCTCCATGCGCCGTCCAGCAGATCCTCGATCATCAAGAGAATGCTGTCGATGTTTTCATAGTTGGTCATGGTTACTCCTCCTTCAAAGATGCCGGATCATTTGCGGGAAAGGCGGGCCTGGATCTCTCCCAAGATGCACGCCGGAACGAAATTGCTGATGTCGCCGCCGAAGCTGGCAATCTGTTTTACGATACTGGAGCTTAAGTACATATTCTCCGCCGCCGCCGTGAAAAAGACGGTCTCCGCCTGAGGGTTGAGCATTTTGTTGGCAAGAGACATCTGGAACTCATACTCAAAGTCGGACACGGCCCGCAAACCCTTCACAATGGCGCAGGCTCCCTTCTCTCGAAGGTAATCCGCCAGCAGCCCGTCGGAGGAATCCACGCAGACGTTCGGAAGATCCGCCGTCACCCGTTTAATAAAGTCCACCCGTTCGGCGATGGTGAAGGCATAATTGGTCTTGGCGGGATTGATCGATACCAGAACAATAACCCGGTCAAAGAGCTTGGCCGCCCGGCTGATGATGTCCAGATGACCCAGCGTAATGGGGTCGAAGCTGCCGGGGCATACGGCGATTTTCATAGGATCTTCCTTTCGGTCAGGGAATCAGTCGGCTTCCGGGGAAGCCTTCACATAGGTGGTCACGGCTGTTTTTCCGTAGATGTAGCGTTTCTTCAGGGTCAGCCCGCCTGCCGCTTCCGGCATCTCCTCGCCTTTCCGGTGCTCGAAAAGAACGATCCCGTCGGGGGTAAGATGCTTCCCGAGAAGGGGCATCACCTGAGACACAAAGCCGGCGTCGTAAGGCGGGTCCAGAAAGATCACGTCAAAGTTCTCCTTCGTGCGGTTTAAAAAGGAGACCGCATCGTCGGACACCACCTGCGACTGCTTTCCAAAGCCCACGGTGTCGATGTTCTCCCGGATGACGTCCAAAGCTGCCTTAGAGTTGTCCACAAAAACGGCTTTTTCCGCTCCCCGGCTGAGGGCTTCGATGCCCATCTGGCCGGATCCGGCAAAAAGATCCAGTACTTTCGCATAGGGCAGGCGGAAGTGGATGATGCTGAAAACGGCCTCCTTGACCACTTCCATGGTCGGACGGGTGGCAAGCCCTTCCAGCGTTTTCAGTTTCCGCCCACGGGCGGTGCCGGTAATCACTCGCATACGTTCTGTCCGGCGGGTCTCCCCGCACGTCCTTTCTTTTCGGAATCAATACCCGGAACCCGGGCGCTTGCGGTTGAAGGAATACACGCTCATCACCAGTCCCATGGCGAGATAGGAAGTCAGAAGCGAGGTGCCGCCGTAGCTGATAAAGGGCAGCGTGATGCCGATGACCGGCACCACTCCCAGCACCATGCCGATGTTAATCAGGGACTGGAAGAAAAACATACCGAAAACGCCGCTGCAGATGTAGCAGCCCAGCGGATCGGTGCTTCCCCGAGCCGTCAGTAATATTTTAACACAAATCGACGTTAATAGCAAGACAACGGCGGTACAACCGACAAATCCCAGCGTCTGGCCGATGTGAGCCAGAATAAAGTCGTTATGAATGGCGAACACATAGTTGAGGTCGTCAGAAAAAAGCCCCTTCCCGAAGATCTCGCCGGAGCCTAAGATCCGCCGCCCCACCTGCTGGTGATAGGCTTCCGCCAGCGTGGAATGCTCCACGTCCGCCAGCACCCGGATCCGGTTTTTCAGGTAATCGGGGAAGGTGCCGCTGAACCAGATCACCGGAACCAGTACGGCGATGCCGCCGAGCCCCGCCAGAATGTACCGCCACTGGAGCCCCGCCGTAAAGATCATGCAGAGGAAGATGAAAAAGAACACCAGCGCCGAGCCCATATCCCCCTGTTTGTAGATCAGCAGGCAGGGCACCGCCCCATGAAGGCAGAGAAGCAAAACGTGAAGCGGCTTATTCATCCGATCCCGCACCTTGGAAAGATGATAGGCGAAGGTCAGGATGAAGGAGATCTTCAAAAGCTCCGAAGGCTGAAGGGAGAAGCCCCCCACCCGCAGCCATGCGGCGTCATCGGATCCGGGAGGCTGGTAGACGATGGGGAGATTGGTGAAGGTAATCAGCACCAGCCCCAGCGTCACCGGAAGATGCAGAAACCAGAACTTCGCCAGAAACCGGTAGCTCACCAGCGTCATGACAATCAGTGCCGTGATGCCCATCGCTCCTGCCAGCAGCTGCATCTTGAACCGGCTGAAATCCAAAAAGCCTGCCTGCACCTCGGAATAAAGCAGCACCAAGCTGAATGCCGCCGCTGCCGCCGAAAGCAGCAGCAAGACCTTATCCAGCCTGCGGAAATAATTTTTGATAGCCTGCCAGACTGCTTTCATGAAACGCCTCCTGCCGCAGGGAAAATCTGATCAGAAAAGTCCCGTAATTACGCCGCTTTCGTCGATGTCGATCCGCTCGGCGGCCGGAACCTTGGGAAGCCCCGGCATGGTCATGATGTCACCGGTCTGGACCACCACGAATCCGGCTCCCGCCGACAGCCGCACTTCGGAAACATGAAGAGTGAAGCCCTCCGGACGCCCTAAAAGGGTGGGATCATCGGACAGGGAGTACTGGGTCTTCGCCATGCAGACAGGAAGACCGCCAAAGCCCATCCCTTCGATCTCTTTTAACGATTTTTCCGCCCTGGTCGAATATTCCACGCCGGCAGCTCCGTAAATCTCTTTTGCGATGATGCCGATCTTTTCTTTCAGGCTCCGATCCAGCGGGTAGATGGGGGCGAAGTTTGACTTACTGTGCTCCAGCACATCGAGAACCGTCTCCGCCAGCCGGATGCCTCCCTTTCCGCCTTTGGCGAAGACCTCGGACAGAGCATAGGGAACGTCCATTTCCCGGCAGCAGTCGTCAATGACCCGCAGCTCCGCTTCGGTGTCGCTGGGGAAACGGTTGATGGCAACCACGACGGGCACGCCGAACTTCCGCATATTCTCCACATGGGCTTTCAGGTTGACGCTGCCCTTCCGCAGCGCTTCCAGGTTTTCCAGGTTCAGATCCGCCTTGGCAACGCCGCCGTTATATTTCAATGCCCGCACCGTGGCCACTACCACGACGCAGTCGGGAGAAAGCCCCGCCTTCCGACACTTGATGTCGAAGAATTTTTCCGCGCCCAGATCGGAGCCGAAGCCCGCCTCCGTAATGACGTAATCCCCCAGCTTCAAGGCGAGCTTGGTCGCCCGCACCGAGTTGCAGCCGTGAGCGATGTTGGCAAACGGCCCGCCGTGCATCAGAACGGGGTTATTTTCCAGCGTCTGCACCAGATTGGGCTTGATGGCGTCCTTTAAGAGAACGGTCATGGCGCCCTGCGCCTTCAAATCTTTTGCATAAACCGGATTTCCTTCGTAGGTGTAGCCCACCAGAATGTTCCCGACCCGTCTTTTCAGATCCATCAGGTCGTCGGCCAGACAGAGGATCGCCATGATCTCGCTGGCAACGGTGATGATAAAGCCGTCCTCCCGGGGGACGCCGTTGACCTTGCCACCCAAGCCGATCACCGTGTTCCGAAGTGCCCGGTCATTCATGTCAAGACAGCGCTTGACGAGGATCCGTCTGGGGTCAATCCCCAGAGCGTTCCCCTGCTGCATATGGTTGTCCAGCATGGCGCAGAGCAGGTTGTTGGCAGCCGTAATGGCGTGCATATCCCCGGTGAAGTGGAGATTGATGTCCTCCATAGGAACCACCTGAGAGTAACCGCCGCCGGCGGCGCCCCCCTTGATGCCGAAAACCGGCCCCAGAGAAGGCTCCCGCAGGGCGATGACCGTCTTTTTCCCCAGCTGCGTCATGGCTTCGCCCAAGCCGATGGAGGTGGTGGTTTTCCCCTCGCCGGCGGGGGTGGGGTTGATGGCGGTAAGAAGGATCAGCTTGCCGTCCGAGCGATCCTGCACCGAACGAAACAGCTCGTCCGAGATCTTCGCTTTGTATTTTCCGTAATATTCCAGATCCTCTTCCGGAATGTTCAAAGACGCCGCTACCTGTCCGATGGGACGCAGCTTCGCCTGCTGGGCAATTTCAATGTCTGTCAGCATAGAAAAAATCCCCCGATCTTTTTCATTCCCTCCTGGCAGGAGGGCATTTTCGGCAGGCGCTCTCTGTCTGAAGCCCGCCGCACTGCATCTTCTAGCATATGAGGTTATTATAGCACAGCCCGTGGGAAAATAGCAACCGGTATTCCCGAAAAGCCGCAGATTTTCCGGATTTTTCAAAAAACAACGTGTCTCTTATTTATGCACTTTGCATATCTTTTAATCTAATTTAATATGAAACTATCTTTTTCTACAAAGTTTTTGGATTTTGCAAAAATCAAAAAAATTCTCTCAGAATTCGACTTTCTTTGCTGTCAAAAACTGCTATACTTGGCTTACACCGACAGACGAGTCTCCTGAACCGCTTGGGACACAAGGACACTTTCTGGGCAATGAATAGGAGGACATAAAAATGAAAGATCCAAAAATCCACTTTTTCAACCGCATTGCCTGCCTTTGCACCGCACTCCGCATTGAGCGGAAGCTCCGTCTGGAGCAGCGCCTCCGGAAAAAGCTCCAAAACTTGGAGGGACCGCCTGCAAGACGGCTTCTCTATCGGATGGAGGAGCTGAACCTGCGCACCAAGGCGCTGGAGATCCGTTACCGGCGGCTCTCGGAAGATTCCTGCCGGCCGGATCGGTTGGCGATCGGATGACCTGCATCGACTGTAAAAAGCACCTGCCGTTTATAAAACGAACAGGTGCTTTTCCTCTTAATTCAACTATTCTCCAACGATCTTCTGGATCTCCCGGACATCCACGTCCCTCAAAGAGATGCCGTGAACAACGGACAACGCCGCTGCTGTGCCGGCTGCTTCGCCGATGGCAAGGCAGACCGACATGATACGGAAATTGGAATGCGCCAGATGCCCGCCGGAAATGTTCCGCCCGGAAAGCAGCAGCCCTTCCAACCCCACGGGGATCAGGCAGCCGTAAGGAATGGTGTAGGACTCCGGCTGATTCCATTTCTGCTGAACGCCGTTTTTATCGAGGCCGGGGCCTCCCAGATTGTGGATGTCGAAGTTAAAAAACGCCCGGCGCACGACCCAGTTCTCATAAACCCGTGCCGAGAGAATATCCGCCGGTTCCAGCGTCTGCTCGCCTTTGAAATGACGGGTCTCCCGGATCCCCATCAGGGAGCCTGCGCTCATGAGCCAGCAGTGTTCGTACCCCGGCGCATACTCCCGCAAAAACTGGACGATGGGGCCGATCTGGGAGCGGCTGACCATCAGCGCCCGGGTCACATCAACGGCGTTGGTGCCGTCCACATCCGTCACATTGGTCATGTTGCAGCAGATGGTGCCCTCTTCCGGCTGTGAATAAAGAAGGACATGGCCGGCAGGCGCAGGGAGGATCTTTCTGGCAAGAGCCTGAAGCTCCCCTTTCGGCGTATCCACCAGCGTCTCAAACGACCCGGGAAGAACCGCACGCTCATAATCCACGCCGCCTACCTTGAACATCAGGGTGCAGGGCTGCATCTTCCCGTCTTCCTCCCGGCCTTTGGTGAAGGGGACGCCGCAGGCTGCCGCAACGTCGCCGTCGCCGGTAGCATCGATCACACGCTGGGCACGGATTACACTGCGCCCGCTCTTATTTTGTACGATTACGCCCTGAACCGTACCCTCTTCGATGATCGCACCGCAGACGATGGTGTAAAAAAGCACTTCGACTCCGGCTTCTTTCATCATCGTATCGAAAAGGATCTTCTGCACCTCGTGATTGATGGCGTTCTCACCGGCATTTCCCGGGATCCCCCCGTAAAGCGGACCCATGGCGGCGGCTCGGTCGTAAATTTCCTGCAGGATCTTGCTGGAGGACATTCCGCCCCAGTGGGACATCATTCCTGCCGTGGCCATTCCGCCCAAGCAGTCCTGCATCTCGATCACCATCGTCCTGCATCCCAGCTGCGCCGCACGAAGCGCCGCCCCGATCCCCGCCGGGCCTCCTCCCGCAACAAGGACATCCACCTCTGCCAGCACGGGCAGCTTCTCTTCCGGATGCGTATAAAAATCCATAATCATCCTCCTTAACCGTTTTTTTCCGAAAGCCTCAAAGGAACTTGACTTCCTTTCTCTTCTACTATATAATAATTTTACAAAGTTTTCCTTTGAAAAATTGCCTTTTATCTTTGATTTTCGATACAAGAGGAGGGGTTTTGTGGAACTCCCAGACAACCGTGCAGATGAGATCTTCCGGGACATCACTTCCTATCTGGACTTTGTGCGGGCAAAAGGGTATGAAATCAGCGTCTGCGGTTTCTCACCGGCGCTTTTCCCCTATCTGCCGACGCTTTATCAATATGAAGTACACACGCCGGAGGTCTGCGTTTATCTGAAATCCTGCCCGGAAATGCGGAAACGCTGCATCGCACACAAAGCGGTTTTGATGAAATGCCTTCCGAAGGAAGCCCGGTACGGCTGCTGCTATGCCGGCGTGGAAGAATATCTGATCCCCATTTTTTCCGAGGAAAACGAGTCCATCGTCTGCATCAATGTCTCCGGATACCGGGGAAACCTCCGGCGGTCTTTTTCCCGGTACACGGCGCTGCGAAAAAAACTGCCCGCCGCTTATGAACAAAGCTATGAAGCTCTTTCCCCTTCCCCGCCGGATTCGAAAGAGATCCGCACCGTAACGGCGCCGCTCTTTTATATGTTCCGGGCGCTTTATGCGGAATGCCGCAGTCACCAGGCGCCGGAAGACGTCTCCGACCGGATCTATCGGGAACTGTCCGACTACTTTTACGCCCACTATCCACAGGCGGACGTTTTTCATGCGGCCTGCCGGGAGCTTCACTATTCCGAGGCCTACCTCCGCCGGCTGTTCCGGCAAAAAAGCGGGAAGCCCCCCAATGCCTTCTTGACGCAGCTGCGGGTAAAGCGAGCCGCCGAGCTCCTGCGCAGCACCGACCAGCCGGTCACGAGGATCGCAGCCGCCTGCGGTTTTGACGACCCCAACTACTTCTCCGCCCTGTTTCACAACTGGTACGGGATGCCGCCGAGGGATTACCGGAAAAAGAAAAACACCCTCTCCCCATGAAATCCATGGGAAGAGGGCGTTTTCTCTTATCGGGGAAGGATCTTTTTGCGCAGATCCGCCAACCGGTTCAAAGCCTCGTTCAGCGTATCGTCCTTTTTGGCAAAGTGGAGACGCACCAGATGGTTCACCGGTTCCTTAAAGAAGCTGGAACCGGGAACGGCGCCTACGCCCACGTCCCTTGCCAGCACCTCGCAGAACGCAAGGTCGCTGTCAAAACGAAACTCCGAGATGTCCAGAAGGATGTAATAAGCTCCCTGAGGGACGGTATGGGGGATCTTCAGGTCGTCCAGACCTTTTAAGAAAAGATCCCGCTTATGGGTGTATTTTTCCTGCAGGTCGGCGTAGTATTCCGGTCCGAATCGCAGCCCCGTCACAGCCGCCTCCTGCAAAGGCGCCGCAGCGCCCACCGTCAGGAAGTCGTGGACTTTTTTCGCCGCCTCAATGATCTCCGGCGGGGCGATGATGTACCCTAACCGCCAGCCGGTGATGGAATAGGTCTTGGAAAGGGAGCTGCAGCAGATGGTGCGCTTCCGCATCCCCGGCAGGGAGGCAAAATAGACGTGCTGGTTGGGCGCATAAACGATGTGCTCGTAAACTTCGTCGGTGATGACGTAAGCGTCGTATTTCTCCGCCAGATCGGCGATCAGGGTCAGCTCTTCTCTGGTAAAGACCTTGCCGCAGGGGTTCGAGGGGTTGCAGAGGATCAGAGCCTTTGCCCCCTGCCGGAAAGCGGTTTCCAGCTCGTCAGGGTTAAAGGAAAACTCCGGCGGGTGAAGGGGGACGTAAATGGGTTCCGCCCCGGAAAGGATGGCGTCGGCACCGTAATTTTCATAAAAGGGCGAAAAAACCGCTACCTTATCTCCGGGATTCGTGACGGTCATCATAGCCGCCATCATGGCTTCCGTGCTGCCGCAGGTGACGACGATCTCCCGCTCCGGATCAATGGAAAAGCCCATGAGCCGGGACTGCTTCTCAGCCAGCGCCTCCCGGAAGTTTTTGGCGCCCCAGGTGATGGAATACTGATGGAAATCCTCATGGGACACCTCCGCCAGACGGTCTAGAATCTCCTTCGGCGGATCAAAATCCGGGAACCCCTGGGACAGATTTACCGCCCCGTACTGCAGGGATACCCGAGTCATCCGCCGGATGACGGAATCGGTGAAAGTTTTGGTGCGTTCAGACAGTGGTCTCATCTTGCCCTCCCAGAATATATGATTTTTTGTCGTTTAAGATGTGAAGCGGATCCAGTGCGTCCTTGATCCGGTTCATGGTGCGCAGGTTCTCCCGATGGGTCTCCCGGAGAAAGTAGCGGCGCTTGCTGATGCCGATGCCGTGCTCCCCGGAGGTAACGCCGCCCAGTTCATAGGCTTTGCGGTAGGCACGATCCATGTTTTCGTGGAGTTCCTTCTGCCAGCGCTCCTCGTCCCGGTCTCCCCGGACGACGCAGAGATGGACGTTCCCGTCCCCGGCGTGGCCGAAGCTGACCATCTGCATCCCAGTCTCCCGATCCAACTCGTTGATGAAATGAATGAAAGCGGCAGTCTGGTCGATGGGGACGACAATGTCCACCGGCTCCTGCTCGGAGAAGGCTTCTACCGCCTTCACCAGCGCTCCCCGCACCTTCCAAATGTCCGACGCCTTTTGAGGATCCTTTAAAAGAAGATAGTCGATGGCTCCGTTTTCCCTTGCAAGCAATTCCACCCGGGAGGCGTTGGCAGCAGCCTCCTCCGCCCTGCCGTCAAAGGTCAGCAGGATATACGAGCCGGCTTCCGGATGGGGGTAGCTCACTCCCGAATACTGTTCTCCCAGCTGCACCACCTTCCGCTCCATAAACTCCACAGCCGTGGGGTTTGCATTGGCTCTTAAGATGGTAAGGACACTGCGGATGCCGGTATCCAGATCCGGATAAGGAACAAGGACGCTCAGGGACGCTTCCGGCTTCGGGAGCAGCTTTAAAACGCACTTGGTGATGACCCCCAGCGTCCCTTCCGAGCCGACGTAAAGGTTTTTCAGAGAAAGACCGCTGGCGTCTTTGACGTTTTTTCCGCCGACGGTTAGGATCGTGCCGTCAGCCTCCACGATCTCAAGCCCCCGGACATAATCTCTCGTGACGCCGTATTTCACGGCCCGCATCCCGCCGGCGTTGGTGCTGATGTTGCCGCCGATGGAGGAAGCCTTCTCGCCGGGATCCGGCGGGTAGAAAAGCCCCCGCTCCTCTACATATGCCTGCAGATCCTTTAAAAGCACCCCCGGCTCCACGGTCACGGTCATAGTGGCGGGATCCAGCTCTAAGATCCGGTTCATCCGGGACAGGTCGAGGATGATCCCCCCTTCGGTGGGGACGGTGGAGCCCACCAGATTGGTCCCGGCGCCTCTGGGCGTCACCGGGATCCGGCTTTCGTGGGCAAATTTCAAAACGCCGCTGACTTCTTCTGCGGAAAGCGGGAATACCAGCGCTTCCGCTTTCCCCTTTCGGCGGCCCAAGGTATCGCTTAAATATTCCGGAGCAATAGAATCAAATACCAACCGCTCCTCCGGGATCACAGCCTTTAATTTTTCCCGATCCATCGGATCCCTCCTGTCGGAAAGCCCCGCCGGAAAAATTCCCGGCAGGGCTTTGATTTGACGTGTTTCTTTGCTTATCTGGAAGCCAGCAGATCCTGATCCCAGCCCACTTTGATGAAGTAGCCGCCGAAGGTTTCGTTGAAGACTTTTTCGGTTGCGTCGGACTGGAAGGCGGCGACCACTTTCTTATAGGTCTCGACTTTGGCAGGGTCGCTTAAGTCCGCCGTGCGGGCGGCCACCAGGTTCCAGTATTTCTCCTCATCGAGAACGTCGTCCTTGTAGATGGCCTCCTCAGTCTTCAGGCCGAAATCCAGCGCATAGTTGCCGTTGATGATGGCGGCGGTCACATCGTCCAGAACGGAGGGGATGGTGTTGGCTTTCAGCTCCTTGATCTCGATGCCCACGTTGTAGGTCTCGATGTCGTCCAGAGTGGGGTTGAAATCGGCGTCGGCTTTCAGGGTGATGAGCCCGGCTGCCGCCAGAACCTTAATGGCACGGCCGCCGTTGGTCACGTCGTCGGGGATGGCGATCACGTCGCCGTCCTTCAGCTCGGAAAGGGAGTTGACCTTATGGGAGTAAAGGTTCAGCGGGATGATGAAAGTGTAGGCGATGGGCTCGATCTTGTAGCCGTACTGCTCCAGCTCATTATCCAGATAAATGTGATGCTGGAAGGCGTTCAGGTCGATGTCGCCGTTATCCAGGGCGTTGTTGGGGGTGACATAATCGGAGAACTGGACGATCTCCAGATCAATGCCCTCCTCTTTTAAGGCTTCCTTTGCAGGCGTCCACAGGTCTTCGTAAATGCTTCCGACCACGCCCAGCTTCACGGTAGTGGTTCCAGCCGTTTTTCCGGCGGAATTTCCGCAGGAAGTCAGGGACAGGGCAAGAGCAGTCAGGGCGAGGGCTGCTGCAAGCAGTTTTTTCAGTTTCATTGGGGATTCCTCCAGATTAAAGTGTTAAGGCAAGATGAAAGTTCTCATCCATAGTTTTGCAGGAAGCATTGAATTGTTCCTGTTCCTCTTCGTTTAAGTCCAGCTCAATGACGTCGAGGATGCCATCGCTTCCAAGCAGGGCGGGAACGCTGGCATACACGCCCTTTTGTCCGTATTTTCCATCTAAGAGCACCGACACCGGCAGGATCCGCCGCTCGTCGCCGAAGACGGCCCGGACGACCTCGGCGATGGAAGCGCCGATGCCGAATTCCGTGGAGCCCTTGCCCCCCAGAATGACCCAGCCGCCGGCCTTCCCGGCAGCAGCCAGAGCCTTCAGGTCAAGCCGCCCGTAGGTGTCCGGCCGCTCCTCCATCAGCTTTTTCAAAGACTTTCCGGCAATGGTAACCGTGGACCAGGGGACCATCTGGCTCTCGCCGTGTTCCCCTAAAGCATAGGCATAGACCGATTTCTGATCCACGCCCACCGCCTCGGCAATCGCCCGGCGGAGCCGTGCGGAGTCGAGGGTAGTGCTGGTGGAAAAGATCTTTTGCGATGGCCAGTTTAAGACGTGCTGCAGGTAGTGGGTCACCACATCGGCAGGATTCGAGATATTCAAGATGATTCCGGCGAAGCCGGACATTCGGATCTTCTCCGCTACGTCCTTCATGATGGCGATGGTCTGCCGGAGGGTGTCCATCCGGGTCTGACCCTTGCTCATATCCGGCAGAGGGCCGGCTGCCACGATCATCAGCTGGGCATCCTTTGCGTCGGAATAATCCCCTGCCCGGACGATGGCACGCTGCCGAAGGTAAACGATGGAATCGAACAGATCC
>ERZ827363.886-NODE-886-length-31556-cov-5.827815_pt1 | contig 31556 bp, 30 predicted proteins | sample MGYA00519776_ERZ827363 | MGnify/ENA primary metagenome ERZ827363 (study PRJEB31778, sample SAMEA3449288) | human gut metagenome | biome: human gut; feature: human-associated habitat; material: faeces | place: United Kingdom | collected 2010/2012 ...
AACCCACGTATCTAGCTTGGAAGGCTAGTGTTCTACCATTGAACTACACCCGCATAATCACTGATATCTCAGTGCTTTGTTAAGATATCATAATTATATTATAAAGTCAAGTATTTTATGCCAATATGTTCTTTCTGACATGTTTTATCAACATATATACTTGACTTTATCTGTTCTTAGGAATAAATTATGTTAGTTGCATTTTAGTTTGTAAAATATTATGGAGTAATTTCAATGACTAATAATTCTGACCACATTTTTTCTAATGTAGATATAAGGAAACTTCTTATTCCTATCATGCTGGAAAATCTCTTGGCTTCACTTATGGGAACTGTTGATACTATGATGGTAAGTAATGTCGGTGCATCTGCTGTTTCAGCAGTATCGCTTGTTGATTCCATCAATATTCTTGTAATACAGGCCTTATCAGCACTTGCTGCCGGAGGTGCAATCCTGTGTTCCCAGTACATAGGAAGCAGCAACCCTAAAGATGCCAACCGCGCTGCGAGACAGGTATTTCTTGTCATGACAGTGCTGTCGGTTTTCATATCAGCAATATGTCTCATTCTTCGTGTACCAATGCTTAAGTTCATCTTTGGTTCGGTAGAAGCTGAGGTTATGGCTGATTCACAGGCGTACTTCCTGTTTACCCTGTTGTCATTTCCATTCATTGGTCTGTATGACGCTGGTGCGTCCATTATGAGAGCCCAGAAGGACAGCAAAAGCCCTATGATAATATCAATAATATCCAACTTCCTTAATATAGGTGGTAATGCGATTCTTATATTCGGACTTGGCATGGGTGTTGCAGGGGCTGCACTATCAACACTTGCATCAAGAGTTTTCTGTGCAGTTGTTGTAATTATTAAATTAAGAAACCCTTCTCAGACTATCTGCGTAAACAGATATTACACAATCCGTCCCGACTGGGATTTAATTAAGAGAGTCTTATATATTGGTATTCCTTCAGGTATTGAAAACAGCATGTTCCAGTTTGGAAAGCTGGCAATTCAGTCAACAGTTTCAACGCTTGGAACTGCTGCCATTGCTGCAAATGCTGTGACCAATATTCTTGAAAACCTTAACGGAGTTGCCGCACAGGGTGTAGGTATCGGACTTATGACTATAGTTGGCCAGTGCATTGGAGCCGGAAGAAAAGATGAAGCCATATATTATATAAAGAAGCTCAGTAAAATGGCTGAAGCTGCCATTATTATAAGCTGTCTTGTTGTATTTGCATTGTGCAGGCCGATTACCATACTCGGTGGAATGGAAGCAGAAAGTGCAAGAATGTGTTTTGAGATGACTCTTTTCATAACAATAACCAAGCCAATATCATGGGTATTGTCATTCATTCCGGCGTACGGAATGCGTGCTGCCGGAGACGTAAAGTTTTCAATGATAACATCGTGTGCAAGCATGTGGTTATGCCGTGTAAGCTTCACTATATTCTTATGCCGTGTATATGGCTTTGGTCCTATTGCTGTATGGATTGGAATGTTTGCCGACTGGACTGTGCGCGGTATCGTGTTCACTATACGTTTCCACTCCCGCAGATGGCTTAATCATCATATAATTGACTGATCTTAACGAATTGGATTAACGATAAAAAGCGCATGCCAGATTGAAAAAATCGGACATGCGTTTTATTATTTTGTTATAAATTATAATAGTGTATTGTAAACCATATTATTACAATCAGCCATTATCCTAGAATCCCTTACAGTTACCCTTAAGAGTTGCTCCTGTAATATTAACTTTTCCATTAATATTAGTACAATCCTCAATAATAGCTTTGCCAAATGTTACTTTATAACCAAGTGCAGATGGTTTTCCTGTAAGTGGCCAGTGATAATTATTACCCTTATTAGAATCTGAAATACAATTCTTCATTGTTACAACACCACTCTGGTTGTTTCTATCGAAACCATTAGCATAGTTTCCCTTAGCTGTACATCCAATAAGCTTATGGTTAAGAGGATCAAGGTGAGCTGCCTTTCCTGGTGTTTTATTATCTACTCCACCCATCTTAAATCCGTTACCATCACCATATATTCCGTCACAGTATCCATTGTAGTTAGCCTGGCAGTTTACAAGTGTTACTGCTCCATGAGCTGCATAACAATCCCAGCCATCATCACTATTGTATTCAGCTACACAGTTTTCAAAATAATTACCTTCACCTGAATGAAGTTTTACTGCAAAACCATCAGCATTCTCACCCTTAGCATCTGCATTATGATGAGACTTGCAATTATAAAACTTGTTATTAGCTCCTCCGTTGCTTACCTGAAAACCTGCATCTTCATTATAACAGCATGTTACATACTTTAATGTATTATTAGAACCTGAAATAAAGATTCCATTATCAGAAGCATTCTTAACTGTAATGTTAGAAAGTGTGCTTCCATTACCTGATAATGTAATTCCTCTTCCTGAACTTCCGCTTGTCTGTGAGAAATCTATTGTCGCATTATTCTTTCCTGCAAGATTAACACCTGCTGGAAGTGAAACAGCTCCGGACTTAACTGTTCCATCAATAACTACTGTCTGTCCTGACTTAGCCTTCTTAAGTGCATCTGCTAAAGACATTCCACCTGCCTTAACCACATAATCACCTGATACAGATGAACCTGATGATGTACCTGATGAGCTGCTTCCTGATGAAGAACTGCCCGAACCTGATGAACTTCCTGATGAAGAACCAGATGATGAGCTGCCCTTAGAATCAACCTGAACCTTATAAATGTTGATTCCACTGTTCTCTGAATACAGATATATGTATCCCTTAGAACCTGAATATGAATATGTTCCTAAAGAAGCTGTCTTATTAGCTGCAATAGTTCCAAGCTTCTTTCCATTAGAATCAGCCACAATTAAATTACGGGTAGAACTTCCACTGCTTCTTAACACTACCTTTATTGTATCAGAACCTGACACCGGTACCTTAACTGAACGGTATGATGGAGTGCCTGTACCAGAAAGAGCCAGACAATATGTATATGCTGTGCCATCTACTGTTACAGATTCCGCCTTAACCTTCATATTCTTACTGCTTGTTGCCATAAGACCAAGTCCGTCTACTGTAGTACTTGATTTAATAGTTCCTAACTTCTTAAAATTAGAATTCTTGAAATTCCATGAATTCTGTGTTGCCGCATTAGCTGACAACACTGGTGCTGCTGTAAAACATACTAATAATACCGCAACAACAGCTGCAAAAACCCTTCTTGCCTTCTTAATCATGATTAACCTCCCAAACATTATAGATTAAATAGCAAAAGAGGCGTTATTTTGCTGGCAGTGTCCGATATCATGCAAAATAAATCGCCTCTGATGCTAAAAATACCATAATAAGGATAAAAATGAAATGGCTTAAAATTACAAAGATTTACGCAAGTGTTTGTGCATTTTGTATAGTTAGTTCTGAAATATACCGTTTTCTTAATACATTTTTACTTAAGAACTGATTTATTGTCACTTACCTTGATGTGAAAGTGGTTATCCTATGTATAATATTTGATTCCTTTAAGAGGATATGGTCAACATTTTTATCGACGTAAAAATGTATTTTACCGCACTTTTATGTACGAATTTTTGTGTTGCATTACATTTTTCTGCACGAACTTTTATATTATATCACATTTTTCTGCATGAACTTTTCTCAATCCACTCATCTGGTATCTCAAAATGCTGGTAATCTTTTGCATGTTTCCAGTCGCCGCCCCACTCAAATCCATGTTCTGCAAACACCTTATAGCACAAATCGTCATGGTCGATTTTATGTGGAAATTCAATGCTTCTGTCTGTATACTTTTCAGCATTGGCAGGCTCTACATTTCTTCTGCCATCAACATATTTCACATAAGGATTATAAAGCGTGTTGATGTCAACCGCCAGCCCTAACGCATGCTTTGACAGCTTCGTTGAATAGGAAATGTATCTGAAATTAAATGCTGAAGAATTATTATCACTCATTGACTTCTCGTCATCAGCGTCATATTCATCAATAAGTCTGATTTTTTCAATCTCATAGCCAGCCTCGTAAAGCTGCTTAAATATATCAAGCACATCATCAGCAATCAGCCTGTTCACAACCAGCTCTCCTGTGTGCGTTTCCCCATCAAATCCGACATGCAAAACTTTAAGATAGCGCAAATCTTCTCTTGGCACGGTGCAGTTGTCCTTAAATGATTTTCCCTGCATCTTTGCAAATATGTCGTCTGGAATTGGTGATATGGTAAATGGTTGGGTGTTCATGTGTGTGCTCCTCTGTTTTTTATATCTGATATTCACATTCTGTTATCCTGCAATTCTTACATATGCAGAATGCAGGCTTCTATTTTTGTTCTTTGGCTTGCCTTTGGCGGTGTGATTTTAACATATCCTTTGGGTTTCTTTGCATTTGCAACAAAAGAATAGTAACTGTGTTGAAGTTGATTGCGTAATACCTATAAGTATTACTTACTCTCTCAACATCTTTCCTGCAAATGGCGTTATTTGACTATCATATTAATTTACACTACTCTCAAACCCTTTGAGGGAACAGGATGGAAGGTCGGCAGTTTGACTATCATATGAATTTACACTACTCTCAAACGACAGTGCGCTGTGCAGTGGATTGAATGCTGTTTGACTATCATATGAATTTACACTACTCTCAAACGAATCTTGTTTCGTAATATTCTTTTATTTCGTTTGACTATCATATGAATTTACACTACTCTCAAACTATCAGGCAGCCATTTATCAAAGCTCCATGGTTTGACTATCATATGAATTTACACTACTCTCAAACTGAAATGGTTGGATATAAAGATAAAACATCGTTTGACTATCATATGAATTTACACTACTCTCAAACCGCTAAGCTTTTTGGGGGTAATCTGTTTGTGTTTGACTATCATATGAATTTACACTACTCTCAAACACCATGCGGGGCAGTATACGCCATATAATAGTTTGACTATCATATGAATTTACACTACTCTCAAACTGACACTTAATGATGTAACTATTCCCATATGTTTGACTATCATATGAATTTACACTACTCTCAAACAATGTAATTGCACAGACAATGGGAGCGGACGTTTGACTATCATATGAATTTACACTACTCTCAAACCTATACAAGACTATACAGCAGACGATATAAGTTTGACTATCATATGAATTTACACTACTCTCAAACTGGCTTGCCAATGAGCATTGACGGCTGATTGTTTGACTATCATATGAATTTACACTACTCTCAAACTCTTTCCACCGTCTAAGTAATATAAATTTCGTTTGACTATCATATGAATTTACACTACTCTCAAACCACGCTATTAGCGATTGAATTTGGTGCTGGGTTTGACTATCATATGAATTTACACTACTCTCAAACATGATGTCGATGTAGAGAAACTAACTGACGGTTTGACTATCATATGAATTTACACTACTCTCAAACTCACAGTATAAGGTAATACATTTTACAATAGTTTGACTATCATATGAATTTACACTACTCTCAAACGTTACAAAGCACCCATAGAACATATTAACAGTTTGACTATCATATGAATTTACACTACTCTCAAACATAGTAGATTATATTCCAGTGATTTACCACGTTTGACTATCATATGAATTTACACTACTCTCAAACTGTGCTTTTCGATGGAAACAGAAAAGAGGGGTTTGACTATCATATGAATTTACACTACTCTCAAACTAAAAAAGCTTGAAGATGTAGACTGTGAGCGTTTGACTATCATATGAATTTACACTACTCTCAAACATAGCAGACTTAGATATAAGTACGTCTACAGTTTGACTATCATATGAATTTACACTACTCTCAAACCAGCTGGTCATAGCTTCCATTAATGTGTCAGTTTGACTATCATATGAATTTACACTACTCTCAAACATGAACTTGAATGTCGAGAATTTATTGACAGTTTGACTATCATATGAATTTACACTACTCTCAAACGATAAGGCAACAGGCACAGCAAGACATCTTGTTTGACTATCATATGAATTTACACTACTCTCAAACGGTCAGTCGCATATCCGCAATGCTGTAATTGTTTGACTATCATATGAATTTACACTACTCTCAAACCAAGATATCAACCTTTATATATTTATGACTGTTTGACTATCATATGAATTTACACTACTCTCAAACAGAACGACACGGTTTGCAGTATACTTCTAAGTTTGACTATCATATGAATTTACACTACTCTCAAACTAACAGAAAGTCACTGACATCACCTCAGGGGTTTGACTATCATATGAATTTACACTACTCTCAAACCAAGATTAGTGATATATGCACTAAACGGAAGTTTGACTATCATATGAATTTACACTACTCTCAAACAGCCTGTGAACCATGTACTTTGCTGCTCTGGTTTGACTATCATATGAATTTACACTACTCTCAAACCAACTCATCAAAAGGGGTATACACGGCAGGGTTTGACTATCATATGAATTTACACTACTCTCAAACGAAGCTGTACCATTTATTTCCTCTGCAAACGTTTGACTATCATATGAATTTACACTACTCTCAAACTGTTCTGTAACCTTATATAATACTGCACCTGTTTGACTATCATATGAATTTACACTACTCTCAAACTTGTATGTTCGAGTTGTGCAAATTAAGGTAGTTTGACTATCATATGAATTTACACTACTCTCAAACGTCAGCTTATTATTTATCATTCTGTTAAGTGTTTGACTATCATATGAATTTACACTACTCTCAAACACCTCGCTTTTAATTATTTGTGTTATATTTGTTTGACTATCATATGAATTTACACTACTCTCAAACCTCAAATCCGATTCTCACCGAGTAAACATGTTCCTACATAACATGGGTACATTCATAATGATAACATTTTTATTCTAACTTTTAATAATAACACACATATCTTTATCTATAATGGTTACTTTTTCCTCCTCAATAATATCATTACTATCGTGGTTTTCAATTAGCAATAAGTATATTTTCTCATAAAACATTTTCTTATACAGCATCTTTAATTCATCTTTTGTAAAATATGATTTCATATTGACTAAAACAAATACTTTCTTACCAAACACTTCACTAATTACACATATGTAATCAATCAGTTTTTCCAATAAATTCTCAGGATTAGTCTCGAATTTAACATCTAACTGTTTAAAAAGGTCTGTAACATTACCTTCTTGATTACATTGCAATATATACGGCATATTATCCATTACATTAGATACCATGCTCAACATAGATGAGTATAGTATTCTCCACTCATTCATCATTTCGCTCTCAACCACACTCTTTTCCATAACAGAATACAGTTTTGTTAAAACTCTTTTTTGATTAAGGTCTGTGGCAAATGGATCTATTATCAATTCTAATTTTTTTGAAAATGGTAATATTTCTCCATTATCTGATAAAATCCAGCCTGAATCATTATCTGAAAGCTGTTCTTTCAATTCACTGACAAAATCTGTGAATTTTTCCTGTTTCTCTAATATTAAGACAGCAACCCTCCCTTCTTCTAACTCTATTGGACATTCAAATTGTTCTTTTACAATCTTCACAATACTATTAACCTCCTATCATCATCCAATGTAGAATTAGTATTTTCTCCTACTATTATCTCCATTTTTGAATATTGTTTCTCAGTAAGTGTTAATATCTGCACCAATCCCTGCGGTGGCTTATTCTTCTTTACATTAGAGACAATTCCATCAACAACAGTAGCATTCAAAGCTAGCTTGCAGTATATAGATTCTTGCATCATCAGAAAACCGCTTTTAATTAAAAATTTCCTAAATTTATTATATTCTCTTATCTGAGATGATGATAAGACGGGTAAATCAAACATTACTATTACTCTCATATATCTATAACTCATTAGAATAAAACCTTATTAAAGACACATCATTATCATTAATAGCATCAAATACACTTTTACAATATATTTTTATTGCATTTACAACATAGTTTCTTTTTCCATCAATTGTAACCTCCTGATTAAGTATATTGACAAGTTGTAACTTTTCTTCTTTCTCAAGCTTTTCTGGTTTCATTTCATATACTTTTCTATCAACAAGTATTCTGAATGGCTCCATTAAGTCTGAACCGAGGTTAAACTGATTAAACATATTATCATGAAACAATCCCAATTGTGTAATATAACCATTAGATACTATTTCTCTGTTAAAAGTTGATAATATTATTCCGTATCCATAATTCAATGCTGCATTAATAGGTATATCTAAACTCCTTGAAAAATCCATACCAAACACTGCGTTAAAATATACCTTTGCAGCATGACCTTCTCGATTAGTTGTATCTCCTGGCTGAATCTCCTTTAAATATTCAGCCAGCATTACATTTTCTTTTTTACCTAAATCTTCTAAAAATCTTTGTTGATTTCTAATTTTTTCTGAGACTATTTCTGTCCACATCATTTTCTTAATTTCATCAGTCCACCCAACCTGTTGCCTTACTTTTGCACTTGTATCATGGCTTCCATAGTAGCTTACTAATTCTGATGACGGATTTCTTTTTTCATCACAAAATATAACTTTTATTTTTCTCTTAGTAAGTTCACTAAGAAGCCCTGCAGTCAGAGATACAGCTGTTGATTCTACTATAAGCATTGATATTTCGCTCAAATGTATCTTAGTTATCTCTGACTGTCTGACTATCATGTAATCCATTTTGTACTCAAGTTTAGCACTATTAGATATGACTACTATACGCCAGCTCATATATTAAGCAGGTCCGTCTCCTGCTTAAACAATCCCGTAACTGATTGATTAACAATTATAACATTGTTACAAATTGATATAATTTTATTCTTTGTTATTATACCAGTAGCTTTTGCCTCTCCAAGCATACTTAAATCAGCTCCCATAATAGGTTTACATTGAAACAAATGTAATATTTCATTTAAAACTATACATTGACATTCTACTGATAATTGTTCAAATATTTCTCTTTTGTTTTTTAATTTATCAACAGGATTAGCTGGTCTTTTGCTATATATTGTATTGGTTAATTTATCAATAAACGTATCGTAAATTCTTATATTGCTCTCCTGTGTTAAACCATCATACTCTGTAACTGGAAGATTTTGTTTCTTATCCTTCCTTTGAGAATTCTTTTGGATATATTTCTCAAGCTTCTTCAAATATCTTTCTTGTTCTTGTGATACCATTAATTGTACAGCACATTGTAATATTAACTGCTTTCCTGTAGAGCCTCTAAGCAAAACAGGAAAATCATCTATGATCAAATATGTATTTTTCCGTATCTGAGATATCACTACCTTTGGATTCTTTAATCCATACACATTCTCAAAATATTCCATACAACTATTTGAATCATTTAAAAACTGATTTTTCATAAATAAAGGTACGGACTCTATACTTCTTTGTTTATTACCCTTTTTATCTTCTGATTCAATAAGAGTAAAAAATGCTGGTGTTATTGATTTGTATCCTCCATATATGTTTACATCTCGTCCTTTTTTTACTGGCATACTGGCATTTTCATCTTTACCTACCAATTGTTGATTAAACAAACCTCCATTTTGACCTCTTTTAATGGTTGTAACCTGCTGTGTATATTGTATATCCCTCTTGTTTATATTTTTCAACACATCCCTTAGTGTTCCATTATTACCTCTTTTCCATATAACTTTGTCATTCTTAATAAGGTCATAATTAAACATTTGATTAAGACTATATTCAGCATTTCTATTCTTCTTTAACCATTGTAATGGATTGTTAGTGAATTTTTCAAAATATACATTTCCTACAACTATATTAAGATATGCATCTTTTGCATGATGATAGTCATTTAAAGAGCGCACTTTTGTTATCTTAACATTATCCATATTCTTGAAATCTGAAACCAGATTAGCCTTCACATATGCCACTTTTGAATCTGGATACATTCTATTAAATAATCCAATTACAATTTTACTTGACTGCCTTGCTTCAACCAACTGCCTATTAATAAAACTTGCAAGTTCTTCATCAGTAAGTGAATCTTTTCTCATCAATCTATAATACTTTTCTTGTGAAATAAACCCCTTATTTAATAATTCCTTCCAGAAACCGTGCCTGTCTTTCTGTATTTCACTCGAAATCATTCCATTGCTTTTTTTAGCATTAAGTTCTCTTTTTACCAAAACAAGATTATCCAACGAATCGTCTTTTGTCTTTGATTGCGGATAAATGTGATCTCTATCATAAACATTTGCATCTGACAACCTTGACAAATCTATAGGTTCTCCCGAATACATGCATCTACCCATCTGTGTATAATACAGATATAATTTAATACTGTGAAAATCATCCTCTGGTCGTTGTTCTAATTCTTTTTTCCAATCCTTTGATTCGTCTTTACAACTTTCATACAAGCTTATTAATCTATCTTTTCGGGATACTGTACGCTTCTTTTCGCCAGCTCCTCTTGCAACTTCTACAAATATTTTAGTAGGCTCTTTTCCCATAATTTTTCTTATCTCTTCAGAAATTAATATAACCTGCCATACTGCTCTCTTAATAGAAGGCGAAGCAGCAATATCTTCAACAATATCCTTATATGAAATAGTCGCTATTTCTTTCATATTTTTATTGTTAATATTTTCTATTGTCTCTGAAAATGTATATTTCTGTCCTAAAAGCTGCATTAAATTATCCTGCGTGTCTCTCAGCGCACCTATTACCGTCCTAATCTCTCCGGTTTCTTTATCAGCACCTTCTATTTCACCCAGAAACTTTCTTGAGAGTCTTCCCCAGCCTTGATATTTTAATCTACTGACTTTTTTAATTTCTTCATCTGATATCTGATTGTCATCATACTGTTTTCTGATAACTCTTTTTAAGATTGATATTTCATCACCATATACTGTAATCCATAAAATTATCTGTTCCACCATAATCTTAACAGAATAATTATCAATCTTATCTCCCAGTATTTTTTTAAAATCAAGATATGAAGACATCGAACTTTTAAAATTTATATCAAATCCGGTGATTTCCTCATCGTCATTTATCAATCCTTCACTTTTTAAATACTCCCTTAAATTCCTACCTGTAACCTTCTTTTTCTTTTTAAACAAATTTTCGATAATGTCTTTTTTCAATTCAACATTCATTTTATTCGCACCAATTTTGACATTATTCAATTCATTTAACACATTAAACTCCTCATAAAGAAGTGCATGTTTTGGCAAAACATCTTCTCCAATGAGATATGTACATTTATTAGTCATTTTTCTAATAAATTTTTCTGCAGAAGCATCTTTATCTACTTTATTGTCAAAATTCCATGGTGTAATCTTACCATCAGATTTTCTTACCATCCAAGAATTAGTATTATTATAACTATTCAAAGGTCCCACATAGTATGGAACTCTAAACTCAAATATTTTAATAATCTTATCTGATACAGATAAACCATCTGCATCTTTTACACTCAAGAATGGCATATATTTTTCTGCTTTTGCTAAAATATCTTTTAATTCAATTTCTTGCACTTGATATGGTATCACTCCATTATCCTTTGATACCTGAATAGGAAGTATAGTATCTGCCTGAATTTCTTGTTCTATGAATTCATATTCAGACTGATTACTGACCGTCTTTTCTATCTTTCCCAATTGACCCTTTAAATTTTTTATAAAATCTTCTCTATTGCATCTTTTTATATTCTTTTTGTTTCCGTTAGAATTTACAAATCCTACATATGCACAATAATTACTTTTTCCTTCATCAACGAAAAATTCTTTATAGACTTTATGATTTTCCTTAAATAATTGTTTTAAAATTCTCAAATCTTCTTTGTGCTTATCATATAAATTAACCTTTGCAACTGACAAATATGATTTTCCATTTATTTCCCCATCATCTAGGATGTCTGCTAATATCGCCCAATCGTATACACATTTTATAATATCAATAACACCACATCGTTCACCTAATACATCTTCTAATTCAACCCGAAGCGTTTCATAAGATGATTCAGAAAAAGATATACTTGGCTTATCTATTTCTAATAAAGATTCATCATCAAATATATCAGCTACTTTTGCTTTCATTCCAGTAATAAGTGTAACTATTGACTTTATCTGTTTATTACTCTTATCAACATTTAATTCATTAAATATTTCATTGCATTTATCTCTTTTGGATTTCTTCTTATCTTTAAGAATTTCAGCTATTTTTTCTTCTGAATGACATACTAATTCTATTTCAAACTCATCTCTTAAGCATATCTTTAAATTATCAAATACAGAATGAAAAGATGTTGCGTTATTGACTGAACCTTGAAACAAAAAATGTCCCCTGTGCTTAACTATATGATGTACAGCAAGATATAACAGTCTGACGTCAAATTTCCTATCTTCCATAAGTAACGCTTTTCTTAAATGATATATTGTTGGAAATTCAGAATAATAATCAATATCAGAATAATCGTCATCATTAAACAATGTATATTTTTGTCCATTCGTTTTATCCGTTAATATCAATGGGCTTTCTTTCATTTTTACAAAAAAAGATTGATCAACTTTAGATATTTCTTCAGAAAACAATTCCTGTAAAAGCTGTATTCTCCATGCTCGTCTTTGAAGTCGTCTTCGACCACTTCTGAATGTTCTTCTTTCAGCTGCAGTCTGAGCTTCGTCAAACAACCTGCTTCCCCACATGTTTTTTCCATTAAATTTGAGGATATTATAATTTTCATCTGTTACAGCATATCCCACAGATTCTGTTCCAATATCTAATCCTAAATAATAATCTTGTTCCCTTCTACTTTTCATAATGTACCTCTCTTTTTTAGTTGACTATAAATAAAATATGTTTTATAATGTATTTGTTCATAAGATTGACTATCATATGAATTTACACTACAAGTTCAAATAAAGATTTTTCCAAATCGTTCGAAAGAACCATCCACAGTGTGGATATTTAAAAAGGCTTTTTAAGCCTTTATTTTTTTCTATTGAAATTATACAATATTTACTGTCCAATAAACATCCCTCTTATCCCAAACTTTTGTTCTTTATTCATATTGATTAGTTAATCTTTTTATTTCTTCTTTCATCATATCAACCACCGATTGTGGTCCTAATATTGTTACCCCTTCACCCAGACCTATAACCCATGCAAGAAATTGTCGGCTTACGGATACCTCTACATTTGTCACAAAATGTTCTTCATCTAAGCGAACCATTGATACATCTTTTCCAAATCTGTCAATCATTACACCTGCAAGTGAATTATCACATTTGATATGTACATATTCTTCTTTACCACCATACATTCCAAACATTTTTCTTGCATATGCTGCCATATCAAAATTATTAAAGCTCTTTTTCCCTTCTCTAAATTTTTTTATTGATTTAATATGTAGCATTTTGTCAACTCTGAAATGCTTTATTATATGTTCTACACTATCATAAGCAATAAGATAATAATTCTCATCATCCCATGACAATGACCATGGACTAACTTTATACCATATACCATTATGTCTTAATTCCATCTTTTTATCTACATTCCATTGAAAATATTGAAATGTTATTTGAAAATTATCTGCTATAGCCGAATAAATCCTATCAACATTATAATAAATACTTTCATTCATAGTTTTCACTCTACCTGCAACAAATACCTGACGTTGCAACTGGATTGCTTCGTATCTGCTAGCAAATGCTTCAATCTTTTTAATTAAATCATTTGATTTCTTTTCGGTTATAAATTTGGCTGACTGGACAGAATCTACAAGCAATTTAAGTTCAGCTAATTCAAACTGTCTGTTACCAATATGATAAGAATATGTTCTATCTTCCTTTGTCCCAATTATATCTAATCCATATAATCTTAAACTCTCTATATCATTATAAAGGCTTTTTCGCTCTGCACTTATATCATATAACTTTAACTTAGTCTTTATTTCTTCCATTGTCAGACTATGTGTTTCATCTGTATATTCTAATAATATTTTCATAAGATACATAAGCTTTAATTTTTGATTTGACGATTTAGCCATAACACCTCCCATTTTTTCTAACACATTTGCATTCTATATCATTATCCCCCTTTTCTCCTCTCCCTTCAACATCTTTTTTACGACAAAATTCGACAAACCATATTATCTTTAATCCCCCAACCCTTTCCATTATTATTTCTCCCGACCTATATTATATTTTTATTAACTACCCCAATGATGAAGGTGATTTATTAAATTAAAGAAAAATAGTTTTTTCGCAGCCTGCCGTTTAAATTGCTGGTGGGCGTTATTGACGGCTCTGACAATTAATATGTTTCTTTGACATATATAAAGTGCTATAATCAGCACATGAATACACGCGCCTGCGGCGCAGAAATGAGGTAACACATGCCATTTATTAATTCTAAGATAAGCACTTCTCTTACAGAAGCACAGGAAACTGAAATCAAAACACGTTTAGGTCAGGCTATCCAGACAATTCCTGGCAAGTCAGAAAATTGGCTCATGGTCGGTTTTGAGCCTGACTACAAGCTCTACTTCAGAGGAAGCAATGCCGAGCCTATAGCTATGGTCGAGGTCAGCGTTTACGGAAGTGAGAACCCATCTGCCTTTTCTAAACTGACTGGCCAGATATGTGACATTTTTAAAGATGTTCTTGGAATTGCACCAGATCATGTCTATGTAAAGTATCAGGCCGTTTCTAACTTGGGCTGGAATGGAGATAATTTCTAATATGCATTAATAAGCGGGACACTCTTTTATGAATGTCCCGCTTATATATTTTCTAAAATTCTTTTCTTTCCATAATCCGCACACTAATTGCATAAGAGAGCAAAAAAGCACTTAATACATTTGTCTTTACCAGCTTCGCAAATGCAATCAACAATGCCGTAACCGGCAGAAACACCAATACCACAGGAATCTGGGAAGCCATGTCTCCAAACCTTTCCATTGTTATTTTTCCCGGCCTATATTATAATTTTTATTAACTACACCAATGAAGGAGATTTATTTAATGAAGAAAAATAGTATCTTTCGCAGCCTGCCGTTTAAATTGCTGGTGGGCGTTATTGCTGGCGTCCTGGTGGGACTGCTGTTAAGTTCAACTGATGGCAATGCATTTTCACGCGCCATTTTGAATATTGTTGTAACTCTGAAATATATTCTCAATCAGATAATTAATTTCTGCATACCACTGATAATCATTGCATTTATTGCGCCTTCGATTACTCAGATGGGTAAAAATGCATCAAAGCTTCTTCTGATTGCAGTTACAATCGCATATACATCATCAGTTGGTGCTGCACTTTTCTCTACAGCATCCGGATATCTTTTGATACCACATTTGTCAATATCCTCTACTGCTGATGGATTAAAAGAGCTTCCGGCTGCGGTTTTCGAATTATCAATCCCGCAGATAATGCCTGTTATGAGTGCACTTGTGTTCTCAATTATGATTGGACTTGCTGCCGCTTGGACAAAAGCAGAATTGATTTCAAATATTCTTGAGGAATTCCAGAAAATCGTGCTTGCGATAGTTTCAAAAATCATGATACCGATTCTTCCATTTTTCATCGGACTTACTTTCTGCGGACTCTCATACGAAGGTTCAATAACAAAGCAGGTTCCTGTGTTCCTGAAAATCATAATTATTGTATTAATCGGACATTACATTTGGATGACTCTGCTTTACACAATCGCAGGATTGTATTCTAAGAAGAACCCGATTGAAGTAATCAGACATTACGGTCCTGCATACCTGACATCAATTGGAACAATGTCATCTGCTGCCACACTCGCAGTTGCACTCCAGTGTGCCGGCAAATCAAAGGTTTTGAGAAAGGACATGGTCTCTTTTGGAATTCCTTTGTTTGCAAATATACATTTATGTGGCTCAGTGCTGACAGAGGTATTTTTCTGCATGACTGTATCAAAGATTTTGTATGGCACTATTCCATCAGCCGGAACTATGATTCTGTTCTGTGTGCTTCTCGGAATATTTGCAATCGGCGCACCTGGCGTACCTGGCGGAACAGTTATGGCTTCGCTCGGACTTATTACCGGCGTGCTTGGATTTAACGACACTGGAACTGCCCTTATGCTTACAATATTTGCACTTCAGGACAGCTTCGGAACAGCCTGCAATGTAACAGGCGACGGTGCGCTCACACTTATCCTGACTGGATATGCAGAGCGCCACGGCATCAAAGAAGGTACTGACAATTAATATATTTCTTTGACATATGTAAAGTGCTATAATCATCACATGAATACACGCGCCTGCGGCGCAGAAATGAGGTAACATATGCCATTTATTAATTCAAAGATAAGCACTTCTCTTACAGAAGCACAGGAAACTGAAATCAAAACCCGTTTAGGTCAGGCTATCCAGACAATTCCCGGCAAGTCAGAAAGCTGGCTCATGGTCGGCTTTGAACCTGACTACAAGCTCTACTTCAGAGGAAGCAATGCCGAGCCTATAGCTATGGTCGAGGTCAGCGTTTACGGAAGTGAGAACCCATCTGCCTTTTCTAAACTGACTGGCCAGATATGTGACATTTTTAAAGATGTTCTTGGAATTGCACCAGATCATGTCTATGTAAAGTATCAGGCCGTTTCTAACTTGGGCTGGAATGGAGATAATTTCTAATATGCATTAATAAGCGGGACACTCTTTTATGAATGTCCCGCTTATATATTTTCTAAAATTCTTTTCTTTCCATAATCCGCACACTAATTGCATAAGAGAGCAAAAAAGCACTTAATACATTTGTCTTTACCAGCTTCGCAAATGCAATCAACAATGCCGTAACCGGCAGAAACACCAATACCACAGGAATCTGGGAAGCCATGTCTACCGGCATCTGCTGTTTCATTTCTAGGATCATGTAAAGTCCCGCTGCCACAAGCCATGAAACCGTTCCTCCTGTAAGACAGAAAAAATATTTTTCCCTCACATACGTTTCTGCATCAATCGGCAAAGTCATCAAAAATCCATATCCTTTATCAAGCTCGTCATAGGTAATTGTATTTATCAGAAGAATACTGATTGCAAACGGCAACCACCCCAGGATAACCGCTTCATTCTGTAATCCTATTACCACTCCAATGATAAGTAAGAAAATTAATGCCTGTTTATTACACCAAATTAACCGGAAATCTTTTTCTACTAATCCTGCCATTATCTGTACCCTCCCGTCATCATAAGAATTAATTCATCAATTCCGCCCTGCTCCACCGCAATCTGCGGATAATTTTCCTGATAAAATCTTCTGTCATTAGTAAAGCAGGCATAACCATAAGTTTCTTTCTGTACTTTTATGACTGCTGTCTTGTCTAATGTCCTGTATTGTTCCTCATTCACCTTCAAAATACCATACTGCTCTAAAATAACATCTGTGTCCTCATGCAAAATGATTTTTCCGTCATGAATGAGATAAATGTCGTCACAAAGTGACTCCAAATCTGTGGAAATGTGCGATGTAATCAATATTGTGCGCTTCTCGTCCTGCGCTATATATTCCCGTAGCAAATCAAGGATTTCATTCCTTGCCTCCACATCAAGCCCTGCGGTCGGCTCATCTAAAATCAACAAATCAGCTTTATGGCTGATTGCTGTCAGCACCCTCAGTTTTGCTTTCATACCTGTGGAAAATTCTTTTAATTTCTTCTTCCGTGGAAGCTTTAAAGCCTCACATTTTTGGTCAAAAAAATCCTTCTGGAAATCAGGATACATTTTAGCAAGGATATGCCAGACATCTTCCACCGTAAATTGTGAACTAAAGCCTGCCTCCGTCAAAGATACTCCGATTTTCTGCTTTACCGCAGCCGGAAGCTCTCCACCTTCGTTACCAAACACACAAATCTTTCCAGCATCCGGCTTTACCAGTCCAAGTATCAGTTTAATTGCCGTACTTTTTCCTGCGCCGTTTTTTCCTACAAACCCTGTAATTCTCCCCTCTGGTATTTCCAAGGATAGTTCCAGTTCAAAGTCCTTATATTTTTTTCGGACATTCTGCATTGTTATCATAATTCGCCTTTCTATTTCTCATCAAGTATGAGCTTTACAACCTCTAAGATTTCTTCTTTCTCCATCCCAATTGCCACTGCCCGGTCAATGGCTTTGTCAAAGTCCTCTTCCACAGCAATTCTTCTCGCCTCCGACGCAAGCTGTTTATCCGAAGCAGTCACATATGTTCCCTTTCCGTGAACAGTCGTAACAAAGCCTTCCTCTTCTAACTTGTCATAAGCTTTCTTTACAGTCAGCGCGCTGATGCGAAGTTCCCCTGCAAGCGTCCTCACAGACGGAAGTGCCTCTCCCTCTTTTAATACAGACTGGATAATCTCTGACTTTATCTGCTCCATAAGCTGTTCGTAAATCGGAACCATGGAAGAATGATTTAATATAATATGCATATTTTTGTTTTCTCCTTTGTGATAAACAGTATATAACAGTTGATGTGTGTTGTCAACTGTTATATACTGTTTATTAAAAATATACAAAATAAGAGCCACTCTAAGGTGACTCTCATTTATTTTTATATTTAACTTAACTAAAATATTTTACCTATTTTTCTGTTAATCTACAAGAAGTTCCCTGCAATAATATTTTAATCCTTTTTGAGCATTCTCTTTCTTATAAATATAAAAATCGTACCAAACTTTCAAAGTTTAGTACGATATCTCCACTATAATAGGATTATTTCCTCTCGACTATCCAACCAGCTTATCTAACATTCCTACAATCTTTTCTCTTTCACCACAGCCATTAGTCTTAAATCTTAATAATGGAATTTCATACAAATCCATTATGCGATCCTTTAATAAATCTCTTGAAGCCTGTACGGTATCCTTTTTATGAAATTCATATCCATCAACTTCAATCGCTAAAACCGGCTTTTTACTGATTCTGTTGTAAATCAGAAAATCCAGATGTGTTGCAGGATTCATTGCATACTGGCACTCTCTGTCATTTAATAGTTGAGGATTTTTAATCAGCATATTCAATGGAAAATGACAAATAACATCTAAACTTGAATACTTATTATCCGCAATTATTTCCTGTATCAATGAATACATAAGATTCTCAGAGTCATATTCTGATATCTTTTTATATTTCTGCAAATATGCTATTCTTTCCTCAGTATACTGCTTGTAAAGATAATCAAAGATTGAATAAATCTTACTCTCAACAACTTCAAAATTATTATACTGAATGTAATCTATTAAATCTGTTATATTGCGTTCTTTTGACTGTTCATTTCCAGTCACAACCAGCATCAGTTTCTTTTTTGCCCTTGAAACAGCAACATTAATCAAATATGGATCATCTGCAAAATCTGATATTTCATCATCTACAGTGGATATAATAATATTGTCTTTCTCCTTGCCCTGAAACTTATGTACGGTAGCTGCATCAATATCTGTTATCTCCCTGTTCAATGCTTCAACCTGATTCCTGTACGGAGTAATAATCCCTGTTTCTTCCGGGTTGAAGTTATATTTAGGCATAATTTCATTTTTTATAACATCTATCTGACGCTGACTGTAATGATTTCGTTCATGATTTCCGGCAACTGTTTTCACAACTGACAAAACATCATCTTCACCATTATCCTTTGTCATAATAATCAGTTCACCACGATAAAATTTCTGATTACAGAAATTAATTATTTTAGGATGACACCTATAATGCTCTCGCAATAATGTCTGTGTTACATCAGGCATAATATCCAGAATTGACTGCAAAAAGCTCTTTGTAAACTGATATCCTTCTTTCAGATTATATGTATCAAATATAGCTTTTGCTCTGACCCTCATATCTTCTGTAACAACATTTGGAAGCTGCTTAGTATCTCCCACAATAACCACATTTCTCGCACAAGAAAGTGCTAAAGCCCCTGTTGCAATATCTACCTGTGATGCCTCGTCCATAATAAGATAATCATATACCACATCTGAATTCAGACTATTTCTTGATGAAAATGTGGTACTTAATATAACCGGATACTCCTTCAATACATCATTGGATTCCTTCCACAGATTATCCTCACTAAATACTCTCCGGCTGTCGTTCCCTTCATATCTTCTTGCCAGCTTGTCTTTTAGTAAAATCATTGAATTGTCACATAAATCGTCAAGCAAATGCTTATCAACACCGTTTAAATATCCCTCAATATCTGAAATCTGCTTAGATAATTCTTTTTCTTTTGCCTTATAATACATAGCCTGAAATGTTGTAATTATCTTTGAAAATTCCTGCTTATAAAAACTCCAGTGTGTTATGCCATACTTGAAAAATGTCTTTATTTTAAACCAGAATCCTATTGTCTTTTTCTCCTCTGATATTGCCTGACACTCCTGCCATAACATCATCCATTGTTTTGATGATAACATTTTCTTGCACTTTATATTATCTGTATTAACATCGGATTCTTCAACATACTGGTTAAAATATTGCTGTTCTGTAACTAATTGAGATAATTCCTGCCTTAAATAAGCAAGTTTTTCCTGTTTATCAAAAAATTCTTTTAACCTAACGGATTGCTCTGATATTTTCTTACGCATTTCACCAAATTCTTCAGACATTTTCCAAGTTAAAAAATCAGGATAAGATGAATCCTGATGCTCAACAAATGTTTTCTTATTTTTAGAACTTCCCAGTGTTGCAGCAACAAATCCTAGATTATACTTTGGCAATGATAGTTTGTCATATACATTTTCAGTTGCAGAATTATTATTAGATACAATCTGTACCGTTTTGTCCTGCATCAATATATTAGCGATAATATTTAATATCGTCTGTGTTTTACCTGTTCCCGGCGGTCCTTGTATTACACTTATCTGATTCTCCATCGCATTTTTTACAGCATTATACTGACTGTTATTACAGCCAAATGGAAATATCGGAACATATTCTCCCCCTCTTTTACCAGTATTCAATAAAGAAGGATTCAAATATTTTGCTAATGCAACCTCATTACCAACATAAGTAATTTTATCAAATCTTTTAGGTAATAATTTTTCCCCCGTCTCTTCATTTCTAATATTACTCAATTCAGCAATCTGCTTTATATATTGGAATACATCGGCAGACCTTTTATCATTCAGGCACGACTCTGCAATATGTAAATCGCTCTCATGGTAATCCCGTTCACTGCCGTCTTTAAAACAAATATGCCAATAAGACTCCTGTCTGCCTCTGAACACAGATATTGCATCTATATCAAAAAACTCCCGTCCCTCTCTGCTAATACGATACGACTTAGGATTTAAAACATCCGGCTTAGTTAATTTCTCAACATTCATATATGCATAGGGATAACTTTTCCCATTATTAAATTTCACATTCCATTTATGTGTCTCCGTGTCGTACACACATGACATTACTTCGGTTGTCTTTATCTCGCCCTTGATAATAATCATATAATATCTTTTATCCATTTAGGCCTCACTGTTTCTGGTTGTTATCAGAAAAAATTATTCAAAATAGTACATTTGAATACATAAATAACTTTTCTTAATCTATTCCTAATCATTCATAATCTCTTTTATTTTCTTAATGCAGAAAACACACGCCTTAAAAAATCTATAAAAAGAAAACCCATTTTTACTATTGCTTTGTATGTAATTTATTATATTGTTATCGTTATTTGTATAATACATTTAGGTCGGAATCTTATGGAGTCTATCACTTATGTGTTAAGTATACCACCTATCATTATTCCTTTTATTATTAAAATGATTAAACCAGACTTATCTCTCAAAATCTGGATTCATTCGTATGAAAATAAAGAGACTTATTTCTCAGCAAAAAGAATGCTGGAAACATATCAAGAAAAAGTAACACAACAAGATGCTTTAGTTAATAAGCTCACACTTGAACAAACCAAGTAATATTCCAAAAATTATTGTCACTCAACCAAAAACGAGCCAAGAAAAGCCGTAAATTCGGCATTTCTTGGCTCTTGTACATTACTCGAACTCGCAGAATCTAGTTTGATTTAGGTTATTTCAATATAGTTATCTATACTGTTTTGTATTGATATTTACATCTTTTCCACACGTTATTTTTCGTTTCACATATTTTTAGTACCAATCCAGTACCATTGCATTTTTTCATTATTGTGTGTAGTTCAGGTGGCTTGCAGGTTTCTTTTACTACTCACAGAATAATTTTCTGTCGGTTTGCTTGTCCACCTATGGAAATTATAATCTACATCCAATATTTCTGCAAGAAAAAGTTTTGTGGTACTAATCGTTAGTACCACGATTGTTTTCTATGTACTGAGCAATATCAATTACCTTTGCAGGCTTTCTCTTAGTAGCAATCCCTAGTCGTTCCATGTCTAATTTAAAAAGTTCACTCGGATATCCATACGCATCAAATCCCTCTGGCTGGCAGATATCTCTGTTCAGATACTCACTAAATTCCCATTGATACTTTGCTTCTTTCTCCAGCTTCTTACCAAAATACTGTGCATCCATTACCATTCTGTTAATGCCACCAACCGATTTCCTACCATGAGTTTTTGTTACAGTTGTATCGCCTGACATTTTAAAATACTGCCCTATCTGTTCCTCGGAATATCCCATTTCCTGCATCACGCCATGAATCACACTGCGGATATACATTGTATAGTAATTCCAGTTTCTTGGTTCAATATCTGTCATTGCTATTGTATAACAATTACTGGCATTCACAATAAACAAGACATCTCATATATCATTGGGATTCCCATTAAATTAGTGTCTATCATATACATATTTACCATAGCATTACATAAGAATGCATTTCTATAATATGGTGGTTTATACCCCGGCTCCAATGCCTGTTCCATTTATAAAGGCAAAGTGCGAAATATTATCTTTATATTCTTTCTTAAACCAATATTTAAACAGAATATTGCACATTACTTCAAATGCATGATTAGAGGATTCTCCATGATTATTAAATTTTGTCCAATCCATATTTCATCCTCCTATCCTTTATTTTAATTATAATATTCTGCCATAAATTGCATGCCATTTTCTTCATTATTCTGAATATACTGTAATAGTTTCTTATCAAACCTATCATTCATATATTCAACAATTATTGGACATACCCAATATTGACTTCCCTCCTGAGGTTCCATATCCATTTCTAAAGCATCAAGATAATCCGAAGAATGAAATTTTATACTATCTATAACTGACAACAAACTCAAAAATATATCTGTAATATTTTGAAGTGTCTCTATAAGCTCTTTATCTTTATCTTCCTTTTTGTTCTGATATATATAATTATCCATTACAAATCTAATGCCATTTGCATGGACATAATTATTTAACTTTCTGTCCTCTCTCAACCACTTATCTACAAGAAAATTATCAAAAATATATTTGACCTTTTCATTATTACTTACCAAATATGATTTGTATTTTGATGCATCAAAAAATTGTTTTCTATCCTTATTATTTTCAGAACTTTCCAATACATTATAAATCCATTTTTCCATAGCTAGTTCTGCATCTGTTTTTCTTTCACCTGAAACCAATATAGACACATCTAACTCTATCATTTTCATCATAGATTCCGAGTTTATGGTGAATTCTTCTGCTTCTTCATCCGTTAAGCCATGTTTATTCTGTATAACATTCAATACAAATAAATACTGCATTAAATCATCTCTATACTTCCGTAGTAAAGTATACGCATCCGAATAAGCATCTCTATGGCAACAAAAATCGATAGTCTCTAGTGTTTTACAGATTGACATCATTGTCTCTCCTGATAACATATATGGTCCTTTTTTTCCATAAGATACATCTACAGACGAAAATGTTGAATCTGCTAAACAAAAGAATATATACCATATATTTTCAATATCTTGGGAATTAAACTTATAATTTGTGTCTTTTATATCATCCATACATTCTCCTTCGCGACTGCTCTAGATATTGCTTCATTCTCGCCATTTTCTTCATAATCTATTCATCTGCTTTGCCTTGCCATTCTATTCGGTTAAAAGTCCTATAACATTTCCATGCATTCCTATCTATACTTTTTGTTTCTTTTTTGTTTAATTCTCAATTTGGGAAATTCAGAATTATATCTTTCTATTGCATTCATAAGGTCATTTCCCATATCTGAATTCCATAATTTCAGTTCTGAAAGTATAGCAATTCGGTACAATTCCACATACTTTCTAATATAAAAACCACACTGTCCCCCCGTTAATATGTCCTTTTTTATTTTTACATGAAGCATTTTATTTCTGGTATTAACAGTTTTCTTTAAGATTTTCAGAACATCATCTCCATCAAAAATTCGTAGTCCATATGCACGAATAACCGATTCTATCTTATCTCTCAAACTTGGTCTATTTTGCGTTGGGATTTTGAATTCAAAATCACATTTAGGACACCTAGCGTTTCTCTGCCTAGACTGCTGTGAACAATTAATTTGAACTTTTTGAAAATATTCAAGGTGTTCTGATAATGGTTCAAATATCTCTGCAAACAACGCCAATCTTAAATCAGCTGTCATTCCATTGCCAAAGCCAATATAATAAAACATTTGATTCATACTGAGTAGTTTTTTATTAAAACGCTCCCATGCACAAAATCCTCTTTTATATATTGTATCATTCATAGGTTGACTAAATTTTGTATAAGCTTTTTCTCCCTCATAATACGACAGCATGCTTTTTCTCATCTCGGCAGTAATATCTAAGTTGTCAATTTCATATTTTTGCATTTTAAAAAAACGCCCATCAAAAAGACATTCATATCTTAAAATTTTGCAAAGCAATTCATGCACTTTACTCAAAAGTACAGGAGCGGACATTGTTATAATTATACTTTTTCGATTCATTACAGTCATAATCTCCACATTATATTTTATTTTTTCACGCTGTAATGCCCACTCTCGCTGAATGTTATATGAAAGCAACCAATCTGTTTCGTATCGACCTATATATTTTAATTCTTTACAATATCTCTTCTCAAAAATTGTTTCCATTTATTATTTTCCTATCTGCGATTTCAATTCTTGAAAACTCTCTAAGGCACTCTGCAAGTTCTCGATAATATCTGATGCCAGCACATCTGGCTCCGGCAGATTGTCAAGATCTGCAAGAGACTTATCTTTAATCCAGAAAATATCTAAGCTCGTTTTATCTCTTTCAAGTATCTCCTGAACATCATAGCACCGGAAACGACCATCCGGATTTTCATCAGACCATGTTTCTGTACGCTCGTATCGATTTTCAGGATTATAACATTTAACAAAATCATCCAGATCTGCATCAGTCATAGGATGTTGTTTTAAAGTAAAGTGTACATTAGTACGGAAATCATATACCCATATTTTTTTTGTTTGCATCTCTGCACTAGCTGGGCGTTTATCAAAGAAGATTACATTTGCTTTTACACCCTGCTTGTAGAAGATTCCGGTTGGCAGTCTTAAAATTGTATGCAAGTCCGTAGTCTCCAGTAATTTTTTACGAACGATTTCACCTGCTCCGCCTTCAAACAGCACATTATCTGGAACTACCACAGCTGCTTTTCCAGTTGCCTTCAAAATTGTATTAATATGCTGTACAAAGTTCAACTGTTTATTAGAACCTGTTGTCCAGAAATCCTGACGGTTATAAACCAGTTCCTCATCTTCCTGCTTCCCTTCTTCATTGGTAAATGTAATGGAAGATTTCTTTCCAAATGGAGGATTAGTTAATACATAATCTACACGATAACTTGGATCAGTCAAGAGTGCATCTCCTTGAACAATCGGCACTTTTCCGTAAATATCTCCAATGTTATGAAGATATAAATTCATTAATGCAGTTTTATATGTTGCAGGCACAATTTCATTACCATAGAAGGTTTCATTCTTCAAGAATTCCTTTTGTTCTCTGTCCAACGAATAGTTATCCGGATCTGCCAAAAATGCCTGTGCCACTAAGAAAAATCCTCCTGATCCACAACATGGATCTGCGATGGTTTTCATTGGCTCAGGGCGAACACATTTTACCATTGCTCTGATCAGTGGACGTGGAGTAAAATATTGGCCTGCTCCGCTCTTAATATCTTCTGCATTTTTCTGTAATAAGCCCTCATAAATTTCGCCTTTTACATCTGAAGACATGGCAACCCATTTTTCTTTATCAATCATCTGCACAACTCTATAAAGAATCGCTGCATTACTAATTTTATTTGTTGCTCCTTTGAAGATTTTTCCAAGAATTCCTCCCTGCTCTCCAAGTTTTTCAAGTATGGATTTATATTTTTCTTCCAGTTCTGCCCCCTTCAACGAACTCATATCAGACCATGTACAGTCTACCGGAATACCAGTATCTCTCTTGTAAGGTGGCTTAGAATACTCTTCTGCCATCTTCAAAAATATTAAATATGTAATCTGTTCCAGATAGTCACCGTAGGATACGCCATCATCCCTCAATGGACCACACATTCCCCATACCTTTGAGACTATTGTTGATGTCAGTTCACTCATTTAATTTAATCCTCCTTCAAAGGCTTTTTTTAGTATGCTTTGACGCATGGCTTCAGCTTGTGAAAGTGCTACGTTTACGGTTTGTTCGATACTATCACAAACAGACATGCGTGATTCAATTTCAGAAACAACTTTATCCGCTACCTCATCTGATACAATTGGAACTGACGTATTTCTAATATCGTCCAATCCTAATCCTAACTTTCCACCACCTCTTTTATTACATAGTAATTCTTTTTGTCCATAATCACTTTTTAGATACCACGCCATAAATTCTCCTTGATGACAGTTTAAAAAGCGCACTAATGCTATATGTTGATTAATATAGGCTTCTTCGATATCTTCGGGCACCAATGCAATACTGCCCAAATCAGCCGTAATGGATATTAAAACATCGTTCCCTTGCAACCGGCTTCTTTTTCCCTCCGCTTCTTCAGGTAAAAGTACATGTTGAATTGCATTATTTTTTAATTTAATTTTATCTCTATTCAAGTCTGTAATTCGAATAAATCGAACCCCCTCTTCGCTGTAATATTTTGCCCATCCACGCGAACCGCTTGTTACTAAAGAAGATACTTCTTTTATTGGTTTTCTTTCATTCATTGATGCAAAAACCATTTTCAGTACCGCCTGCCGATATACAGCCAGCTGTTCTTTAATAATTTGCAGTGTCTCCACACCTTTATCCAACTCAGAAAACACTTCCTCGATGCGTGAAACAATACGGGCTTGCTCATTCAATGAAGGAATATATACTTCTTCCTTTTCGACATATTGGTAATGTCTAGCATACCCATGATCCTTTATTTTCAAAACAACATATTTTGTCAAATAGTATAAATACTTTTCAGAACAATCATCCTTAGGCTTAAGAACTTTTATTCCATCTGCACCTGCGCAAAAAGGAAAATTTACATATTTAACGCATTTGGTGTGATCTCCAAATACTATAACGGGCAGATTGCACTTAACTATTTTTTCTTCATCATCAGAATAACCGCCAATCAACTTGCTTCCCTGATCAATTACTGGTAATCTGCCATTCTCAATGTATTGCTTTTGCTTTATTTTATTCTCTGCAGGAACAGATATTTTTTTCACCACTTCTTTGTAACGCATTACGCCACCAATTCCTCATTCATTTCTTGTAATATTTCTTCATAATTATCCCCGAAGGCATCATAAAATCCCAACCGTCCACCTTTCCGATCAAACGGTGTCAGATCCAGATCTTCCGGCAAAATACTGAGCGAAGTTGCAATATGATCTTTGATCAAGCGTAGCCACTCCATCTGTTCTTCCGTGAAATGTATAGCACCAGCATTTCTCCGCAATGTCCATTGCATGAAGTTATAATTCACCTTGTCTGCGAATGGTGTCAGATTATCTGTATATCCCATTTCAAAGCGAATGATGGAAATCAAATCTGTCAGCTGTTCTATTGTTCCTCTCTTCACTTTGTCAGACTTCTTAATAGCATAACAATCCCACAGTCGTTCCACAGTAATTCCCTTTGATTTAAGTTTCTCATATAAGGCTTTCAGCTGTTCTATTGCCATAGGTCTGTTTTTATAAGTTTCATCATAGATAATTCGCAATGCCACAATCTCATCCTTGTTTTCTTCAATGAACTCATGGAATGTCTTAATCACACGCTCTGCTGTTTCTTCCTGCTGAGTATCAAAGCCAGCAAAGATTACAGAATCAATGTTTACATTGTCAATAATCTGATCATGATTACGCCTTACATTCTCTATGTATTCACGTACATCTGGATTATGGAACGGTGCTACTGCTTGCTTTATTAGTTCCTTTTGGGCTTCTTTTCTCTCCTCTTCGTCAGGCTCTTCAACACTGGTTTTGAACTGTGCCCTTTTTTCTATCACATCTTCATCAAAGGCGTTCAAAAGTCTTTCCGCGACAGTTCCTGCCGGAGTACCCACTTTCTCTTCAAATTGCTTTCTCTCTGCTGGTGTCATCTGACTATTTAACCGAATCACACGGTTTGCAAGAGAAGTCAATGTTTTTTCATCCTTAGCACCTAAAGCCACATTCATCATCAATTCTTTCATGCTGACGGATGGCTTACTCTCTAATGGTCTGGTATCTGATTTTTTTGATTTTGTAACACCAACTGCATCCACAATAACAAAGTGATCCTTATTTTCTGTAGCAGATGGAGTTACCTTCTGAAGTTCGTCTTTACTTAGTGTTCTGGTTCCCCGACCTTTCATCTGCTCAAAATAATTCTTGCTGCGCACATCACGCATAAAAATCAAACATTCAATCGGCTTAACATCTGTACCGGTTGCTATCATATCAACGGTAACTGCGATTCTAGGATTATAATCATTTCTAAAAGAGCTAAGTACAGATTCCGAATTGTCTACAGAATAGGTAATCTTTCTGCAAAAATCATTTCCTTCCCCAAACTCTTCTCTCACAATCTGAACAATATCATCTGCGTGACTATCCGACTTTGCAAAAATCAATGTCTTAGGAACCTCTTTTCTTCTTGGGAACAAGTTCGTATAAAGATTTTCTTTGTATGTCCTAATGACAGCTCGAATCTGGCTTGGATTTACAATGTCTCGATCCAGCTGTGTCGGCTGATAGTGGACATCCTCATCCAGCTGTTTCCATCTCTTTGCTCTGGACAAACGATCTCTGTATTCAATCAACTGTTTCATCAAATGACCGCCATTTTTTCCAACATTTGTTTCAATCAGGAAAATATCCTCTCCGACATTTACACCATCCACAATGGCCTGTTCTCTCGGATATTCACTGACAATATTTTCATTAAAAAATGCAAATGTCCTATTGTCCGGTGTCGCAGTCAAGCCCACGACAAATGCATCAAAATAAGACAAAACCTGACTCCATACATTGTAAATAGATCTGTGGCATTCATCTACGATGATGACATCAAAGAATTCCGGAGGATATTTCTCATTATAAACCACTTCTTTTGGTGCTTTACTTTCAGCTGTCGTAAACTCTGCAAATGAAGTCTCTTCAGCAGATTCATCGAGTTCTTCACCTTTTAAAATAGAATACATTCTCTGTATTGTACTGATGCATACTTGCACATCGCCTGGAATATAGGAGCTTGTCAATCTTCTAACACCATAAATCTGTGAAAATGATCTTGGATCATCCGTTGGAGTATAGGCAAGGAATTCCCTCTCTGCCTGTTCGCCCAATCCCTTGGTATCAACCAGAAATAAAATCCTATTGATTTTTCCATATTTCAGCAATCTATATGATGCAGTAATGGCCGTAAACGTCTTTCCTGCACCAGTAGCCATCTGTACCAATGCCTTCGGTCTGTTATCAGCAAACGACTCTTCCAGTTTTTTTATAGCATTTACCTGACATTTACGGAAACCTGTTTCATCCAAAACCGGAAAATGCTTCATATTATTACGAATCGTATCTGGTTGTCTCAGTAACTCACGAAGTGTCTCCGGACGATGAAATGAGAAAACTGTTCTTGACCTATATTTTATGTCATTATAATCTGTAAATCTAATCAATTTATCTGTCGCTTCATATGCAAAGCGGATAAAATAATCTTTCCTAACCCATTTAAAGGTACTATGGGCGTATCTTCCAGACTGAATCTCTACATCTGTGATTGATTGACCAGCTTCTTCTCTCTTAGCCTCTACTACACCTGCTGGCTCACCATCAATAAACAATGCATAATCTACCTCTCCAGTACTCGTAGGGAATTCTCTCACAGCAACACCTAAAGACACAGCAAGGTTCAGGCGATTCATATCTTGTATAACCCATCCTGCCTGACATAACTTTTCATCAATTATACGACGTGCTTTTTCTTCTGGTGTCATATCAATCTTCCCCCTTGTCTACAAACTCCATAATGTCTCCGTAATCAACATCAAGCGTCTTGCATATTTTTCCAAGAACAGATAGTGTTACTTCTTCATCTCTACGCATTTTTGTCATAGTATTAGGTGCAATGCCAGAGGCTTTTCTTAAATCAGCCTTACTCATCTTTTTATCTACCAATAATTTCCACAAACGATTGTATGAAACTGCCATAATTGCCTCCTTTTGCACCTTTACTCATATTAATTTAAGTTTATCACGAAACATTCATCTTCGCAAGGTCATGCGAATGTCTATCAAATAAAATGAACTGAGTCCTGTTCTTTCTTACAGCTCCTATCTTCCGCCTTTTCTTTACAGGCATCTCTATTGACACTCTCATCATAAATCCTCTGAAACTCCTCATAAAGCTCATCACCATCAAGCTTTATCCCCAGCCTTTTCATTACATCTGAGAACAACCTTATGCTTCCACTCACATCAGCAATATCGAATCCGAATACATCAGCCTTAACAGAATCACTGACATTCTCATAACCGCCAAGCTCTAATATTCTCCTGATAATCCAACCAACTTTGTCCACAGGCTCAGTTTCTTTAGTTTCCACAAATTCACTTTTACCTGTTACATCAGTTGTACTTTCGTCCATTCTTGCCACATTCACATCAGACGAATTATGAACCTCTGGTATTCCTATACCCTCTAAACCAGTCTGTTGTTTTCTCGCACTATCAGCTTGCTCTTTCTGTCTGCTTATTTCATTCTGATTATTGTCAGGATTCATCACCTCAACATTTCTATCAAGCTCAACCTCAGTATCCTCTTCCATCCCCGGTATCTCAACATCCCTGTCTGCAACGATTTCTTCTTTCCCTGTCACCGCATAATAAGCCGTATACAAATCTTCTTTTATAATGTCATCAGCAAGCAGTATCTGCCTCTTAACATCTCTCTTCTCCTGCTTCAGCTCATCCAATTCTTCCTGCACTTCCATGTGCCATATCTGATATTCCCGGTACTGTTCTTCATTCTTTATACTGCGTTTCCGACTAGAACTTTCTCTATATATCTCCTTCTGCCTGTCCTCAATCTGCTGAATCCTATCTTCTTTCTCACTTATGAAATCCACAAGCTCCACAATACTTTTGATGTCATTATTCACAAGC
>ERZ827363.892-NODE-892-length-31453-cov-4.944455_pt1 | contig 31453 bp, 28 predicted proteins | sample MGYA00519776_ERZ827363 | MGnify/ENA primary metagenome ERZ827363 (study PRJEB31778, sample SAMEA3449288) | human gut metagenome | biome: human gut; feature: human-associated habitat; material: faeces | place: United Kingdom | collected 2010/2012 ...
CGTTCGACTTGCATGTGTTAGGCGCGCCGCCAGCGTTCGTCCTGAGCCAGGATCAAACTCTTTGTTAAATCCTTTATATATGCAGCCTTCCGGCTGCCTATATCCTCTCAGACCGAACTCCAGCGATTTTACTCGCTCTTCGTTCGTTTCCTAAGAATTACCTTTCGTCGATTTCTCGACTGCGTTTTCACGCTTTGAAACTCGTCCGGTTCCTTCCGCTCTCGCTTCCAAAACCTTCGGAATCTTCAGGTCGGTTCTTTTTCTTACAGTATTGTTTAATTTTCAAGCTCCTGTGCGGTCCTTGTCAAGTTTCAACTTGTCCAAGAAGCGTAATTTATTATATCACAGCTTCTTGTCTTTGTCAAGTACTTTTATCATCTTTTTGAAACTTTTTCGTCCCGTCCGATGATCTTCTGTACACTTTTGACAAGTTCCTTCGGCTTTCCGTTTCCGGTTCGCCGCCGCTGTTTTGAAGCAGCCTATCTATCTTATCACATCTCTCCCCCTTTGTCAAGAACTTTTTTCGTTCTTTTCAAAAGTTTTTCGATGGATTCGATTTGACCGTCTCGTTGACAGCTTTATTATTATATTCTCTTTCCAGTTAAATGTCAACTGCAAAATTTCATTTTTCTCAATTTGATGAAAATATCTAATAAAATTCGCTTTTACAAGAAGTTTTCGGTCGTTTTTCGGAAAACGTAAAAAATTCGCTTCCTTTTCCCCGTCCTATGCTATAATAATAGTACCATTAAGATTTAAAGGAGGATTCGTTATGCTTCACACCATCGACCCCGCCGCCCTTTCTCTCAATCCTTTCACCCTCATCGGAAAAGACTGGGCGCTTCTCACTGCCGGGGACGAGACCGGCTTCAATCCCATGACTGTCAGCTGGGGAAACATGGGCGTTATGTGGAATAAAAACATCGTCACTGTCTATGTCCGCCCCCAGCGCTACACCAAAGAATTCATCGACCGCTCCGACAAATTCACCCTCTCCTTCTTTGAGGAATCCATGCGCCCCGCTTTGAAGCTCTGCGGAAGCAAGTCCGGCCGCGATCTGAACAAAGTCGAAGCCACCGGCCTGACCCCCATTTTTGAAGACGGGACCACCTGCTTTGCCGAAGCAAAACTTGTTTTGGAATGCAAAAAGATCTATCAGGACAAGATCCGCCCCGAAGGCTTCCTCGCCCCCTATATCAAGGACTGCTACCCTCAGGAAGACTACCACATCATCTATATGGGTGAGATCTTAAAGGTGCTGACCAAGTGAAGACCTTCCGCTATGAAGTCCCTCCAACTGCCAACGGCAAACGTCTTCAGGATTTCCTCCGGGGTAGCTACCGCTACTCCCACCGCCTGATCGTGGAGCTGAAACGGGGCGGCATGACCGTCAACGGCGCCCACCGCCGCATGGTGGACCCGGTTTTCACCGGCGACATGGTGGAGATCACTTTTCAGGAGGAACCCTGCACCTTGGTTGCCAACGGCTCCCTTTCCGTCCCCGTGGTCTATGAGGACGAGGATCTCATCATCTTCGACAAGCCTGCCAATATGTCCGTCCACCCCGCAGCCGACGGCGTGGACGACTCTCTCGGAAATTTCTTCGCCTACCGTTATGAAAACCGCCTGACCTTCCGGCCGGTCAGCCGCCTGGACAAAAACACCACCGGCCTTTGTATGTCCGCAAAAAGCACCCTAAGCGCCGGCCTCCTGATCGGGACGGTGGAGAAGGAATACCTTGCCGTCGCCGAAGGGATTCTCCCCGACGATGAAGGCACCATCACCACCCCCATCGGCAGAGTGGAAGGCTCCATCATCCTCCGCCGCCCGGATCCAAACGGTCAGTCCGCCGTGACCCACTACCGGGTCCTCCGCCGGAGCGAGGACTGCACCCTTGTTTCCGTCCGGCTGGAGACCGGCCGCACCCACCAGATCCGGGTACACTTCTCCTCCATCGGCCACCCTTTAGCCGGCGACGATCTCTACGGCGGCCACATCGACCGCATCACCCGGCAGGCGCTCCACTGCGCAAAAATGTCCTTCCCCCAGCCCTTCACCGGGGAACCGATCGTAGTCTCCTCCCCTCTCCCCCCGGATATGGAAGCCCTGCTCTGACGAAAAAACGCTGCCTGATTTCTCAGACAGCGTTTTTCTTATTTCTTTTTGAACCGCCCCAGCAGGGTGGAAAGTACCTTCTGGCTTAAAAACAGCATCGTCTCGTCTTTGGTCAGCAGTAGCACTCCGAAATAGATCGCTACGCAGACCGGTACAACAATCCCTGCGTTGAGCAGCTCCCCGAACCCCAGCAGGTGCACCCCGATCGTCACCGGCACAAAGGTCAGCGACAGCAGCAGGTACTTCAGGTTGGTCTTCGTAAAGATATAGAAAGGAATCTCCATCTCCTTGTGGATATAGCGCATCAGTACGATCATCAGCACGATCTCCGCAAGGAAGGTGGTGGAAATGGCCACCAGCGGCGAAAAAATCCCGAAGAGTACCGCCGCCCCGTTGAAAATCACGTTGAGGATCCCGCCCATCAGCAGCATCTTCACCAGGAATTTTTCCCGGTTCTTGATGTAAAGGATCTGATTGGCGCAAACCATATAAACGGAAGATTCGATGCTCCGGATGGCAAAGACCGCCAGCACCGGGATCGCCGCATCGTAGCTGCTCCCGCTGTACAGCCGGATGACCTCTCTTGAAAGGCACGCAATGCCGATGCACGCCGGGAACACCACCAGCATAAAGCTCCGATAGCTCCGGTTCAGAAGCTCCAGATATTCCTTCGGATGATCCTCGCTGTAATAGGCAAGCCTCGGCACCGCCACCATGACGATGGAGGCGATCAGCGTGGAGATCATATCGGTGATGGACTGGGGAATGGAATACATGGGCACCAGATCCGTGCTCAGCACCTGTCCCAGCATCACCCGGTCCAGCCGGGTGTACAAAAGGTTCACGTTGGAGATAATCAGCATACTGCAAATGGGTAGGATATGCCGTCTGATCTCCAGGTGCCTGAAGGTCAGCGGCACCTGCCGGTTCACATACGCAAAGCTCACCAGATTGTTCAGCAGGTCCATGGCCACGATAATGACGCAGTAAACCAGAATGTCCTCCGGCTTGTGAATACAGGCAAAAATCAGCACCATGTAGATCAGCCGGACCACAATGGTCTTAATGGTAATGAACCGGTAATTCTCAAAGGCCTCGTTGAGCCATTCCACCATAAAAAAGTTGCTGAATATTTTGAGTCCCAGAACCAGATAGATGCTCCGTCCCACCTTATCCACGGCAAGAAGCACCACTCCGCTGTATGCGGCCAGAACCACAGCGTTCATCACCAGGTTGATGAGGAACAGACTGGTAAACAGCTCCCGGCTCTTTTGCCGGTCGTCCCGGACCCGGGCGGCCTCCCGGATGCCGTAGGCGTAGACCCCGAAGATCAGGGCAATGGCCACCCAAGTCTCCGCGTCGGAGAAAATCCCGTACAGCGTAGGGTCCAGGGTGTGCAGGATATAGGTGCTGACCAGAATGGGCAGGATCAGCCGGAAAAACTTCAAGGCGAAGTTATAAAGGGAGTTGGCAGCAATGGATTTAGCCATTTCCCCCTCCTTTCTCCACATCCATGCCGGGGTGATAATCCCGGTCCGGCGAGAAGTAGTAGGGATGATGGTTGGACACCTGCTGCTCCGGAGGAGGCGGCGTCATATAATCGCCGTAGCAGACCCGCAGCGTGGCGTCGGTATCCGCCGGCACCGGCAGCCCCACTCCTTCAAAGGGCAGATACTTCGGCTTCCCCAGCCACGCTTTTTTAAAGTCGTATTTCCGGCTGAAGGTAAAGGAGGTGATGTCGCTGCACCATTCCGGATCCTTTTTGAGCTTCGGGAACACCTTTTTGTACCACCACCGGTAGATCCCGCCCTTTCTGAAGATCCGGTTGGTCACCGCATACAGCGCCCCCCGCCTCCCGCCGGGGCGGTAATTCCGGGATGCGTTGTAATCGAACAGCGTAATCAGTTCCCCCACTCTCCGAAGGAAGCCGTTTTTCACATAATCATCCAGCACGAACAAATCGACCCACACCCCATGGTGCATCTCCACGTCCTTGGCGGGCTCTTCCACCAGAGCCGTGCCGTTTTTCCGGATCTTCGTGATCTTCACCTTGTAGTTGGGGTCCGTCTCCCCGTCCTGATAGAAATACCCTTCCGGCGGATCCTTTTTCCACTCTTCCCGGAATTTCTCAAAATCCTTCCGGAAAAGGATCAGATCGATGTCATCGTCCCAGGGGATGAACCCCATGTGCCGCACCGCCCCCAGCTCCGTCCCGTAAAAGAGGTAGTAGGTGATCCCCTTTTCCCGGCAGAACCGGTCGATGGTCTTTAAGATCTCAAGCCCGATCTCCTGGACGGCTCTTACTTCTTCAGCCACGTTCTGTTCCCCCTGCCTTTTTCCGGTCAAACAGCTTGTGGGAGAGCTTCGCCAAAAGCGGTTCCTCATCGAGCTTCAGCTCCGGATCCTCCTTCGCCGCCTTCTCGATGAAATACATCAGATACCCCGCAAGGCTCCAGAACAGCACCGACGAATAATAAACGCTGTACAAAAGCCCGATCTCCGTCATGCTCCGGCAGAGGATCGTTAAAATCGCCGCCGCCAGCACCGTGGTCACCGGCTCCACCTTCTTCCGTTTACAGGCCCGCACGAAATAGAGGATCATCCGTACAAGGAAACAGACCACCATCGTCCCGATGACCAGCAGCCCCAGCAACCCGGAGCACACCGCCACCTGCATGATCATATTGTGCATCCCGCCGTTCTGGATCCCCGGCAGGTAGGGCGCTTCATACTCCTCACTGTCCGGATCGACCCCGACCATTTCCGGCGCTAGGGAATATTTTACCGCATAGTCCGCAACGTTTGCGGACCCCACCCCCAGAACGGGATGGTCCTTCACAATCTTTAACCCTGCTTTCCACAGGTAGTACCGCCCGCCCAGCTTGGAGCCGAACTGATCCCGCTCCAGATCCGTGGGGACGTCGAACTCCTCCGGGTCCTCTTCCGGATCCGGGCTGTCGCTGCCGGGAAGCTGTGCCAGCTGCCGGCTGAAAAAGGTGGTGTCAATGACCAGATGAGGCAGCACCGACTTCGCAAAGGTGTTCGCTCCCGTAAAGCAAAGCGCCGCAATCACGGCCACCGCCGCCGTCCGCTTTGCCATCGCCCCCATCTTCATGCCTTTTAAAAAGGTGAAGGACTCCCGCTTGTCCTTTACGGTCATCAGCAGGAAGAAAGGTACGACCAGCAGATAGAAGGTCATGCACAGCCACGCCGTCCGGGAGTTGGCCAAAAAGAAGATCAGCGTCTGCACCACGAAATTGGCGGCATAGAACCGCTTCTTTCCCTTGCTGATCGACCGCCCCAGGATCACAAGGCAGATCATCATCAGCATCACGTTCAGCACCGCAAAATCACTGGACGTGTTGGGATTGGAGAAAAAGCCCCACATCCGTCCGCTGTAGAACCCGAACCAGCACTGCACCTCTTCCCCGCCGGAAAAGTAAGTGAAACGGTAATGGATGTTCAGAACGAACGCTAAAAGGCTTACAAGGTTCCCCCCGAAAGTCACATACAGGAAGACGTGGGAAAGCCGTAAGATCTCCTCCTTCACCGTCCGCCGGTCTTTTTTTAAGTCATAGGCATATATGACCATCAGGTTGGTGGTCATGTAAAGCAGGGAAACGCCGTTTCTCGCAAAATTACTCCCCCGCATGACCAGCGCCGTCCCGGCGTAGAGGATCAGGAAAAGATAGAGAAACCCCCGGAACCGGTTGGTAAACAGCAGCCGCTCCGTAAAAAGGTCCTTCACAAGGATCGCTGCCGACCAGATCAGCGTGAATTTCACCAAAGGCCCCACATACATATTGAGGAACAGACAGCTGCGCAATGTGACCATAATAAGCAGCGCCATTCGCAGCGCCTCATGGGAGAAAACTACCTCCAGCGCCCGCCGGAACTTTCCGTTTTTTTCCATCCGTCTTATGCATCCTTTCCTGCTTTTTGGGAAGACCAGACGCTGTCGTAAATGGCTTCCATCGTCTTCACCTGATTTTCAAGGCCGTAGCCCAGCTCTTCCAGAAGCGCCCGCTGTCCTTTCCGGATGCCGTGAGCTCCCCGCTCGCTCAAGATCCGTTCCGCCAAAGCGCCCTTGTCCGCATCCAGTGGGAAGGTCTCCACCATCCCGCCTACGATTGCCTCTTCGGGAAGCACATCCGAAACGTAGCAGTAAAGCCCCGTGCTCACCGCTTCAATGACCACGTACCCTAACCCTTCGAACCGGGAGGGCAGAACGAAGCAGTCCATGGCGCAGAGATACCGTTCCGGATCCGCCACCTGCCCGGTGAAACAGATCTTTCCTTCGATTCCAAGGCTCTCCGCCAGCGAGCGGAGCTCCTCCTCCATCTCCCCGGAGCCCACATACAAAAGGGCACTTTCCGGCTCTCTTTTTGCGATCTCCGCAAACAGCTCCAGCAAAAATTTCGGGTTCTTCGCCTCGGTCATCCGCCCGACGTGCCCGACCACGAATTTTCCCTGCAGCCCCCGCTCTTCCCGGACGGCGCTCCTCACTTCCTCCGAAAAAACGAACCGGTCCAGATCGATGGCGTTCTTGACCACCTTGAAATCGGCGTCCCCGTAAAGGAACCGCCCCGCTAACTTCGAGCAGGCGAGCCGTTCGTCGGTACACGCTGCGATCTTCGGCACATTTTTCCCATGCATCCAGCGAGAAAGGGCATTCCCCGAAAGCCCCGCATTGTGGGAGTGGGCAATCACCAGCGGCACCCCTGCCTTCTTCGCCTCGACCAAGGGGTCGATGTTGCTGGCGCTGGACAAATGGATGTGGCAGATGTCGTATTTCCCTTCCGCAAGGATCTTCCGCAGCGCTTTTTTGTGCGCCATCGGATGCTTCATCCGGGACGGGATCACCCGGATCTTCCCGCTGTGCTTCCGGATCTCTTCCCCGAAAAACGGCTCCGGATCGTTGGAAAGGAAGGTGAATTCGTACTTTTCCGGGTCAAGGGTCTTTAAAAGGCTCACCGCATAATAGGAAAGCCCCCCTCTCCCTTTTCCGATCACCCCGGTCAGGATGCGGATCTTACTCATGCGCCTTCTCCTGACTCTCCAGATCGTGCTTGATTTTCGTGGTGGAGATCTCCGGCGTCCGGGGCAGATACAGCACCTCGCAGTAATCCTTCAAGAAGTCGAACTTTCCCTTCCAGTCGTCGCCCATGACGAAAACGTCTACTTTAAACTCCTTCACGTCGGAAACCTTCTGCTCCCAGCAGGTCTCCGGGATCACCAGATCCACATACCGGATGGCTTCCAGAAGCTGCTTGCGCACCTCGTAAGGGAAGTAGCACTCCTTCCCCTTCCCCCGGTTGAATTCGTCGGTGGACAAAGCGACGATCAGATAATCCCCCTGCTCTTTCGCCCGCTTCAGCAGATTGATGTGCCCGTAATGCAGAAGGTCAAAGGTACCGTATGTGATGACTTTTCTCATTTGCTTCCTTCCTTTTCTTCAAACGTAATCCCCGCAATTGCCAGAGCCCGCAAAGCGTCCTTCCCGTCGTCGTATTTGTTGGTCAGCTCCTTCACCCGGAGCCGTTCCTCTCCGTAGGGGTCCCGCCCCTCTAAAAGGTCGCTTAAAAAGCCGCAGAAATCCTCCGGCGTGTTCAAAAACTGCCCGGGCATCAGCGGACGGGGATCGTCCACCACAAAGCCCCGGTTCTTCATATATTCTTCCATATCGTCCACCGTAAAGCCGATGGGCCGATTCAAAAGCAGATAGTCGAAATAAACCGACGAATAATCGGTGATGAGCCCGTCCGCCTGCCCTAACAGGGCGTACAGGTCGCACTGGCTCTCCTGCATCTGCCCGTTTGTCACCACCCGGATGTTGCTGTAAGCCGTAAGGTCGACGGAGTCCAAGTCCTGCGCCGGATGGATCTTCGCAAGAAGCAGGGCGTTCTTTTCCCGAAGCAGCTCATTGACCCGCTCCATGTCCTCTTTTCTGGAAAGGATGGGGAGCCCCGTCCCCTCCGTCTTTGCCGCATCGGAAACGCCTAAAAAGCCCGACTGCCGGAAAGTAGGCATCCAGAGGATCAGCTTGTCCCACCCCGTATCGAGCCCCAGCTTCCGCAGGGCGTTTTCCCCTTTGAACATGGCGTCGTTCCTCGGATGCCCGCAGACCTTCACCTGCCCGTCCCGGCAGTTGAAGGCTTTTTTCATAATGGGTGCAAAAAAGTCCGACGCCGCCAGCACATAGGTGAAAAAGTTTTCGTCCTTGTCGTCGGTGTAGTTCCCGATTTTTTTTAAGGGCGACCCGTGCCAGACGTTCACCACCCTCTGCTTTTTGGACGGCTTCACCGGATATTTCCCAAAAGAATAGAAGAAATACTTCCCGAAGAAAAAGTGCCGCACCCCCGCCGCGGGGCTTACGAACCGCACGTTGTCCGGATGGGGACGGTTTTCAAAATCCTCCCAGTCGCTGACGGCGCAGACAATCTGATACTTTCCGCAGTCGTGAGAGATCAGTTCATCGTAAACCGCCTTCACATTGTCCCGGAAACCCATATTGCTGTAAAAAACAATCTTGTCCGGATCCTTCGGCAGGATCCGGTTGATGGCGGACATCACCCCGCTCATCTTCTCGATCAACGCTTTTTTATTCATCGTTTCCGCCCTTCCGCAGGAATTTCTGATAAAACCGCCGCCGCAATCCGTTGGGCATCAGCCCCACTACGACCTGCCCCCCGGCGGAGACCAGAAAGTCCCCGAACCCGGACACGCCCAGCTTCCAGATCTTGCGCTTTACCGAAACCGCACTCTTCACATACTTGAAGCCGCCCCGGCGGCCGAACATATCCTCTCCCGCCCGGAACCACAAAAGCTCCTCGGGCAGATTCCTCGTCTTACTCCCCTGCGCCAGCATCCTTGCCCAGAGATAGTAGTCCTCAAACCACATGGCGTCCTGATAGCTCCCCGCCCGGAGGACTTCGGATTTTTTATACATCACCGTCGGATGGTTGAAGGGGTTCCGCTTCCGTGCGTACTGCCGGATCTCTTCGTCAGTCAGCGGCACCTTTTTATGCGCCGTCACATTTTCCGGCGTGTCTCTAAACTCCGCCGCCTGCGTCCCGCAGAGAGAGAGCTCCGGATCCGCCGCAAAGGCTGCCAGCTGTTTTTCAAACCGCTCCGGCTTTGCGATGTCGTCGGTGTCCATCCGCGCCACCAGCTCATAGCTGCAAGCCTCAAGCCCGGCGTTCAGCGCCTTCCCAAGCCCCACATTCTCCGGCAGCGGCACGGCCTTCCACCGGGGATCCTTTTTATATCCGTCCAGAACCTTATAAAGCTCATCCGTCAGCGGCCCGTCCTCCACCATCACGATCTCCGTAGGCGGAACGGTCTGCGTGAAAATGCTGTCGATGCTCTGTTTCAAATACTCCGGGTTTTCCTTCCGGTAAACCGAAAGAAGAACAGAAAAATTCATGGGTCATGCCTTCTTTCCTGCAAAATTCCTTTTCTCATCTCCGAAAAAAGGGAATACCCGATTTTATTATAGCAAAACTCCCCTGCAGAATCAACCGGAAAATTCCGAAAATTCCCCGCCTTCGGACAGAAGCCGTCGGAGAATGCCTCCCTCTCCCTTCCAAGCCCCCAAAACACCCTCAGATCCGCCTGCAGCACCCCGCACAACCCCTTGTCTTCCATCTGTACGCCAACACGAACCGTCTGACCCCCTGCAAAATCTTTCTCTCCCTTCTTTCCGGCTTTTCCGGAAAGATTTCCCCTTCCCTGCGGGATTCGACGTTTTTTTCGTCCGAAATGCGCTATTCTATCCTACGAAGACCGCTTGTCCGGTCCCTCAACTCGGAAGGAGGATCCCCATGCCCGTCACCTTTTCCGCCCAGGCCGATCTCCTCGTCGCCTACCTCTCCGGCGAGGTGGATCACCACGCCGCCGCTTCCATCCGGGAAGCCGTGGACGAAATGGCCGAAAGCACCCGCCCCAAGGAGCTGATCCTTGATTTTGAAAAAGTCCCCTTTATGGACTCCAGCGGCATCGGACTCATCATGGGGCGCTACCGGACCATGACCGCTCTGGGCGGCTCCCTTTCCGTCGAACACGCTTCTCCCCGGCTGAGGCGGATGATGCTTTTGGGTGGCCTTTCCCGTCTCCCCATCCCCATTCGCTGACTGCCCGCACATTCAGTCCTCGTTGCTTCCCGAACGGTTTCTTAAGCCCGTTTTTTATCCGATCAACCCGTTCTCCCACAAATCCCGCCGAAAGGACGGATCCGACACCATGAAAACACCCTTGAACGAAATGACCCTGACTTTTTTGAGCCGTTCCGCCAACGAAGCCTTCGCCCGGGCGGCGGCAGCCTCTTTTCTGGTTCAATTAGACCCTACCGTGGAGGAGCTGTCCGACGTCCGCACCGCCGTCAGCGAAGCCGTGACCAATTGCATCGTCCATGCCTATAAAGACGCCATCGGTAAGATCACCCTGACCCTCCGGATCTGGGAGGGACGCCGCATAACCGTAAAAATCAGGGACACCGGCTGCGGCATCCCCGATGTCAAACAGGCCATGGAGCCTCTTTTCACCACCGCCCCCTCCGAAGAGCGCTCCGGCCTGGGCTTTGCGGTGATGCAGGTCTTCATGGATCGGGTCACCGTCCGCTCCACCCCCGGAAAGGGCACGATCGTCACCTTGGAAAAAACGCTGAGCGCCCGGGGGAACTCCCATGGACCCGCAGAATAAGGACACCTTTACCGCCGCAAATCTGGGGCTGGTCCACTCGCTGGCCCACCGCCTAAAGGGGCGGGGCATCGAGTATGAGGAACTCTACGCCGCCGGCTGTTTGGGGCTTGTCAAGGCGGTGGAGCACTTCGACGAAAGCCGGGGGCTTAAATTCTCCACCTACGCCGTCCCCGTGATCCTGGGAGAGATGAAGCGCCTCTTCCGGGACGGCGGCAGCGTCAAGGTCAGCCGCTCCCTAAAAGAATTTTCCCTCAAGGTGATAAAGGAAAAGGAGCGTCTTTCCAAAGCCCTCGACCGGGATCCCACTCTTTCGGAGCTTTCCGCCGCATTGGGCGAGCCCCCCGACCACATCGCCGAAGCCCTTTCCGTCAGCCTTCCCGCCCTTTCCCTGACCCAGCCCGACGAAGACGGCGGCGGTCAGCTGGATCTGGCCACTGACCCGCCGGAGGAAGCCATCTCCGACCGCCTTGCCCTCCGGGAGCTTTTAAAGCGGCTGGACGAAAAGGACCGGCAGCTCCTGACCCTCCGCTACTTCAAAAACCTCACTCAAGCAAAGACCGCTGCCCTCCTCTCCATGACCCAGGTCCAGGTCTCCCGCCGGGAGAAAAAGCTCCTGACCCTCCTGCGCTCCCAGCTGCTGGAATAGCCCCCGCCGCACTCTTTTCCCGCAAACCGCCCCTTTCCATCTGCAAAGATCCCTTTCCTTTCTCTCCGCAGCCCAGTTTCACCCCCGCCGGAAGAAAAAGCTCCTGACCCTCCTGCGGTCCCAACTGCTGGAATAGCCCCCGCCCCGCATTCTCTTCCCGCAAACCGCCCTTTTCCATCTGCAAAGATCCCTTTCCCTTCTCTCCACAGCCCAGTTTCACCCCCTCCGGAAGAAAAGCTCCTTGCCCTCCCCTCCCAGCCGCTGAAACAGTTCCTCTCTCCGACCACTACAGACCCGCCGGTTTTCCTGCCGCCTAAAAGTCTCATCTCTCAATTTCAACTTTCCCGCCAAAAAGCCCTCACCCCCTGCCATCCACCGTATGTCCCAAAAATCCGCCAGCTCCCCTGCTGCTCACTATAAAAAATTTTGACCTCCCACTGCCCGCCGAAAGTTTCCCGTTGACCGTCCTTTTCTTGGGAGCCCCCAATGCCCCGAACCGAAAAAGACCGATTCCCGCCCGGAAGGATTTTTCTCCGTCCTGGCCTTCCTCCGATCCACTCCCTTTCCGACCCATCCGGCAAAATGCCAAAGGTCAGCGAAAAACAATCCGCAAAAAACCTCTCCGAACGGATGATAAAATTCAATTTTTTAATAACTTCCCCGCCGCATTCTTTTCTGAAAATCGGATCCAACCTTACACCATTGGGTTCCCTGCGTTCGACTTCCAAACGCCTCCTCTTCCGTTCCCTTTCCATCCCTTTTCGCACCCCTTTTTTACCCCCTGAAAACCGCAAAAAAAGATCCCGGCAGGAACCTCGTCCCACCGGGATCTTTTTTCATTCGATTTTTTACCCGCAAATATCGATGATCGCCTGAGCGTAGATCGCCGCCGAAAGCAGCAGCTGATCCAGCTCCGCAAACTCGTCGTCGCCGTGCATCCGGTTGTCAACCCCCTCCTTGGCACAGCCGAAGGCCACGCCGTTTTTCAGGTGATGGACATAGGTGCCGCCGCCGATGGCGATGCACCGGCCCTTCTCCCCGGTGTACTCCTCATAGCACCGGAGCAGGGTCTGGATGAGGGGCGTGTCCGCCGGGACATAGTGGGGTGCAAACACCGCACAGGGCTCCAGGGTGACGCCGGCTTTCGCCAGCTCGTCCCGGATCACGTCCCGGAGGTTCTCGTCGTTTGCGAGAATGCTCGCCCGGCAGTCGAATTCGCCTTTGAAGCCGGTGACGCCGTAATGCAGGATGTCATAGCTCAGGGTCGTAGCGCCGGAAAGCTCGTCTTCCATGGCGACCCCGGCGGCCTTCCCGCTCCAGTCCCCATGGGGAAAGAGCTCCTCCACTGCCTTCAGTTTCCGGAACCCTTCGCTGTCCGCCAGCGGCAGGGAGACTGCCAGCTTCATCAGAGCCGTCACCGCATTGATGCCCTCGCCGGGGGTGGATGCGTGGGCGCCGTGCCCCTTCACGTCCACCCGCAGCAAAGCACCTTCCTCCGACACGGCAAACACTGCCCCGGTCTCATCCGCCGCTTTCCGGCAGGCTTCCTCCAGAGTGTCTTTTTCCATGCCCTCGATCCGGCCGAACGCCTTATCGGGAACCACATTGAGCTTGGTCCCGCCGGACAACTCGATGATCCGGGGCAGCGTCTTGTCCTCCGGATAGGAAGCGGTCATCGCCCCCCGGAGCCCGCCTTTTTCCAGATTGATGATGGGAAAATCCGCATCGGGGGAAACGCTGGCCGGCGCTTCCTCCTCTTTGGAGTAGTAGTGCTCCAGATCCCCGCTGCCGCACTCCTCGTCGGTGCCCAGCAGCAGCCGGACCCGCTTCTTCAGCGGGATTTCCAGCGCCTTCACCGTCTGCATGGCGTAGAGAGCTGCGACCGCCGGCCCCTTGTCGTCCGCCGTGCCCCGGCCATAGAGCCGCCCGTCCTTTAAAACCGGCTCGAACGGCTGGGTCACCGTCCAGCTGTCGCTGACCGGCACCACATCCAGGTGGGCCAGGATGTCAAGCCCCGGCTCCGTGCCGCCTAAGTCAACGGCCATGACGCAGTTGTCGTAATTTTTCACCGGGAAGCCCTTTTCCTTCACCATTTTCACGGCTTCCGCCAGCGCTTTTGCCGGGCCTGCCCCGAAGGGGGCGCCTTCTTCCGGCTCGCCCCGGTCGCTGCGGATCCGTACCAGCCGGAAGATGTCTTCCACCATTTCGTCCTTATGCTCCGCCAGATAGGCGGTGATCTTCTCCTTCATTTCAAACGCTCCTCTCTTACGGATTTGCCTGATATTCCTGAAGCGAACGCACCGATTCCATGCCCTTTTCCAGGACGGCACGGATGCCCTGGACCGATGCCTGCGCCGCCGCCATGGTGGTCATGTAGCAGATGCGGTTCTTGATGGCCGCTTTGCGGATGTAGCTGTCGTCGTGAGCCGACTGCTTGCCGACAGGGGTGTTGATGATCAGGTCGATCTTCTTTTCCCCGATGAGATCGGCGATGTTGGGCGAGCCTTCGTAGATCTTCTTTACCTTTTCCGCTTCCACGCCGTTTTTCTTCAGCATCTCGTAGGTGCCGCCGGTCGCCAGAAGTTCAAAGCCCAGCTGTTTGAACGCCCGTGCTACCTGGAGCGCCTCGGGCTTGTCCCGGTCGCTGACGCTGATGAGGACGGTGCCCTTTAAGGGCAGCCGGGTGCCGGTGGCCTCCTCGGCCTTGAAGAAGGCTTCGCCAAAGTCGGCGGAAAGCCCCAGGACCTCGCCGGTGGAGCGCATCTCCGGCCCCAAGACCGGGTCGACCTCCTGGAACATATTGAAGGGGAGCACCGCTTCCTTCACGCCGTAGTGTCGGATCAGAGGCCGCTTCATGGCAGGAACGGGAGACTCCTTCCCCTCTAAATCGGCGATGATGGCGGAGGTCGCCGCCCGCACCATGTTGATGCCGTAGACTTTCGAGACCAGCGGCACCGTCCGGCTGGCTCTGGGGTTTGCCTCCAGAACATAGACCACGCCGTTTTCAATGGCGTACTGCATATTCATCAGGCCGCAGACCCCTAAGGATACGGCGATCCGACGGGTGTAGTCCTCGATGGTGTGCACCTGCACCGGCGTTAAGGACACCGGCGGCAGCACGCAGGCCGAGTCGCCGGAATGGATGCCCGCCAGCTCGATGTGCTGCATGACGCCGGGGACGAAGCAGTTTTTCCCGTCGCAGACGGCGTCGGCTTCCGCCTCCACCGCATGATTCAGAAAGCGGTCAATGAGAATGGGACGGTCGGGGGTGACGCCGATAGCGCCGGCCATATAGACCCGCATTTCCTCGTCGTCGTGGACGACCTCCATGCCCCGTCCGCCTAAAACGTAAGAGGGCCGCACCATCACCGGGTACCCGATCCGTGCCGCAGCAGCCAGCGCTCCGTCTACATCGGAAGCCATATCCGACTCCGGCATGGGGATCGAGAGCTTCTCCATCATTTCCCGGAACTGGTCCCGGTCTTCTGCCAGATCGATGGAATCGGGAGAGGTGCCTAAGATCCGGGCGCCTGCCGCCTGCAGGGCTCTTGCAAGATTAAGAGGCGTCTGCCCGCCGAACTGGGCGATGATGCCCACGGGGTTTTCCTCCCGGTAGATGCTCATGACGTCCTCGAAGGTCAGCGGTTCAAAATAGAGCTTATCGGAGGTATCATAGTCAGTGGAAACGGTCTCCGGGTTGCAGTTGACCATCACCGTCTCATACCCCAGCTCCCGCAAAGCCAAGGCACTGTGGACGCAGCAGTAGTCGAATTCGATGCCCTGACCAATCCGGTTGGGGCCGCCGCCTAAGACCATCACCTTTTTGGGGTTTTTGCTCACCGGGGCCGGATGGGAAACCGGATGATAGGTGGAATAATAGTAAGCCGCATTCTGGGTGCCGCTGACGTGGACGCCGTCCCAGTGCTCCATCACGCCGATGGCTTCCCGCTTTTCCGCCACTTCCGTTTCCCTGCAGCCCAGAATGCCCGCCAGATACCGGTCGGCAAAGCCGTCCAGCTTCGCCTGCTTCAAAAGCTCCTCCGGCAGGGTGTCCAGCCGATACTTCGCCACTTCCTCTTCCTCGGCGATCAGCTCCTGCATGGCGGTAAGGAATTCCCGCTTGATCTTGGTAAGCTCCCACGCCTTTTCGACGGGAAGCCCCTTCTTCAAGGCTTCGTAAAGGATGAACTGCCGCTGGCTGGTGGGGGTCTCCAGCATTTTTGTCAGCTCTTCCAGGCTCTTTTCTTCAAAAGCCGGGACATGCCCCAAGCCGTACCGCCCGATCTCCAGGCTGCGGATGGCCTTCTGATAGGCTTCCTTGAAGGTGCGGCCGATGCTCATGACCTCGCCTACCGCCTTCATCTGGGTGGTCAGCTGGTCCTTGGCGCCTTTGAACTTTTCAAACGCCCATTTTGCAAACTTGATGACCACATAGTCCCCGTCGGGAACGTATTTGGACAGGTCGCCGTACTTCCCGCAGGGGATCTCGTCCAGCGTAAGCCCCGCCGCCAGCATCGCCGATACCAGTGCGATGGGGAAGCCCGTCGCCTTGGACGCCAGCGCCGAAGAACGGGAGGTCCGGGGGTTTATTTCGATGACCACGATCCGGTCGGACACCGGATCATGGGCAAACTGCACGTTGGTGCCGCCGATGACGCCTACGGATTCCACAATCCGCATGGCCTGCTCCTGAAGCCGCATCTGCAGCTCTTTGGAAATGGTCAGCATGGGGGCGGCGCAGAAGCTGTCGCCGGTGTGTACCCCCAGCGGGTCGATGTTTTCGATGAAGCAGACGGTGATCATCTGTCCCTTGCTGTCCCGGACAATCTCCAGCTCCAGCTCTTCCCAGCCCAGGATGGACTCCTCCACCAGCACCTGCCCTACGATGGAGGCCTGGATGCCCCGGCTGACGATGGTCTCCAGCTCCTCATCGTTGTGGACGAAGCCTCCGCCTGCGCCGCCCATGGTGAAGGCGGGACGGATCACGACGGGGTAGCCCAGCTCCTTTACGATCGCCTTTGCCTCTTCCACGGAATAGGCAGGAGCGCTCCGGGGCATATCGATCCCCAGCTCCTTCATAGCTTCCTTGAAAGCGATCCGGTCCTCGCCCCGCTCGATGGCGTCGATCTTAACGCCGATGACCTTTACGTTATACTCGTCTAAGACCCCGGCTTTCCAGAGCTCCAGGCAGAGGTTCAGCCCCGACTGGCCGCCTAAATTCGGCAGAACGGCGTCGGGCCGCTCCTTGCGGATGATCTCGCTGACCCGCTCCACGTTCAGCGGCTCGATGTAGGTGACGTCTGCCGTCCCCGGATCGGTCATGATGGTAGCCGGATTGGAGTTGACCAGTACGATCTCATATCCCAGCTTCCGCAGCGCCTTGCACGCTTGGGTGCCGGAGTAGTCGAACTCGCAGGCCTGGCCGATGATGATGGGTCCCGAACCGATGATCAGGATCTTTTTGATGTCTTCTCTCTTGGGCATAAAACCCCTCGCTTTCCTCTTCCGCTTGAAACGGCCCTTTTTCCCGATGTTTTCCGGGAAAAGTCTTTCCTTTTTATTGTACCGCCAACCGCTTCATTTTGCAAGAAAAAATCCGTGAATTTCCCTTTTTCCCACCCGGATCGCCCCGCTTTCCCAAAACACAACATCTTGTACCCCATCCGGAAACGGCTTTCCACATTTCTCCACCATTTTATGTGGAAAACGTTTTTCGGAAAAACCCGATTTTACGGGATTTTTTCAAAATCCCGCTTTTTTGGTGGAAAAGCATGGGTTATCCGACCCTTTCCTGTGAATAACCCTGTGGAAAAGGTGGAAAAGCCGTATTTTTACCCCCTTTTTTACAATCCGTATTTCCCGACTTTTCAAAGAGCCTTTATTTTCCGGGCTTTTCCGGTTTTTTCCGTTTAGAAAAATAGGTTTCCTTTTCCACAGCGTTCTCTTCTCCCCCTCGTTTTTTCCACGGAAACGCCCGGAAAAAGAGAAAAAGACTCCTCCCCAAAATATGGGGCTCCCCTCAAAAATCTCCTTGCAAAAAGCAAAAAACCGCCCTCCAAAAAGAGGACGGTTCAGCAGGCAGGACCAAGTAGCCTTAGAAACGCCGCAAGAAAAGCGTCATCATCGGCAGAGGTGCGTTTTTTCGGGTTCGGACCGTGCTTCCCCGCCCGCCGGAGCTTTTTTCCAACGTGGCGCTCAAATAAAAGCCGGTCGATGTTTCCGGAGGTATATATCAGCCCGTTCTGAGAAAGAGCAGCTGCCCCTTTCCCCAGAGCCATAGCAGCCACGCCGAAATCCTGGGTCACCACAAGATCCCCGGGGGATAAGAGATTTATCAGCTTTAAGTCTGCGCTGTCCGCCCCCTTATCCACGGTGATGGACTGACTGTAGCCATCGGACAGCTCATGGCTGGTGTCGTGGATCATCAGCACGGGAAGGGATCGCCTTTTCGCCTCCCGAAGGATCAACTCCTTCACCGGGCAGGCGTCGGCGTCCACTAAGATCCGCATTCTTCCCTCTCCTTTCCGAACAGGCAGAGCCAGATGCAGGCGGGGCTCACCGAAGTCGCCGCCACCCGGTGCTTTTTGTGTGCTGGGATCCGGAGGGTGTCCCCCCGCTCCAGAAAAACGAGGCAGTCGGAAAATTCCAACAACGCACAGCCGGAAAGGAGAGATACCCATTCCGTCTCCTCCTGATCGTACCAGAAGCCCGCCGGGGAAACATCCCCCCGGGAAACGATCCGTTCCAGCCGGAAGGCAGAATTCTCCCACAGCGGCTCGGCCACCTCGCCGGGAGCCGCCGGGGGAAGAGCAAAAAGGTTCATAGGATCTCCTACTCCCGATTAAAGTCCAGCACCTTGATGGCAGCGCCGTTTCTGAGATACACCCGGGGCACCCGCTTGCTGACCAGACAGAGGAGCTCGTAGTGGATGGTTCCGGCAATGGCTGCCAGCTCGCCGAAGGAGACCGTTTCCTCCCCGTCGGAACCCGCCAGTGTGACCCGATCGTCCACGGCGGCTTCGGGAATGTCCGTCACGTCCACCATCATCTGATCCATGCAGACGTTGCCCACCACCGGTGCCCGCTTCCCCCGGATCAGCACCTCGGCTTTGTTGGACAGCGCCCGGAGATACCCGTCGGCATACCCCACCGGGACGGTAGCGATGCGCATGGGCTTTTCCGCCCGGAAGGTCCGGGAATAACTGATGCAGTCCCCCGGCTCCACTTCTTTTATCATGGCGATGGTGGAACGAAGGCTCATCACCGGCTTTAAAGGGATGCTGTGTCCGGGAAGGGTATCCACCGGCTGGCCGTAAAGGATGATCCCGGCACGGGCGCCGTCGAACTGATACTCCGGATAGCTGATGATCCCCGCCGAATTCTGCAGGTGGCAGAAAAGCGGCGAGACTCCGGCGGCCTTCAGCCCATCGGTGGCTTCTTTGAAACGCCGGTACTGCTCCCTTGTATAGGCGATTCCTTCCCCGGAGACATCGTCGGAGGAGGAAAAGTGGGAAAATGCCCCGGTGACGGAAAGCCCCGGCAGCCGGCAGGCAGACAGGAGCGTTTCCGGCGAACCGGAGGGACGGCCCACCACAAACCCGATGCGCCCCATGCCGGTGTCCAGCTTCAGATGTCCCTTTACGGTGACCCCGGCTGCGACAGCGGCGTCCGAAAGCGCCTTGGCGTAATCGGCGTTCAGGATCGCCTGGGTGATGTCATTTTCCGCCAGCTCTTTGACAAGCTCCGGAGGGGTGACGCCGAAAATCAGGATCTCCCCGTCAATCCCGGCGTGGCGCAGCCCCACTGCTTCCTCCAGATTGGAAACGCCAAAACGGGTAACACCGGATCTTGTAAGTTCCTTTGCAATCATCCGGTCGCCGTGACCGTAAGCGTCAGCCTTGACCACCGCCAAAAGCTCCGTCGAATCGGACAGGCAGGTGCGGATAGCCGAAACGTTCTGATTCAAGGCGTCCAAATCAATCTCCGCCCAGGTGCGTCTTAAAAACTCCATAAAAAGGCAACCTTTCAAACAAATGTTTAAAAATTCATACTTTCGTAACATTTCCTCCGCCGGATATGATACAATAAACATAGAACGGCGAAAGGAGAACGAGGATGGAACGGGAAAAAACGGTCTGCTTCACCGGCCATCGGCCGGAAAAGATCTGTCCGGCCTTTTCGGAGGAAGCGCCCTTCATTGATGCGGTGAAGCACCAGCTGCAAAGCCGGATCTTAACGGCGGTGGACGAAGGCTATACCACCTTCCTCTGCGGAATGGCAAGAGGGGTGGACATCTGGGCCGGGGAGATCGTAGCGGGGCTCTGGGAGTCTTTCCGGAATCTGGAGCTGGTGGCCGTCCTCCCCTTTCCGGAACAGACCCGGGGCTGGAGCCGGGAATGGGAGCTGCGGCACCGGCGGCTGCTCCGCTACTGCAGTCAGGTCATCACCGTGGAAGACCGCTACGGAAAAGACAGCTTTCTAAAAAGGAACCGCTATCTGGTGGAGCACTCCTCCCGGCTCATCGGTGTCTGCCACAAGGAAGAGGGAGGAACCGGCTACACCATTCGCTACGCCCGTTCAAAAGGTGTTTCACTGGATCTGATCCATCTGGAAGACCTGACGGACAGCGGCCTTTTCACCGAAATTTAAGCCGAGTATTCTTTCCTATCATACACGGTTTTCCTTCCTTTTTCAAGAGGAAAATCGGCAGTTTTCCCCGCCGTTTCCGGATCTGCTTTATGACTGCCCCTGCCCGCAAAACGCCGGGCAGGGCGTTTCCTTTTTCTGACAGCCGGCACGCCGCCCTCTCCGGTTGAAAAATTCTTTCGTTTATGCTATGATGAAGGAAATGTCCCCATTTTTCCGAAAGGAGGCAGACCATGCGCACCGATCCCAAGGACATCCTTGCCGCCGCAAAAGATCCCGACGCCCTTGCCCGGCTGATCGAAGAATCCCGGGTCTTCCTCCTGCGGGAAGCCGCCGTGGCCTGCCGCCATGCCGTTACCGAACAGGACGACGAGTGGTCCATCGCCCTCTCCGCCTTTTCTCATGCCGTCAGCCAGTATTCCCCGGATAGGGGCAACTTCTACTCCTTCGCCCGGCTGGTGATCCGCCGCCGGTTGGTGGACTATTACCGGAGCCAGCAGAAATTTGAAGCGGAGATCCCCGCTTCCCCTGCTTTCTCCGACCCTGAGCCGGACGAGGTTCCTGACCCACTGACCTTAAACGTCCGCTCCCGCTTATCTGAGGAGCCGCCGGAGAACCCCCTCCCCGACGAGATCCGAGAAGTGAGTGCCATCCTCATCGGCTACGGCTTTGACTTTATGGATCTGACGGAGGTGTCCCCCAAAGCGGGAAAAACCCGCACTGCCTGCGCAAAAGCCATCCGTTACCTGCTTTATAATCCTCTTCTGATGGAAGGAATGCGCCGCACCCGAACCCTCCCCATAAAAATTCTTGAAAAAAATGCGGAGGTACCCCGAAAAATCTTAGAGCGGCACCGAAAATATATAATAGCGGCAGCGGAGATCCTCGGGGGCGACTTCCCCGGGCTCGCCGCATACCTGCACTTCGTAAAGGAGAAAGGAATCGGATGAAAGCGGTAATCGTCGGAATCAAGGGCCGGTATGCCGCCGCCCTGACCAGAGACGGCCGTATCGTCCGGATCCGGAACTGCGGCTACACGGTAGGGCAAACGGTGGATCCCAAAGCCCTCACCTCAGCCCCTCCCCTCAAAAAGGCGGTCACATGGGTGGCTGCGGCTGCTGCAGCCCTTGCCCTTTGTATTGGCGGCGGCTCTCTCTATGCTGCCCCTTACGCCTTTGTCAGTCTGGACGTAAACCCCTCGGTGGAATACGTCCTGAACCGGTTTGACCGGGTTCTCAGCGTCACCGCCGTCAACGATGACGGGACGGCGATTTTAGAGGACGTCCGCCTGACCAACAAGTCCATCGACGATGCCGTCCGAATGACCCTGAACCGCATCGCCGACGAGGGCTACTTTGGGGAAGCGAAGACAAACGGCCTGCTCATCGCCACGTCTTGTGGGAACGAAAAAGCGTCGGAACAGCTGGCGCTGTGTCTGGAAAAAAAGGCGCAGGAAGAGACCGGCAGCCTGAACGCAGAAGTTCAAGTAGCGGCAGTTACCGTTTCGCAGGAAAAGGTAGAGGAAGCAAAATTTCTGGGCGTTACCCCCGGCAAGCTGGATCTGGTGGAGCAGCTGAAGGCGTCCGCAGAGGACCCCGACAGCATCGACACCGCTGTATGGCTCAGCCAGCCGGTAGGGGAAATTATGAACGAAATCAAAGCGACTCAAGAAGGCCTGCCGCAGCTGCCTGACGATATGGAAGAGGATGCGTCTTCGTCCGAATCCGAGGCCGGCACCCCCTCCCCTGAAGCATCTTCCCCACAGAAAGAAAACGGGGAAAGTGCTTCTCCCGCCGTGGATCCCATCAATCCACTGCTTCCCGGGGAGGCGGGCGAGTCCTCCCTTCCGGATGAATCTTCCGGGAGCTCATCGGAAGGTTCCCTCCCGCTGGTCGATGTGGAGGATCCCCTTGGCAAACAAACGGAAAAAGAAAAAAACGATGACAAATGGAAGGAGGGCGTTGGCGGCACGGTGATCCCGTCGGCTTCCTAAAAGGCCCCGAAACCACCGGTTTTAAACTCTCCCCCTGCGTAAAGTTGGGGCGCAGGAGGAAAGCAGCTGAAAAAAGAGGAAAAGAACCGCACCGACTGTCCGGTCACGATACCGAACAGCCGGTGCGGTTTTTTCTCCAAAATTTTTCAGTTTCCGGGGGAAACCCTTGAACCGAAGCGATCACCGCACACCTATTTTGGCGAATCCGTGGATGTCTCTTTGACGTTTCAAGTCCCCAAAGAAAGACTTTGGAAAAATTTGCGTGTGAAAGGCGCTTAAGGTTTCTCCCGATAATTGAAAACTTCGGAATGTCCCTCACTGGATCATCTTCGCATATTCCTTCGGCGACATATCGAATTCCCGGCGGAATTCGGTGGAGAGGTAGGTGGGCGAGCAGTAGCCCATGATATAGGAGATCTGAGCGATGGTGTACTTCCCTTCCCCGATCATTTCCTTCACCTTTTCGAGCCTGACCAGCCGCACATACTCCGAAATGCTCCGCCCCACCTTCTGCTTGAAAAGGCTGGACAGATAAGAAGAGCTGAGGTTCAATTGCTTTGCCAGCCACGGCAGGGTGATGGTGGAGGTGATATTCTGATGGATCAGATCCACGCACTCGCTGACATACTTGTTGTCCACCGAGACCTTCAGCTTCGTGGGGATCTTCACCACTACCGCATCGGAAAGCAGGTTCCGCACCGCTGTAATGATTAAGCGGGACAGCTCACAGGTGATCATATCGTCGCCGTAGATCTGCCCTTCCTTTTCCTCCCGGATGATGGAACGGATGATGTTCAAACAGGCTTCGTCGCAGTAGATCGTCCGATCCGCCAGCATATCCGGACTGACAATGTCCCCGTCAAAGGTCACCGTCAGGAAGGAAAGAGGCGTTTTTCCGTCGGACTGCTGCACATGGAACTGATGAGGCGCAAAAAAAATCATCTGCCCCTGGTTCAGCTGATAGGTGGTACCGTCCACCTCGCAGATCATTTTTCCCTTGTTCACATAGGTGAGCTCCCAGAAAGGGTGTTCCTCCCCCCGGAACTTGAACTGCTTGTCCTTTTCCTGATACAAAACAGTATAGAGGGTCTGGACGTTGATATTCGGTACAAATCCCCGTCCCGTCAGAATGTTGGCGGTGGGGGTGATGATCTTCGGGGACTGGTAATAAAGCCGATAGCTTAATTTGCACTCATAGGGCAGCAGGGCGAACTGCACCCCCGGATGGATCAGCAGAGGATGGTCGAAGAGAAATTTCTGGATCATGCTGTCCGCTGTCCGGACGAAAAGGAGTCCTACCCCGCTGATGGGTTCTAAGACCACTTCTTTTTCAAAATGCCAGAGGCTGGATCGGATCCGGGTGTCATCCTCGTAGACCGACTGATTAAACTCCCGATAAGCGTCCACATCCTTGACGATCGTCCCGAAGTTTTTAAAGTTTGCCGGATTGATTTCCTTCAGCAGCACCAAACCGCCCCCTTTTTATCCCTTTTCTATCCTCTATCGTACCCTATTTTTCCCCATTCTGTCAAGAAATTTCCCAAAACAACCTTTTGCTTTTTTATGATTTTCTTTTGTTTTTATTTGGTTTCCTCTTGCCATTCCATTTTGGACGTGGTATGCTGGAAGAAAGTCACGAAAGGAACGATCCTTATGAACTTGCCGAAAGATCCCGCCATTTTGTTAAGCTATGTAAACACACAGCTGCGGGACTTCTACCCTTCCCTTACGGAATTCTGCAAAACCTTTGATCTGGACGAGGAAGCCATCAAAGTCTCCCTCCGCTCCATCGGCTATGAGTACCAGCCGGAAAAGAACCGGTTCGCCTGATTTTCTTCGGTTCGACCATTCCCGCCGGATCTGTCTTGACAACGGATCCAAAAAGGACTATGGTTAAGAAAAGGGCATCCTCTGCTTTCTTCGCAGCAAGCCCGATTTTCGGAAAAAAGGAAAAAACATGAAACCTTTGTGAAAGCGCATTTTGTCCGGAGCCGCAGCCGTTCTGGCGGCCTGCTCCCTCTTTGCTGCCCCTGTGTCGGCCGGTTGGGTCCAATCCGGGGCGAAATGGTGGTACAAAAATGCCGACGGAAGCTATCCCAAAAGCAGCTGGTCCCAGATCACGGATAAGTGGTACCGGTTCGACTCTTCCGGCTGGATGCTCACCGGCTGGCAGAAAGTCGGCAAAAGCTGGTACTATCTGGGAACCGACGGCACCATGAAGACCGGCTGGCTTGAGCTGGACGGGAAGCGCTACTACTTAAAGTCCTCCGGCGCCATGGCCACCGGGACGGCTACCGTTGACGGAAAAAGCTACACCTTCTCCGCTTCCGGCGTTCTGGAAGAATCCGCCGCAAACCACATCGTCTACTGGGGCGAGACCGGAAAGCGGTACCATATCGACCCCTACTGCCGCTCCTTCCACGGGAAGGCGGCCCATTCCGGCTCTCTGGAGACTGCTAAGGCAAACGGACGGGAAAGCTGGTGCGGCATCTGCTCCAAAGGCTGGACGGACGCCTATTTTGAAGAAGTGGGCAATCCCAACGTAAAATAAGCGAAAATGCAAAGCTCCCGGCAGGTTCAGAAAAATCGAACCTGCCGGGAGCTTTTTGATGCCGGTTTATTTGTTTTTGCTCTTGATGTATTCGTCGATGGACTTGGCTGCGTGCTTGCCGGCGCCCATGGCCAGAATAACCGTAGCCGCACCGGTAACCGCATCGCCGCCGGCGTAAACGCCTTCCCGGGAGGTCAGACCGGTCTCCTCCTCGGTGATGATGCAGCCGTGGCGGTTGGTATCAAGGCCGGGGGTGGTGGAACGGATCAGGGGGTTGGGGCTGGTGCCGATGGACATGATGACGGTGTCGGTTTCCAGCTCAAACTCGCTTCCCTCTTTGACCACAGGGCGGCGGCGGCCGGAAGCGTCCGGTTCACCCAGTTCCATCTCCACGCACTTCATACCACGGACCATGCCGTCGGCATCGCCCAAGATCTCCACGGGGTTCACCAGCGTTTTGAAGACGATGCCCTCTTCCATGGCGTGCTCCACTTCTTCCTTTCGGGCGGGGAGCTCCTCCATGCCACGACGGTAGACAATGTATACCTTTTCGGCGCCCAGGCGCTTGGCGCAACGAGCAGCATCCATTGCCACGTTACCGCCGCCGACCACGGCCACACTGCCGGAGTGCTTGATGGGGGTCTTGGAATCGGGGAGATAGGCTTTCATGAGGTTGATACGGGTCAGGTATTCGTTGGCGGAATAAACGCCCTTGAGGCTCTCACCGGGGATGCCCATGAACCGGGGCAGGCCTGCGCCGGAGCCGATGAAGATGGCCTCATAGCCCCGCTCAAACAACTCGTCGACGGTCAGAACCTTGCCGATGACCATATTGGTCTCGATGTCCACGCCCAGAGCCTTCAGGTTGTCGATCTCCTTCTGGACGATGGCTTTCGGCAGACGGAACTCGGGGATGCCGTAGACCAGAACGCCGCCGGCCAGGTGCAGCGCTTCAAAAACGGTGACCTGATACCCCAGCTTCGCCAGATCGCCGGCAGCCGTCAGGCCGGAGGGGCCTGCGCCGATGATGGCGACCTTATGGCCGTTGGAGACAGGCTTTTCCGGAAGGGCGGTGGTGTGCTCCCGATGCCAGTCGGCAACGAAGCGCTCCAGCCGGCCGATGCCCACTGCCTCGCCCTTGATGCCCCGGACGCACTTGCCCTCACACTGAGTTTCCTGAGGACAGACACGACCGCAGACGGCGGGCAGGGAACTGGACATGGAAATGATCTGATAAGCGCCCTCCATATCCTCGTTGGCCACCCGTTCGATAAAATCGGGAATGTTGATGGCTACGGGGCAGGCAGAAACGCAGGGTTTATTTTTGCAGTGAAGGCAGCGACGAGCCTCGTTCACCGCCATCTCATAGGTGTAGCCCAAGGCTACCTCTTCAAAGTTCTTGTTCCGAACATTAGGATCCTGGGAAGGCATGGGGCACTTTTTCGGATCCATATTACGCTGAAAAGCCATAATTATCGAACCTCCTTCTTGAGAAGATTGCAGGCGGCTTCCCGGGCGTGCTGTTCAAAATCCCGGTACATGGTGCCACGGTGCATTGCCTCGTCAAAATCCACCAGATGGCCGTCGAAATCCGGGCCGTCCACGCAGGCAAACTTCGTTTCGCCGCCTACGGTCAGCCGGCAGCCGCCGCACATTCCGGTTCCGTCGATCATAATGGGGTTCATGGAAACGGTGGTCTTGATGCCGTACTTTTTGGTCACCTGACAGACGAATTTCATCATGATCAGGGGGCCGATGGCAATGACTTCATCGTACTCGTTGCCCTCGTTGATGAGCTTTTCCAGAGCGGCGGTGACTAAGCCCTTTTCGCCGTAGCTTCCGTCATCGGTCATCATGGCGAGCTTGTCCGAAACGGCCTTGAACTCGTCCTCCAGGATCACCAGATCCTTGTTCCGGAAGCCTACGATGGAGTGGACTTCTGCGCCTGATTCATGAAGCTTCTTCGCAACGGGGTACGCAATGGCGCAGCCCACGCCACCGCCGACTACGGCGACCTTCTTTAAGCCGTCCAGATGACTTGCCGTGCCGAGAGGGCCTACAAAGTCATGGAGACATTCGCCCTCTTCCATGGCGTTTAATTCCATGGTGGAGCCGCCGACGATCTGGAAAATGATGGTGACCGTACCGGCTTCCCGGTCGAAATCCGCAATAGTCAGAGGGATCCGCTCGGAATCTTCCTTGGCACGGAAAATGATAAACTGACCCGGCTCCGCCTTCTGAGCGATGAGGGGAGCGTCGATGACCATCTTGGTCACGGTGGGGTTCAGCGCTTCCTTTTTCAGGATCTTGTACATGGAAACGAACTCCTTTCCAGAGTTTCCTTTAAAAATATACCAATGGTTTTATTATACCGCTTGCAGCTCGGTTTGACAACCGATTTTTCTCAGGAAAATCCTGCAAATTCTCGCAGATATTTTCCTTCGATTCTTTACATTCCGCCAAAAAAGCGGTAAAATAAAAGGGAACAGCCGTCAAACAGCAGAGAAGGGCGAATCCTGCCGGACCCGCCCCTCTTTCGATGTGAAGCTTAGAAATCCACGTCCAGATCGTAGTAGCAGGCTTTGAGGAGCTTCTCCATCTCTTCCTGCGTGGGGATCCGGGGGTTGGAGCCGGTGCAGGCGTCGGCAATGGCGTTCTTCGCCACTTCCGGCAGCTTCTCCAAAAACTCCTTCTCGTCGATGATGCTCTCGTCGGCAATGACGCCGCCCTGACCGTAATTCTTGATGGCCAGCGGAATGTTCAGAGCCTTGTTCATTTCCCGCAGTTCCTTGACCAGAGCCTTCACGAGGCAGTTGGTGCATGCGCCTTCCAGTCCGATGAACCGGGCAATCTGAGCATAACGCTCCGCTGCTTCAGGGTTCTTCGCATTGAACTGGATAACCTTGGGCAAGTACATGGCGTTTGCCGCACCATGGATGATGTGTCCGCCGGAGAAGGCTGCGCCGGTCTTATGCGCCATGGAGTGAACGATGCCCAGCAGAGCGTTGGAGAACGCCATGCCGGCCAGGCACTGAGCATTGTGCATCCGGTCACGGGCTTCCATATCGCCGTCGTAGGATTTCTTCAGCTCGTTATGGATCATCTCGATGGCATGGAGAGCCAGCGGGTCAGTGTAATCGCAGTGCAGGGTGGAAACATAGGCTTCGATGGCGTGGGTCATGGCGTCCATACCGGTGTGAGCGGTGAGCTTGGCAGGCATGGTCTCCGCCAGATCAGGGTCAACGATGGCCACGTCCGGAGTGATATTGAAGTCGGCCAGAGGATACTTGATGCCCTTTTGGTAGTCAGTGATGACCGAGAACGCAGTGACTTCGGTAGCCGTGCCGGAGGTGGAAGGAATGGCGCAGAAGTGTGCCTTCGTCCGCAGAGTCGGGAAGCTGAAGGGAGTAATGATCTCTTCAAAGGTGGTGTCGGGGTATTCATAGAAGACCCACATGGCCTTTGCAGCATCGATGGGGGAACCGCCGCCCATGGCGACGATCCAATCGGGCTGGAACTCCCGCATGACCTCGGCACCCTTCATAACGGTTTCAACAGAGGGATCGGGCTCAACGCCTTCAAAGAGCTTCACTTCCATGCCGGCTGCTTTCAGGTAATCTTCCGCTTTCTGCAGGAAGCCGAAACGCTTCATGGAACCGCCGCCAACGACGATGATCGCCTTCTTACCGGTCAGATTTTTCAGCTCTTCCAAAGAGCCTTTTCCATGGTACAAATCTCGGGGCAGGGTAAAACGTGCCATACAGAATCTCTCCTTTTCAATCCGAATCCTCTTTTCGGGAGGTCGCCCTCTCGTTGTGCTTATTATACCATAATTCCCTCTTTTAAGGGAAATATTTTTTTCATATAGCCGAAATAACATTTGTTATATCCCCGGATTTTCTCAAAAAAAGGAGGCAGAACATGAACACCACCGCTCTTCGTTACGCCGTAGAGGTAAACCGTGTCCGCTCCATCAGCAAAGCCGCCCAGAACCTCTACATGAGCCAGCCAAACCTAAGCCGCGCCATCAAGGATCTGGAAGCGGAGCTTGGCATCACCATCTTTAAGCGCACCGCCAAGGGCGTCACCCCCACCCCCCGCGGGCAGGAATTCCTCATCTACGCCCAGAGCATCGTGGCGCAGTTAGACGAGCTGGAATCCCTCTACCGTCCCCGCTCCACCACGGCTCTGGAAATGAGTGTGGCCGTCCCCCGTGCCAGCTACGTCACCGCCGCCTTCGGAGATTTTCTGAACAGCTGCACCGACCGGGAGCACGTCAGCGTCCATTTTAAAGAGACCGATGCCGTTTCCACCATCAATCTGGTCGCCAACGGGGAAATGGACTTCGGCATGATCCGATACCAGATGCGCCATGAAGGGTACTTTCAGCAGCTCTTAGCTGAAAAGGGTCTGGAGACCGAAACCATCCGGGAGTTCAGCTTATCGGTGATCTTTGCGGAGGATCACCCGCTGGCCGCCTGTACGGAGGTGCCCTACCACAAGCTGGCAGGCTATCCGGAGGTGGTCCACGGCGACTACCAGACTCCTTCCCTCTCCTTCGACCAAATCAAAAAAGGCGCCGGGCTGGAGGCTTCCATGAAGCGGATCTACATCTACGACCGGGGAAGCCAGTACGACATTTTAAAGCGGGTAAAGGGCGCCTATATGTGGGTCTCCCCTGTCCCCGAGGACATTTTAAAGGCACGGGGAATGGTCATGCGCCCCTGCCGGCTGGCAGGGATCATCAACCGGGACGTGCTGATCCGAACCAAGGGGAAACCCCTGACCGACGATGGCCTGCAATTTGTGGAAGCCCTCCGTCGAAGCGTGAAATCCAATTGATTTTTCCACCGAACTGTGTTATACTGAATTCAATAAAATAGGCCCACAGGGCTGATTTTCATAAGAAATGAGGGAACTTCATGAACGAAAACATCAAGGAGATCGCCGAGCGGCTTCGTGGCCTGCGAGAGATCATGGAATATTCGGTGGAAGCCATGGCAGAGGCTACCGGCATCACCCCGGAGGAATATGCTCTTCGGGAAGCCGGCGAAAAGGACTTCTCCGTCACCTTTTTGGGAAAATGTGCCGACAAATTCGGCGTGGACATCATAGACCTGCTCAGCGGCAGCAACCCCAAGCTCAAGTCCTCCTCCGTGGTCCGGAAGGGACAGGGGCTCACCGTTCATCGCCGGGAAGGCTTCGAATATCAGCACCTGGCTTATAAGTTCAGCGGCAAGCTGTCCGACCCCTATCTGGTTGTCGCCCCCTATCTGCCCAGCGAGCAGGACGCCCCCATCACCTTAAACCAGCATGAGGGGCAGGAGTTCGATTACATCCTCTCCGGCACCTTAAAGGTCTCGGTCAACGGTAAGGAGACCGTCCTCACCGCCGGCGACTGCATCTACTACGATTCCAGCAAGCCCCACGGTATGATCGCCGTCGGCGGCGAGGAATGTACCCTCTACGCCGTCGTCATGCGCCCGCAGAAGGAGAAAAAGCCCGAAAAGGACACGTTCGAGGCGCTCATCAAGGCCAAACAGGACCGTGCCGACCGCGAAACGGTCGCAAGCCCGTTCGTGCACACCGAGCTTGACGAAAACGGCATCTTAAAATCCATCGATTTCATGAACGAGGAAAAGTTTAACTTCGCGTTCGACATCGTCGATAAAATGGCGGAAAAAGAGCCGGATAAGCTTGCGATGCTCTGGGTCTCCAAGCACCACGAGGAAAAGCGCTTCACGTTTAATGATATGAAGCGCATGTCGAATAAGACGGCAAACTACTTCAAGTCCCTCGGCATTAAGCGCGGCGATAGAGTCATGCTCATCTTAAAGCGCCACTACCAGTTCTGGTTCGCCATTTTGGCGCTGCATAAACTCGGCGCCGTCGTCATCCCGGCGACGAACCTTTTAATGGAGCACGACCTCGATTACCGCTTCAAGGCCGCAGGTGTGCGCGCGCTCGTCTGCACGCCGGACGGTCAGGTCGCAGATGAAGCCCTGCGCGCTGCCAAAAACTGCGACACCGTCGAATTTTTGATGATGGCAAACGGCGCACGCGAGGGCTGGCTCGATTTCGACGCCGAGGTTGAAAAGCAGAGCGACGTGTTTGAGCGTACAGAGGACACCGCCTGCGGCAGTGACCCCATGCTTATGTTCTTCACCTCCGGCACCACGGGCTACCCGAAGATCGCGGAGCACAACTATAAATACGCACTTGGACACTACATCACTGCCAAATACTGGCACAACGTCAACCCGGAGGGGCTGCACTTCACCATTTCGGATACCGGCTGGGGCAAGGCGCTGTGGGGCAAGCTCTACGGCCAGTGGATGTGTGAAGCGCCCATTTTTACCTATGATTTTGATAAGTTCGATGCACACGACATCTTGCCTATGTTCAAGCAGTACAACATCACCACGTTCTGCGCGCCGCCCACTATGTACCGCTTCTTCATTAAGGAAGATCTCTCCAAATACGACCTTTCCTCCATCGAGTACAGCACCACGGCAGGCGAAGCCCTGAACCCCGAAGTCTACGAGCAATGGAAGCGCGCCACCGGCCTTTCCATCTATGAGGGCTTCGGCCAGACGGAGACCACGCTTTCCATTTACAACCCGGTCGGCTCCGTGCCGAAAAGCGGCTCCATGGGCATCCCGAGCCCGCTTTACGATGTCGACCTCATTCTGCCGGACGGCACGCCTGCGCCGGTCGGCGAAACGGGCGAGATCGTCATCCGTACCGATAAGCACACGCCCTGCGGCCTCTTCATGGGCTATTACCGCGACGAAGAGAAGACC
>ERZ827363.896-NODE-896-length-31376-cov-4.337952_pt1 | contig 31376 bp, 35 predicted proteins | sample MGYA00519776_ERZ827363 | MGnify/ENA primary metagenome ERZ827363 (study PRJEB31778, sample SAMEA3449288) | human gut metagenome | biome: human gut; feature: human-associated habitat; material: faeces | place: United Kingdom | collected 2010/2012 ...
TTCTCCTTTTTAGGGTAATAAAAAAGGCAGATAGATTTTTGCTTTCTATCTGCCTGTGTATCTGATATTTACTTTTCGGGAGTTCAAGTCTATCCACAAAGGGAAAACGGCGATTTTACATCTGTGTTTTGGTACAGAGAAAAATCGCCGTTTGGGTAGCAAAAAAGCCCGATATATTCGGGCTTTTCGCAGGAGACATCTTTTTTGTCTCCACATTGTGGCGGAGATGAAGAGATTTGAACTCTTGCGCCGGCGGAGCCGACCTACCGGATTTCGAATCCGGACCCTTCAACCACTTGGGTACATCTCCAAATCATAAGAACGTAAATTAGTATAGCATAAAAAATCCGTCCTGTCAAAGGTTTTTGGAAAAAAGATACGGTTTCGTCGCCCTTCTTCCTTTTGCCTGAAAAAGCGGGACAGTACGGCCACGTCCAGCCCCTTCGGGACGCTTACCGGCAGTGCATGGACTACGCCTTCCAGCAGGTCTTCACCGGCGCCACCGACTACAACACCGCCATCCGGCAGGCCACCAAAAACCTGGCAGACATGGGCGTCCGGGTCATTGATTACGAATCCGGGGTGCACACCTCTCTGGAAGCCGCCGTCCGGCGGAACATCATGGGCGGGCTGGGGCTGATGCAGGAGCAGATCAGCCAGCAGAACCACGATGAAATGGGGGCAAACGGCTGGGAAATCTCCGCCCACGCCGCCTGTGCCCCGGATCATGAGCCGATTCAAGGCAGGCAGTACAGCGACGAAGCCTTTAAACGGCTGAATGCCAGCTTAAAGCGCCGCATCGGCACCCTGAACTGCGGACACAAAGAGTTCCCCATCATTTTGGGGGTCAGCGAGCCGCAATACAGCCCGGCAGAGCTGGAAGCCATGCGGCAGCAAAACGCCAAGGGCGTGAACATCAAGGGTCGGCACTATTCCCTTTACGAAGCCACCCAGATGCAGCGGAAGATGGAGCGCAGCATCCGGAAGCAGAAAAAGCGGATCCTTGTGGACAAGGCCACCGGGGACGAGGAAAAGCTCCAGATTGACCAGACCAAACTGCGGATGCAGAACGCCAACTACAAGAAGTTTTCCGATGCGGCGGGGCTGCGGACGCAGAGGGAAAGGACGTTTGTAGCGGGGGTTGGAAAAAATTCTGTTGCAAAATTCGGTGGAAGTGGTATAATAAAATTGGACAGCGGGGGTGAAGCCGTGACAATCAGCAGCATTGACAGCCCTATCGAGCAAAGGCACACCGGAAAAGGAAATCCGAATGCAGTCTTAACATTCGGCCTTTCGCTGAATAACAGACAGCGGAAGCTGCTGGACAGTCTGCCGGATTTTGAGAGCCGGGTTATTGTGCCAAAGAAGCTTGTCAATATGGCGGATCTGGCCACCCTGACCGCAGAAACCGGTGTGGAATATGCAATGTTTACGTACAAGGGAGAACGCTTGATCATTCGCGGAAATGTTGGCATGGTGAATGTAACGGAAGAATTGGCTAAACAGCTGCGAAGCTCAGGTTTTCGATGGAGCGGGCATACGCATCCCGGTTCAGATCCGTTCTGTCTGGTGCCTTCTGACGGCGATAAGCTGATTTTAAAATGCTTTGGTCAGTCCTATAGTTCAATATACAATTCGAAAGGGCAAAGAGTGATTTTCAGTGAGGAGGGAATCGTATGACCCCAAAACAGGAACGGCGCAATGAGCGTATGCAGGCGGAAAAAGAGCTTGCAAGGGCGATGGCTTTTGAAGTGGCATCTCGATATTGCCGGGAAAACGGCTTGTCTGTGGAAAAGCTGAAAAGCCAGCGTTTTGAATCTTTCGAAAACACGGCATGGTTTGCGCAGCCGAGTGACGTGAAGCCCAACGGTCTCCTGAATGATATGCAAACGATGCCCCGTCCGACCCTGATCCTGAAATCTCAGGATGGAAAGCTGATCGTAGAGCAAACGGAGCATACCCACAAATACTTGGCATAATCAAAAATGCATCGAGAATGAACCACTAATCCATTTTGGAGTAGTGGTTTTTTCATGCCCATTTTTAGGAGGTGCGATTTCATGAATGAAATGGCCTACGAAATCAACGGCCCGGACTGCGGGCGGGACAAGAACGGCGTTTTTCACTGCGTCTGCGGGAAGCGCAGGCCCATCGGCTTTTTAAGGGGGCACATGAAGCAGGCCGAGAACTTCCGGGAAGCCGGGTGGACAATCACTCAGGAGAACTGCGGAATATACATTGAGGAACTTTGCAAGAGGGCCAAGAAAAACATTGACAAGGTGGGGATAACGGCGTATAATGTAAACGAAATAAGTGATTATGCGCATAGAAGTTTCCTTGACGGTCGGTACGACGAAGTAGAAGCTGATTATATGGCAGTGAGGAGGGCAAGTCACCATGTGGACTAAAAGAGAAAAAGAACTCTGGGAGATGGTAAAGCCATACTTGAATGGGTGTGAATTGCGTTCAGACGCTCCGCCAGAAGTGATTGCCGCAAGAGAAGAACTTCATAAAATCAGCTGGGATTTGGACCGCGGACAGTAAAATAATTGATATGAACCACCAAGCAGAAATGCAAGGTGGTTTTTTCATGCTCATTTTTAGGAGGTGCGATTCCATGGACGAAATGGCCTACGAAATCAACAGCCCGAACTGCGGGCGGGACAAGAACGGTGTTTTTCACTGCGTTTGCGGGAGATGCAAGCCCATCGGTTTTTTTAGGGGGCACATGGAGCCGCCTTTGTACAAGGTGGTAGTTCCTGCGAATCCCGAAAAGGAGGAATCATGAAACCACACAAGCCGCGCCTTTGCCCGTACAATCTGACGATTGTGCAGCGAAACCAGTACACCCACGAATACAACGAAAACGGGCAGGAGACCTTTCAGGCCCATTGCCTGATCGAGAACCAAAAGCCCATGCCTTGCGCCGGAAAGACCTGCGGGGCATGGCGCTTTGGACGATGCACACGAAGGAGGTGAACCGGCTGGCCGTTCCATTTTGTGAAAGGCGGTGATCCTCTATCTCCCGTCAGCGCTGGGTTATGCGCTGCGACCCGGACAAGTCGTTAAAAGGTCTTTTTGTTGTGCCCGTTTGCCGGTCGGGCGTAAAGCGGCAGCGAAAGGGACGCAATAAAAAGCGCCCTCCCAAAGGAAGGCGCAGCAGATCATTGGTTTTCGTAAAAAGGCTTTCGCCTCAAGCAGGGAGTGAAGTGAGCTGTTAATCGGAGCTTTTTTCACAATAGAATACTTCCGATCGGAGAGCAATCGCTCGTTTACGGGCTGTGGGCAAGCAAAATAAAGTTAGTGTATCTTGAAACGTTTGTCGGAAATAGACCCTTATAGCCGGTGGTTATGACTCTTCGTCGGGATCACAGGGCAGCTCGGAAAGCCGGGGCGGGAAGAATTCGTTGACGGGGAAGCGGATCTTCCGGAACAGCTCGCAGGGATCTCCGGCAGAGGAAGCGCATTCCTTATCCGGTACGCAGTAGTCGTAGATGGGGATCATCATCTGCACCTCCCGCTCCAGCTGGACGATGGAGAACATCCCCACGGTGACGTAAACATAGCGCTCGGCTTCGGTGGCGATGGTTCCGCCGCCGATCCGGTCGATCAGGTTCTGGGGAATGGAAATCGGATCGCTGCCGGGAAGGAGGGTGTCGCTGAGCCGGCAGGAAAGGAGAATGGGATCCACCGTCTGGATCCGAGCCACAGGGGTGGCGGAAGTCGTATCCGAGGGGACTCCCGACTCGGTGGAGGAGAAGACCCGGACGCTGCCTTCCGAGCCGTAAAGGATCACCTTCTTGCTGAAGGTGGCAATGCCGGAAACAGGAGTGGGAGTGCCGCCGGCAGCGGTGTAGACATCGACTGTGATCAGGAAATAAAAGGTCATGTCAACGGAGTAGAAGCCTTTGTTGAAGGGGACGCTTTCCACTTCCATGCTAACGCTTGCCACCTCTACCGTCCGGCACTTGATGCTCTGGGCGGAGTTTACGGTGGTCTGGTTTGTTGTGTTGAAGACCACCCGAAGGTCTTCCAGGCAGTCTTTTGAGGAAGACCGCCCGCCTTCTGTATCGACCGCATAGGACAAAGGCGCTGCCGAATACTATGGCAGCGGAGGGGATCAGATGGAACGAATTGATGGGGAAGCGCTACGGCGGCTTTTACAAAGTCGGGGAGCAGGGGAGGTGTGCCCTTCGGAAAAAGGGCAGCTGATCCGGGGAGAAGATGGGGCGGCTGCAGTGCTTTTTTGGGAAGAAACGGGCACGGAAAAGGAAAACGAGCGGATCTTAAAAGAAACCGTCCGCCGGATCTTTCCGGGGGAGGAACTGGGAGCTGTCGACAGGAAAACCGTCACCCGTAATTGACCGCTTTTCCGAAGCCTCAAAGCTACGGGGAGAAGATTTTGGCGGAGGGGAAAATGTCGGTGAAATGGGATTTTTTGAGGGAGGGGCTTTCTTTTTCGGGAAAAATCCGGTATACTGAAAAGGAAAGGAGGGCGGCGCATGAAGTTTTCGGAAAAACTGAACGGATACATCCGGCGGCTTTCCTGCACGGCAAAGGAGCTGTCCGAAGCAAGCCAGCTGTCATCGGCAGCAATCAGCCGGCTTCGTTCCGGGAGCCGCCTTCCGGATGGGAAGGATCTGGAGCGGCTGGTCGGCGGGATCTTGGCGGTAGCAGCCAGAAAGGGTGTGCGTGGGCTTTCGGCGGAAGAGGTGCGGTCGGATCTTTCGGAGGCGTCGGATCTTTTTTTGCTGGATGCGGAGCTTTTTCGGGGCAATCTGAACCGGCTTTTGGAAGCACTTTCGGTGAGTGTTTCGGATCTGGCACGGGCGCTCAACTATGACACTTCCTATCTTTCCCGGGTGCGGTCGGGGCAGCGGACTCCGGCAGATCTGCGGGGCTTTTCAGCGGAGGTGGCCAAATATGCGGCAGGGCGGTTCACAGGGGAGCCTCAGCGGCTGACGGTGGCCCAGCTGATCGGCGTTTCCCCGAAAGATCTTTCCGACGATGCGGCTTACTACCGGCTGCTGCTCAAATGGCTGACCGGAGACGGGAGAAGCGGGGCAAACTCAGTGATGGCGTTTCTGGAGACGCTGGATCGGTTCGATCAGGAAGGATATCTGAAGGCGATCCGGTACGGAGAGTGGAAGGTGCCAACGGTGCCCTTTTCCTTTCCGACGACCAAGCGGTATTACGGGACAGAAGAGATGAAAAAGGGCGTTCTGGACTTTTTGAAAGTCACGGCGTTTTCCAAGTCGGAGGAGCCGGCGATCCTCTATAATGGCATCCCGCTGGAGGAAAGCGGCGAAGACGATTTCAGGAAAAAATATCGGTTCGGGCTGGCGGTGCTGGTGAAAAAGGGGCTGCAGCTGCGGATGATCCACGATGTCGGGCATCCCTTTTCAGAGCTGATGCAGAGCCTTTCCGGATACATCCCGTTTTATATGAGCGGGCAGCTTACACCCTACTGGCTGGAAAACGGCGGAGCGTTCTGCCGGAGCCTTCAGGTATCGGGAGCGGCGGCGATTGCCGGCGAATGCGTGGCGGACGGAGTCTCCCACGGGATGGCCTGCCTTACCAAAGGGCGGGAGGAACTGAGCTTTTACGGGATGCAGGCGGAAGACCTTTTGAAGAAATCCCGACCGCTGATGGAGATTCTTCGTGCCGAAGAGCGGGAGCAGTTTTTTGCTGCGGCAGCGGCGGGAACCGGTGCGTTTCGGTGCCGGCTGTCGGGGCTTCCCCTTTATACGGCTTCAGAGGCGCTGCTTCGGCGGATGCTGGAGAGCCGAAGGATCCCAGAGGAGGAAGGACGAGCCGTTCTTGCTCGTGCCGCTCGGCAGAGGGAGCAGGCGGAAGCCTTTTTAAAGCGGGGAACGGCCTTGGTAGAAGTTCCGCAGCTTTCGGAGGAGGCATTTTCCGAAAGCTCCGTGGGGATCGAAGAACTTTCAAAAGAGGCGTTTTACCGGTTTGAGGAATATCGGGAGCATTTGCATGAGACGCTGGAATTTATCGGGCTCCACGAAAACTGCGGTTTGAAGGAGACAGAAGCGCCGGTGTTTCGGAGCTTGGATCTTTGGATCTGCCCGGGAGAATGGGCCGTGATTGCCAAGAAGGGGCGGGAGACGGTTTCATTCCTGACTCGGTATCCGCCGCTGCTGCGCAGCTTGGAGGAACAGCTGGGCTTTTTGTCGGAAGAGGGAAAAAGCCCTCCGGATCGTCCGTAAGGGCGGAAAATGGAATAAAAAGGAAACAGGACGCATTCTTGGGGATGTGTCCTGTTTTTTGTACACATTATGGAGTATATTGGGATCAGTTGATCCGGATGCGGAGGAAGAAGCTATTTTTTGCGGCGGAGCGCACGGATCTGCGCCTTTGTTTCAGGGGAGACCCGGAAGGAGTCGCAGATCTTCTGAAGAGCTTTGTTGTAGGTGAAGTTGTCTAAAGGGCTATTCAGAAGATGGGGGAGGGTTTCTTCCGGAAACTGAATGAAGCAGATGGAAAGCGCCCATGCTGCAGCCATTTGGGCATAATAATCCGGATGAGAAAAGGCGTCGATGCGGGCGAGAAAAGGCTCCAGATAGGCGGGGGTGACGAAATGAGAAAGCCCCATGACCAGAGCGAAACGCTGGTAGTAAGGCTCCGAGGCGGTGAAAAATTCGGAAAGAAACGTCCAGTACAGCTGGGGATAGAGCCGGGCGTCCTTCAAAGATCCGCAAAATGTGTCGCAGACCGACCAATTCTGGATCCGGGGGAGAAAACGGCGGATCAGGCGGATGCGCTCTTCCGGATCCATAGGGGTCAGGGCGATGGTCATACCGGCAATCATGGCCTCCTCGAAAAACGGATCGGGAAGGGCGAAAAATTCTTCCAGCCAGTCTTGCCAGCCGTCTTTTCCAAGCTGTCGGGCAATTTTTCGGCAGACGGGAAGGCGGACGCCCAGGACTCCGGAAACGCCGGGAAGAAGGGAGGAAGAAAAGGCTTGATAGGCAGGTTCGGCAAGGGAAAAAAGCTGGCTTCGCAGTTGTTCGGTGGTCATGCACACCCTCCTTTTCTTTCAGGATAACGGATTTTTAAGGGAAAGTCAAGCTGCCGAACAAAAAGTCCGAAAAAATTTTCGGAAACCTCTTGCAATTTCATCGAACATACGTTATAATAAAAATGTCTTAAACGAATATTCGTTTATTGCTTGCTTTTGGAAGGAGAAACTGGTATGGAACTGGTTCTGGAAATTTTTGGATGGCTGATTCGGGCGCTGTTTTCCGGCATCGTTTTTGCGGGAGCACTACATTATATGGAGGGAAAACGGATCCTGCGGGGGACGGTATCGGTGCTTTTCTGTGGGGCTGCGGGGATGCTTGCCAATCTGGTTTCCGACGGGCTTCTGTACGGGTTGGCGGGCTTTTCCCGGCAGGGGGCAGCCGGCGTTTTTGCAGGGCTTGCCATGGCGGCGCTGATGGCGGCGTCGTTTTCGGCGGCGGGGTGCCTTTCCGTCCGGTTTCGAAAGAAAAGGGTGCGCAGCAGCGGGAAGGTGCTGGAGATCCGGCGGCAGCTGGATCGGGCAGCTTAAAAAGACTTGTCAAGGGCTGCGGAATCCGGTATAATAACCTCAAGGGCTTTTGCTTAGAGCAAAAGAGCGGCACGCTATGCGTTCCGCAAGAGCCTGACGGTTCTTCTTTGAGAACATTGTATCACGCCCGGCTTTGCAGCACAAAGCGACGGTGGATCGGATCTGTGGAGGACAGGTTATGAAAGCGTTGGAAAGTCGGCTGGAGCGCAACCCGGTAATTGCGGCGGTGCGGGCTGCGGAGACCGTGGAAGCAGCTGCAAAGGCCTCGCCGGAGGTAGTGTTTCTTCTTTGCGGAGACATTTTGAATGTGGAAAAGCTGGTGCGGCGGCTGAAGGAAGCGGGGAAGCTGGTGCTGGTCCACATGGATCTGCTTGGGGGGATTGGACGGGATCCTCAAGCGGTGGAATATCTGGCGCAGGCGGTGCAGCCCGACGGTATCATCAGTACCCGCAGCCAGCTCATCCGGGCGGCGAAGGAGCGGGGGCTTTTGACGGTGCAGCGGTTCTTCCTGCTGGATTCCCAATCGGTGACCATGGCAGCGGAGACGGCGGCCAGCGTGCGTCCGGATATGGTAGAAGTTATGCCGGGAATCTGTCCGAGGGTGATCCGACGGCTTTCGTCGGCGGAAGGGCGGCGGCTTCCGGTGATCGCCGGAGGAATGATCGAGGAAAAGGAGGACATTGTGGAAGCCCTTTCGGCAGGGGCATCCGGTGTTTCCACCAGTCGGGCGGAACTCTGGGAGCTGTGAAGCGGATCATCGGGAGAGCTTTGCCGGATCTGCTCCGCATGATCGGGGTGTGTTCAGGCGGATCCCCTGTCGATTTTTGCATTGACAAGCGGTTCGGGGTGTGGTATAGTTAAGAAAGCGAAACCCATGAAAATTGAATCAATGCGTGGGGAGTTATGGAGTCACGGAACGAAAGGTCAAGCGCCTTTGGTTTTTCGTGGCTTTTTTTGTGCAGAAAGGACGGATCAGATGGAACATCCGGTGTATGACGTTGCAGTGATCGGCGGCGGCGTGGTCGGCGGGCTGACCTTGCGGGAGCTTTCCCGGTATCGGCTGCAGACGGTGCTGCTGGAAGCGGGGGAGGATGTGGCCTCCGGAGCGTCGAAGGCGAATTCCGCCATTGTCCATGCGGGGTTTGACGCCAAACCCGGCTCGCTGAAGGCAAAGTACAACGTGGAGGGCAATACCCTGATGGAAGGGACAGCTAAGGAGCTGGGAGTGCCCTTTCGGCGGAACGGGTCGCTGGTGCTGGCGTTCACGGAAAAGGATCAGGAGACGTTAAAGGAGCTGCTGGAACGGGGGATCGAAAACGGCGTCCCGGGAATGAAGCTCCTGAGCCGGGATGAGGCACTGAAGGAAGAGCCGAACCTTTCCGGGCAGATCCTGGGGGCGCTGTGGGCGCCTACCGGGGGCATCGTCTGTCCTTATGAGCTGACCATTGCCGCCGTGGGGAACGCCATGGACAATGGGGCGGAGCTTCGCACCAACTTTGAAGTTTTCGAGATCCGAGAGGAGGACGGCGTTTTTGCGGTGAAGGCTTCTTCCGGAGAGACCGTGTATGCCCGGTACATCGTGAATGCGGCAGGCGTCCATTCCGATGAGGTGGCACGGCTTGTGGGGGACGATTCCTTCAAGGTCACGCCGAGACGGGGCGAGTACCTGCTGCTGGATCGGACCCAAGGGGCTACGGTGTTTTCCACCGTCTTCCAGCCGCCTACCAAAATGGGCAAGGGTGTGCTGGTGACGCCGACAGTGGATGGGAACCTGCTGGTAGGGCCTACGTCGGAGGATATTTCCGATAAGGGTGACACTGAGACGACGCCGGAAGGGCTTTCAAAAGTGCAGGAGCTTTCTCGGAGGTCGGTGCCTTCGGTGAATCTACGGGCGGTCATCACCTCCTTTGCGGGACTGCGGGCCTGTTCCGACCGGGGGGATTTCATCCTCGGGCCGTCGGAGAAGAACCCGAAATTCATCAACGCTGCCGGTATCGAGTCGCCGGGCCTGACGGCTTCGCCGGCGATTGCCAAGGCGCTGGTCGGGCATCTGCGGCAGGCCGGGCTCCATCTGGAAGAAAAACCGGAGTTTGACCCGGTCCGGAAATCGTTCCCGGAGTTCCGGAGGATGACGGCGGCGGAACGGGAAGCGGCAATCCGGGAGGATCCGGCCTTTGGGCGGGTGATTTGCCGGTGTGAGACCATTACCGAAGGGGAGATCTTAGCAGCGATCCGGAGAAACCCCGGCGCCCGGAGCGTGGACGGCGTCAAGCGCCGCACTCGGGCGGGGATGGGCCGCTGCCAGGGCGGCTTCTGCGGGCCGCAGGTGGTGGAGATCCTAGCGAGAGAGCTGAAAATTCCCATGGAGGAAGTAACGAAATCCGGCGGCGCATCCCGGATGCTGGTCGGGAAGACCAAGGGGGAGGATCGGAAATGAGACAGGTGGAGCTTTTGATCATCGGCGGCGGGCCTGCCGGAATGGCGGCGGCTCTGGGCGCTTATGAGAAGGGGATCCGGGACATTCTGATCTTGGATCGGGAGCAGCAGCTGGGCGGCATTTTGGAGCAGTGCATCCACAACGGCTTCGGACTGCACCATTTTAAAGAAGAGCTGACGGGGCCAGAGTATGCGGCTCGGTATGCCAAAGAGGTGGAGGAACGGCAGATCCCCTGCCTGCTGGACACCATGGTGCTGGAGCTTTCCGTGGCAGGCGACGGCAGCGGGGACAAGCTGGTCACCGCCGTCAGCAGTAAGGAAGGGTATCTCCAGCTGCGGGCGAAAGCTGTGGTACTGGCCATGGGCTGCCGGGAGCGTCCCCGTGGAGCGCTGAACATTGCCGGGAGCCGTCCTGCCGGCATCTATACGGCCGGAGCCGCCCAGAAATTCGTTAACATGAAGGGCTATCTTCCCGGGAAGGAAGTGGTCATTTTAGGCTCCGGCGACATCGGGCTTATCATGGCGAGACGGATGACGCTGGAAGGGGCGAAGGTCAAGGCGGTCTGCGAGCTGATGCCTTATTCCGGGGGATTGACCCGGAACATCGTCCAGTGTCTCAATGATTTTGGTATCCCCCTGAAGCTCAGCCACACCGTCATGAAGATCCACGGAAAAGAGCGGGTCACCGGCGTGACCGTCGGGGCAGTGGACGCTTCCCGGAAGCCCATTCCGGGAACGGAGGAATACATCCCCTGCGACACCCTTTTGCTGTCCGTGGGGCTGATCCCGGAAAACGAACTGTCCCGGGGGGCCGGGGTGGAAATGGATCCGGTGACCAACGGCGCACGGGTGGATCAGCACCGTCAGACCTCCCTGCCGGGGGTGTTTGCCTGCGGCAACGTGCTGCACGTCCACGATTTGGTGGACTACGTTTCGGAGGAAGCGGAGCTGGCGGGCAGCTGTGCGGCGGATTATCTGAAAGGCGGCGTGTCCGGCGGGGAATGCTGGAACGTGCTTGCTAAGAACGGCGTGCGGTATGTGGTGCCCCAGCGGCTCAGCATCGGCGCTTCAGAGCCTACGGCGCTGTTTTTCCGGGTCGGCGACATTTATAAGAACGTCCGGATCGTGGTAAAGTGCAGGGACAAGGTTTTGTTGTCCCGGTCGAAGAAAAAGGTAGCGCCCGGCGAGATGGAGCGGCTGACTCTGACGCCGCAGATGCTTTCACAGATCGACGGCGATGTAACGGTTTGTCTGGAACAGGAAGGGGCGGAATGAGATGGAAAAACGGGAACTGACCTGCATCGTCTGCCCCATGGGCTGCTCGCTGGAGGTCACATTGGAGGATGGGAAGGTCCTTTCGGTCAAGGGAAACGGCTGTCCCAGAGGGGAAGCCTACGGGAAAAACGAGTGTACCCATCCTACCCGGGTGCTGACCACTACGATGGCGGTAACCGGAGGGAAAAAGCCGGTGGTCTCCGCCAAAACCGCCGGGGCGATCCCCAAGGAGCTTTTGTTTGAGGCAATGACGAAGGTCAACGGGATGAGCATTCCGTCGCCGGTTCAGATGGGACAGGTGCTGATCCCGGATCTTTGCGGGACCGGCATCGACCTTGTAGCAACGGGCACCGTGGAAAAAGCGTGAGTCAGGAGAAACGACAGATGATCTCTTTTGAAAAAATGCCGCCGGAAGCGGCGAAAAAGATCCGATACATCCTTCATGACATCGACGACACCATCACCAACGAAGGAAAATTGACAGCGGAAGCCTACAGCGCTTTGTGGAAGCTCCACAACGCAGGTTTGAAGGTGATCCCGGTGACAGGGCGGCCGGCGGGCTGGTGCGATATGGTGATCCGGGAGTGGCCGGTGGACGCTATTGTCGGGGAAAACGGAGCCTTCGTTTATTATTGGAAAGATGGGAAGCCGGAGACCTTCCGGCACCCGTCTATTCCTGCGGAGGACGTTTCAGAGAAGCTGGAAGCGGTAAAGAAAGCCTGCCTTGCGGGAGTGCCCGGCTGCCGGGTGGCAAAAGACCAACACTTTCGAGTCTGCGATCTTGCCATTGATTTTGCGGAGGACGAGCCGAAGCTGGATTTTGAAGCAGCCAAGCGGATCAAGGCCATCGCCGAATCCATGGGGGCGGTAGCAAAGATCAGCTCCATCCACGTCAACGCATGGTTCGGGGATTATGACAAGGTCTCCATGGCGAAGCTCTTTTTCGAGACGGTATGGGATGTGAAGGATCTTCACGAATCCGTGTTGTTTTTCGGGGATTCCGCTAACGACGAGCCCATGTTTGCGGAGCTGCCCCAGTCCTGCGGGGTGGCCAATGTGGAGCCGTTTTTGAAGCTGATGGCCCATACGCCTGCCTATGTGACCAGGGGCGAGGGCGGTTATGGTTTTGCGGAAGCGGTGAAAATGCTTCTGAAAAAGCGGGAAGAATAAAAAGGGAACAGGCAGCGCTTTTAATTGGCGCTGTTTGTTTTGATTAAGTGCTTTAGCAAAAAGAAAATAAACCCCCAGCTCTGCTGGGGAGAGTAAAAAAATTATATAGTGAAAAAGACCTTCTGGTAAAATAGAGTTGCGGTCGGTCAACTGCAACAATAGAAAACCAGGAGGTCTTTTGACTGTATGTAGGGAACACACATTTTGGAAGAAATGGATTCCGTAAAACTGCGGTTTTTCGGGATTTTTCGCGTTTTCATCCGGATATTCAACAGGAATTTTGCATTTTGTACGGAAAATTAACGAGATGTGCGAAAGATTCACAAAACGTTCATTGACAAGGTGCAAGGGAAACGATATACTGAAATAGTAAACCTTTGTTGACGAACAAGGAGGGATCCCGGTGGAGGAAAGCGGTTCCGAAGGGAAAAACAGCAGGTGGGGGCAGGTTCTGTTCTTGGTGTCGATGTACCGGAAGCTGATGCGGCCCTTGGAGGAATGCTTCCGGGGACGGTGTACCAGCCATCAGCTGTGGGCGATCCTGACCTTAGAGGCGGCCGGCCCCATGCCGGTGGGGCAGCTGGCGGAGGCCATGCGGGTGACCAAGCAGCAGATGTCCCGGATGGTGGAGGGTCTGGTGGAAGAGGGGCTGCTTTTTCGGAAGGCGGATCCTTCGGACGGGCGGCGCCTGCTGGTGGGGCTTTCCGACGAAGCGAGGCAGATCCTGAACGTGCGGTGGCACGATTTTGAAAATCGGGCGGATGGCTTGCTGTCTGCGCTCAATGAAGAGGAACGCACGGAGTTTGACGGCGCAGTGGCAACACTGAACCGGTTGTTTGAGCGGTTTCCCCGGGCAGTTCCGGAAAGCCGGTGACCTTTTTAAGAAAGGCGGTATTTTATGGCAAAGAATTTGGATTATTTTGCAATCACCCCGGAAATTGAGCGGATGACCGCTCTCTGTACCCGACATGACGCCATCGATCCGGCACTTTATGCGAAATACGACGTGAAGCGAGGGCTTCGGGACATCAACGGAAAAGGCGTTGTTGCGGGGCTTACGGAAATTTCCGATATCGTTTCCAGCAAAGTCGTGGACGGGAAGACCGTTTCCTGCGAAGGGGAGCTTTATTACCGGGGGATCAGCATCAAGGATCTGACCGGCGGGTTTATCAAAGAAAAGCGGTTCGGCTTTGAGGAGACGGTGTACCTTCTGCTCTTCGGTCAGCTCCCCACGGCGGCGGAAGGGGAGGAGTTCAAAGCAATCCTCAGCAAATACCGGACGCTGCCGACGAATTTCGTCCGGGACATCATCATGAAAGCGCCGACCTCCGATATGATGAACACGCTGGCCCGGAGCGTACTGACCCTCTATGCTTACGACGAAAAGGCAAACGATTCGTCTCTCCCGAACCTTCTGCGGCAGTGTATCGAGATGATCGCCCTGTTCCCCCAACTGGCGGTGTATGGGTATCAGGCCTATGCCCACCATGCGGATCCCTCCAGCAGCTTTTTCATCCACCCGCCCAAGCCGGAGCTTTCCACGTCGGAGAACATCCTCCATATGCTGCGGATCGACAACCGGTATACGGAGCTGGAGGCCCGGATCCTGGATCTGGCGCTGGTGCTTCATGCCGAACACGGCGGCGGCAACAACTCCACCTTCACCACCCATGTGGTGGCTTCCTCCGGGACGGACGCCTATTCAGTGATCGCAGCGGCGTTAGGCTCCTTAAAAGGCCCCAAGCACGGCGGTGCGAACATCAAGGTCGTGCGGATGTTCGAGGACATGAAGGAAAGGGTGAGGGACTGGGAGGATGAGGACGAGGTTCGGCGGTACTTAAAAGGGCTGCTCAACAAAGAGGAGTTCGACCATTCGGGGCTGATCTACGGCATGGGGCACGCCGTTTACTCCCTCTCCGATCCCCGTGCGGATATTTTCAGAGGGTTTGTGAAATCCCTGTCGGAGGAGAAGGGACTTTCCAAAGAGTATAGGCTCTATTCCATGGTGGAGACGCTGGCGCCGAAGGTCATCGGCGAGGAGCGGAAGACCTATAAGGGCGTCAGCGCCAACATCGACTTTTACAGCGGCTTTGTCTACCATATGCTGGGGCTTCCTTCGGAGCTGTTCACGCCGGTGTTTGCCATGGCCCGGATCGCCGGATGGAGCGCCCATTTGCTGGAAGAGATTATCAACGCCGGAAAGATCATCCGGCCTTCGTATCAGAGCATCGGACCCCGTCAGCCCTATATCCCGCTGGATCAACGGGGCTGAGTGCATCCCGCCTGTCTTTTTAAGGGACGGGCGGGTGCTTTTTGTTTTCTGCGGTCACAAAATCTTCGACAGTATCTTGCAATAGATGAGAAAATGTGATAGAATACGCTTGAGAAAGTGCGGCCTTCTGATATTGCCGTACCGTGAAGAAGAGAGGATCTGTTATTCGTGAGTCAGCATGAGGAAAGTCGCCGGATGGTCATTCGGATGATGGGAGGACTTTCTCTGTCCCGGGACGGGAAAACCGTGGCAACATCGGACAGCCGCATGAAAAAAGTCTGGACCCTGATCGCCTATCTGGTCTTACATCGGAATGACCCGATCTCTTTGGAAGAACTGACCGGCATTCTCTGGAACGGGAGCGAGTGCAACAACCCGTCCAACGCCCTGAAAAACCTGGCGTACCGCAGCCGGCGGATGATGGAGCCTCTGCACCGGGAAGGCGAAGGGGAGTTCATCATTTTCGCGAACGGCGTTTATCTCTGGAACCCGGACATTCCCTGCCGGGTGGACTGTGAGGAGATGGAAGAGTGCTACCGGCAGGCTTCTTCGCCGGAGCTTTCCCCGCAAAAGCGTCTGGCCTTATTGGAACAGGGGCTTGATGAGTATCAGGGTGACTTTCTTCCGAGGCTTGCGTTCAATCAGTGGGCAGCAGAGCAATGTCGTTATTACCAGACCATTGAGGAAAAAAGCGTTCTGCTTTCCGCAGAGCTTTTGCAGACGGTGGGACGGGAAAAGAGCATCATCGGTCTTGCCCAGTGGGCGGTTCGGTCGCAGCCGCTGAGCGGGACATTTCAGGCGATGCTGATCCGGACACATCTGGCGGCGGGGAATTACACCCGGGCGCTGGAGCAGTACAATACGGCGGCGGATCTGTTTTATCGGCAGAAGGGCACCGGCGTGCCGGAGGAAGTCCGAGCCGTTTATCAACAGCTGCTGCAAAAGGCTCACAGCTCCGATTTTGATCTTTCCATTATCAAAGAAGAATTGCGGGAAGATACCCTCTTGGGGGCATTTTTCTGCGATTATGAGGCGTTTAAGAATATTTACCACCTTCAGGCCCGGACGTTGCTCCGGGAGGGGAGATTTTTGTACATTGCCTTGCTTTCGTTTTACGGGAAAGATGGCGATTCTCCTTCGGATCGGCGGATCTGCGAGGCGATGACGGCACTAAAGGATACGCTGGTCAAGCGGCTGCGGAAAGGCGATGTGATCGCAGCCTACAGCCCAAGCCAGTATGTGCTGATGCTGCCTTTGAAGGATGCGGCCACCGGCGAAGGGGTGCTGGAGCGGCTTCGGACCAGCTTTTTTGAGGAGCATCCGGAGATCGACCTACGGATGGAGACCGACCTGAGCATGGTGGAACCGACTGTTTGAATGGGTCTTGTGTGTTTGAAAGGGTGACAGGATATGAAACGGATTCGGATCGCAGCGCTCTTGGCTGCGGCTTCCCTGGCGCTGACCGCCTGCGGAAGCGGAGCGGCAATGGACGCCGATTCGGCGGCGGAAGGGCTTTCAGCGGCTTATGCAATGCCGGAGGAGTATCTGGTAGAGGAGGAAGCTCCTTTGGCGGGGACTGGGACCGGCACGGCTTCCGGCACGGCTTCTTCGGGGAGCTATACCGGTACGATCTCGGTGATTGAGAACAAAGCCGACGGGAAAAAGGTCTACACAAAAGGTGGTTCCACCATTGACGCGAGCCACCTGGCCGATGGATATGTGATGGTGAAGCAGACCGGGCTTACCAAACGGCTGAAGGTCCAGATCGTCATGGGAGACAAGAAATATAACTACAACCTGAATCATGCCGGGAATTACGAGGCGTTCCCTCTGCAGATGGGGGACGGCAAATATAAGATCCGGATTTTACAGAACAAATCGGGGAACTCCTATGCGGAGGTTTATTCCGTGACGGTGGACGTGAAGCTTAATAGCGCCAACGCCCCCTTCCTCTGCCCCAGCCAGTATGTGAATTACACCTCTTCTTCGGAGGCGGTGAAGAAATCCTTCGACCTCTGCGTCAATGCAAAGACCGATACGGATAAGCTGAAGGCGATCTACAGTTGGATCGTAAGCAATGTAAGCTACGATTACGACAAGGCTTCCTCCGTGAAGAGCGGGTATCTGCCCTCCGTTGACAGCACGCTGTCCGAGAAAAAGGGCATCTGCTTTGATTACGCCGCATTGATGGCCTGCATGCTTCGGGCGCAGGGGATTCCCGCCAAACTGGTGGTGGGCACGGTCTCGGCACAGGACATGAACCACGCATGGAACGAGGTGTATCTGGAAGGCAAGGGCTGGGTCACGGTGAAGCTCTATTTCGCCGGGAACCAGTGGAAGCGGATGGACGCCACCTTTGGCACCGCCCAGACCTCCGAAATGGACAGCTACATCCAGACCGACAGCAATTACACGGCGCTTCGGATCTACTAATTCAAAGGAGAAAAGCCTTTTTATGAAGCGGAAAGCAAGAAAGCCGATGGGGCAGATCCCGCCGGAAGACCTTTCGCTCTTTTGTCAGCAGACGGCCCTGATCCTCCGGTCGGCGATCCCGCTGGAGGACGGGCTTTTTGCCATTGCAGAAGGACTCCCGAAGGAAGGGGCACAGCTGGTAAGTGAGCTGGGAGAAACGGTTTCTTCCACCGGTTCATTCAGCGGCGCTCTGGAAAAAGCGGGGGTCTTTCCTTCTTATCTGACCTCAATGGCGGTTATCGGGGAAAGCTCCGGGAAACTGGAAGAAGTCCTCACGGCTTTAGGGGAATATTACGACCGGGAAAGCCGGCTGAAGCGGCAGATCCGGAGTGCGATCCTTTATCCGATGCTGTCGGTGCTTCTGATGACGGCGGTGATCGGGGTGCTGGTGTTCCGGGTGCTGCCCATTTTCCGACGGGTGCTGGAAAGCCTGGGGGTCGGGATTTCCGGCGGGCCTTTGATGAACTTAGGGTACGGGTTCGGCGTCGGCGTGCTGGTATTCCTGCTGGCGGTGATTTTTTTAAGCCTGCTGGCACTGGTTCTTTCTAAGTGGAAAAAGGGGCGGAGGTTCCTTTTGAAGATCTGCAGGCACGTCAAACCGGCTAGGGAACTGACGGACAAGATAGCGGCTTCCCGGTTTGCGTCGGTGCTCTCCATGCTGCTTTCCAGCGGCTATCATGCGGAGGACGCCATGGCGGAGATCCCGAAGATCCTGCCGGAGGGGGCGGCTGCGGAAAAGGTCGAAAAAGTCCGGAAACGGATGGAGGAAGGGCAATCGCTGGCCGATGCTATTGAGGACGAGGGACTGTTTCCCGGGTTGTACGGCCGGATGGTGGGGGTCGGTTCCCGCACCGGCGCACTGGACAAGGTGCTTCAGAGGCTGGCGACTCTCTATGAAGAGGAGACGGACGAAGCTATTCAGGCGGCGGTGGGATCCATCGAGCCGGTGATGGTGGGACTGCTCAGCGTGGTCATCGGGGGGATCCTGCTTTCGGTGATGCTGCCGCTTCTTGGCGCATTGTCTGCCATCGGATAAGGAGGGAGAGTGTGCGCCTTTACGGAAAAAGTCGGAGCCTTTCAAACCGGACGCTGCTTTTTGCGGCAGGAACGGTAGTGCTGCTGGGGCTTTTCTGGTGGATCTTCGGGAAGATCGGGGACAGCGCCGACGCCGAACAGTGCCGCCTGACGGAGGAAGCCATCCGTCGGGCAGCGGTAGACTGCTATGCCATCGAGGGGAGCTATCCGAGAAATCTCGATTATCTGGTGGAGCACTACGGCGTGCAGGTGGACACCGGGAAGTTCGTGGTAAATTATGAGGCGGCGGGGGCAAACCTGCTGCCCTATATCGAAGTGGTGCCCCGTGGCGGGCGCACGGTGTTGGATGATGCGTCGGAAGAAACGGGGGATCTGCCGTGAGAAAAACTGCCGGTCGGACGGCCGGGATCCTGCCGGTCCTTCTGGCTTTTGCCGTTTTTGGGGTGTCGGCTATGCTGCTGACGCTGCTGGGGGTGAAGGCTTACCGGAAAACGGTAGAGCAGATGGAGGAAGGGAGCAGCCTGCGGTCGGCCCTTTTCTATCTGGCCAACCGGATCCACAGCGGCGATAAAGCCGGTGAGGTGGAGCTTGTCATCAAGGACGGCACGGAGCTTCTCTGCTTCACGGAAACGGTAGACGGAAGCGTTTATCAGACGTGGGTCTACGCCTTCGACGGCTGGCTGCGGGAATTTGCAACGGTGGAAGGGAACGACGGGTTCGACCCTTCCGGCGGGGAAAAGATCGCAGCCGTTTCCGATTTTTCTATGAAAAAGGAAGGGAAGACCTTCACCTTTGAAGCGGAGACTGCAGACGGGGAGCGTCGGCAGCTGTCGGTGACGCTGCGGAGCGACACACCATGAAAACGATCCGGGAGGCAGTATGGTAAGACAGGGAAGATCCCAGACCTTTCTCTGGGAGTTGGCGGTAGCGATCTTATTTTTCGCACTGGCGGCGGCGGTGACGCTGCAGCTGTTTGCGGAAGGGAGCCGTCAGAGCGAGGAGAATTCCGCCAGAAACGGCGCTATGCTGGCGGCTGTGTCCGCAGCGGAGCAGATCGCCGGGGCGGACTCGCCGGAGCTTTCCGTTTTGGGAGGAAGCCTGCAGGCGGATGGCTCGATCCGGGTGTTTTACGACGAAAACTGGCAGCCGGCGGGATCGGATGGGGTATTTCAGATGACGATCACCGCTTCGGAAGAACCAACGGATGCCGGGGTGTTTGTTTCCTATGAGATCTGCCTGGAGCGGGCGGAAGGGGAAACGCTTTACAGCCTTTCCACTGCCCGGTATTTCCCCGGGGAGGTGCAGCTGTGAAGCAGAAAACGGAATTCCATTTCGGCGTAGGGGCTTCCTCAATCCTGATGATCTTCACCGTCCTCTGCCTGACGGTGTTCAGCGTGCTGACGTTTTCCACTGCACGGGCGGATCAGCGGCTGACGGAAAAGGCTTTGGATGGAACGAGAGAATATTATGCCGCCGACCGGCAGGCGGAAGAGACCCTTGCCCGGATCGACGGGATTCTGGAAAAAGCCAAGGATCTGCCTACGGCAAAACAGCTTTTAGCGGAAGCAGGCTTTTCGGTGGATCCGGAGGGCGAGGTGTTTCAGGTCACGGCGGAGTTTGCCGTGGGGGACAACCGAACCTATCGGATGGTGGTGGAGCTGACCGGGGATCCGGAAAGGCGATACCGGGTACTGGAACGGTCGGTACAGAACACCGAAGGGGTCTGGGAAGACGAGACCCTGGACATCTGGGACGGAAAATAGGGAGGATCAGACGGTGAAGGAGATACACGAAATCCTGCAGGAAGCAGTGGAACGGAAGGCTTCGGATATTTTTATCGTTTCCGGCTTTCCTCTTTCCTATAAAATCAACGATGTCATCCAGCCGGCGGAGGAGGAAAAGCTGATGCCGGATACCACGGAAGCCCTGCTCCGGCAGATCTACGAGCTGGATGGGAATCGGAAGATTGAGCAGCTGATCCATACCGGCGACGACGATTTTTCTTTCTCCATCAAGGGATTGGGGCGGTTCCGCTGCAGTGCGTACAAACAGCGGAATTCTCTGGCAGCGGTGCTTCGGGTGGTCTACTTCAACCTTCCTGATGCGGAAAGTCTGGGGATCCCGTCCATTGTCACGGAGCTTTCCAAAAAGAAGAAGGGGCTGGTGCTCATCACCGGCTCGGCGGGCAGCGGGAAGTCCACCACTCTGGCCTGCATTATCGATCGGATCAACCGCAGCCGCTGCAGCCATATCATCACCATCGAAGACCCCATCGAATTCCTTCACGCCCATCGGATGAGCATCGTCAGCCAGCGGGAGGTGTCCCACGACACCAAGGGCTATGTACAGGCTCTGCGGGCAGCCCTCCGGCAGTCGCCGGACGTGATCCTATTAGGGGAGATGCGGGATTTTGAAACGATCCAAACCGCTCTGACGGCGGCGGAGACGGGACAACTGGTACTGTCTACCCTTCACACCACGGGAGCTTCCAAGACCATCGACCGGATCATTGATGTGTTCCCGGCGGAGCAGCAGCAACAGATCCGGATTCAGCTTTCCATGGTGCTGGAGGCTGTGGTTTCTCAGCAGCTGATTCCGGCGAAGGACGGGCGGCTGATCCCGGCGTTTGAAGTCATGATGGTGAACAGCGCCATCCGGAACCTGATCCGGGAGTCGAAAACCTATCAGATCGACAATGCCATTCTTGCCGGAAGCGCCGAGGGGATGCGGACCATGGACGGGGACATCCTGCGGCTCTATAAAGAAGGGATTATTTCCCGGGAAAATGCGCTTTTGTATGCGGCGAACCCGGAAACGCTGGGGCGGAAGCTCTAAAAAACAAAAAGCACCGCCATCCGTATGGATCATCCTACGGATAGCGGTGTTTTTATGGGGAAAATCAGTCCCGGGATACCCGCATGGAGTTGAGCACTGCCAGCAGGGCGGTTCCTACGTCGGCGAAGACGGCGGCCCACATGGGGGCGATGCCGATGGCGCCCAGGACCAGAACGGCGGCTTTGATTGCAAGGATGAAGACGATGTTCTGGTTTGCGATCCGCATACCCTTGCGGCAGGAGCGGATGGCGTCGGGAATGCTGGTCAGGCGGTTTCCGGGGAGGACGACGTCAGCGGCTTGGGTGGCAAGGTCGCTGCCCATTCCCATGGCAATGCCGATGTCAGCTGCCGCAAGGACGGGGCCGTCGTTGATGCCGTCGCCGACGAAAGCTGTGGAGCCGCTCTTGCGGATCTCTTTCAGAGCGGAGACTTTATCCTGAGGCAGCAGGTTGCTGCGGGCCTCGTCTACGCCAAGCTGCGCCCGGACGGTTTCGGCAGCCTGCGCTCGGTCGCCGGTGAGCATGACGGTCTTCTGGATGCCCATGGCCTTCAGGGTCTGCAGGGTTTCTTTGGCTTCCGGTTTCACGGTGTCGCCTACCTCAATGTAACCCAAGACGGAAGTGCCGTCGGAGAGGTAAAGGCCGGAGTCGGGAATGTTATCAAGGGGAACACCGGCGTCAGTCATCAGCCGGGCGGAGCCGCAGTAGTAGGTCTTCCCGTCGATGACGGCTTTCACGCCCTTGCCGGAGATCTCCTCCGAAGATTCAGGAGCAGAGGGGCTGCCGAATTTGGCGACCACCGCCTTGGCGATGGGATGGGCGGAAACGCTTTCGCAGGTGGCTGCCAGACGGAGGATTTCCTCTTCCGGCAGGTCGGAGAGAGCGCGGATTTCCTGTACGGAAAGGGTGCCGGTGGTCAGGGTTCCGGTCTTATCGAAGACGCAGTTCCGGATCTTGGCCAGTGTCTCCACATGGCGGGAGCCTTTGATGAGAGCGCCTTTTTTTGAGGCAGCGCCGATGACGCTATAGAAGGTGAGCGGGATGGAGATGACCAGTGCGCAGGGGCAGGACGCCACAAGGAAGATCAGGGCGCGATGGAGCCACATGGTGAAGGAACCGGCTCCGAGGATGGGAGGAAGCACAGTCAAGAGGACTGCCATCCCGACGACGATGGGGGTGTACCATTTGGAGAAGCGGGTAATGAAACGTTCGGTGTTGCTCTTTTGCTGAGTGGCTTCCTTGACCAGGTCGGCGATCTTGCTGGCAGCGGAATCGGCGCTGTGCCTGGTAGCACGGCATTTTAAGGAAGCGGTGAGGTTAATCATGCCGGAGAGCAGTTCGCTGCCGGCGGAGACGGTGACAGGGACGCTTTCGCCGGTGATGGCGGCGGTGTCTACCTGTCCGGAGCCTTCCAAGACTTCGCAGTCCAGCGGCACCCGGTCGCCGGCCCGGATCAGAAGCAGGTCGCCGGGCTCTACCTCAGAAGCGGGAACTTCGGTGACGCTTCCGTCGGAGTTCAGGCGGTTAGCGTTTTCGGGGACGATGCTGACCAGAGCGTCAATGCGCTTGCGGCTTTTCATGACGGCCCGGTTCTCGAACAGCTCACCAATCTGGAAGAGGATAGTGACCATGGCGCCTTCAAAGCCCTCGCCGATGGCGAAAGCGGCCACAACTGCGACGGTCATCAGGGTCATTTCGTCCAGAGAGAAGTGAACGAGCCCTTTCAAGCCTTCCCAGAACATCTTCCAGCCGATGAGGAGGGTTGCGGCAGCCTGAACCAGCGTCCGGAAGATGCCGGCGGGGATCAGGAAGGAAACGCCGATCAGTACGGCGGAGATGATCAGGAAAGCAATGTCCTTCGAGGTCGTTTCCACTTCCTCTTCGCTGCAGGCGGCGCAGGAGCAGTGGCCGTGACCGTCGCAATGGTCGTCGCCGCAGCCGCAATGATCGTCACCGCAGTCGCAATGGTCATGATGATGCTCGTGCTCACAGCCGCAATGGTCATGTTCGTGATGATGTTCGTGCCCGCAGTCGCAGGCGCCGTGTTCGTCGTGATCGTGCTCGCAGCAGTCGTCATGAAGTTCCTTTTCGTCGTTCATAATGCTTCCTCCCTTAATTAGTCGGACTCCCGCAGATGGGAGATAGTGATTTGGATGACCTCGGCGATGTGATGGTCATCGATGGAATAGAAGACCTGTTTGCCGTCCTTGCGGAACTTGACGATCCGGCCGGCCCGAAGCACCCGGAGCTGATGGGATACGGCGGACTGGGAAAGTCCGACAATGTCGCAGAGGTCGCAGACGCAAAGCTCGCCGGTGATGAGCGCCGCAATGATCTTCAGGCGGCTGGAATCGGAAAGGGCTTTGAAGAATTCGCTGGCATCAAAGAGAGCGTCGTCATCGGGCATGGTCAGCTGTGCGCTGTGGACGGCGGTTTCGTGATGATGGTGTTCCTCGCAGGCGGTTTCCGGGATCTGCTCGGGATTGTATGCCATAGTTGGACCTCCTTGTTTATGTATATTCATAAAAACATATGAGCAATTGTTCATCTATAGTATATCGCCGGGGTACTCTGTTGTCAAGAGGATTATGACACATTTTGGAGATTTCATGTTTTGTACAGATTGCATCCGGAAACAATGGCTTATTTCTATAAATAAAAACGGGAGTTGGTGGGAGAAAGTGCGGATCAATAAGGAATTTGTACAAAAGGTGAGAAGATAAACCGGATAGTTCTCACAAAACACCAATTGAAAAAAGGAAGCAAGTGTTATATGATAAGTATACCGTTGCAGAGAGAACGGTTTTTGTGTGAAAGACGGGAGGTGCAGCAGAAAAAATGGATGAGATCATTGCACAGATCCTTGCCATTGACGCCGAGGCACAGAAAAAATTGCAGGACGCATACGCCCAGCGGGATGCCATGATCCGGCAGATCGACGCCGACGCAGAAAAAGAAGCCAGCGGTCTTAAGGTCAAATGCGAAAGTCGGATCCGGAAGATCTACGACTGCGAAAAGGAAGAGGCGGAAACGGAAACCGCCGAGATCCAGGAGGAGCTGGAGCGGCAGACCTGCAGGCTGGAAGAACTGTTTGCCGAAAATAAGAAAGTCTGGGCTAAGGAGATCGCCGAAGCGGTTGTTCATGCCTAAGTGAAACCGGGACTTTCTTAAGGAAGGAGTGACAAGATGCTGCACTTGTATGCCGGAAACGCCATTGTAGCCAAGATCCGGGCGATCTTTGGGAAGCGGCTGACGGCGGCAGATTATGCGCAGATGGCCCGGAAACGGGACGTGGGCGAAGTAGCCGCCCTTTTAAAGGAAAATTCTTCCTATGCCCTTACCCTGAAAAACGTCAGTGAAACAACGGTTCATCGGGGACAGCTGGAAGAGCTGCTGAAAAAGGATATCTTTTATAAGTATACGGTGCTGCGGAATTACGACTCTTCGGGCAGCAGGTTCTACGACTTCATCCTTGTGCGGCTGGAGATCGACGAGATCCTGCGTTGCCTGATGCTGATGCGCTCTCATGAATCCACGGACTTTGTCATTGATATGCCGACGTTCCTTTTGAACCACGCCTCTTTCGATCTGATGGAGCTGGCACGGGTGACGGATTATCCGTCTCTGCTGGAGTGCCTGGCGCATACGTCCTATGCGGCGGTGCTGAAGGCGTGTCTTGCGGAAAACGGCGAGGATGTGGATCCGTGGACGGTGGAGCACGCGCTCTACTGCTACTACTACAGCTTTCTTTTGGGAGAGATCGAGAGTCAGTTCCGGGGGCAGACGAGGGAGCAGCTTAAAAAGGTTGTTTTAGCGGAAATCGAAGCGAAAAACATCCAACTGATGTTCCGGCTGAAGTTTTACTACAAGCTGGATGCCGGGCAGATCAAGCGGTTCCTCTATCCGTATCATTACCGGCTGAAGGCGTCTCGCCTGGACGAGGTGCTGGAGGCGGAGAGCTACGATGAGATGCTGACGGCGCTGGACTTCCTTTCTAAAAATGGCGAGCGGATTCCGGAGGAGGACGGCATCGAGCCGTATACCCACCGGCTTTGCTATCAGCTGGAAAAGCGGCTGCTGCGGTTCACGACCAATGCGCCGGTTGCAATGTATACGTTTTTAGCCCTGCGGGAGATCGAGGTGCAAAACATCGTGACCGTGATCGAGGGCGTCCGGTATCAGGTCCCTCAGGAAGAAATTCTGAAAATGCTGATCCTGTAATCATTTCAAAGGTGGTGTTCCCCTAACATGGCAATCGAAAAAATGCGTTTGGCGAATATCGTCGGAAACCTTCCGGATCTGGACGAGACTTTGCTGCGCTGCATCGAAAGCGAGGTTTTTTCGCCGGAGATGTCGGTGAATACGCTGGACAAGTCCAGCGGGTTTACGGCGCTGACCGGTGAGAACCGGTATGCCGCTCCGTTAAAACAGCTTTACGATCTGGCGGAGGACGTTCACGCAACGCTTACGCCGGTGGAAGTCCCCAAAGACTTCACCTGCGATCGGGCGGTGGAAGAAGTCGGAAGGATCTGCAGCTCCACGGAAAGCCTGGCGGCTGAGCAGCGGCAGCTGAAGGATCAGATCAGCCAGCATGAGCAGGCTCTGGTGCAGTTAAAGCATCTGACTTCCTTAAACGCCAACTTCGACGATCTTTTCTCCATGAGCTACGTCAAGGTCCGGTTCGGGCGGCTCCCGGCGGACAGCTACCCGAAGCTGGCCTTTTACGACAATAAGACCTTCTTCTTCTTTGCATTCGACCACGATGACGAGTATTACTGGGGCGTCTACTTCGTTCCCGTCACGAAAGTGACCGTCATCGACGACCTGTTCAAGTCCCTTTATTTTGAGCGGACCCGGCTGCCGGATTACGTTCACGGCACACCGGAAAGCTCCTTAAAATCCCTGACTGAGATGCTGGACGGGGAGAAAAAGCGGATGACAGAGGTCAGCGATGAACTTTCCAAGGTGCGAGAAACGGAAGGGAAGATGCTTAATCAGTCCTTCACGGTGTTGAAAGCCTTCTCGGATACCTTCGCTCTGCGGAAATATGTGGCGGTGGTCAACAACCGGTTCTATCTGGAAGGCTTCGTCCCCGTTTCGGAGGAGAAGCATTTTGCGGAGTCTTTTAACGATCTGGATACCGTTTCCTGCGTGATGAAGCCCGACGATGCAAACCCCTCCTTAACTCCTCCCACCAAGCTGAAAAACGGCCGGTTCTCCCGCCCGTTCCAGATGTTCGTGGAAATGTACGGCACTCCCGGTTACCACGACTTTGACCCCACCTTCCTTGTGTCCATTACCTACACCCTGATGTTCGGCATCATGTTCGGCGATCTGGGTCAGGGCTTTGTTTTGGGGCTTTTGGGCATTATTCTGGCGGCCAAGACCAAATGGAAGGATTTCGGAAAGATCATGACCCGACTGGGCGTTTCCAGCATGGTGTTCGGATTTGCCTACGGCTCTGTTTTCGGTCTGGAGCACGTTTTGGATCCCTTCTGGAAGATGCTCGGGTTTGAATCGAAGCCCATTGAGGTCTTCGATCCCGGCACGACCAACAAGCTGCTGCTGGCGGCCATTGCCATCGGTGTCTGCTGCATCGTCATCGCCATGGGCATCAACGTTTACTTGGGCTTCAAGTACAAAAACTACGAAAAAGCCATTTTCAGTCAGAACGGCATCGCCGGTATGCTGGTTTATGTAGGCGTCGTCATTGCGGTGGCGCTGCTGATGATGTTCAAAATCAACGTCCTGAGCCCGTGGTTCATCCTCTTCGTGGTGGTGATCCCGCTGCTCTGCATCTTCTTCAAGGAACCCCTTGGGAAGTTCGTAGCACGGCATAAGGATATCCGTCCCGAGGACGGCATGGGCGCTTACATCACCGAGAACATCTTCGAGATGATCGAATACCTTCTGAGCTACCTGTCCAACACCATGAGCTTCCTGCGGGTAGGCGGCTTCATCCTCTCCCACGCCGGTATGATGGCCGTGGTCATGGCTCTGGCGGAAATGTTCAGCGGAGTCGGAAATGTCTTCGTCCTCATCTTCGGCAACATCTTCGTTATGTGTCTGGAAGGCCTGATCGTGGGTATTCAGGTGCTGCGTCTGGAGTTTTACGAGATCTTCAGCCGGTTCTATTCCGGCGATGGCAAGCCTTATAAACCTGCGGCGATCTCTTATGAGACCGACCGTTTGAACTGACTTTTTAGGAGGAATTTTCCATGAAAACCGTACTGATGTTCACGCTTCCCCTGATCGCCCTGCTCCTCATCGCCGCTCCTCTGGTTCCTGTGTTCCGCAAATCTCTTTCCGGCAAGCAGGCAAAGCACCGTCTGGCCGCAAACCTCTGCGCTTTCTTCGGCTTCTGCATCTTAGCCGTTCTCCTCCCTGCAGGTGGCGCCGTTTCCGCTGCGGCTGACGCCGGCTCTGTGGCCGCCAGCTCCGCCGGTATGGCTTATCTGGGCGCTGCTCTTTCCGCCGGTCTTGCCTGCATCGGCGCCGGTATCGCCGTTGCTTCCGGCGCTTCCGCCGCAATCGGCGCTGTCAGCGAGGATCCCAAGAGCTTCGGTAAAGCGCTGATCTTCGTCGTTCTGGGCGAAGGTATCGCTATCTACGGCCTGCTGATCGCTATCCTGATCCTCAACCGTGTTTGATCCCGGAAAGGGGAGAGATCCGGTGCGAATGTTTGTAATCAGCGACAACAACGATACCTGCGTGGGAATGCGTCTGGCAGGGATCGAGGGCGTCGTGGTCCACGAGTCTAACGAAGTCCGTGAGCAGCTGGATCGTATTTCCAAAATGGAGGATGTCGGCATCGTACTGATGACCAAAAAGCTCATCGCTCTCTGCAAGGATGCCGTTTATGACATTAAGCTGAACCGGAAACACCCGCTGATCGTGGAGATTCCCGACCGGCACGGCGATTCCGACATCAGTGACTCCATCACCAGCTACATCCGGGAAGCCGTCGGGATCCGCATCTGACCCGGCGCCAGCAAAGGAGGTTATTCCATGCCGAACGCAAACGATCGGCTGGCCCGATTTGAAAAGGCCGTTTTTTCCGAAGTGGAACGAGAAGCCTGTGAGATCCTCTCAGAGGTGGATGTATATAAAGAACAGAAGCTCTCCGGCGTTCAGGATCAGGAGCTTCAGCAGTCCTATCAGAAGATCCAGCGGAAGCTTGACGAGATCCGCAGCGGGTTTTCCAAAGGCGTGACCCGTGAGAAGCTGTCGACCCGCCAGCAGCTGCTCCAGACCCGGCAGAAGCTGGTAGAGGAGCTTTTCTCCGATGCCGAAGCACAGGTTTCGGCCTTTACGGAGACGCCGGATTATGACGCTTATCTACAGAAGACGTTGGACAAGAACCGCAGAGTTCTTTCCGGAGATGCGAAGATCCTTGCCCGTCCGGCGGACGTGGAGAGGGTGAAGAAGCTGGCAGGGGAGACGCCGGTGGAGGTGTCCTCCTCCATCCGGCTGGGTGGACTTGTGATCGTGGTGGACGAGAAGTCTCTCTATGTCGATGAGACCCTCGACGCCCGGATGGAAGCAGCCAAAGAGCAGTTCTACGCTTCCGGAAAAGCCGATCTGAAGTAAGGAGTGAACATTTTGAACAATACCGTTTATTCCATCAACGGACCGGTGGTAAAGGTCAAGGACACGAAAGACTTCTCCATGATGGAGATGGTCTACGTCGGGCAGCAGCGGCTGGTCGGCGAGGTCATCGGCATCACCGACCGTTTTACGACGATTCAGGTCTATGAGGGAACCACCGGACTTCGTCCGGGGGAGCCGGTCTATTCCACCGGTGCACCGCTTTCCGTGACCCTGGGGCCCGGCCTGCTTGCCAACATCTTTGACGGCATCGAGCGGCCCTTGAAAGAGATCGCCAAAAAATCCGGCGCTTATATCGATCAGGGCGCCGAGGTTTCTCCGATCGACACCCAGAAAAGGTACGATGTGACCGTCACCGTGAAGCCCGGCGATTATCTGAAGGGCGGGGAAGTGTACGCCACCTGCCCGGAGACCCCGGCTATCCTTCATAAGTGCCTGTTAGCCCCTGGCTTAGAGGGCGAAGTGCTGCGGATAAGTCCCAACGGTGCTTATACCGTAAACGACGTGGTCGCCGTGATCCGCACCCCCAAGGGGGAGGAGAAAGAGCTGACCCTCTGTCAGATCCGTCACCCCCGTCCCGTCAAGGAGCGGCTCCCCATTGAACGGCCGCTGATCACCGGACAGCGGGTCATCGACACCCTTTTTCCCATCGCCAAGGGCGGCGCAGCCGCCATCCCCGGCGGGTTCGGCACCGGCAAGACCATGACCCAGCACCAGCTGGCAAAGTGGTGCGATGCAGACATCATCGTCTACATCGGTTGCGGCGAACGGGGAAACGAAATGACCCAGGTGCTGGAAGAGTTCTCCCAGCTGGTCGACCCCAAGAGCGGTCGTGCCATGACCGACCGCACCATCCTGATCGCCAACACCTCCAACATGCCTGTAGCTGCCCGTGAGGCATCCATTTATACCGGCATCACCCTGGCGGAATACTACCGGGATATGGGGTATCATGTGGCCATCATGGCTGACTCCACCTCCCGTTGGGCAGAGGCGCTGCGTGAAATTTCCGGCCGTTTGGAGGAGATGCCTGCTGAAGAAGGCTTCCCGGCTTACCTGCCCTCCCGTCTGGCGGAATTCTACGAGCGTGCCGGCTACATGGTGAACCTGAACGGAACCGAAGGCTCCGTGACCATCATCGGCGCCGTTTCGCCGCAGGGCTCCGACTTCTCCGAGCCGGTCACCCAGAACACCAAGCGGTTTGTCCGGGCCTTCTGGGCGCTGGATAAGGCGTTGGCCTACGCCAGACACTATCCGGCTATCAACTGGACCACCAGCTACAGCGAGTACATTGATGAGCTGAAGGGGTTCTACGATAAAAACTACGGCGAGGAGTTTCTTTCCTGCCGGCAGCGGGTCTCCAACATCCTGTCTGAAGAGGCAAAGCTCATGGAGATCGTCAAGCTCATCGGCGCCGACGTCCTGCCGGAGGATCAGAAGCTGACCATCACCGCAGCCAAGCTCGTCCGGGTAGGCTTTTTACAACAAAACGCCTTCCACGCCGACGACACCTATGTCCCTCTGGAAAAGCAGCTGGGGATGATGAAGGTGATCCTTTATTTCTACGATGCGGCCATGAAGAAGGTCAAGGACGGTGTTCCCGTATCCCAGATCGCCAAGACCGGCTTGGAGGACGCCATCGTCAAGATCAAGTATAACGTTCCCAACAACGAGCTCCAGAAGCTGGACGAGTATTATCCCATGATCGATGAGAAGCTGGCGGAGGTGAAATAAATGAGCGTGCAGATCTTAGGATTGAAAGAGATCAACGGACCTCTGGTCGTCCTTGACAACGTGGACGGTGTCAGCTACGACGAAATGGCGGAGGTCATTTTGGAGGACGGCAGTCACCGTTTGGGCCGTGTGGTTCAGATCGAGGGCAAGCGGGTGGTGCTGCAGGTTTACGAAGGCACCAACGGCGTTTCTTTGAACAACACCCGCACCAGCTTTCAGGGTCACCCCATGGAGATGCCCCTTTCCCCGGAGGTCATGGGGCGGATCTTCAACGGTGCCGGTGCACCCATTGACGGCTTAGGCCCCATTTTCGCCACCAAGCGGGCGGACATTAACGGCAAGCCTTTAAACCCCGTATCCCGTGAATACCCTGTGAACTACATCCGCACGGGCATTTCTTCCATCGATGCACTGATGACCCTGATCCGTGGGCAGAAGCTGCCCATCTTCTCCGGCTCCGGCATGAGCCACAACAAGCTGGCGGCTCAGATCGTAAAGCAGGCCCGGATCAGTGACGAGAAGGGCGAAAAATTCGCCGTGGTTTTCGCCGCCATGGGCGTTACCAACGATGTGGCCGACTACTTCAAGCGGCAGTTTGAGGAATCCGGTGTTCTGGAACGGGTGGTCATGTTCTTAAACCTTTCCAGCGACCCCATCATCGAACGGATCCTGACCCCCCGGTGTGCCCTGACCGTAGCCGAATATCTGGCCTACGAGCAAAATATGCACATTCTGGTCATCCTGACCGATATGACCTCTTATGCCGAGGCACTGCGGGAGTTCTCCTCCTCCAAGGGCGAGATCCCCGGGCGGAAAGGCTATCCCGGCTACCTTTATTCGGATCTGGCTTCCATTTATGAGCGAGCCGGCATCGTAAAGGGCGTCAACGGTTCCGTGACCCAGATCCCGATCCTGACCATGCCCAACGATGACATCACCCACCCGGTGCCCGACCTCACCGGCTACATCACAG
>ERZ827363.900-NODE-900-length-31295-cov-13.154834_pt1 | contig 31295 bp, 32 predicted proteins | sample MGYA00519776_ERZ827363 | MGnify/ENA primary metagenome ERZ827363 (study PRJEB31778, sample SAMEA3449288) | human gut metagenome | biome: human gut; feature: human-associated habitat; material: faeces | place: United Kingdom | collected 2010/2012 ...
GTTTTTTGCTGCATAAGATTTACTCTTTTTTGTAAACCTTTTTCAGGACGGGACAACGCAAAAAAAACCATCGGTGCGGACTGGAGCGGTCGTGAGCGGACAGCGGAACCGAGGTATTTCACCCGGTTGTATCTTGCAGCATGAAAGGTCGGTTTTCTTATTCCATTCATTATTCCGATATAAACCGCATTAAACAGAAAACGGTATTTTGAATGGTTTAAAACATAAAACCGCACACACATGCTTTACGACTGCAAAACGAACATTCAATCTTAAAAACGTTGTATCATGGATTCATTAAAAGAACAAACCAGACCCGCCACCAAGTCTTCGAAGCCTCCCCGTATCGAAGTCGACGAAGAGATGGTGCGCCGTATGATTGTCGGACTGGCCTCTTTGGATTCGAAAGTCGTTATCCCGCTATAAACCACACGAAATAAAACACGGTATTTTGAATGGTTTAACCCAATAAACCAGACATACATGCTCTATGCCCGTATGGCTGACAATCAATCTTAAAAACGTTGTACCATGGATTCATTAAAAGAAACTGACAAATCCGCAACAGAACCTCCGAAACGTTCCCGTATCGAAGTCGACGAAGAATTGATGCGTCAGATGATCGCCGGACAAGCTTCTTTGGATTCGAAAGTCGTCCGCCGGATTTCCGAACCGGAAGAGGAAAATACGGACGATCCCGAGGAAAAGACATCGGCAACTGCATCCGTAGCATCGGTAGCGGTTGCTGAAAAACAGATGTCGACACCCAAACGAGTGGCGTAAAGGAACCGGCCGGATTCCGTCGTAAAAAGCTCGCGCTGCCGGATTTCGAACGCACCTTCTTCGCGCCGGTGGATTGCCGCAACCGTTCGGCGATCTATGTCAGTACCCACACCAAGCACAAAGTATCGGAAATACTCCACCTGTTAGGGAATGAGAGTACAAGGCTTACGGCCTTGGTCGACAATATGCTGCGATTTGTCATGGACATTTACCGCGACGAGCTGAATTATCTCCACGAGAAGAAGAACAATAGACGACCGTTTTGAACAGACAATGCGAATTGGAACGGCAGAAAGAGTTATTCCGGCAGATGGACAGACAGTCAATTATGGATGCAGGCGATTTTTCAGATAAAGGGATAAAGCGATGCTTAGAGAAATATTTCTATATTTCTGCCAATCCGAGTATTTCAATCTGCCATCCAAAAGGCGGCGTGGGAAATCAACCTTCACGGTACTGCTCGCCAGTTACCTGCATTACACTTTGAGGCATGACGTGCTTGTCGTAGACTGCGACTATCAGAGTTCAGATATGCGTGCTGTGGAGCAAATACCCGTTAGGTGCCGTCCGGGGCGCAGAAAGCCTCCTTTTCCGACGGTAGCGTTCAGCAAAATGCCGGGGATGGAAATACGCAAGGCTCGCCCCTCGGGCGATTCGCATGGCCTTGCGTATTTCCATCTCCAGCGATAAATTCCCTGCCGGCGGAAAGAGATTACAAGGATACATCAGACTTTTTTGCTTTTAAGGGTGAGACGATATATGTTGTTCTCACATGGCTCCGTATCGTTTTTCCCAACTATCTGCTATTTCTATACAGCCATGAATTTATCCGCCAATTTTTCTTTGAGCATCTCCACCTCCCGGTCGACCATTGGCTGGGTCACCTTCGCATAGGTCTGCGTCGTGGTGATGCGTTTATGCCCCAGCATCTTCGAGAGCGTTTCCAGCGACACGCCGTTCATCAGGCAGATCGTCGTGGCATAGGTATGACGTCCGACATGGAAGGTCAGTTTCTTTTCGATGCCGCATAAGACTGCGATCCGTTTCAGGGAGCGGTCCACCGTATTCAGATGCGGTATGAACGAAAAGACGCGCTCCGCACCATCGTCCCGGCAGCGTTCCAGAATGGACAGGGCCGCAGGCAGCAGTTTGACGACATACTGCGTGTCCGTCTTGCAACGGTTGCCTGTGACCCACCAGTCGCCGTGCGCATCCTGTTCGAACTGTTTCCAAACAAGGGATTTCATATCCGCGTAGCAGATACCCGTAAAACAGGAGAAGAGGAACAGGTCGCGGATGATGCGCTGTTTCTTCGTGCGGAGCGCAGCGTGCTGGAGCGTGAGGATCTCTGCCTCGTTCAGGAAGGCACGTTCCGGCGTGGGTTCGTTGTATCGGTACGAGGCGAACGGGTTGCGGGGCATGATCCCGTCGTTGAAAGAGACCTTGACCACATTGATCAGGCAGTCCAGATAACGGCAGATGCTCGTGAGTTTAAGTGCCCGTTCCGTCTTCAGGTAGACATGGAACTGTTCGATGAACGACTGTTCCAGTTCGGCAAGGGCGATGTCGCTCACACGGTATTTCGCCGTAAGGAACGCTTGCAGGTGTTTCATCGTCGCAAGATAGCGGTACCATGTGTTTTTCGAACGGTCGACGCCGATACGCCCGTGCAGGTCGTCCGTGAAGCTGCGGAAAGTGGACAGCAGGGTGCGGTAACGCTTCCCGAACCCCAGCCATGCGTTCTTGACCTTCTCGGCCGTCACATAGCTTTCCCGGTCGCGGATGTCTCGATAATGACGGTCAATTTGAGAGCGAATATCGTCCAGATACCGGTTGATACGGTCCGCTTCGAGGCTTCGGCCCTTGGCACGGCCCCCGCGGACTTCCCACAAACGCTCCGGAACCGAGAGCTTCGCACTGAACTGCGAAATAGTACCGTTGACTGTGATGCGGCCCATGAGGGGAACCACCGACTGTGTTTTTTCCTTGTTCCTTTTCAGGTAGAACAGAACCTTGAACGTGCTGCGCATAAACTCTGCTTTTTGAGGGGTACAAAACTAATTTCAGCAGAGTCTCCGATCAAGATGAACAAAAATGCAATAGACGGAAAATCACCGTTTTATGAAATGAGAGGCATTCCCGAACAAGGTAACGTTTTGGAAACCTAACCCTCGTTCGACGATGCCGCCGGCTGGCCATTCGAAAGCTTCTACAGGGCAAACCGAAACGAAAAACAGCCTGATTGTCAATACCACTACGCTTATTTGCCCGTTTTGAGGATTTGTTGTACTTTTGGTGGCAAAAGGTACCCAAAACCATCCGCATGTCGCTTTCGCGGGAACGTTGTTTGGCATCGCTAAAACGGGCGCCTTCGCGGGTTTGCAAGCAAACCGGCCCCGTTTTTTAACGCTCCGCCTGCACAACGTTCTTTTTCCGCTCCAAGCGAGAATGCGGCGGTTTAAACCGCTCGCAAGGGCGGTCGTAGGCTTCTGTGCTTCCCACTTGTCCCGGACGCATCCCTCCCGGTGCGGATAATCTTCCGGGCGCACCGCGCCCGTCGTTCGCCCCCAGGGGGGAGGCTGGGGCGAACGAAACACAAAATGTCCATAAATCCGATAAAAGAGATAAAACATCTACCTATACGTAAGCGAATTTAAGTTATAACTAAACTTTCACTCTGGCATCTTTTTTAGTTTTACAATATTTAAACAGATGTTTGTGAAACCGAAAAGCGCGTTCGATAAATACGTCAGTGCAGCTGTCCGCAAAGAGCGGATGGCTCAACGTGTTTCACAAGCGACTTTAGCCTACGGAATCGGGGTGAGCGACGGATTTATCAGCCAAGTGGAAAGCCCCAAAAGTCCTTCGAAATACAACCTCAACCACATCAACGAAATCGCCAAATTCCTCGGCTGCTCGCCCCGCGATTTCCTGCCCGAACAACCTCTCTAAACCAGCGGAACCATGTGGCTGCGTCTGCTGATAATTCTCAATTTTTCATTCTTAATTTTTAATTGCCACTCTTACGGGCAACGCCCCATAGGAATCGCTTTCTACGACGTGGACTGGATTTACGACACCGTCCCGGCGCTTTTCTACGACGACGCAGACTACACGCCCGAAGGCCGTCTGCATTGGACCGCAGAGCGTTACGCGCGTAAAATCCGCAACACGGCTGCCGTGATCGACTCGATGGCCCTGCCCCTGGTCGCCCTGTGGGGCGTCGAAAACGAACAGGTCGTGCGCGACATCGCCGCCGCCTGCCGGGGCGACTACTCCTACCTCCACCGCACGCTCAATTCGCTCGACGGAATGGATTTTGCGCTGCTCTACTACGGGGACCTCTTCTACCCGACCCGCGACGAGCCGGGACGCCGCTACCTCTACGTCGAGGGCGAACTCGGACGCGACACCGTGGGGCTGGCGCTGTGCGGCGACGCACGCATGGCCCAATGGGTCGTGCGCGACCTGCGTGCGGAGCGTCCGCACGTGAAACTGATCGTGCTGGGACGCTCGGATCTCCCCGACCCCGGACGCTGGGGACTGCGCGACGCGACCCGGCGCGCCGAACAGGCCGGACGGGGCACGGTACGGCGCGGCGGACGGTGGCAGATGCGCGACCGTATCCTCGCGGACACGGCGCTGACCACCTCGGAGGGCGACGTTTTCGCACGCCGCTATCTGGTTGACCAAAAGAGCGGTAACCCCCTCACGACCTACTCCCGCGGGGTTTATCGCGGCGGCTACGGTTATTCGCTTCCGGTATTCATTTACATCCGGTAGAATTTTTTGGATATTTCGAAAAGTTTTCGTATTTTCGCAATCCCTTCGACGGAAATGCATTTTACGGATGCGGTAACGGAAACGTCACCGCAATTTTTCGGCTTTAAGGGTGAGGTAAAAGAAAAAATTTTTATATTTATACTATAATTCAAAACCAAAAAAGTTATGGCAGACGTAAAACGGGTCTATACCTTCGGCAACAAAGAGGCCGAAGGAAACGGCAAAATGCGTGAACTGCTCGGCGGCAAGGGTGCGAACCTTGCGGAGATGAACCTTATCGGCATCCCCGTGCCCCCGGGATTCACCATCACCACGGAAGTGTGTGCGGAATTCTACAAGCACGGCAAAGAGGCCGTCATCGAGATGCTCCGCCCCGAGGTCGAAAAGGCGATGAAGAACATCGAGAAACTGACCGGCATGAAATTCGGCGACAAGGAGATGCCGCTGCTCGTATCCGTACGTTCGGGCGCACGCGCCTCGATGCCCGGCATGATGGACACCATCCTCAACTTGGGCATGAACGACCAGGCCGTGGAGGCCGTGGCCAAGCGCACGGGCAACCCGCGGTTCGCCTGGGATTCGTATCGCCGCTTCGTACAGATGTACGGCGACGTGGTGCTGGGCATGAAACCCGTTTCGAAGGAAGACCACGACCCGTTCGAGGTGATCATCGAGGAGCAGAAGGCCAAGAAGGGCGTGAAGAACGACACCGACCTGACGACCGACGACCTCAAGGAGCTGGTGAAGAACTTCAAGGCCGCCGTGAAGAAGCAGACCGGCGAGGATTTCCCGACCTGTCCGTGGGACCAGCTGTGGGGAGCCATCTGCGCCGTGTTCGGATCGTGGATGAACGAACGCGCCATCCTCTACCGCAAACTCAACAACATCCCCGCCGAGTGGGGCACGGCCGTATCGGTACAGGCCATGGTATTCGGCAACATGGGAGAGAATTCCGCGACGGGCGTAGCCTTCTCGCGCGACGCCGCAACGGGTGAGAACCTCTTCAACGGCGAATACCTGATCAACGCCCAGGGCGAGGACGTCGTAGCCGGCATCCGCACCCCGCAGCAGATCACCATCGAGGGTTCGAAGCGCTGGGCCGTGGCCCAGAAGGTTTCGGAGGAGGAGCGCAAGGCGAAGTTCCCCTCGCTCGAAGAGGTGATGCCCGAGGTTTACAAGGAGCTGGACGAAATCCAGCACCACCTGGAGCAATACTTCAAGGACATGCAGGACATCGAATTCACGATTCAGGACGGCAAACTCTGGATGCTCCAGTGCCGCAACGGCAAGCGCACGGGCGCGGCGATGGTCAAGATCGCCATGGACATGCTGCGCGAGGGTCTGATCGACGAGAAGACCGCCGTACTGCGCTGCGAGCCTGCGAAGCTCGACGAACTGCTCCACCCCGTCTTCGACAAGAAGGCCATCGCCAATGCGCAGGTCATCACCAAGGGCCTGCCCGCATCGCCGGGAGCCGCCACGGGTCCCGTGGTGTTCTTCGCCGAGGACGCCGAGAAGGTGCTGGAGAAAACCGGCCAGCGCGCCATTCTGGTGCGCATCGAGACTTCGCCCGAGGACCTCAAGGGCATGCTCGACGCGGCAGGTATCCTGACCGCACGCGGCGGCATGACCTCGCACGCGGCCGTCGTGGCCCGCGGCATGGGCAAATGCTGCGTATCGGGCGCCGGCGAATTGCAGATCGACTATAAAGCCCGCACGATCCAGGTGAACGGATTCACCGTGAAGGAGGGCGACTGGATCTCGCTCAACGGCTCGACGGGCGAAGTATACCTCGGTCAGGTAGCCACCAAGGCCGCCGACCTGAGCGGCGACTTCGGACAGCTGATGGACCTCGCCGGAAAATATTCGGTGCTGAAGGTCCGCGCCAACGCCGACACCCCGAAAGACGCCGCACAGGCATTCGCCTTCGGCGCCGAAGGCATCGGACTCTGCCGCACGGAGCACATGTTCTTCGAGGGCGACCGCATCAAGGCCATCCGCGAGATGATCCTCGCCGACGACGAAGCCGGACGCCGCGTGGCGCTGGCCAAGCTGCTGCCGATCCAGCGCGGCGACTTCGAGGGGCTGTTCAAGGCCATGAACGGCTACCCCGTGACGGTGCGCCTTCTGGATCCCCCGCTGCACGAGTTCGTTCCCCACGATGAGAAGGGCCAGAAAGAGATGGCCGCCGAAATGGGCGTGCCCCTCCAGAAGATCGTCGCCAAGGTCGAGTCGCTGGCCGAGTTCAACCCCATGCTGGGACACCGCGGTTGCCGTCTGGGCAACACCTACCCCGAGATCACCGAGATGCAGGCCCGCGCCATCATCGAGGCGGCCATGAACGTCAAGGCCACAGGCATCCCCGTTCACGTGGAGATCATGGTGCCGCTGGTGGGCAACCACAAGGAACTGCGCTACCAGAAGAACATCATCGACACGACGGCCGAGCAGGTGTTCTCGGAGCGCAACGACAAGATCGACTACATGGTCGGCACGATGATCGAGGTTCCGCGCGCCGCCGTGACGGCCAACCAGATCGCCGAAGTCGCCGAGTTCTTCTCGTTCGGAACCAACGACCTGACGCAGATGACCCTCGGATTCTCGCGCGACGACATCGGCAAGTTCCTGCCGGTATATCTGGAGAAGGGCATCCTGAAAAACGACCCGTTCCAGATCCTCGACCGCAACGGCGTGGGCCAGTTGATCCGCGAAGCCGTATTCAAGGGCCGCGGAACCCGCGAAAACCTCAAATGCGGTATCTGCGGCGAGCACGGCGGCGAACCTTCGTCGGTGGAGTTCTGCCACTACGCAGGTCTGAACTACGTGAGCTGCTCGCCCTTCCGCGTGCCCATCGCACGCCTGGCGGCCGCACACGCCGCACTCAATCAGAAGTAGCATTTCACGCCCCCTCGGGGCGACACACTCCGGAGGTCCGCGCACGATTGTCGCGGACCTCCTTTTTATTTATAAAAAAGTCGGGTTCATTGAATATATTTGGCCGCAATCGGGAAATTTCCTATATTTGTTTTGGCAAACAGTTTGAAATAACGTTTATTCAATATAAAAAAACGAAACATGAAAAAAATTCTTTTAACGGCGATCGTCGCGCTGTTCGCAGTAACGGCAGCATCGGCGCAGGACAAAGGCAACTGGGCGCTCGGCCCGCGTATGAACATCTACACCAACACGGGTGACGCCGTGGTGGGTCTGGGTGCATTCGGACGTTACAGCTTCACGGACAACTGGCGTATCGAACCGTCGCTGACGGCGCTGCTGCACAGCGGCTGTTCGATCGACATCAGCGTCGACGCGCAGTACGTCTTCCACTTGGGCGAAGGCTGGAGCGTTTATCCGGCAGTGGGTTTCACGGCCAATGACATCGGCAAGTGGGCCGCAGGCCTGAACATCGGCGGCGGTTTCGACTTCGAGGTAGCCCGCAACTGGGACCTTTCGGCCGGCCTGAAATGGCAGCCCATGTTCGACGACTGGCGCAAGAACCCCGTAGTCATCAGCATCGGCGCGGCATACAAGTTCTAACCATAGACGCCTGAAAACAGCGACCGGACCCGATTCATTTCGGGTCCGGTATTTGTAGGTAAACGAAAGTGCAGAAAAGAGTAAACAACCTGGTTACAGGTATTTAACTTTCTCTTCTGCATATGCTCCGAACAATAAAAAAGCAGAATCGGGCAGGTTTAACGGTGAGTTTCGTTACTTATCCGTTACCTGCCCGAAATGCTTTGATTTGCATTTAAGGCAGTATTTTTCAGCGTGTTGCATCGAATTTCTGCATAACAAACAACTTGACTTAACGTTTAACAAGCCACAAAGTTCAGGTTATTATGCAACGCAGTACTTTCAAAGTCCTTTTCTACGTGAAAAGGCAGTCCGAAAATCGAGTCAGGTTCCCGTCATGGGCCGCATTACGATCAACGGTACGATGTCGCAGTTCAGTTGCAAACTCACCGTTCGTTCTTCTCTTTGGAATGCCAAGGCGAACAAAGCCTCCGGCAAAAGCCTCGAATCGCAGTGCGTCAACGAGAAACTGGAAAATATCAAGACCAATATCCACAAGTAGTATCAACGCCTCTGCAACCGTATGTTACGGCCGAAAAGGTATGCAATTTCGGGTAAAACTTTTTCCCGTCGCCGAAATGATCTACGACCGTTATAAAGACCTGCATCTGGAAGGTAATAAGGTCTTCCCGATCAAACGCTACTACAAGACGATGAACATGTCCTTACGACATGTTGCAAACATGCGGCACACCTTCGCACGACGGTTACGCTTGCGCAGGGCGTACCCCTGGAAACCGTCAGCAAGATGCTGGGACATAAACGGATCACCACGACCCAAATCTATGCTAAAATCACCAATGACAAGATCGGGCAGGATATGGCGGCATTGAGCGAGAGGCTCGACAGCGTCTTCAAGATCGCGCAGTAACCCGGCGCGATCCCGGAATAGCGCATATCTAATATCCTCGGAATTTATTTCCGCCGACAGGCAAATAAGTGGTGATTACCAACGATTAGCATATATCATCAACGATTATCAAGGCGTTCATTTTGAGCGCCTTTCTTTTTAGCCTTATAAGCGATGGTTATCGTTTATAGGGCTTTTTCAGCTCATTTTTGTACCGCATTTGTTGCTCGCTTGTTACTCTCCGATTTTAGGTCGGAAAGGTCGTGGACACACTGGTACGTCATGGTACGTGGTGGTACGCGATGAAACAGATTTGGCGAAATAAACGGATAAATAATGAGTAGTAAAATCGACATTCAGAAAAGATGTAAGTGGTGCAATGCTGTTTTCACAGCCCATAAGACCACCACAGAGTATTGTTCACACCGATGCGCCAATCTTGCCTACAAAGACAGGGTTAGGAAACAGCGCATTGAAAGTCTGCAACACGAATTAGGGAAAAGCATAAAGACACCTCCTAATTTGAACAAGGAGTATCTTACTCCATCAGAAGTAGCCGAGTTATTAAATATTGGGCGTACTTCTATATATCGCTATATCCGCAATGGAACAATCAAAGTAATCCGATTTGAAAGGAAAACGCTTGTTCGCAGAGCTGATATAGAAAACATGACAGACTATCTTTCGCCCGAAAACGAGAAGACACCAACAAAAGAGAAATCCCCTATCACCGACTTCTATACCACTGCCGAAGTGAAAGAGAAATACCATGTAAACGAGTCATGGATATTTGTGGTAGCCAAGAAGAATAACATCCCCCGAACTTTCAATCGTGGCAAGACCTACTGGAGCAAGAAACATATAGATGCTTACTTCGCCAAGAAAGCCCCAAATCCAGACATTACCGAATGGTATAGCACCCAAGAAATGCAGGAGAAGTTCGGTATGACTTTGTCCGCAATCTATTGTTTCGTTTCCAAGAATGCCATTCCGAAGAAGAAAGAGGGCATCATGGTGTACTATTCCAAGAAGCATGTGGATATTGTCAAAGGTATTACTGCACCCGAAGAACCGCAATATTATACGGTAGCTGAAGCGATGGAGAAGTTCAACCTTACCCGAGACCAACTCTATCATTATGCCAAGTACCATAATATCCCAAAGGTCAAGAAAGGTAAATACACACTTATCTCCAAGCCTGAGCTGGATAGGTTGCTTGCTGCTCCAAAGATTGAATAAGTTATTTTTCGGTGAATGTACCCACCATTGAATCACCTTATTCCTTTGCACCAAACAAATGTAAAACTCTAAATATTAAACAGTATGACACACACGTGTACAAAAGTAACAGTTCGTCAGAGAGAGATTCGGAATAATCGTATCTCCTTGTATCTGGATTATTATCCGGCAGTCCGTAACCCCGAAACGATGCAGATGAGCCGCAGAGAATACCTTGGCATCTACATCTATGCTCACCCGAAAAACGAGATGGAACGGGAGTTCAACAATGATATGCTGAACAAGGCAGAGGCTATCCGCTGCATCCGGGTACAATCGCTCATCAACGAAGAGTTCGGTTTCTTAGACAAGACCAAGCAGAAAGCCGATTTCCTTGCCTACTTCAAGAAAATGTGCCGGAACAAAGACCAGAAATGGCAGTTCGTCTATCAGCATTTCTACAACTTCGTCAAAGGGCAATGTACCTTTGGCGATGTGAATGTGGATTTATGCAAAAAGTTCCGTGAATACTTGCTGAATGCCAAGCAACTCAAACACAGCAACCGTCCTATATCCCTCAATTCGGCATCCGGCTACTACTCTACCTTCAGAGGATTGTTGAAGATTGCCTATCGGGACAAATGGTTTCGGGAGAACATCAATGATTACCTTGATAAGATTGAGCCACAAGATGTGAAGAAGGAGTATTTGACATTGGACGAAGTGAAGCAACTCGCTGCCACTCCTTGCGACATCCCCGTATTGAAAGCCGCTTCTCTATTCGCTTGTCTGACAGGCTTACGCATCAGCGACATTCTCAATCTGCAATGGGAAGACTTCACTATCGCTCCCGACCAAGGCTATTGTTTACGTATCAGAACACAGAAAACCCAGACGGAAGCGACACTCCCCATCAGTTACGAAGCCTACGAACTATGCGGCACACCCGGAACAGGCAAAGTTTTCAAGGATTTGAAGCGAAGTATGATTAATTACCCACTGAAAAGCTGGCTCAAAAAGGCAGGAATAACGAAACCGATAACCTTTCACGGATTCAGACATTCGTATGCAGTCATACAAATATCCTTAGGCACAGATATTTACACTGTATCAAAGATGCTAACGCATAAGAATGTGTCCACAACTCAAATATATGCCGATTTGGTCAATTCCAAGAAGCGAGAAACAGCCAATAAAATATCACTCAAATAGATAGAACTATGAAACGAGGAATCATACTCAACAACGGACAATGCATCCATATTTCTGATGGCGAAGTATGGATGACCACTTGGGAACTTGCAGACTTGTTTTATACAACGTCTGGAGCTATCCATATAGCAATCAAGAGAATCCTGAAAGCTAATGTTTTGAAGAGCCACGAAGCTTGCAAGTACATCAAGTTGGAGAATGGGAACAATGCCGATGTGTATAATCTCAATATGGTTATAGCCCTATCCTATCAAATAGACACCGGACATTCCGCTGTATTTAGGAAATGGCTAATAAACAAAGTCGCTCGTAAACAAGAGTATAACATCTTGTTATATCTCAATGGTACAAGCCATACATTGTATTGCTAATAAGCTATATCTCTATACCCCATTGATTATCTGCATTGTTTACCCAAAATGATGCAGATAATTTTTGTTTTTAAGATACACAAGCCTATTTATCCAACTATTTTCATCCAAAAACAAGAAATTTGCAATGCGCTTATTATTAGGAGTGTAACGTAGTGAAAAGCGATGAAATATATCGTCAAAAGCCCATTAACAGGCAAAACTATGAATTTTCTCAAAAATTAATCCTATATATTTGCACACAAACGATTAATACATACCACTATGGAGCTGAAAAAGATAGAACATATAACATTGCATCTGATTGTTTTTGGTACAATCGCCATCATTGGTGTTTTAGCCCGCCAAACCGTACTTCACTATGGTTGGGACGAGTTCAGCAGCTACCTTATTTTGGTGGTATGCTCCATTATCATGGGAGCTATCTATCTCAATCTGCAAATGGTATTCAGTCAAATTCTTTCACCGACAATAGAAAAGTGCTTTATGAGATTTGAGTGCTATCGCAACAAGGCTGTAGTCGTAGAAGTTCCAGCAGTAAACTCGGAACTTGCTGAAAGTGCTATAAATTCAGAACCTATCATTTCTGAGCCTGAACCCGAAATTGAAATCGAAACTACATCTGACATAACAGAAGAAGTTTCTACTCCATTATGTTCCGAACTCAACGAAGATGTGGCAGAACTTCCAAATGAAGAAGCCACACCTTCTACTATCAACAATACTTTTATAGAAGAATCCAACCAACCATCAGAATATGAGATACTCCGTGCCCATGCTATGGCTGAGAAAGAACGCGCCTCACAAGAAAAACTCAATAAAGTTATCGCATACACGAAACAAACTTTAGTTTCCTATCTTGATGAAACTGCGCTTAATCGCTTGTGTGGATATGTAACAGAATATTACCTGTCAGATGCCTTACCTAAAATCGAACCGATAAAGATTGATTCTCAGCTAAAGACTATTGACATCATGCACTTTGGATGGAATATCGGTAAGGCATTTGGCAAACCACGCTTACAGACAGCCACATTTATAAAGAGGATATTTGCTCATACCCTCCGTGATTCTGAAATATCTACCATTGAACGTAAGATGTCCCATACCGAATCTGTATGTAAGATTAAGCTGGATAGAAAAATTGCATAGCTGCAATACCATCAGGCATTATCCATTGCATCCCAGTAGTCCATATCCATTTTCATGACTTTAAGGACTTTCTCTGTTTGCAATCCCAAGCCATAGTCATAAATGTATTCTGTTAATTGTTGACCATTTATCAAGATAATGGTTGGTGAACCGTTAAGGCTTTCCACATACTCCATTGCACCTTTAGTATAATCAGAGGTAGTAATGAATACTCCTTTCTTGGATGGCGTTCCGGCAACAGCTCCTACAAAACTTTGAACCTCGTGACGCTGAACATTATTATCTAAAGCATATCGCTTTGCCTGTATGGATATATGATTAAATCCTAAAATATCTTCTTTAATAATACCATCTATACCACCGTCATTAGAAAGTTTCGTTACGATACCTGAGTTTTTGACCTCTCCACCATACCCCATTGCTTGAAGTAATTTCACAACTAACCGTTCAAATTCTTGTGGCTTTTTACTTAATATTGTTGTCAGAATCTGAGATTGCACATTCTGTTTTATTCTATCATACGAATCTGCCAATTCTTCTTCCGGCGTACGTTCATCATCATTTTCCAAATGGGAAAAAGCATTGTTAGCATCTTTATTTTTAGAACTTTTCTTCGGAGTTTTCGCATTCACAGTTACTTTGATGAACTTATTTATTTGTTCCTCTGTACATGAAGAAAGCATAGACAGTCCCTTTTCGCTGATTTTATAATCACCTCTTTGGGGCTTTTCTACAAGACCTGCAATAAAAAGATACGATAAAGCCCACGAAATACGGTCTAAGAATATTTCGCCATTACCAGAAGGATACCAAGCATTCATTTCCTCATCGGTCAATCCAAAATGCTTAGCCAAAGGAATGCGCAAATCTTTAGCTCTCATAACAACTCCAGCACTTAATTCTTTCAATGCCTGTATCCGTATTTCTTCAAATTGCGGTATCATAAACGACAAATTTGTTTTATAGCTTTAATAACCACTGGTATTTCATGACACAAAGGTACTTAAATTACTCGTAATCATCACTTATTACCATCAAAAAGTTATTCTTCAGTTATATTTTGGTGAATGATTCCACCATTGAAACACCTGTTTCCTTTGCCGTCGAACAATTAAAGACGATTGGCGTATGCAAAAAGAAACAGTAACATTTGATAAGCTGCCCGAAGCGGTAGGTTATCTGACCGAACAGGTCATCGAGTTGAAAAAGATGGTAGCGGAACTCCAGCCACAGCCATCTGACAAACATGTATTGGTGGAAATTGATGATGCTTGCCACATCATCCGAAAAGCCAAGCCTACCATATATACATTGGTACGCAAAGGGCTACTTCCGGCTTACAAGAAAGGCAAGAAACTCTATTTCTATGAGGACGAGCTTCTTGCTTGGATTGAGAACGGACGGAGAAAAACTGCCGAGCAGACATACGAAGAGATGCTTGCCAATATGCAGAGCGGTGTCCGCCATAAGCCCAAATCATCGGTGCAATTTTAATGGGTTGGGCTATGGATACATATTCTATTAATCCGGCATTCATCATTGATGAAGCAATTGATTTAAGTACAAGATTGTCTGGCACGGCATTTCCCGTCAGCATATTCCCAGTAAAAATCCAACGCATCATCCGTGAGGTTCACGAATGCCATAACTACCCTACCGACTACATTGCCGCAGCCATCCTCACGGCAATAGCAGTCGGCATAGGCAACACGCACCTTGCCCAAATCAAGCAGGGTTGGGTGGAAAGCCCCATCCTGTATATGGCATTGATTGGAAGACCGGGAGCGAACAAAAGCCATCCGCTCAGTTTTGCAATGAAACCATTTCTTGATTATGACTACCGACAGAATCAGGAATTTGAAAAGGCTCTTGCCAAGTATGATGAGTTGATGAGCATGAGCCGCAAGGAACGTGCGGAAAGCGGCGGAGAGCAATTTCCGCAAGAACCTATCCGCAAACGCTTCTTGGTTTCGGATGTAACGCCCGAAGGTTTGAGCCTCATTCATGCACAAAACAAACGTGGGCTATGCTTGTGGGCAGATGAATTATCCGCTTGGTTCAAGAATTTCAACCGCTATAACAACGGTTCGGAAGAACAGTTCTGGCTCTCAGTGTTCAGTGCCAAGACCACCATGTCCGACCGAAAGAATGCCAAGAGTTCCATCTTCATCAAACGTCCGTATATATCGGTCATTGGTACTATCCAAAAGAAAATCTTGAACGAGTTGGCTAAAGGTGAACGCTCCAGCAACGGGTTTATCGACCGCATTCTGTTTGTGATGCCCAACCTGCAACAGAAAGCACGGTGGAATGACAAAGAGCTTCCGGAAGATATAGAGCAAGAGTGGAATGACGTCATTGCCAAATTGATACAATCGGAGTGCAACCTCAATGAACATGGAGAGATTGAACCGCAAATTCTCTTCTTCTCAGAAGATGCCAAGAAACAGCTTTACGAGTGGCAGCACCATTTCTCTGAGTTGTGCGACCGGGAAACGAACGACACCATCGTGAGTATCTATTGCAAGTTGGAGATATACATCATCCGCTTTTGTCTGATTATCCAACTGGCACGATGGACTTGCGGAGAGTGTGACAAGGCTTGTATTGACCTATTGACGGTGGAGAGAGCCATTAAACTGACGGAGTATTTCAAAGAGTCCGCATTGAGCGTACAAAATATTCTGAATGAGAATGCCCTTAACAGCCAGCAACAGGTGATAGTCAATCTGCTGCCTCCTTCCTTTACGACAGCCCAAGCCATACAGATAGCCGAGCAAAACGGGATGAAGGAGCGGACATTTCAACGATTTCTCAATGACAATATCGGGACTCTGTTCCGCAAAGAGAAACATGGAGAATATTCAAAGATTAACCCGTGACATTTTTGTCGGTTTTGACACTTTCCAAGCGAAAACGACAATAACGACAAAAGTGACACACCTAAAAAGAAACAAACAATGAGTACACATAGATTCATTTTAGAACCTTACAAAGGTGTCTGCACACGGCATACTTGCCCGAACTGCCACCGCAAAAGATGTTTTTCCAAATACATTGATACGGAGAAACGAATCCAGTTCCCTGATTACGTGGGGCGTTGCGACCACGAGCAGAAATGTGGTTATCACTTCACGCCCCGTGATTACTTTGAACGGCATCCTTCTGAGAAAGAAAAGTTGTCCGAGGATAACCTTAGGAGCTATGCGCCTATAAAAGAAGTCGAGCCGAAAGCCACTTCCTACATTGATTTGGATATAGTCAATCAGTCATTGCAACGCTATCCTGAGAATAAACTGTTCCAATTCTTATCGGCCCAATTCGGAGAAGCGGAAACATTAAAACTGATGAAGAAATACAAAGTAGGTACTTCCAAACATTGGGACGGTGCAACCGTATTTTGGCAAATGGATTATCAGAACAGAGTCCGCACTGGTAAGATAATGCTTTACAATCCGACAACAGGTAAGCGGATAAAAGAACCGTACAATCATGTCACGTGGGTACACTCCGTACTGCATAAGGAGGACTATAATTTGAAACAATGTTTCTTCGGTGAACATTTGCTTCCAGAAGACAAAAGCCGTCCAGTTGCATTAGTCGAAAGCGAAAAAACGGCAATCATTGCATCCTACCACCTACCCCAATTCTTATGGATTGCATCAGGTGGAAAGAACGGTTGTTTCAACGCTAACAGCCTGTCCGTTCTTGCAGGAAGAAGCGTTGTGTTATTTCCCGATTTGGGAGCAACCGACTATTGGCAGAGCAAAATCAGTCTGATGAAAAGCTATGGAATTAATGTGCAACTGTTCGATTATCTGGAAGCCAAAGCTACCGAGAATGAACGGAAAGAGGGATACGACATTGCCGATTATCTGTTGAAAGTACGCCCCGATGAAGCCATACTCCAACAAATGATTAAGAGGAATCCGAACTTGAAAACACTGATAGAGACATTCGATTTGAAGCTCATCAGCGTACAACGAGACATCCCTCAACCAAAGGTTTCACCACCAAAGAAACGAGGATTCAGACTTTGAACAAAGGGAGAGGAATCGAGACTTTTTTACTGTAGCAAGTTAATGTCGGTGTATTACATTTCCCGACCACTTACTCCTCAAAAAGCCTGAGGAGGCAGCTCCCGATGGTCTCAAATTATTCACTAAAAGCAATTCAAAATGGAAAAGAAATATACGATAACTCTCCGTCTGTCATACGACCAATTCGCATGGCTCGGTGCGCTTTGCAGACGGAGCAAGCAGACACAAAGTGCAGTCATCCGTTCGCTCATTGAGAATGGAACGGTACGTGAGCGAATCACGAAAGAGCATATCCACATCATCCGTCAGTTGATAGGTGAAAGCACCAATCTTAACCAGTTGGCGAAGCAGGCAAACACCTACGGCTTCTTTGCCGTTGCCAAAAGATGCGAGGAGATGGCGCAGCGTATTAACCAACTTATAAAGCAACTGAAAGATGATAGGTAAGCAAACCAAAGGAACATCGTTCGGTGGTTGTGTCCGGTATGTTCTGAAAGAGGAGAAATCCAAGTTGTTGGAAGCAGCCGGAGTGGATGGTACACCTGAACAGATGGCAGAGCAATTTAAATTACAGGCGTTGCTCAACGATAAGGTAAAGAATATTGTCGGACACACCTCACTCAACTTCTCTCCTGAAGATGGCGAACGCCTGAAGTCTGATGATGCGTTGATGTTGCAAATCGCCCATGACTATATGAAACTGATGGGCATCGAAAACACGCAGTACATCATCGCCCGGCATATCGACCGTGAGCATCCGCATTGCCACATCGTTTTCAATCGTGTGGACAATGACGGTAAGACGATTAGCGACAAGAACGACTTCCACAGAAATGAAAAGGTGTGTAAGATGCTGACGGCAAAATACCGCTTGCACTTTGCCAACGGCAAAGACCATATCAAGGAGGAACGCTTGCGTCCATACGACCGGGCAAAGCACGAGATATACAAAGCGTTGAAAGAGGAGCTGCCCAAAGCTCAAAATTGGGATGAACTGAAAGAAGCCCTTGCCGACCGTGACATTGATATGAAATTCAAGGTCAGCCGGACTACACGGGAAATACAGGGTGTCAAGTTTGAGTATGACGGTTTTTCTTTCTCCGGCTCAAAGGTCAGTCGGGAGTTCAGCTATTTGAATATCGACAACCGATTGAAACAGAATGCTTGTGCTTCTTCATTTGAATACCCCAAGCAAGGGTTCACGCATAAAGATGAAGAAGTGCAGCAAAGCATTTCCCAATCCGACAACGGCTCAAGTATCGGTCTTGGTCTGTTGAATGGCAGTTCATCATACGATGCCACTGCCGCAGAAGAAGCAGAGTTCAATCGCCTGATGAAAAAGAAAAAGGCTAAGCGCAAGCGAGGCTTTCATTTATAATTCACTATTTATTAACTTTTTAAATTCAATCAATTATGTTACAAAACGATTTGATTCTTGATTTCAATCTCTACTTGTGTGAGAAATTTGGCTACAGAAACAGTTGTAGCGTGATGCAAAATGCCAATGGCTTTTGCGTGGACATCCGTGAGCGTGATTTGGACTGCTACATACGCTTCTGGGAGTATAGCGAAGGAAGAGGCAACTTTCCCGACTGGAGCATCATCATTGTGCGTAGTAACTTCAAGAAGAACCAAACCGAAAGCCTCAAAGACTTGACTCGTTTCTTTAAGGAGTACATGCCACGCTACGGTTACAAATACCTCTGCACAGAAGGTGATGACTACAAGTATTATCAGACTCTTGGGTTGAAGCTCATCCATCAAGATCTGTTCGGACAAGAGAACTATGGATTGGCGATGAAAGATTTGAATGTCTGACATTTGATTTTGAGTTAAGGAGGAGATTTCTCCTCTCCTTTTCTCTTTATATAGCAGATAATTTTATATCTTTGCAAACGGAAAAACAATAAATATATGAACGCAATAGGCATACTTGAACAGCAACAAGCTAATGAAGTTTTAAGATTGGAAATAGCATATTCCAATCTTTATAAAGCGTATATGCTGGGAGATAGAAATAAAATGATAAGTCACTATATTGCTACAGGCTATATAGGCATCCCTAATTTTGCAGAATCGGTACAAAGTCAGACGAAACAGGAAATGCTCTCTAATGGGATTTTGCCTGACATATTACCAACTTCCATTGACAACATCAAAGATGATACATTATTGCGAATGAATGTTGTGGGATGTTTGAAAGCCTTACAAAATGAGATTAATATTCGCAATATATATCGAACCCATTACACATATGCGCAAAATATTCTTTATCAGCCTAATCATATATTTAGGCAAGAAGAAGTCTTATATCAAAACCCATATGGACAACAACTGAAAGTTGCCGATATACTTGCGGTATCTAAATATGCAGTAAGCATTGCGGAAGCTATTGCACCGGATGATGAAAATTTTTCAAAAGCAAATGCAGCAATTACAGCTTTACAAAGTATAGATGCAACACTTAACAATAAACCGGAAGATAAGCCAGTCAACAAGATGTTGCATTTAGTAACCAGTTTCATTTCTTCTGTTGTAAAATCATCTATCAAGAATGATGAAGCAAAGCGTGGAGTTACAATAACTGCATTAATGGTTGATTTGACTATAGATTTCTTTTGTAAAAAATAAAGCGATGGATAAACCCATGAATCGGATAAAAGAGGTACTTGAAGAAAGAGGTATCAAACAAACTTGGCTGGCCGAGAAACTCGGCAAGAGTTTCTGTATAGTCAATGCGTATGTATGCAACAGACGGCAACCAAGTTTGGAAGTGCTATTTGAAATTGCTGATATATTGAATATTGATGTGAAAGATTTAATAAAAGACAGATGAGTAGTATGAAGAAGCAAGAAGAACAAACTAAAAATATCTGTCTTTTAAAAAAAGATGGATTTACACTTTATTTAGTGAAAGAAGGAGATTCGTTCACTGATATAAAGAATGGAGTCGTTTCCATACTTCCAGAAGAGCTTATTGCCAAACGCAAAAGCGGAGGCAACATCTCGACTGACATAGAAAACTACGCCCACAAATTAAAACGTCAAGAATATGGAAAGAAGCTAAATTACCAAATTGAGAATCTCTTGTTTCTTACTGGTGCAGGTTCTTCCTACCTTTTTGGAGAGAATGACAAGAAAGGCAAACTTATGTGTAATTTATGGGATGATGCTACGGTTTTGCTTGGTGGAAAACAGAATATGGATGCCTTTTGCGAAAAAGTCAGATATACTGACAAAGACGAGAAAGACGAATATAGAAAAAACCTAGAAAAAGTCCTTTCATTAGCAGAAAAAGCAAAAGATTATATCACAGAACCGATTTTCAAAACAGATAAAGAAGAATGGAATATTACATATACCGTTAGCAAAATAAAGAAGATGATTAAAGATAATTGCAATCTACAAATAACATCTTCCGAATCATCCAGTGTGCATGAAAAATTTCTTAATAAGATTACTAAACGAAAAAGTTCTATTGCAAGGGTAAAGTTATTTACCTTAAACTATGACACCCTATTTGAGCAAGCTGCACGAAAAGGGAATTATACAATAATAGATGGATTCTCTTTTTCCATTCCACGGATATTCAGTGGAAGACATTTTGATTACGATATCGTAATTCGTGATGGTAGCAGAATTAAGAACGAGGACAATTTTGTTCCACGAGTTTTCCACCTATACAAACCACATGGTTCGGTAGATTGGGAAAAACGAGGCAACAACGTTTACCAAAATAAGGCAGAAGAAATTTCTGTAGAAGATTCATTAATGATTTTTCCGCAAGAAAATAAATATGAACACTCTTACGAACAACCATTTTTTGAAATGATGACTCGTTTTCAAGCTGCGTTACGTATGAAAAATACTACATTGGTTGTTATAGGATTTAGCTTTGGTGACAAGCACATATTATCCATGATAAACGAAGCTTTGGAACAAAATCCAAGTTTTCAACTTATCATTATCAATTACAGGGACACAGGTATCATAGAAAGCGACATTTTCTATAAAGAAGCTGGTGAAAGAGGTAATATAATGATGGTCAATGAAACTTTTAAAGAATTTGTTGACGCTTATCCAAACATCAAAATATATGACCAATCCGATGAATATCGTTTAGTGAAAATTGTCAATGAAGGGAACTAATTATAATCCATTTGTAAACGAGCACTTTATTGGTTTTATCAATCAAGTAACTCCACAAGGAGTGAAGGTACATTTCCCTTCCTCCGCTTTGTTACAACCTTTTTTCAAGTATGGTGAACTATATCACGGCGGTTTAGTAGGCAACTATGTAGTAATAGAAGGGCATCAAATGGGATTCTTAGGAAAAATACAAGGAATAGAATTACCTGAAAAAGAGCGTTTGGAACTAAGCGAAAAGTCTTTTGAAACTAATGAAATGCATCCCATAGGATACATTGAAATTCTATTGTCTTTTAGTTTTGAAAATCCAGAAGAAATACAGCGTGGACTTAACACACTACCTCCAATTGGAGCTAAAGTATTTGTTTGCGCTTCTTACTTCATACAAAGTTTCTTTAAACGATTCGGCGTAAAAAAAGAAAATACTGCCCCATGCCTTATGAAACTTGGTGTATTGACACAAGATAAAACAACTCCTGTGGAAATCTCTTTGGACGCTTTGTTTGGTCGCCATTGTGCTATTGTTGGAACTACTGGAGGAGGCAAGAGTTATACAACAAGTAAACTACTTGAAGGAATTTCAAATGCCAAGGCTAAAGCTATTATCATAGATCCTACTGGAGAATATTCAGGTTTTGATTCTAAAGATTATGTAGAAAGTGCTATTATAAATAAAGATAGCTACTTTCATTATTCCCGTTTATCCGTTGGAGATTGGTTCGCATTGTTCAGACCTGCGGGACAAGTGCAACAGCCCAAATTATTAGATGCGATAAAATCACTTAAATTGGCAAAGTGTTTAGAGGAAAACGAAAAATTACCAGAAGATGGGAAATTTTATCATCCTAAGTTTACAGATAAATTCATAACGTGTGTAGGCGGTATAATTAGAAAAAAATGTCATTATAAAGATGCTTTTAGACATTTTGAAACGAAATATATGGCAGAAATAGAGGAAGATAATTCTGAATTTGATTTAACAAAACTTGTAATCCAATTAAAGGAGGAAGCCGTATATGAAAGTAATGGCAGTAATGTTGAAATGTGGGGAGATGTTGACAAAAGAACAAGTGACAACATCGCTAGTCTAATTATTCGTATATATAGTAAGGTATCAGACAAAGCATTTAAGCAAATATTTGGCATAGGAAAAGAGCCTAAAAAAGATTTGTGTGAGACAATTGAATCTTTTATAAGCAACAAGTCAAAACACATTCTACGTATCGGTTTTGAAGATGTTCCCTATGACTTTCAAACAAGAGAAATATTAGCTAATGCCATAGCTAAATTCTTACTTAACAAAGCAAGAAAAGGAGATTTCAAGACACAACCTATTGTGTTCTTTGCAGATGAAGCGCACCAATTTCTGAACAAAGAAGTTAAAGATGAATATTTTCAATCCATGCGTTTAGATTCTTTTGATTCCATAGCAAAGGAATGTAGAAAATATGGCTTATTCCTTTGCTTGGCAACACAAATGCCAAGAGATATTCCATTGGGAACTTTAAGCCAAATGGGTACTTTTTTAGTTCACCGATTAATAAATCATAAAGACAAAGAAGCGGTAGAAAGTGCTTGTTCTGCTGCAAATAAATCAACATTGGCGTATTTACCAGTATTAGGTGCAGGAGAGGCTATACTTATGGGAGTAGATTTTCCAATGCCCGTAATGCTAAAAGTCAATTTACCACAGACTGAACCTAATTCGCATACGCCACAATTTAAGAGATTGTAAAAAAGTAGAAACAAAATTAGCATAAGAACAATATGATTACAGGCGATATAAAACAAAAGGTGGATGATGTATGGCAAACATTCTGGAACAATGGCTTTACCCAACCATCGGCAATCTTTGAACAGATAACTTATCTGCTCTTTATGAAGATGCTTGACGACAAGCAACGTGAAAAGGAAGCGATAGCAAATCTTACGGGCGATGTTTTGCTTAACCCAACATTCCCCGAAGGAGTGTGGCGCAATCCATCCACCGACAAAGATGTACCCTACCACGAAATGCGTTGGCACGTATTCAAAGAAATGGAACCGACCAAAATGTTGGATAGGGTGCGCAACGATGTGTTTATCTTTTTGCGTCATGTTGGGAAAGAGGGTTCGGCTTATAGAAAGGCAATGGAAGACACTGTTTTCCAAATTACCAATGCTCGCCTGCTATCGCGTGTCATCGAAAGTATTGAAAATATCACGTCCGATGGGGCTGACATGATGGGTGATGTGTATGAGTATATGCTCGGCATCATGGCAGCATCGGGTACAAACGGACAATTCCGCACCCCTCGCCATATCATCCGCATGATGGTGGAACTGATGCGACCCACTCTTAATGATACCATCTGCGACCCGGCAATGGGTTCTGCGGGTTTTATTATGGAAGCAGCCAAATTTATCACAGAGCATCAGAGTGATGATTTGCTTAATATAGGAGAGGGAGACCGTTTCCGCAAAGAGATATTTCACGGTTCGGATTCGGACGCTTCCATGCTCCGCATCGGTTGCATGAACATGATGCTTCACGATGTAGACGAGCCTAATCTGTATTATCGTAACTCGCTGTCTGACGAGAACAACGATACAAACCGCTATACCCTTTGCCTTGCCAATCCTCCGTTTGCAGGTAGCCTTGACACTGACGACATAGCGCACACGCTGAAAGCGGCTGTCAAGACCAAGAAAACGGAGTTGCTGTTTCTTGCCTTGATGATGCGGATGCTTCAGTCAGGCGGACGGTGTGCTTCCATTGTACCGGACACGGTTCTCACAGGTGATGCGCAAGCCTATAAGACTATACGTTCCGCATTAGTGGATAAGCACTGTATGCAAGCCGTCATCACGATGCCCTCCGGTGTGTTCCAACCTTATAGCGGAGTCTCTACCGCTATCATCATCTTTACTAAGACAGGTACAGGCGGTACTGACAAGGTTTGGTTTTACGATATGCGTGCCAATGGATTCTCACTCACCACGCAGCGCACTCCTCAGCCTGAACAAAATGACATACCTGATATAATCTCCCGTTTCCATAACCTCGAAGCGGAAACCGACCGCAGTCGCAAAGAACAGTCATTTTTTGTCACTGCCGATGAAATTCGTGCCAATGGCTACGATCTCAGCTATAAGCGTTACCACGAAGTGGAACGTGAGGTTATTGAATATGAAGCACCGGAAACTATTATCGCCCGTATAGAAGAACGACAGAAGGCTATTGATGCTGCCTTTAAAGAGTTTAAGAAACTGCTAAATTCATAAGGGTATGAAAGTAGATAAATCAAAACGCAAAATATGTTTATTAGAGGAGATTTGCTCAATTCGAACAGGAAAAAAAGATGCAAATCATGCCGATGATAATGGATGCTATCCGTTTTTCACTTGTGGAGCAATCCCTTTAAAATCTACCACATATTCTTTTGAAGGAGCCAATTTAATTGTTCCCGGTAATGGCGATATAGGTAGATGCTTCTACTATGATGGTAAAATAGAAGCATATCAACGCACATATGTCATTCAGCTGAAAGATAATTCAAATATCGATACAAAGTATCTATATTCAATATTTAAAGCCTGTTGGAAATCGTACATTGAGAATAAAATTCTTGGTGCTGCAATGCCTTATATAAAACTAGGGCATCTTAATTCATTTCCTATTCCAATCTATGATTTGGATATTCAATTGTTAATCACCTCAGAGTTAGATGCAATGCAGGCAATGATTGACGGCTACAAGGCGCAGATAGCCGACCTTGATGCCCTCGCTCAATCTATCTTCCTTGATATGTTTGGCGACCCTGTAACTAATCCGAAAGGATGGGAGATTATGAAGATAGGAGAAATAAGTGAAGTCACTTCTAGCAAAAGAATATACCAATCCGAACAAACAAAATCAGGTATTCCATTTTATAAAATTAGTGATTTTCCTAATTTGATTGAATATGGATATAGCGATACTGGAATATTTATCTCGCAGGCTAAATACGAGGAATTAAAATCCCAAAAATTAGTTCCAAATGAAAGCGATTTATTAATAACATCAAGAGGAACGTTAGGGTTATGCTATATCGTAAAGGACGAAGATTGCTTCTATTTTCAAGATGGGATGATTACATGGCTGAAAAATCTTAAGTCAACTGTTTTATCTGCCTTTCTTGGATTTATGTTTCAATCGTCTTTGTTCAAGAATCAAATTGAGAAAGCACAAAATGGAAGTACTATTGCATACCTCTCAATTGCTATGATTAGAAAGTTTGATATGATAGTGCCTCCCATTAAACTTCAGCAACACTTCGTCAGCCAAGTCGAAGCCATCGAAAAGCAAAAAGAACTAATCCGCGACCAATTAGCCGAAACCGAGACCCTGATGGCAGAACGAATGCAATATTATTTCTCTTAAAACAAGACAACGGTATGAAAGAGATTGATAAGAAACTGATAGAAACCATCAGCCGATATACAGCTTCGGGGATAGACCAGCAGGTGGATTATGAAAAATTCTACCTGTACTCTCTTATTACTCATTCTACGGCTATCGAGGGTTCTACTGTTACCGAAGTAGAAAACCAGTTGTTGTTTGACGAGGGAATTGCAGCCAAAGGAAGAAGCCTGAACGAGCAGATGATGAATGTGGACTTGAAAAACGCATACCTCTATGGCTTTGAATGGGCGAAAACAGGACAACCATACTCTGTTGAACTTTTATGCGAATTGTCTGCCAAAGTCATGCGCCGTACAGGTTCGGAATACTCCACGATGGGTGGCAGTTTTGATTCCTCCAAAGGAGAATTGCGACGCTGCAATGTAAGTGCCGGAATAGGAGGCAGAAGTTATCTGGCATTTCAGAAAATACCTAAAGCAACAGCAGACTTCTGCGATTGGTTAAACGGGGAACTGGCATCTGTGGATAGAAACGATATGGCGGCATGTTATCGGTTGAGTTTTGAAGCGCACTTCCGCCTCGTCACCATTCATCCGTGGGTTGACGGCAACGGGCGTACTACCCGATTGCTGATGAACATCGTACAACGACAGTTGGGTCTTATCCCGTCTATTGTTACCAAAGATGCTAAAGGCGAATACATTCAGGCTTTGATTGACAGTAGGGAGCAGGAAGACAGCACCATTGTTCAAGATGTAATGCTTACGCAGCATACTACCAATCTTGAAAATCGGATTTTACAGTATCAACAAAGCATGGATGATACTGCAAAAGCGAAAAGTGATACTGTAAATGATACTGCAACGCCTAAAGACACCACAGCCCGGCTCATTGCAGCCATTAAAGAACACCCAGAATATACATACGATGAGTACGCCAAACTCCTGAATGTCGGTCGTGCCACTGTTGCACGACATATCAAGAAGTTGAATGGAACGGTCATTCAGCGAATCGGATCGGACAAGGATGGTTATTGGAAATTTATAGAATGATTGAGTTATGAAGAATTTCGACATCATAAAAGACATTGACGGATTAAGAACAATTTATCGTTATTGTGCTACGGCAGAGGATTTTCAAGTAGCTAATCCAATGGTCTCAGCCACGCAGGCACGACTTGCATTGGAAACGATGGTAAAGACCGTTTATCGCCTAAAAGGATGGCAAATAGGCGAACGTGCCTCATTGCTTTCGCTCACCACCGATGAACGCCTCACGGCATTTATAGACAGCGAAGACTTGATGAAGCGCATTCACTATGTGCGCAAAATCGGAAACAATGCTGCACACGCCAGTGACGGATTTGTGGGGCGCAGAGAGTCTTTCTTTGCTGTACTAAATCTCTATTACATCATTGGTTCCATCCTATTGGCTTGGCAGGTGATTGACACATTACCAGACTTTGACAAAGAGCTGATTCCCCAATCACCCCAACCAAGCAACCTTGCCGTTGTTCCTCAAACAGAGCAAGCATCTTCTGCTACCACGCAGACTGCCGATACTGCCGCAAAAGCGGTGAAAGAAAGTTCAGATGCACAACCTACAACGGTGGATGCACAGCCTGTTGTAAACGACCTCTCGGAAGCGGAAACCCGGAAATTGTATATCGACCTGTTGCTTCACGAAGCAGATTGGAAAGTTTCTGAACATAAAGGTGAAATCATCCCCCGTCAAGCCGGAATAGAGATAGAAGTACAGGGTATGCCCAATGAGAGCGGTGTTGGATATGCGGACTATGTACTGTTTGATGCAGACGGAACACCACTGGCAGTAGTGGAAGCCAAACGCACCAGTGTAGATGCGACAGTAGGTCGCCACCAAGCGGAATTGTATGCCGACTGTCTGGCAACACGCTACACTTGTTCTCGTCCGGTTATCTATTATACCAATGGTTTTGAAACTCACTTAATAGACAACAACCGCCATTCAATAAGTTTACCACCATTTTCCGTGATAGTCCAAAATCGCTTATTGATTATGTAAAACTTATCAGTCAGGTGATTGCAGCATAAATAAATATTTGTATAATCGGATGCACTATAACATATAATTTGAATTACGAGTAATATGGAAATTATCAATCTACTGGACTTCACAGACCGCATCGAGCTGAGAAATTGGCTGAAGGCTAACCACAACCAAGCGAAATCGTGTTGGGTTATCACTTCACGCTCTAAACAGCCTACATACAAATGTATTCCATACATTGAGGTCGTTGAGGAAGCATTATGCTTCGGGTGGATTGATTCAACTATAAAGAAATTACCTGACGGACGTCTTGTACAACGGCTTTCACCTCGTCGAAAAAGAAGTCATTGGACTGAATTAAACAAAGAACGCTGTATAAATCTTGAAGACCGAGGGCTTGGGCTTATGACAGATGCCGGACGACAAGCATTTGAAAGAGCCTATTCCTATGAAATAGTTCCGAAAGGCTCTCTTATGGAAGAAATTATCAGGAAGCATGATAAAGAATTGAGACCGGATTTATATAAGTAAGCTTTCGCAATTCTAAAATGTACTAAGGATGATTGAAGAAAATAACATATCCCCTATCCGCTCTGATTTTGAGCAGATAAAAAAGCAAAATGAAAGCGGTTCAGAGTATTGGACTTCTCGTGATTTGTGCGTTGCATTAGGCTATAGTACCTATCAAAAATTTACACGCACCATAAACAAGGCTATTGCGATAGCCAGTCATAAAAGACTTAATATAGCCGACCATTTCAACCATATGGTTGAAATGGTCAAATTAGGCTCCGGCTCAATCCGAAAAGTAGAAAATATACATTTATCACGCATGGCTTGTCTGATAATTGCAGAAAATGCCGATGGCAAAAAGCCACAAGTACAAATGGCAAGAGAATATTTCAGACAGGAGACACCTACTACTGAATTGCTTAGCCATAGCCTATCATCCAATATTTTACTCTACAAAACAAAGCAAGGAGAGACACGAATTGAAGTTATTTTCAACAGTGAAACTTTTTGGATGTCACAAAAGCGTATGGCTGATTTGTTTGGAGTAGATGTGCGCACTATCAACTATCATCTTGGGCAGATTTATGAATCAGGCGAGCTTACCAAAGAGGCAACTATCCGAAAAATTGGGATAGTTCAATCAGAAGGAGAACGAGACGTAGAACGGACACCATTGTTCTATAATTTGGATGCAATCATTGCCGTAGGCTATCGTGTGAACAGTTACCAAGCCACTCAATTCAGAATTTGGGCGACATCTGTTTTGAAAGAAATGATAATCAAAGGATTCGTGTTAGATGATGAACGATTGAAACAAGGAAAACATTTTGGCAAAGATTATTTTGATGATTTATTAGAACGCATCCGGGAAATACGTGCTTCAGAACGCCGATATTATCAAAAAATCACTGATGTATATGCCGAATGTAGTGCCGATTATGACCCCAAATCTGAAACGACCCAACTGTTTTTCAAAATGGTACAGAATATGATGCATTGGGCTGTTACCCATCAAACGGCTGCTGAAATCGTATATTCAAGAGCAGATGCCAAAATGCCTCACATGGGACTTACCACTTGGAAAAATGCACCTGATGGCAGAGTTCAAAAGTCAGACACAATAGTTGCCAAAAACTACTTGTCCGACAAGGAAGCCTCTGCCTTAAATCATCTATCAACTGCATTCCTTGATTTTGCGGAACTTCGTGCAGAACGACAGATTATTACCACGATGGCAGACTGGAAAAAACAATTGGATGAGTTCTTGGCTTTATACAAATATGACACCTTGAATAATGCTGGAACTATTTCCGCAGAACAAGCGAAAGAAAAAGCATACGCTGAATACGACAAATTCCGCTTGATTCAAGACAAAGAATATCTTTCTGATTTTGACAAGGAAATCAAGGTGTGGAAAGAAAAAGGGTTGTTTGGCGAAGATTAATTCTATCTATAAGTACTATTAACAGGAACATAAGATGAATTATAGCAACGCATTCTCACTATCTTTTCCCGAAGCCAAGACAATCATTGTTTCGGGGGATATTCATGGAGACTTTAATCAGTTAGTGTTCAAACTCTGCATTCAATATAAGTTGACGGACACCCTATTGATTGTTGCTGGGGATTGTGGTTTTGGCTTTGAAAAGAAAGAATACTATGAGCAAATGATTAGACGAAATGCCAAGAGAATGAATCAAGCCAACAATTGGATTGTATTTGTGCGTGGCAATCATGATAATCCTGCTTATTTCGATGGAACAACATTCAACTACAAACGCTTCATCGCTGTTCCTGATTATACTATTCTTCAAGCCTGCAATCATACCATCCTTTGTGTAGGTGGAGCTATCTCTATTGACCGTATTTATCGCATAAATGAATGGAACAAACGGAAATATCGTGTTCACTCCAATGAGTCGCAAGAAAATGATATTCCTCGCAATTTATATTGGCAGAATGAAGTTCCTGTTTACGACGCTGATAAGATAAACACCATCAGTGCAGATTTCTTAATTGATACAGTTGTCACACATACCGCGCCATCACATTGTGAGCTATTCTTAAAAAGCAACCTCAATCAATGGGCAGAGAACGATCCATTACTTCTTGAGGATGTACAACTTGAAAGAGAAGTAATGGATATGCTTCTTAACCATCTCAAAACCAACAACCACTCGGTGAGCCATTGGTATTATGGTCATTTTCACCAAAGTTGGCATTCCGCTATTGACGGAATACTATATCAGATGCTCGACATTATGGAGTTCAGCCAAGTTTATTGATTTATACCATTTCGGGTATAATATTGAAATAAAAAGCGGAATTATACCCGATAGGATATAATGGTCTCCCCCGAATAGAAGTGTACCATTTATGGCATACAAACACTTTTTCAAACGAATAATACGGTTTCGCTACACTTTTTCAAACGAATCAAGTCCCCCCAAATAATCAGAACGCAAAAATCCCACCGCAAACCGCAGAAATTCCAAGAAAAGCATTATCTTTGTATTCAACAAGCGTTCTGTAACATCCATACGGAAAAGCCCTATCATTCAACACGTTGAAACTGATAACGGACATTCTACAAAAGGACTGAAAAGAGGCGGTACAACACGTATATGCAAAGCTATGAAATACAATGATTTGCATTTGTCCCTACATTCTGTGTACTTGTTAAAACGGAGGTTGTACCGATTAAAATGAATAGTCACTGATAATCAGTGATGTAAATATGCGCCGACAGGGAATTTATCGCCGGAGATGAAAATACGCAAGGCCATGCGAATCGCTCGAGAGCGAGCCTTGCGTATTTTCATCCCCGGCGTTTTGCAGGTCGCTACCGTCGGAATAAGTGGCTTTTTGCAGCCCGAACGGTAGCCGTTTCACAACACACGCATACCAGAAACCAAATAGTTGAAATAGAGATTTCTTTAGATGCCGACTTCGATAAACTGTCATATATGTAGATTTATTTACATATTTATTTTTTGAATTATATATTTCTCCGCTTCTGCATCGAATCATCCGCATGTCCGGGTAATGATTCCGATAAATATTTGGCCAACCATCTGTTTCCTTATCCGGAACGCTTTAATGGCCTTGATAAGCAATAGGGAGTCTTCACGGTGTGACTATTGCTGCATATCGGGGTGGAAATTGTCGCTCATCGTAAACGGTTGTAAACCCTTGTCAACTCTATGCACGATGTGACAAAAAATAAGCCCCGCAAA
>ERZ827363.907-NODE-907-length-31183-cov-16.169012_pt1 | contig 31183 bp, 34 predicted proteins | sample MGYA00519776_ERZ827363 | MGnify/ENA primary metagenome ERZ827363 (study PRJEB31778, sample SAMEA3449288) | human gut metagenome | biome: human gut; feature: human-associated habitat; material: faeces | place: United Kingdom | collected 2010/2012 ...
AGGGTGGCCTACTTTTTAATGAAATTTATGGTCTACTAATAGTGTCTCCTATACAAATGGTGCATCTGGATATTCATCAATACCAACTATTAGCGCTTTTTTCACAAAATCACCTCCATTCATATATAAATTAATTATTTTAGAATATATAAATACCCTTAAATCATTAAATGGTATTTATATATATAATACCATTTTTATATATTTTTATAAATACATAATAATTTATTTTTCAAAATGATTTTATGTTATACAACAAGAATTATTAAGTTTTAAAATATATATCATTATGTCTAATTTGTTGCTTGTGTTATATTGTAATATTTTAACATCTCTAATATTATATTTAATATCATTGCAGAACCTTTTAATAATACAATATTCTCATATTGATTAATAACTCCTCCACCACCAGTTCCTGTTAATTCATCCTTGTAATTCTTATTACTAAAATGAGCTTTGTTGGTATCGCTATTGGTATATAGACAATTGAATCAACCAGTTCTATTATAATTAACCGCAAATGCATGTACACCTATTCCTCTGGATTCAATCCAAATAAATAAAACAGATGTATCTATATCTAAATTTAATCCTTCAATTTGCAGATTATCCTTGTTAAAATACTCACTTAATCCTTCATGGTCAGCAATTTCCCATTTAATCTCCTATTCTTTATTTTGATCTTTACCTCTAGATAAATATAACTTATCATCCCACCTATATTAAATTGATTAATCACTACGTTTAATTATATATTTACTAAAATTTTAATTACCTTTTTTATACAGTTGTTATTTTAAATCCTATGTAGATTTTAAGTATAGATAATTTTAAAGTCTAACTCTATGATCATCAGTTTTATTTTTTATACATCATACTCCATTCTTCTCATCTTTATATAAACATAAATACCACCATCAATATCATTAAACACAACATCATGTCCAGTATAAATAAACCCAGGGTAAAGCTTCTCAAAGACTTCTCTTTCTCCTTGGTTCTGTGATAGCTCATATAATTTTTTATTTGAATACTTATAATCATTAATTTCTGGCATGGGTATAACTATATTCTTAGATTGACTCCATCTTTTCTTACCTCTAGGATCCTTTGAAAGATAATTTGCTAGTTCTTCAAAGCCTAGTTCATTAGCTTGCATTCTATTTGCATTAGCTGTACCTTTTCCCCATAGTTCTTCTGCCTTATCTCTATCCATACCAGATATTATAATATGGTGGTGAATTCTTGTTTTTGTTCTTTTATCATCTGTAGCTTCTCTATATTCTAAAACTGCTATATATTTTAATTCATCAAGTCCATTCTTTTTCCTAAAGTTTTTAATTCGCCTAATATAATTATTTCTATCACGAATAGCAGCCTCTTCACTTTTTGGAAGGTTAGCTGCATCATAACTAAGACTAACTATTAAATCTTTATTATCAAAGTTAGCATGAATTCTTCTTCTTAAATTCTTTCTTGCATTTTTATCATTCAGATTCTTTTGTTCTTTTCTGCTCTCCTTCTTTTTCTTTGATCTACTTTTCTTTTGTTCATATTTAGAAATAGGATATATTTCTACTTCTAAATATTTACCACATAGAAATCTCTTCTCTCTAATAGCCATACCCTTTACCCCTATAACTTTATTTCTTAAATTTAAATAACGTTCTAAAGATAATACCTATTACAAGCTCTCAAAGGCCTTAAATTAAGTACCTTTAAAAAAACAGTTTATCTGTTTATTTACAGAGAAAACTCCCTATTATATAATAAAAATAGAGAGTTTTATTAAACTTTTCATCAAGACACATTGAGATTAATCTTGCCGGATTGTCAATGTGTCTTTTTACTTGTATAAATATTATTTTCATAGCTTTATCTCCAAAATTTTAAGTGGACCAGAGCCTTTAATATATCTAAAATCTTGTCCCCTTTTTAGAAACTTGTATTTTACTAAATTTTTCTTCTGTTAATTTCCATATTTTACTCCTGCCCATTTAATAATTTAATTTTATTTTCTAGCACTAATGGAACTTTATAATTAATAATTATTTCTTTTGCCATCTCTAGCTGACTTCTCTTTATAGCTTCATATCTTAATACTCCAAATTCTCTTCTTATTTGTTGCTGGATATCACTATATACTTTTCCTCTAAGTGAATTATCATTGTAAGCTATGCTCCTGTATCCACCTAAAGCTTCTATACCTTTCTTTCTAACTAATGCTTGTATCTCTTTGCAATCTATTTGAAATAAAGGCATGTCCTCTTCAAGCTTATCTACTCTATTTTCAACTTGTGCTATCTTTCCTTTTTCTGTTCTTTGTATCATTGATATCTCTTTTGCCATATCTATAGAAATTGCATGATCTATTACTGTAGTCACTGGATTCTTTAAATTATTGGTTGCTCTTTTTTGAGCCACCTTTATAAAATCAATCTCTTCCTCAAATCCATACTCAACCATTCTTCGGAACCAATCCTTATATTTAGTTCTTATTTCTAAAAATTCATGTAATTCTCTACCGCTTACTAATTGTCTACCTTCTCTTTCTATTATCTTAATTAATTCCATTACTTAATCACTCCTTTTCTAATTAGCTCCTTAGCTAATACTTATTAATTTCACCCTTTAACAAATTCTTTATTATGTTAATCCTTATTATTTAAGGCTAATTAGCCACTTTCTCATAAGTTAATCGAAGTATTTACAATCATTTTCCTCAAGATAATCAACAATTAAATCTATTTCCTCAGAGGTAAACTTTTGTATTGCAATATCTGTTAATGTATCTATTAACTTGTTTTCTAAAATACTCATATCCTCTGGATAAATACATGTAATCGTCACTATCTCGCCTCCAATAAATTAATAATCTATACTATGCTTGTACACTTCTTCTTGTTACAATTAAAAATTTAATCACACGTTATGTGTTATTTTTTCTTAAAAAAATCTCATCAACACATGCCTCTCCAACATTAGCCTTAAATAGAAAACTATAGTCAAAAAGAACTAGGGTTAAAGCTTGGAGTATCTGCTAGCACTATAGGAATGTATGAGCAAAATAGAAGATCACCAGGTAAAGATATGCTTTTAAAGATTGCTAAGGTATTTAATGTAAGTGTTGATTATTTACTATCTTCAGATACTTACAATACTACATCTACAAAAGAAAATCATAATTATAAAGATGTTAATGATATTTTAAAAACTGCAAAAGAACAGTTAATGAATACAGAGGCTTTACTATTTAATGGTGAACCAGCTTCAGAAGAAGCTATACAAAGCATTCTTGATGCAATGGAAATGGGTATGGCCCTTGCAAAAGAAAAGAATAAGAAGTACGCACCAAATAAATATAAGAAATAATATATAAAAAACATAAGATGTAATGCTTAATAAAAAGACAATGTAGGATTATTTTAAATATTAAACAAAACTATAAAAGGGTTATAAGGAGATAAAATATTGAATCACTATATAAAAACAGAGGTTAATAAAATTGTTAAGCGATATAAAACAAGAGATGTTTATGAACTTATAGATAAACTTGATATTATTCTTTTAAGGGTACCATTACATCCATCTGTTAATGGAATGTATCAGTACTTTAAGAGAAATAAGATTATCTATTTAAATGATGATCTAGATACTATAATGGAACGCCATGTCCTAGCACATGAACTTGGCCATGCAATTCTCCATCCAAAGACTAATATTACCTATCTAGAAAGTAACACTTTCTATTCTAAAGAAAAGTTTGAGATTGCAGCGAATACTTTTGCAGCTGAATTACTTATTGAGGATTCATTGTTTGATGAATATAAGCATCATACAATTGAATAAATGGCTGCTATGGAAAATTCACCTATAGAACTTATTAAGATAAAGCTAAATTATATTTAATTTGTAATAAAATTGCATATACTAAAACGAGGTGATTATATGAAGATTGCTATTTACTCAAGAAAAAGTAAATATACAGGTAAAGGTGATTCCATAGGGAATCAAATCCAAATGTGCAAGGACTATATAGAAACTCATTATAGGAATAATGACTATGAATATATCATTTATGAAGATGAAGGATTCTCTGGTGGAAATATCAACAGGCCGAAGTTCCAAAAGCTTCTTAGTGATATTAAGAAAGAAAAATTTGATATTTTAATATGCTACAGGCTTGATAGAATTAGTAGAAATGTATCTGACTTTTCCACTACCTTAGAAGAGCTTCAAAGCTATGGAGTTGACTTTATAAGTATTAAGGAACAGTTTGATACAACTACGCCAATGGGGAGAGCTATGATATACATAGCTTCTGTATTTGCACAACTGGAACGTGAAACCATTGCTGAGCGTGTAAGAGATAATATGGTTGAACTAGCTAAGTCAGGAAAATGGTCTGGAGGTAGAACTCCACTTGGCTTTGATAGTGAAAGCTCATCGTATATTGATGAAGAAGGTAATGAAAGAAAATTAGTTAAACTTGTGAAAAATGATGAAGAACTACAATTAATTAACTTAATTTATGATACCTATCTAAGAGAAGGATCATTACATAAGACAGAAGTTTACTTTGCTTCTCATAACATTAAATCAAATAGAAATATTCTTCTTGAAAAGACATCATTAAAGGTAATATTAAATAACCCTGTTTATGCAATAAGCTCCCCAGAACTTAAGAGTTGGCTTGAAGATGATGGATGGAATGTATATGGTGAACCTGATAGCAAACATAGCTATCTTAGCTACAATAAAACAAAGCAAGTAACTAGAAACGGAAAAGTAATGAAAATATCAAATGATAAAGAAAATTGGATAGCTGCAATAAGTAATTGTCCTGGCATAATTGATGCAGATAAATGGATTGCAGTTCAAGAACAATTTAAAGGTAATAGAGATTCATTTCCTAAAAAGGGAAGAACACACGATGCAAAACTTGTTGGAAAAATTTATTGTGCCCACTGTAATAACTACATGCAGGTAGTTCATGGAAATATAAAAAAAGATACAGGAAAAAGACAATTCTACTACTCCTGTTCATTAAAAAAGAAATCCAAAAGTGAACTATGCAAAAATAAAAATTTAAAGGTAGAGGATGTAGAGAATTTATTACTCCTAGAGCTAGAAAAGCTAGGCAAAAATAAGAAAAGCTATATCCAAACCTTAAAAAAGAAAAATGACACAGTTAAGAAAAATAAAGATGTAAAACTAAAGCAAAATGCAATTCAAAAAGACATTGAGGCCAAACAAAAAATTCTAAACAATCTGGTAGATAAGTTAGCAGTTGCTGATGATATAGACGATATAATAATACAAAGAATAAGATCCACTAAAAATGAAATGCAAGAGTTACAACAAGAATTAGATAAAATCTCAAAAGAAATCGAAGATTCAAACTACAAGAAATTAGACCTAGACTTTATAGAAAGCTTACTAGAAAAGTGTGCTGATATAATAGAACTAGATTCTAATGAACAAAGACTCCTAATAGGTGTTTTAGTAGATAAGATTCTATGGGACGGAAATACTCAAAATGTAACAGTATATTTCATTGGAAGTGGAGACGTAAAAAAAAAGTAGATTCTCTACTTCCATATTTATTCCAATTATTGCAAATTCAACCACACAGCATGTCCTGTGTCTAAAAGCACAATATTTTCAGCAAACTCCTTTAAAGCATATTGTTGGCATACTTTTGTACCAAGTTTTTTATAATTAACATCCTCTTTTGGAATTTTAAGAACCACTACTCCCTTTTCATTTAATTCTTTTCTAATATCTTCAGATAAACTTTCTTTTGCAAGCTTACATGATCCTGACATTGCACCTAATTCATCACCACTACGCTCACCTTGAATATCAAAGGCTCCACATCTTTCACTAATACTTATTCTAGGACCAAAAGATGGACACCTTAATACACACATTGAACATCCATTTCCATAACGCAAACAATTCCCCATTGGTCCAGTAGTTCCTGTTGTTTCAATAAAAACATCACCATCAACATAGCTTTCATCACTTAATAGCAATCTTTTTATCTTATGATCTTCCATTTCAACATCACGAACACGCTTTTCTAGATGGAGGTTTATGTCTAAGGAAAGTATATATTCTCTTACTCTACCTTCAATAATATTTACATCATATAATGTAGCATGCTTATGACCCGGAAAATCTATATTTTTATGAGTACAGTATACATCAGTAAGATTTATAAGGTCTCCTCCTCCTAATGCAATAAGTTCTTCAGCTGCTGTATATCTACCGTTATTTCTCATTATCCCACCAACATTACCAAGACCTAAAAGCAAATCTGTTTTTTCATATATATGAACTTCAGCACCAGCCTTTTTAGCAGTAATTGCTGCAGCACATCCAGACCATCCACCACCAATAACAACAACTTTCATATAAATCTCCTCCCTTCAAAAATGTCCCTTGGATTTGCTTGTACCTTACAGAATCTCTTTACTCTATGTCCTGAAAATCTTGTAGTACAACTACCACATACTCCTTCTCCACAACACATTTTAAAATTATTACAACAGGATAAATAAATATCTTTTCTTTCTAATTCGTCTAGATAATCAATGACCTTAAAGGTTAAAATATCTGCACCAGCAATGTGAATTAAATTTATATTATTATATTTAATAAGTGATTTAATAGAAACCTTTGCTTCTGCAGATAATTCACCTTTATCAATTAAATTCATTTCCTGTGGAACTACCTCTAATGATTTAAGATACTCTGTAACATAAATTTCTTTGAAAGGAGATTTATCTAAAATTACAGTTAATTGATTATTATTTTCTTTAAGCCTTTTAATTACAGGAATCATTGGTGCCATACCAATTCCCCGTGCTAAGACAATAGCATTGTTGTCCTTTTGATTTTTAATATTTTTAATACCAAAAACTCCATTCCAATAAGGTCCCCTTATGGTAATATTTTTACCTTTTTCTATCTCAAGAAGCTTCTTTGTTTTAACTCCTTTAATCTCAATCATAACAGATATAATATCAGAGTCAATATCTGACTCTAGTATTGAAATAGGAACATCAAAATAAATATTTTCTTCTGTTCGTATAAAAATAAAGCTTCCTGGCTTAGATAAATCTATTACTAATTTATGAGGAGCTTTAAACTTAATCAATAGAACTTCATCATCATATAAAGCCCTATCTTCTACAATGCAATTATATGTTTTTCGTCCTTCTTTTGCTTTATTTCCATTATAATAAAATTCTTGATAGATACAAACACCTTTCCAATTTAAACAATCACAAAATGTACTACCATGAAGTTGTGAGCAAAGAAGGCATTCTCCAGATTCCGCTAGTTTACAAGGACAATACTCTGTACCAGCATCTATACAATCAATATTTTCTTTAAACATTCTAACTCCTAAAAAAATTAATATCCTCTATATAAGTTATTAAAATTCTTACTTTTTGTGTATTATTTATTATCATTATATTCCATAATAAAGTTGATATTGCCACGCCCACTTTGTGGCATCAATCTTACAGTTTTAAATCTTGAAATCCATTAATATACCTAGCTTTACAGCTTTAAAAATTTTATACTTTCTTAATTATAAAAAAAGACTGCCATATGGCAGTCTCTTATATATTTTCACTAAGATTATTACTTAATTCATTTTTACTTACATTTCTCCAGAATACAACAGCACTTAATAATATTCCTAAGCATATTACTGCATATATCCAGAATAAACTATTGCCTATACTTCCCAATAGTATTATTGCTGATCCGCATAAAGCAAGAATTGGATTTATAATACCTCTAATTATACTTTTAATTTCTTTTTTAATACCAAGCTGTAATACCTTAACATATAGTAAAGCATATAATACATAGCTCATGGTAATTGAAATTTCTGATATATCAGAATTAGGAAGTAATCCTGTTTTTGTAGTAAAATAATGTACTGCAAGCCAACTTACACTTATTATAAAACTTACTACTGTAGAATTAATTGGCATTTTAGTCTTTTCGTCAACATTAGCAAATATTTCTGATTTAGGAAACATATTTCTTATGGCTAATGAATATGGTAATCTTATTATTCCCATTATTAAGCCATTAACTGTTCCTATTATAGATATTATTACAAATACTAAAACAATTTTTGAACCCCACATACCAAATAAATTATTAGCTGCTAAATCAACATGTGCATCGCCAAGACTCATTATTGTTTCAGGTCCTACATAAATACTTATACCTACAAAATATAATAAATAAACAATAAGTATAGAAATTGGTGCAATAATTAAAGCTTTTGGTAAATTCCTTTTAGAATCTCTTACTTCATGTCCAATTGTAGTAGAAACAATCCAACCATCAAATGAAAATGCTATTGGTGCAATAGCTGCAATCCATCCTGTAGATTTTACTGCACTACTTAATTCAACTGATGTTATTGATGATGGCTCACCTAAAATAATACCTGCAATTGCAATTAAAATTAAAGGTATTAATTTTATTATTGTAGATGCATTTTGGAAAAGCCCACCTAACTTTGATGAAAGCCCATTTAATATATAAATCATTACTATTACTATTAATCCAATTAGTATCTGAAGTTCTAATGAACCATTAATTCCAAATAATAAACATATGTAAATCCCAGCAACATAAGCTACTACAGCTATTAATGTTGGAAAATATAAAAATGTTTGGAACCATCCAAAAGCACAAGCAATTGATTTATTATATGATTGCTCTGCATATGCTATTAATCCTCCTGCTTCTGAGTTTCTTGCTGCTAATTCTGAAATAGTTAAACTTCCAAATATTATTGCTATTGCTGCTATACAAAAAACTAATACCCCTAATGCTATACTTCCATTGGTAGCTACAAGGATATTATCACTTTTAAAGAATATTCCTGAACCTATTACAACCCCAATAATCATTGCAATGGTCGTAAATAGGCCATAACCTGTTTTTTTCATATTGTTCCCCCTTTAATTTTCATTTGTTAATATTTTAGAATAATTTTTTATAATATAACATATTTATACCTACTTAGTAAATATAAATTATAAAAAATTATTCTACTTAAACATTTTATTTCCTGATTTTGCAAATTCCTGTAAATATATATAGCATTTTATATCAAATTTTACATCTTTTATTAGAAGTTCTTGTGCTTCTTTTTGTGATAATAAAATTGGTTCAATATCTTCGTCTTCTTCCATATATGCTTTACTTATGGTACCTCCACAAGTACAAAAAACTGAAGTAACAGATTCGTCAGTCATACCAGGTGATAAAAATAATTGTCCTTTAACTGTATTTTTTAGGATTTCTATAACATCTAGCCCTGTTTCTTCTTTTAACTCTCTTGTTATTGCTGTTTGAGGACTTTCTCTTTTATCTATAAGCCCTGCTGGCATTTCATATATGTAAGAGTTTATTGGCACTCTAAATTGTCTAATAACTACTATTTTTTCTTCTTCTTTATGAAAAGGTACTATTAAAACTGCATCATCTTGTAATTCTTTATTATTCAAATAAACCCCTTCTAGATTTTCCTTTTCTTTTCTTGAAGCTATTATCCAGTTTTTTATATTGCCACCTTTGTTACTATATTCAGCATTATATAGATTTAAAAATTTTGTTTCTGCTAATGTAGTAAGTTTATTAATTTTACTCATATATATTTCTCTCCTTTATATATCTTACTAAAATAATTTTACCTTATTATACCTTATAAAATCTATATAGAAAGAAAAAAATATAGTATAAAATTACTATATTTTTTTCTTTATCAACTTATAATTTTTTCAAAACATTCTTTTCTTATATCTTTGCATGCTTTAAAACCTGTTTTTGTTGTTTCTTTATCTTCATCATATAATGATAGCTTTCCTAAAGTATCACCTTTATGTATATCCCCAAGAAGAGCAAATACTTCAATTTCAATTTTTTCATTTTCTTTAAATCCATAAGCAAAATCATTTTCCTCTAAGACTGATGCAAGTTTTATCATCCCCATTGATTCAACTAAATTTTTAGTAGAATCATTTTTAAAGATATATTTGCTACATACATGATTGTATATTTTTTCAGTTTGATTCCATCTGTCAGCACAATTCAATACTACTATTATTATGTCTTTACCTTCGTGATTTACAGAGGTTACTAAACATTTACCAGCTTGACCTGTATAACCTGTTTTTACTCCATTCGCATTTGGAATCTTCCACAAAATCTTATTGATATTTTGATAATCTCTGGTAAAACCATAAGTTTCTTTTGTGATAGTCTTTGATCCACAAATTTCTCTAAATAATTCATTTTTCATAGCTTTGGATGTTAGTATAGCTAAATCATAAGCAGAAGAATAATGTTTTTGGCTATCAAGCCCATGAGGACTTTCATAGTTAGAACACATTATTCCAAGACTATTGGCAAAATCATTCATTATCTTCGAAAACCCTTCGATAGATCCTCCTATATCTTCAGCAATAGCAATAGCAGCATCATTACCTGATTTAAACATAAGACCAAAGATAAGTTCTTTCATCTTTATATTTTCACCTTCTGAATATCCTACTTTAGATCCTCTTATACTAGCTGCATTCTTACTTATGACAACTTCTCTATCTAAATCACCATAATTAATAGCAATTAAAGCAGTCATTATTTTGGTAGTACTTGCCATAGGAACAATCTCAAAAGCATTTTGTGCAAATAAAATTTGATTTGTTTCACCATCAATGGCAATAGCACATCTTGCATCTACCTTTAGATTGTCTATTAAATATCTGTTACCTTCAAAGTTATTAGCTTTTTCCATATTAACCACATCATCTTCTAAGTCATCTTCTTCAATATTTAACGAATATACAGGACTCATTAATAAATCAAAGGAAAATATAGTAAAAAACAAAATGCAATATATAACTTTGGTTAATTTCATAAAATCACCCTCTAGTAAAATCCATTTATGACAATAGTTTTTTCAAAAAAGATATTTTTACTCATCTTTTTTGAAAAAATATTAAGTATAATTTTTCTTATAAAGGAAATAATATAAAACAATGTTAGGAGTAGGTGCTATGATTGTTTTATTAATTGTATTTTTGCTTTTATTCTTGATTTTTATGCCAATTCCTTTAAAGATATCTATAAAATATTTAGAAGATTTTTATGAAATAAAATTTTATAAAATAAATTTGCTTTCTTCTGATGGCGGAGTAATATATAAATTCATCAAGGATGATAAGGTAAAAAAGTATGATTCTAGTGATAATGCAAAAGAAGAATCAAAAGAAAAGTATCGTGAAAAGTTGAGATATAAAAAATTATCTATAAAACTATTATTTAAGAATCTATCTAATAATAGTTATAAGCCATATCTTAACATTAGTAGCAATATTGATTTTTCTGTTAATGATGCTGCAGGGACAGCTATAGTTTATGGACTTTTAAATTCATTAAACCCAATTATCTTTAAATTATTATCATCCTTTTTTAAAATAAAGAACTTTAATAATAAATTTAACCCAATTTTTAAAGATAAGTACATTATCAATATATCAATTATGTGTATATTAACTATAAATATTGCAAAAATTATATATATGTTATTTTTAATAAAAAAAAGTAATATACCTATTCGAGGAGGTGTCCTATAAAGGGGAAATAATATGGCCAATAAGCATGAATTAGAAAATTTAATGAGAAGTACTATGGAAAATTTACGGGATATGATTGATGTGAATACCGTTGTAGGAGATGTAGTTGAATTACAAGATGGAGGATGTATCATTCCAATATCAAAAGTAACCTTAGGATTTGCTTCTGGTGGAAGTGAATTTGGTGAAAAGGAATTGACTACAGAAGAAAGTGAATATCCATTTGGAGGTGGATCTGGTGCAGGAGTAAGTGTAAAACCAGTTGCATTTTTAGTTATTAAAGATGATTTCGTTAGACTTTTAAATGTAGATCATGATTCCACTATGGATAAATTAGTTGATTATATACCCCAAATTTTTGATTTCATTAAGACCTTTAATAAAGATTCCACAAAAGAAAATAAAAAATAATGAAAGGAAGATTATATATTCTTCCTTTCATTATTCTTCAATTTCTTCTAATGCTGAACTTAATAACTCTAAAGAATTATTTTCATCGCTATCTTCATATAAGTCAAGAGAAGGCAATTCATTCAATGATTGTAAACCAAATTGTCTTAAAAATTCATCTGTCGTTCCATATAATATAGGTCTTCCTGGAACTTCAAGTCTTCCAACATCCTTTATCAAATCACGCTCTAATAATCTTTGTAATGCAGATTCTGATTTTACACCTCTGATTTCATCAATATCAACACGAGTTATAGGTTGCTTATATGCCACAATTGCTAAACTTTCTATAGAAGCTTGTGATAATGATTGTCTCTTATTCTTTTTAAGCATCTTTTGTATGAATTCTGAATTTTCTGGCTTAGTAACAAATTGATATGAATCATCTATATTAATAAGCTTTATCCCCCTACTTTCAGCTTTAAACTCTTCAGTAATCTCATTTAAAATTTCCCTTGCAGTCTTTCTATCCAGCTCAAGGTTGGTATAAATATCTTTTATATTTAGTGGCTCTCCAGCTACAAAAAGCATTGCTTCAATAGCAGATTTTATTTTGTTTTTTCTTGAAGTTTCTGCAAATTCGTATTGATTAATGTCTATATTGCTCATGTTCTACTCTCCTTTTCATTAGTATTTCTTTAAAATTACCTTCTTGATAAGCAATAATAACTCTTAACTTAATTAATTCAAGTAATGCTAAGAATGTTACAACAGTCTCTAACTTCGATTCACTTTCTTTAATAATAGTTCTAAACTCAATAATATTTGTATTGTTAAATCTATCTAACAACTCCTTCATTTTATCTTCTACCTTATACTTATCAGTATATATCTTTCTCTGTACCAAATTGATATTGTTTTGTTTATTATGGTATGTTTCTAAAATATTATTATATATATTATATAAATCAATTAGTGTTAAATTCTTAAATATATCATCATTAGACTTAGGTGATTTTTCATCTTCAATAATTTCTGGCTTTTTACTATATATTTCCCCAGAGTTTATATGTCTTTCTTTAAAGAAGTTTGACACTGCCTTTATTTGCTTATATTCAATTAGCCTTAGCTTAAGCTTATTTTCAATATCCTCTTCATTTTCATCTTCAACTTTAACTTTTGGCAATAAACTTTTAGACTTTATTTCAATTAAAGTTGCAGCAATTACGATAAATTCAGAAGTTATTTCTAAATCCATTTCCTTCATTTCATCTAAATAACGTAAATATTGATTAGTAATTTTATATATCTCAATATTATATATATCCATTTTATTTTTCCTTATAAGATGTAATAATAAATCAAATGGACCTTCAAAATCAGCCACTTTAATTTTTGGAAGTTCCATACAAATCCACCCTTCACTTATTTTAGTTCAATTTTAATAATAGCAAGCTAAAGTAAAAATAACAAGCAGACATTAGTGTTCTTTCAAAAATCTATCATTGGGCTCAGAACATTTTTCATAACAAGCTACTTTAAGTTTTAATCCATCATCATTAATTACTTTTCCATATACTATTATCCAAGTCTCTTCATTTATAGTTTCATCCATATTTATAAGAGGAATCTTAATAATCCTTGAATCATATTGACAGCACGTAAGCATTTCTCTAGCTAAATATAGTTGGGCTGGATTTTCTTTATCTTGATATATAAATCCTTTAAAATAAAGCATATCTCCTTCATAATTATCAATATTTTCTGTAATAAATAAAATATCATTGAAACTATCACTTATAACTTCATCTTTATCATCAGCATAAGCAAAATACAAAAGAAAAATTATTACAAAGAATATTAAAGGGAAAAATTTATTAGTAATATAAATCCTACTTGGAATTGTGAAAATTTTAGGAAACTGACAAATAGAAAACAGAACCAAAATTATAACTGAAATTTTAAAAAATATAAGCATATGTCCATTAATAAAATTTTGTATTTCATCACTTTCTATTAAGACAATCATTAATAAATCTAAAATTACTAGCAGCATAAACAAAATTAATTCATCATAATTTATTCTTTTCATAATTCCTCCTATAAACTTATAAAGGAAAGACAGATAGAAAATGCTGTAACTACCAGCAATATTGTAATAATTAATATAGTTGCAAATTTCCTTTTAAATAAGCCTAATGTCAATATGGCATTCTTTAAATCCATCATTGGCCCTAGTATCATAAAGGCACTAACTGCTGGAATTCCAAAATTATTTAGAAATTTACTGCCAACAAAAGCATCCGCTTCTGAGCATAGGGATAATAAAAAAGATATATCTAACATTATTATCACCGCTAGTATATTGTTAAAAGTATAGTCATTTAAAATTTCTTCGTTTATAATACTGCCAAAGATACTTGAAATAAATGCTCCAAGTATTACATATACGCTTATGTTTAAAAATTCATTTGAAGCCTGACATACTATTGTAATGAGCTTATCTAATTTTGATATATAATACTTTTTATTGCTACTGCAGCAGGTACAAGATAAATCAAGATATCCATCAGATATAATACTTTCTATAGTAGAATCTTTAAAAATATATGTTATTAACATTCCAACAATAATGGAGCATAATATGCCTCCTACAACTCTTATTAATACAATGGTAAGGTTAGCTTCAAATGCATAATATGTTGATGTAATAACAAATGGATTTACTATTGGTACTGAAAGCATGAAGGTTATTGTAATTCCAATAGGAACACCTTTCTTTATAAGACTTCTAGCAACTGGTACTATAGCACATTCACACATTGGAAAAACCAATCCTATAAAAGCAGCCACAAGAAAAGCTAATCCTCTTCTTCTAGGAACAATCCTTTTTATAATATCTTCTGAAATATAAAACTGTATAATTGTTGAAATAATAGCTCCTATAACTATAAATGGAAGTGATTCAATAACAACACCTAAAAAGCTCCAGCACCAATGTCTAAATAAAATCATTAATTCACCATCTCTTACTAATTAATTAAACCTTTTACGAAAATTCATCTTAATCTTCCTATACTTATTATTTAAAAACAGATTTGATTTTCTCAATTCATTAAGTATAGCACTATTATCATCACTAAATAATATATGACCACTATAGTTTATGGAAGAAATAATATGGTATATTTCATCTATTTCTTTATTAGTTATTTCTTTACAATTATTTATCAATATTAAATTGCTATTTTCTATATATGGTATAAATAACTCCGATAAGTTCTTAAAATAATATAAAAATGTCTTTCCATTAATAATATAATATACACATTTTAATCTACAATACTTATTAAGAGTCTCTGCATATGTCTTATAAAACTCTTCCATAGTATAAGTTCCATTATACTCAATTATAATTTTGTAAGGTTTATACTGACAAATAGCTACCTTAATCTTTGAGGCTATCAAAGATATATCATCGTTAAAATAAATAACTTTATATTCTTTTGAGTTTTCTTCTATCTTGCTATGTCCATCTTCTGTTAAAATTATAAATGTATCTTCATCCTTTATCTTTGTTAATTCATTTAATGCATTTATAAAGGCTGTTTTACCAGCCTCTATAAAGCCACATACTATTTCTAAATCAGCTCTCATTATCATACCTCATTTAAAGAAATACTCTAATTCTTTCTTATTTATATTCACTCCTATAAAGGAGATTATGTTTTCCTCATTATAATCTATATTTTCAATATTATATTCATTTAAGGAAAAATCAAACTGTCCATATTGTCCATTCAAAAGTTGTACTATCCCTTTAGCTCTAAGAATAGTTCCAAAATTTTTACTTGAAGCAATAAATTTAAACTTACTGCTCAATTCATCAGGTGATATTTTTCTATTTAGCTTTAATGTGAAGCTTTGAAAAGATTCATTTACTTTTTTAGTAGATACATTTCCAATACCTGATTTGATATTTTTTAAGGCAATTTTACTCATAGGAAAATTTTGAAGCATATAGGTACTATTGATTTTATCTTTTAAATTAGTCTTATCCCAAATGCAATCTAAAATCTCTGCATTAGAATTAATCTTTATTATTTCATTCTTAACATGATTAACTGTATTTTTATCAGCTAATTGTATCCTACTTAATACAATTAGCTGCGCATATTTAATTTGATCTATATAGAACCTTCTGAAATTATTCATATACATATCAAACTTTAAACAATCAACTATTGTAATAACATTATTAATACTACATATTGCTTTTAAATCTTCATCCTTAAAGGTTTTAATTATTTCACTCAGCTTAGCTATTCCTGTAGGCTCAATAATTATACACTCAAATTCATAATTTTTATTTAACTCCATAAGAGCTTCTTTAAAATAACCTGTAATTTCACAACAAATGCATCCAGCAGTAATTTCTTTAATAACAGCCTTAGACTTCTTTAATATTGAGCTATCTATATTAACTTCACCAAATTCATTTTCAATAATAACAATTTTATCTTCATAGAAATCATCATTTATTAACTTTTTAATAAAACGAGTTTTTCCTGCTCCTAAAAATCCAGAAATAATATCAACTTTTTTTATCACAGTATTCCATCCATATAAATTAATCAATTCACTCATAAATAATTTTATGAACTACAAATATAAATTATGAATTTTCATTAAATAAAAAAGTCTTAAGGAAGAGGATTCCTAAAGACTTTTTTATTGACTTTATATTATCTTAGCTAATAAATTATTTTCTTGTTCATATACAGTTACGATATAAGAAACAGCAAACCCTGAAATATGACCTCTAATGTATAACTTAACTCCATCATCATCAAAACCTAGAAATTGTGCATACATGAAATTAAAATATAGAGGAGTATCTTCATAAACACCATATTGGTCAACTTTAAGGCTATGTAAATCCTTTTCTATTTGTGCTCTATCATTATCAGTCAGAGGAATTACTTCACCATTTTCATTGCTGGAAACTAGGAAATCATATACATCTTCACTTCCCAGTAAGTGCTGTGATACTAAATCTATTGCAAAATCTATTTCTTTATATTCATTTTTTACATAATTGCTACTATTAACTATTTCATCATTGACATTAAAACCTTCATATCCCTTATTTCCAAAGTAAGTATTACCAAGGGCATTAAATTCAGTATATGCTTCTTCCACCACTCCACTACCATTTTCCTCGGTAGCACCTGTATTTTCATCTATAGTAACATCTATTCTATCTGTGGATTTATCGCTATTTTGATCGTTATTAGATGTATTTTTATAGCATCCTGTAAAAAGCATCGAAGCTAATACTATGTATGATATATACTTTAATCTTCTATTCATCCCATCACCTCCAATTAGATTATATCATAATAAATATTGTATAATATATCTCTTTTGTTAATGATTAAGATAAATTTCATAAAAAGAGTATCTTAAGATACCCTTCATTATGTACTATATTCCTTCCTTAAATAAGTTCTTTAAATTATATTTTATATTTTCAAAGAAGTTTGCTTTTTCAACATCTCTATCGCAATACAGCTCAACTTCCCCTACTTTTTTATCACCTACAAGAACTTCACAAATACCAATAATTTCTCCTTCTTTATAAGAATCTTTTTCAGAATTTTCAGAATTTAATGTAATTTTATTTTCAGGCTCTCCAGTAGTACCCTTTTCAAGTACTATAGTCAAGTCATTCTTTGCTTTTGCTATGAAATATCTATCAGTATTTTTACCTAAAAAGATTTTTTCTACATCTTCATCTTTTGAAAAGATTTTTTTGCCTTCATATTTTGAAAATCCATAGTTCATAAGCATACTAGCATCACGATTTCTCACTTTATATGTTGGAGCACCCATTATTACTGCTAACATTCTTACACCATCTCTTACAGCTGTAGCAGATATACAATACTTAGCTTCTTCTGTATAGCCAGTTTTTAGTCCATCACATCCATCAAAAAATCTTACAAGTTTATTATGATTTACCAGTTCTATGGGACTTTTTCTTCCTTCAGATATGGTTTCCATATATGTACCTGTATATTTTAAAATTGAAGGATGTTTTAATAATTCTAAAGACATTATTGAAATATCTTTAGCCGTTGTGTAATGACCTTCTTCTGGCAACCCATTGCAATTTTTAAAATTCGTATTTACCATACCTAATTCTTTTGCTCTTTTATTCATAATGGAGACAAAATTATCTACGCTTCCACCTAAATATTCAGCCATAGCAACTGCTGCATCGTTTCCAGAAGCAATTGCAATTCCCTTAAGTATTTCTTCTACAGTTCTAACTTCTCCAGTATCTAATAGCATTGTACTTCCACCCATATTTTTAGCGTTTTCACTACAAACTATCTTATCACTTAATGTAATGCTTCCATTATCAACTGCTTCAATAGCTAAAAGCATTGTCATTATTTTAGTAACAGATGCTGGTGCAAATTTTTCTTCAGAGTTTTTTTCATAAAGTACAGTAACGCTAACAGGCTCTACTAATAAGGCTGATTTTGCATCAACATTCATTCCCTCCTCATAAGTAATAGAAGATAATATGCTATACTCTTCACCAATATCTACTGACTCACCTATACTTGCATATACAAATGTATTAAATGATAATAAAGTTAAAATAGCAAGAGATATTGTCTTAATTAGCGTGTTTTTCATCTTTCTTCCTCCTCTCAAGCTTAGTGTTACCAAAAGAAAAAAAAATATAATAGAAAGAACTACTTCTCTCTATCATATTTTTTAAATTTAACTTATTACATTATATATTAAAGGAATATTATCATTAAACTCTGCGCTTATCATAATATTTTCTTTTATCTTCATTTCAATTTTATTATTATCTTCTTTATTACTATGGATATAAGCTATAACATCACCTTTATTTACTTTATCTCCACGTTTTTTGTTTAAAACTATCCCTACTGTTAAATCTATAATACTATCCTTAGTAGCTCTTCCAGCTCCTAGCTCCATAGCTATTAGTCCCATTGCTTCAGTATTAATTTTAGTAATATATCCATCATTTTCTGCTGTTACAGGAATTATGTACTTTGCTACAGGGAATAACTCTGGATTATCTATTGGTGATACATCACCACCTTGAGCCTTGATAAACTCTTTAAGCTTCTCAAGCCCTTTTCCGTTTGATATATTTTCCTTTAAAAGTGCTTTACCTTCTTCAAGACTTGAAACTTTTTCTGCACAAAGAAGCATATTTCCACCTAAAGTAAGTGTTAATTCTAGTAGATCTTTAGGTCCATTGCCTTTTAATAGCTCAATAGCTTCTTTCACTTCAAGAATATTACCAATGGCAAAACCAAGAGGCTGATCCATATCTGAAATAACTGCCACAGTTTTTCTTCCAACTTCTTTCCCTATACTAACCATTTCACTTGCTAACTCTTCTGCTGCTTTTGCTGTTTTCATAAAAGCACCATCACCAACTTTAACATCTAGTACGATTGCATCTGCCCCTGAAGCAAGTTTCTTACTCATGATACTTGAAGCAATAAGAGCTGTATTATCAACAGTAGCTGTTACATCTCTAAGAGCATAAAGTTTTTTGTCAGCTGGTACAAGGTTACCACTTTGTCCCATAATTGCAATATTAATATTATTGACATTATTTATAAATTGCTCTTCCGTCAATTCAACAGAAAAACCATTAAAACTTTCTAACTTATCAATAGTTCCACCTGTATGGCCTAGACCTCTTCCAGACATTTTTGCTACAGGTATTCCAAGAGATGCCACTAGCGGAGTTAAGCATATTGATGTCTTGTCTCCTACTCCCCCTGTGGAATGCTTATCAACCTTAATTCCTTTAATCTTAGATAAGTCAATTACATCTCCAGAATTAATCATTGACATTGTCAAATTAGCTGTCTCACTTTTAGACATTTCATTGAAAAAAAGTGTCATTAACAAAGCAGAAACCTGATAATCAGGTATTTCCCCTTTTGTAAACCCATTAACAAAAAAATCTATTTCTTCTTTAGATAATTCATAACCTTTTCTCTTTTTCATTATAATGTCATACATTCTCATATTACTTTTCCTCCTTATATGTTACCCATTCTGCAATAATCTTTATCTAAATTAGCATTTGCTAACCATTTTTTATTATACATGCTTTCACCATGTAATACTACAAATTATACCACTTTAATAGAAGAATATTCACCTTTTTTATAATATCTATGCTCTAGGATGTGAATTCTTATATACCACATTAATTTTATCATTATTAATAATTTCATAATATGTGTCCATATAAGTTAACACTTGATTGCCCAGAAGTTTTTGTACAGCTCTCACATTTGCACCATTTTGTAATAGATGTACAGCAAAAGAATGCCTAAATGTATTTAAATTTACATCTTTTTTTATTCCTGCTTTATGAGAATATTCCTTAACTATTCTCCAAACACCTTGCCTTGTTAATTTGTTTCCATTTAAATTAACAAATAAATTATGAACACCTGCTGCTGCAATCATATCTCTTATGGATAGGTATTCCTTAAGTGCAGCTTCAGCACTTCTGCCAATAGGAATAAGTCTTTCATAATTTTTATTATCATGACATCTGACATATGATAGTTCTAAATTAATATCTTCTACTTGTAAAGAGATTATTTCAGACACCTTCATACCAGTTGCATACATAAGTTCCAGTAAGGCATTATCTCTAATCCCTTTATTACAATCTTTATCTACTATTTTTATTATTTTATCTACTTCTTCCACAGTAAGAATCTCTGGAAGTTTTTTAGTAGTATCTGTGCTTTTATAATATATCTTAGGGATATCACGTATTATCTTATGCTCTTTAAGATAGTTATAGAAGCTTCTTAAGCTTATTACTATCCTGCTAATTGACCGTTCAGACTTTCCTTCTTGTAATAAATATTGTATATACCCAAGTACAGTTAGATTATCTGTTTCATCAAGGTAAATATCCTTTGTATTCAAGTATTTTATATATAAATTTACATCTGTTACATATGCATAAACAGTATTTTCACTTTTGTGACTATTTAATAAATATTCTTTATATTCATTTACTATTTCTTTCATAACTCTCCCCATTTCACCTTTAATTATTATTTGGTCTCATAAATTTCTTGGAATTCAGAAATTTATCAAGTAATTTTACTAACAATAAATTTCATTAAATTTGGACATATATAGCTTTCAATAAACACACCAGTTATAAATATACATACCAAAACCCCTATTTTAAAAATTAATTCCTTCTTTACTATTGTATTTATTGTCCCTTTATTAAAGAACTTATATCGCAGTTTTGTAGCGGAAAATTCAATAGAAATTATACTTAATGCAATAAAACTTGGAATATAAAAAATATTTTGTGGTAAAATTGATACTATTGCCAACCAGATTCCTTTACCATTAAAAGTTGTTAATAAAAAAGTAAATGTATAGCCTAATGTAAATCCCTTTATTAAATCAATTAGCAAGATAAATGGTATACCAAATACGGTAAATCCTAATATAATTATTATTACGACTGTAATTGATATTTTAATCAATATATTAAAGAATAATTTAGTACTTTCTACTTGGCTCACCAGTATGCTTTCTGTAAAAGATGAAAAATAATTAGACAGATCTGTTGAATCATTAATATTCATATATTTAACCATAAAAGCTCCTAATGCTATGCCAACACAAAAGAAAATTAAAACCATAAAATAATATATCCTATTTTCTCTATAGCTATTATTCAACTTATCAATAACATTCATTTTAAACCTCCAGTTTTTTCTTTCCATATATACTATGAGGTAATATATGAAGTTATTCATAATTAAATATATGTAAATGCCATTTGATTATCTAATTATTAAATTATATGCTTTTTCAAAAACATCTATATCTACATTATATTTTTTCTTTAGTATCTCTATAATAGTTTGTACATCATACAGTTCCTTTTCAATGTAATCTTTACATTTTTGACCTCTTCCTAATCTATCACTGATAAATAAAAGAATCATGTCATTTAAGTCTACATTTTTTATCATTTCTTCTGTATTTCCGTAAGATAAATTTTTTAATATGTACAAATGATGCATATGATATTTAACTAAGTTAACTATTTTTTCTGGTTCTATATTATTAATATCGTATTGAGTTAACATATCATTAACTATTTTTTCGCCAATTTTATCATGATTATATGATCTGTAGTTTCCCTTACTATTCTTTTTTGTTGCCGCCTTCTTTCCAACATCATGTAAAAGTGCTGCTAACATAAATTCTTTTTTACTATTGGCTAAACTACGTACCTGTGCAGCTTTATCCACTACAAGCATTACATGATTATATACATTTCCTTCTGGATGATATTTAGGTGATTGCTCCACAGTTTTAAGTTCATTAATTATTTGCAGCGGTGTTCCCCATAAATCATCTTCTATTGATTTCATATATGTTGATGGCTTTATATCTGTTAATAAATGATCAATTATCTTTTCTAATAATTCTTTTTTCATATAATTATCCTTTCTTTGTAAATAAATATATATCTATAGTCTATACTTTTATGTAATAAAATATTAATTTTCAGTACTGTCAAAAGCCTTTCTTAAAGCCTGTCTTTCCTCTAGACATCTTTTTACATATGTTACTTCTTTTGTTTTAACATTCTTTAATGTAACATCTTCTCCTCTTAATTTACCAGTAAAATCATGGTTACCTCTCCCATTAGTAAGCTTTTCACTTACTTCAGTAGAAAAGTTACACACCTTTAGAACATTATTCATATTATGTGTTAGTACACCTTCATCATTTACAAAGAAGGTATGATTATCTTCCACAGTTAGATTATATGTCGTAACTGGATAACCTTTTTATTCTACTTTTACAGACTTTACAACGTTTTCTTTTCCATCAGAAGTTACTAATATATATCCAATTTCTAATTCTAATCTATTTATTCTTCGTGAAATCTTGCATAGAAATAAGTCAATGCTTCTTTACAGAAACATTGACTCCTATTATTCTTAAAAGCGAGAATTAAAATTTTGTTGTTCTCTCTTCAAACTCTCCCTTTAGATTAATATTCTTTATATAATTACTTAATCTATAATTTTGTAGTGACTATTAATCCTCATCATACATTGAATCATCCATTTCTTGCATATCTCTTGCAATATCACTATACATATTTATTAAATTCATTAGAAAATCTACTGTAGTAACTCTATCATGCTCGTATACTATCACATTAGCTCCTAAACTTGTAACTTCTTTATATGCTTTCACTATATTTTTTATTCCATCCTCATCTGTGTATCCACACACCATTACATACTCATTATTTATTATTTTATCTTTAATGTCTCCTATTGATAAATTTGTATATTTTCTTATAATGCTAATGCATTTTGCTATTTTATCATTACTTTTGATTTTAATACCTACATTATCCACTTACTTTCCTCCTATTTAAAAATCTTTTATATCTATTATCGGCTCCCCAGGAATACTATTTTTAAAATTTCCTCCATGTCATCCCCTTAAATGTTCATTTGGTGTAACTGGATATATTACTTCACCTTTATTAGCTAAATGAGGATATTTTGATGCACTATATGAATGATGTCCCTGAATAGGCTTTCCACCATATTTAGGTGTTCTACCATTTAAAATATCCTGAATTTGTTCTGTTGTCCAATTACGTGTAGTATTTTCACTATTTATTATTCTTTCTCTTTCTTGATTCCAGAATTGTTTAACACCCTCACGTCTTCGAGCTGAAAATCTTTTATTCCACTCATATATTTCATATTCCGATTTACTTGCTGTTCTATTATCTATTTTACTTTTAATCTCTGACATTTTCTTGGAACTTAACTGCTTACTAGTTAACTGATGTTCACTTAAATCCAATCCATTAACCCTCTCAAAAATTATTTCTTTTATAGTAGGGTTTTCTACCCCATCAATAATACTTTCACTAATTTCTTTAGTGTAATTACACTTCTTAAGCATATTTGTGGTATTATGAGTTAATACTTTTTCATTGCTTACAAAAAAAGTATGATTATCTTCCACAGTTAAATTATATGTCGTAACTGGATAGCCTTTTTCTTCTACTTTTATAGATTTTACAACTTGTTCTTTTCCATCAGAAGATACTAATATATCTCCTGTCACTAACTCAACTGCTGCTTTCCACCACTTATTTTTAACCATAAAAAGATGTCCTGTAGTTGATTTAATTTTACCATTGTCCAGTTCTATTGTACATAAATGTTACTATTTCATCTTTTAATTTTGTAATGTAATGTTTTCTACATCCATTGAAGTAACAACATTATCAAGCTTTCCACTTTTAATAAACTTGTTCATTTGCTTGCTAAACTATATTTCTTCATTTCTATTATTCATTTAAGTTACCTCTTATAACATAAGTTCTTAATATAATAACTCTATCAACCTCATTATTACTGTAAAATTCCACTTGTTTCTCTGAACTATAGATACTTTTTATTACCTTAATTTTTTATATAGAAAAAGAGCCACCGCTTCTTTATTTAGAAACATTGACTCTTTTCATTGTTAAAAGTGAGAAGCAAAATTTTACATTTTATTCTTCGCACTTTCCCTTTAGGATAATATATATTTAGTTTTTATGCAGTTGCTCAATTCTTTATTATGCATTCACTCTTAAATATTTGGTATCTCTACTACATTACCATCAGATTCTTCTATAAACACCTTACTTATATTAGGATTGTTCTTTTTTAGCCTAAAAATTTGAACCTTTGTTAATGGTGGTATAAACTTAATGTTATTTACTTTAAATTGATTATTTAAAATTTTATCTTCTATTTGTAAAATAAAGTTAGCCCATTCTTTTAAATTAGGATTTTTTAATTCTTCTCTATTTTCTAAAACTCTATATCCATCAGCGTCATAAAAAATCATTAGTGCAGTCCCCAAATCACACTTCTTATTATTTATTATACTATATGGAATCTCAAAACCATTATCCCAGCTATAATTTCCTGCTATTATATGTAATAACTCTGAATCTGTAATACCTTTAATTTCATCTATAGTTTCTTTTGTATTTTCACTATAGAGCAATTTATATATATATTCTTTTTTAGAATTATCCATTTGAAATCCTCCTTATTATTTTTCTAATTCTACTTAAACTTCTTTATAATATCTTTACTATATTTTAATAACAAATCAACAAAGTCATCAGTATACTTTGAAACAAATTGTACTGCCTCATTCCAGTGCTTTCCTATAAATTTAACTATTCCTTGTCCTGATTTTCTTACAAATGACACTCCTACTATTGGTAAGAACATACATGTAATAATTATAAAGAGACAACACCTCATTCTAAAACATTGCCTCTTTGTTATAAAAATAGATTAAAATTTTATTAATTTTAAAGTTATCATTTCAAGATAAAATAAATCCATATTTTAAATTTTATCCTAAATCAATCCTCATTTTTTAGATTCATCAGATAAATAGCCTTATTATTATAATAAATTTATTGATATCTATTTTTTATATATTTTTCTTGCATTTTAACTAATTCATATAGTTCATCAAACGCAGTATTTTCATCAACAACTTCATCTATAATAAAGTGTCCGCTTCTCTCTTTAGTTTCATATATTTTCCACACCCCATTATCATTATAACATCCAAGAACAAATGGTTCATCTGTTAAGCTATCAGTCACAACAATATATTCTGCTAAGTCAATCTTTTCATTTTCTATTTTTTCCAAAAATTCAAGTTTTGTCATATTCTTTCCTCCATACTAAAACTCAATATTTAATACTCCTAATTGTTTAAGAAAATCACTAGTTAATGGGGTAACAATTTGTTCAGCTCCTCCATTCATGTGTATTTCACCATTAATTTTCCAAGGTGCAGCACTTCCTTTTAACCCATATGTTGCATCAATATTTCCTATCTCTACTTTAACTCTATCAATAAAATCATTATATACTGAATTTAGCCTTTTAAATTCTATATATGATACACTATCTATACCATTTTTATTCATAATACTATTTAATTTATTTATGTCATTTTCCTTAATAGCATCAATTACATCAAAATAAATATCATTATTAAAATTTCCTATATGTCTTGCTTGGAAGTTTTCTAAATATGGTATTGCCCTTTCATCAAAAGAAAAAATCTTTCCATCACTAGGTAAGGTAGTAAAGTTTTCACCACCTATTGCTCCGATTCTATCCCATTTATTAGGTAATGGATTTTCTCTTGTTATTCCTTTAATACTATCAATATCAAAGCCCATAAATTTAGGCCAATCAACTATTGGACGTCCATTTGTTCCGAATCCTTCTGCCTTTAAATATTTAATATCAGATATACACGTAACATCTCCCTTAGCGTTTCCTAGTGACTCATAAGCTTCTTGTATCAATGCTAACTTTTGCTCACTATTTATATCTGTTCGTTTACCAATATCAGTTATATAAGAATAATACTCTCCTACATTATTAAATTTTAATTTAGAATTACTAACCCTCTTTGTTGCACTTTCAGTAAGATCTTTAGCAAAATTACATTTCTTAAGCATATCTATGGTATTATGAGTTAATACTTTGTTATTACTTACAAAGAAAGTATGATTATCTTCTACTGTTAAATTATAAGTGATAACAGGATATCCTTTATCCTCTATAGTAATTCCTTTTACAACTTGATCTTTTCCATCTGAAGTTTCTAAAATGTCTCCTACCTTTAATTCTAAAGCAGCTTTCCACCATTTATCTTTTACCATAAAAAGGTGTCCTGTAGTTGACTTAATTTTACCATTTTCCAGTTCTATTGTACATATTTCCTGAGTACTTCTAACTAATGTATCAGTTATTTTCTTATATGAATTCTCTCCAGTTTCTTCATTTATAGACAGTACATAATCACCTATCACTATTTCTTCAATAGGCTTTAATCCTGATTTTGTAGTAACTAATGTTCCTGCAATAAAACATCCATTACCTAAACACATTCCTATCTTTTCTGGTAATCCTGTTTTTTCTATGGCAGTTACTGTTCCATCTCTCATTTTTACTATGTAATGTTTTCCTGCATCCATTGAAGCAATAACATTATCAAGTTTCCCACTTTTAATTACCTTGCTCATTTGCTTGCTTAGCTTTTCTGAACCTTCTTTAGCAACAGTTTTAACTCCCTTTAAAAATTCGTCACCATATTTAAGAATTCCTTTTGCCTCATCTGCATATTTTAATGATTTTAACATATCTCCAAAAGGTAACATGGCAACTACACATATTAATGCTTCAAGATAATTTCCTCTACATAAAGAAATTGCTGCATTAATTCCATCTGCCACATCACCTACAATAGGAAGCCATCCTGCTAAATCTAACGCTACTTGTACTTTATCTAAAAATGCATCAAGCTCTGATGTTATTTCAATATTATTTTTCTTACAATATGTTTTTACATCAGAAGTAAACTTTTTAGCAAGTTCCGTATCAGTTGTTTTTACATTACTAATAAACTTACTGAACTTTTCATTAAACTCTTGCATTTCATCATATGATTGCTGTTCTTTTTTCTTTTGATCATATAATTCATTTAATATGGTACTTGTTTTTCCATAACTTCTATTTAGTGACTCAATGTCATTTATAGCACTATTTATCTTTGATATTTCATCTTCTAAATAGCTTAGTGACATACTCATGTTACTTTTTACAATAGAAGCTTGTCCATAATCCACCCTTAACTCTCTCAAACAGATATCATCTTCCCTTACTTATAAGCTATATAGTTTATTATCTAATAAATCATATATACTGTTGGTTGCTATGGATATTTCTTTACCAATACCTATTATTTTATTTATTGTTTTTGATTTTTCGGAACTAAAAAAACACCTCCTACTTACTGATTTTTAAATCAAATAAATAAAAGGTATTCTTAATTAACTTATTTTATATATTTATCACTATGAGCTCACCATTTCCAAAACTATTTTTACATAGTTTATTGGCTTAATCTTTTACAGAAACGGCTCTATCACTAGCTTTTAGCTAACTTTGTTTTTAAATCTTAACTTGTCAGCTATAATAGCTATGAATTCTCAATTTGTAGGCTTGCCTTTATCATTATGAATTGTATAGCCAAATAGCTTATTAATTGCTTCTATTTGACCTCTTCTCCAAGCACAACATAAGTTTATATCAGTTTCATTTTTCTGTTAAACAACAATATTTAACCAATTAAATTAACATCAAATTAGCATTTTAACTAACTTTCTTAGTTGGTTTCTCCTGTAAATATTTGTTACTATATTTAATATAACATATTCTTTTAATCATTTTCAACTTCATTAAATGAAATGTTAATAAAAAATATTTTATTTTCTTCATCTTCATTATAGATTCTTCTAGTAAACAATTTTATTATTACATTATATTCCTGACTAAATTCTTTTCCATTTATTCTCTTGTGCTTTAAAGTTAATTTCCCAATTTCAAAACTTTCTTTTACTCTATTCTCAAGTATATCCTCATATTTTCTCTTAATTATACTTTCAATTTCATATCTCATATTAATTGGTAAATTAGTACTACCTAAATCATTAGTTGAAGCCCCTCTGATGATTTGAACCTTTCTATCATTTTTAGCTAAATTACCATTACTACTTTCCCAGATACTTCTAACACTTATTGCATGCTCTTCACCAACATTTACAATGTTGATACTCACATCATTATAAGGATGTCCTTTTCTTTTAGCTATGACTTCTCTTACCTCTTGAGGATTAATACTTTCATCATATGATATATAGATGCCTTGATCTATATCTATATGATGAAATAAAACTATTACTTGTTCTATAGGTATTAGGCAGGGAAATCTTGTACTTTCCTCTTTTAATCTGTCATTCTCCATTTTCTTAATTGTCAAAATAACACCTAGCAATCCAGCAACCCCACCAATAATTGCTCCTAGAAAGCTTCCCCAAAAGCTTAACCAATCTGCATCTGTAGTTGAACTTGTTGGTATTGGACAATATAATAATAAATTAATTGCAATAGGTATTCCAAATACAATTACAACACACATTAAAATGCATTTTATTTTATTTTTCTTTATTTTACTTAATATTTCCAATAACTATTCCCCTATCTCAAATTGTTTCATACTATAACGCAACACTATACTTAACATTATTACAATGAGCTATATTTGTAATTTTTTTCAACATTCTTATCTAGTTTATAAAACTATTTCAATATAATCCCTTGCTTTATATTATATTTTGAAAATAAATTAAAAAAAGCAAATATATCAGTACTCAATATATAAAACTCTACTAACTCCTATCAAAATTAGAGATGCTCCAAACTTTAATTTAAAATATCTATTTAATAAAAAAGAAGAGAGGTTTAACCTCTTCTATAATAACATTACTCTATTACCTTAAATTTATCCATATTTAAAGCTTCTAGATACTCAAACATCCATCTAAATATTGATTCCTTAGTTTCTATACTATATTTGCTTAAGTCAAAATCTTTATTTCTACATTCTGCTACAATACTCTTACATTCTTCTACAACCTTATTTAAATTAATTTCTTTATACTTTCTCTTATTTCCAAAGACATGTTTACTTTTTAAAAATTTATCTATGGCAGAATCCCAATCATATTCACATTTATTTCCATTATTAATCCATTTAAAATAATCACCTTCAATGTTTCCATCAACTGCCTCTTCAAAGTCTTCATACAATTCTATATTATTTATTTTATAGTCATGAAATTTACAAATAGCTTCCTTAGCCGAATTAGCTTTAACTATCATTAAATACTCTTCACAAACTGAAATATTAGCATATGTTATTAAATACTTTTTCATCTTAATTAACTCCTTTTAAAATTATTATGTTTTGTTTAAGTTTATTGAAGTATCTACTTCCACTAATATTATTGCATATAAAATATAACATTTCTACTAGTTGTTTTATTTTAATCTTTTCGCTCTTTAAATAATATAGATAGCAATATTATAAGCTAATAAAAAAATAATCTTCTTATATTAGATGCAACTACTAATATAACTAGTCACATATATTATAATTATTCCAATGCTCTATCAGTATCAGAATACTATTCTTTTACAATTAATCCTTTTTCTTAAGATACCTTGAATTTAGGAGTAAAAATATTGACTTCATCAACCAAATATTTTAATGTTGATTCATAGGACTTAATAGTTTTTTACTCACACCTTTATTTATACAGTAAATTATAAATTCTTCTCTTAAGTTTATACAGAGAAAACAAGACACCTCATAATCAGTTGAGATGATTGATTAAGAGATGTCTTGTTGAATCTTCATATAACTTTTTGTAAATCTTACATGCTCCAAAGCTAGTAAAATAGCACTATTATACTTTATTCTTCAATCTTAATTCATCAGCGATAATTGTAATAAATTAATTATTTGTAGGCTTGCCTGTATCATTGTAAATTGTATAGCCAAATAGCTTGTTGATTACTTCTATTTAATCTCTTCCCCAAGCAACTTCAATAGCATGTCTAATTGTTCTTTCTACTCTTAAAGTTGTTATGTTGTACTTCTTAGCTATTGAAAAATATATTTTTTTTAGTAACAGTAAGTAATAATTCAATATAGCTGACTACCATAAAGTTACATCATAAATCATTTGTTTTTAATATGAATGATGGATCTTATGGTTTTAAATAGACTAAGACTTGTCTAAAAAATCTGAACCAATAATTTAAAATTTATTCATATTTTAAATTAGTATTCACCCATTATACTAAGGATTAGATGTAATCCGTTATCATTAACACTTTACTATATGTTAAACTTACTTCTGGAATATTAGTATTTTTATTAACCTTAATTAAATTGAAATTGAATATTTATTAATATATACCATTAAATATTAAAAGCAAAAATACTTATTATAAAATTTTTGAAGCTGTTAAAATTGCATTTACTAAATTAAG
>ERZ827363.917-NODE-917-length-31008-cov-16.368300_pt1 | contig 31008 bp, 24 predicted proteins | sample MGYA00519776_ERZ827363 | MGnify/ENA primary metagenome ERZ827363 (study PRJEB31778, sample SAMEA3449288) | human gut metagenome | biome: human gut; feature: human-associated habitat; material: faeces | place: United Kingdom | collected 2010/2012 ...
TCAAAAAAGTGAAGGTGGGGTATATCATAGCCAGAAGGGGATAGAATTAGCAAAGAAAATAATAGAACATGAAATTGATAGTATACCGATAGTAGAGAAATCTTGCGATTCAGACGATGGAAAGTTTAATTTAAAAATAGTGGGTAAAATTTCTAAGACTAACATAACTAAGTTATTTGTTAATCTAGGAGAGGCAAAGTAAATTAAAGGGTAACTACAAGATTATAATCTTGTTAGTATATATTTATTGTATGAACGGAGGAGTATTGAGATGGAGAATAAAAAGTATGTTTATCTTTTCAGTGAAGGTGACGGGTCAATGAGAAACCTTCTTGGAGGTAAAGGGGCAAATTTAGCAGAAATGACTAGAATAGGGATTCCAGTTCCTCAAGGATTTATAGTTACAACTGAAGCTTGTAACAAGTATTACGAGGATGGAAAACAAATTACAGATTCAATTGTAGAAGAGATCCATGCAAACATCAAAGAACTAGAAAGAATAACAGGAAAAGAATTTGGAAGCAACACAAACCCATTATTAGTTTCTGTAAGATCTGGGGCAAGAGTTTCAATGCCGGGTATGATGGATACAATATTGAATCTTGGTTTAAATGATGTTGCAGTAGAAGCTGTTGCAACAGCAACAGGAAATCCAAGATTTGCTTATGATTCATATAGAAGATTTATTCAAATGTTCTCTGATGTTGTTATGGGAATAGAAAAGAGACTATTTGAAAATTTAATAGATGAAGCAAAGGAATCAAAAGGTGTTAAATATGACACAGATCTAGATGATAATGACTTAAAGGAATTAGTTGTAAAATATAAAGAATTATACAAGAAAGAAAAGGGAGAAGAGTTCCCACAAAATCCAACAGCACAATTAATTGAAGCTATCACAGCTGTATTTAGATCATGGGATAATCCAAGAGCAATAGTTTATAGAAGACTTAATGATATTCCAGGGGAATGGGGAACAGCAGTTAATGTTCAAGAGATGGTATTTGGTAACAAGGGAGATACTTCTGGAACAGGTGTTGCTTTTTCAAGAAATCCAGCTACAGGTGAAAAAGGAATATATGGTGAATATTTAATGAATGCACAAGGAGAAGATGTTGTTGCAGGTATTAGAACACCACTTTCAATCACTAAATTAAATGAGCAAAATCCAGCTTTGTATAAACAGTTTATTGATATAGTTAATAAACTTGAAAATCATTATAAAGATATGCAGGATATGGAATTTACCATTGAAGAAGGAAAGTTATTCTTCTTGCAAACAAGAAATGGTAAGAGAACAGCTCAAGCAGCCTTGAAGATTGCTGTTGACTTAGTTTCAGAAGGTATGTTAAGTAAAGAAGAAGCTATTTTAAAGGTGGAACCAAAACAATTAGATTCACTTTTACATCCAACCTTTGAAGCTTCAGCACTTAAAAATACTAAGGAAATAGCTAAGGGATTACCAGCTTCACCAGGTGCTGCTTGTGGAAAGATAGCTTTCACAGCAGAAGAAGCAAAGGAAAGAGCAGAGAAAGGTGAAAAGGTAGTTTTAGTAAGGCTTGAAACTTCACCAGAAGATATCGAAGGTATGATAGCTGCTGAAGGTATTTTAACAGTTCGTGGAGGAATGACATCACATGCTGCTGTTGTTGCTAGAGGTATGGGTACTTGTTGTGTAGCTGGATGTGGAGAATTAAAAGTAGATGAAGAAAAGAGAACTTTAGAAGTTGGAGGTAAGGTATATACTGACAAGGATTATATTTCTATTGATGGGTCAACTGGTAATATTTATGGAGAAGCAATTAAGACTGTTACTCCAGAAATATCAGGATATTTTGCAACATTTATGTCTTGGGCAGATGAGATAAGAAAGCTTCAAGTTAGGACTAATGCTGATACTCCAAGGGATACAAAGCAAGCTGTTGAATTTGGTGCAGAAGGTATTGGATTATGTAGGACTGAGCATATGTTCTTTGATGAAGATAGAATTATGCCAATGAGAGAAATGATTGTTGCTAAAACAGAAGAAGAAAGAAGAAGAGCACTTGGAAAACTTCTTCCAATGCAAAAAGGAGATTTTAAGGCCATGTATGAAGCTTTGGAAGGAAAACCAGCAACTATTAGATTCTTAGATCCACCACTACATGAATTTGTTCCTCATAGTGATGAAGAAATCAGAGAACTTGCAGGACAGATGTCATTAGATTTCGATGAATTAAAAGCTACTGTGGAGGGATTACATGAATTCAATCCTATGCTTGGTCATAGAGGATGTAGATTAGCTGTAACTTATCCAGAAATAGCTGAAATGCAAACTAGAGCTGTAATAGAAGCGGCTATAGAAGTTAAGAATGAAAAAGGGTATGATATAGTACCAGAAATAATGATTCCATTAGTTGGTGAAGTTAAAGAGTTGAAGTTTGTTAAAGATATTGTTGATAGTACTGCTAAGGCTGTAATGAATGAAAAGGGTGTTACATTAGAATATCACGTAGGTACAATGATTGAAATACCTAGAGCTGCATTAACAGCTGATGAGATTGCTAAAGAAGCTGAGTTTTTCTCATTTGGTACTAATGATTTAACTCAAATGACTTTTGGTTTTTCAAGAGATGATGCAGGTAAGTTCTTAAATGATTATTATGAAAGAAAGATTTATGAACAAGATCCATTTGCTAAATTAGATCAGGTTGGTGTAGGTCAACTTGTTAAGATGGCAGCAGAAAAAGGAAGAGCTACAAGACCAAGTATTAAATTAGGTATTTGTGGTGAACATGGAGGAGACCCATCTTCAGTTGAATTCTGTCATAATGTTGGTTTAGATTATGTATCATGCTCACCATTTAGAGTACCTCTAGCAAGACTTGCTGCTGCACAAGCTCAAGTTAAAAATCCTAGATAATTAATAAAGAGACTATATTAGAAATGATATAGTCTCTTATTAATTTTATAAAATATTTATGGAATATTTATCTTTTAAAATTCGAACAAGTCTATAGATAAAATCTAATTGAGTTTCACTTCTTTCTAAGCCTTTCTCAAGCAATGTGCAAAAGGAAATAGGATTACATTTCTTGATATTGTTATAGTAATCTCTTGATATTTTCCAAAATTTTTGAGGAAAAGCAATATAAGCTAAAATATATTTAAAATCAGATTCAGTTAAAGAATTATTTTCTAAGTATGAATCAATAACTTTTAAAGTAAGATAAGTGCTCCAGTTAGAAGATGGACGTTTTAATAATCTTCTTAAGAAATAGGCGATATCATGTGAGCAATAATCATAAGAACATTTATCAAAATCTATTATCCATATACAATCTTTATTAATTATTATATTTTTATTTACATAGTCACCATGGCAAAGCGAGGTGGATAAATCATCTTTATCCATAGATGAAGTAAAAGAAAGGGCAAGTTTGGCAAGTTCTAAATTGTAGTCTAAATTTTTTAGAAATATTTTAGAAAACTTATCCTGATAATTATTAGCTAAATTAGCACATTTCAAAATTGAATTTAAATGTTTAGTTAGTGTAAGGTGGTAATCATCTAAAGATTGTCTTTTGACACTGCTAAAAATTGGAGTAAAATTCTTACTTGTTTTATGTATTTTGCCAAGAGTTTTAGATGATAAATAAAGATGATTAATATTATCAAAATCACACTTGTCTCCTTCTACCCAATAAGTTAAAATAAATAACATGTTATTATATATAACAAACCTATTACCATTATTTGCAGGGAGAAGTTTTGGGACTTTAATACCGTTTCTATATAGCCATTCCATAGCAGAATACACAAATAAAAGATTTGCTTCATCATAATAAACCTTTTTTATACAATAGCAATTATTATTATAATTTATCTTAAATACAGCCCGTTGCTTAGTGGTATCTTTGATTTTAACAGTATTTATATCAGCATTATATATAGAATATTTAGGTAAAATATTATTTTTAATAGTATCAATTGTCAAAAGTTCATCTATTGAAGAATTTTCTGAATTTATCATATTAAAACTCCTTCATCAATATTCATTATAATAATATTAGAATTATATTGGAAATATACATATACATTCATTAGGATGTATATATTATTTATATAATAATAGAGGAATTTTGAGATACTTATAGAATAAATTACTTTGAGGTGAGTTAAATGATAATACGTGAAAAAATAGAAAAGTTTGAGGACTTGACATTAATAAGAGAAGCAACTTTCAGTAAAAATAGTTCTGGAAGAAAGGTAACAGAAGAAAGTGACAACGTTAGAACTTGTTTTATGGTCGATCGTGATAGAATAATTCACTCAAAGTCTTTTAGAAGGTTAAAGCATAAAACTCAAGTATATATAAAGACCTTTGGAGATCATTATAGAACTAGGCTTACGCATACACTAGAAGTTTCACAGGTTGCAAGAACTATAGGAGTTGGTATTGGTCTTAATGAAAACTTGATAGAAGCCATTGCTTTAGGACATGATTTAGGGCATGTAGCATTTGCTCATAATGGAGAAGAAGTGTTAAATGCTTTTTTAGATGAAGGGTTCAGGCACAACGAACAAAGTGTAAGAGTAGTGGAGAGATTAGAGAATGATGGAAGAGGTCTTAATTTGACAGAAGAAGTTATCGATGGAATACTTCATCATAGCGGGCTGGGGGAAAGTACCTCAGAAGCAAAGACTTTAGAAGGTCGTATAGTTAGGTATAGTGATAAAATAGCCTATTTAAATCATGATATTGATGACTCTATTAGAGCAGGACTTTTAACTGAGGAGTCTTTGCCCAAAGAAATAATACGCGTATTAGGAAATAGCCGTTCAGAAAGAATAGATACTTTAGTAAATGATATTATTAAAGAGACAATCAAGAATATTGGTGATGGTAAATATGGTGTAGCTCAAAGCAAAGAAGTTAAAGAAGCTATGATTGAATTAAGAAAATTTATGTTTAAAAATATATATTTAGGTACACATTTAAAAGAAGAGAGAAATAAAGCTAAATTTGTATTAGAGCAGTTAGTTAATTACTATGTTAAAAACTCTAATGAACTGCCAGATGTATATAAAAAAATAGAAGAGAGTGAAGGAACTAAAAGAGCTGTAGCAGATTATATTGCAGGAATGAGTGATGATTATTGCTTAGCAACCTTTAATAAAATTTATGTACCTAAGTTTGTAATTTTTTAGAAAAATCAGTTTAAAATAGAGTTTTAGGGTAGAATATATGTTATAAAATATAAAGTTTTATAAGTATTTATGATTAAAAAATCATAATAATAAATTTTAAATAAATTGAGAAGGAATTTATTAAAATATGTCGAATTATATAATGTGCATTAATTTAAATATAAAGTAGGGAGGGGAATCTCCTTGCAGATTTCAGAAGAAATTATTCAAAAAATTAAAGAACAAAATGATATAGTAGATATTATTTCAGAAACTGTTAAGTTAAAAAAGACAGGAAGAAGCTTTAGTGGATTATGCCCATTTCATAATGAAAAAAGCCCATCCTTTTCTGTATCACAGGAAAAACAGATTTATAAATGTTTTGGATGTGGTGAAGCAGGTAATGTAATTTCATTTGTCATGAAGACAAAAAATATGCAATTTTTAGAAGCTGTAAGATATCTTGCAGATAGGGCAAATATACATTTAGATTTTGGTAATAAAGAAAATAATAAGACTGCACAAAAAAAAGATTTGTTATATAAGATAAATGTAGAGGCAGCAAGATTTTTCTTTTCAAATTTAATGAATAATCAAAAATCTAAAGAATATTTCTTAAATAGAGGAGTAAAGATTGAAACTATAAAGAGGTTCGGTTTAGGCTATTCAAATGATAGTTGGAACAGTCTTATTTATCACTTAAGAAAAAGAGGTTTTTCTGAAGAACTTATGACTGAAGCAGGATTAATATCTATTAACGCGGAAAAAGGTAGAAAATATGATAGGTTCAGAAATCGTGTAATGTTTCCTGTGTTTGATTATCGAGGAAAGGTTATAGGGTTTGGAGGAAGAGTTTTAGATGACTCAAAGCCTAAATACTTGAATTCACCAGAAACTTTAGTTTTTCAAAAAGGAACTAATTTATATGGTTTGAATTTTGCTTTAAAAAGCAATATGCAAGAAAGATATTTTATTATAGTTGAAGGCTATATGGATTTAATTGCTTTATATCAAAGTGGAATAACTAATGTAGTAGCCTCTTTAGGAACAGCACTAACCATCAATCAGGCTAGGTTATTAAAGAGATATGCCGATAAGGTAGTAATATCATATGATGCTGATATGGCAGGACAAATGGCAACTATGAGAGGACTTGAAATACTTAGGAATGCAGGCTTTGATGTACGAGTTTTATCGATACCAAAAGGTAAAGATCCAGATGAATTCATAAAAAGTAATGGTAAGGAAGCATTTTTAAAATTAGTAAATTCAGCAGAGCCCTTGATAGATTACAGGCTTAGAAAAGCTGAAGAAGGTATTAATTTTAGAAATACTGAAGCAATAATTAAATATTCACAAAATGTTATGGAAATTATTGCAGATCTAAATCCTTTAGAAAAAGATGTATACATAAAAAAGGCATCTGAAAATACAGGAATTAAAGAGCAAGCTTTATATGATATTTTAAGTAAAAAGCTAAATGGTGCTATGGAAAATAGCAAAAACAGATTTAGTAGAGAAAGTGAAAAAAAAATACATGCTGAAGCAGGATATATAAAGGCAGAAAGATCATTACTTAAGTTTATGATTATAGAAGCAGAGTATTTATTCTATATAATGGAAAGAATATCTGAAAAAGACTTTATTTTGGAAGAACATAAACAAATTTTCACTGTTATTATTGAGGGTAGAGGGGAAAATATTAATAATATTATATCTTACTTAGAGTCCAAATTAGGTTCTGCAGAAACAATTGCAGAACTAGTAAAAATTAAAGAATGCAAAATATTCTTAGATGGTGATGTTAATAAGCAAATTGATGATTTTATTAATGAAATAAAAACTCAAAATTTAAAAATTGAAATTGAAAACTTAAAAAGACAACAAAAGGTATTAGAAGGTAAAGGCGAGGTAGAAGAGTCCATTAAATTAGCTATTAAATTATCACAATTAATGCAACGGTTAAATAATGGAAAAAGAGGGTAAGTGGTCATGAAGGAGGTAATTGATTAGTGGAAGGAAAAACAAAAGCAAACGTAGCTAAGGTAAAAGAAAATAAAGATAGAACTAATAAAATGGTTATTGTTAAGAGTTTAATTGAAAAAGGTAAAAAGAGTGGTATACTAACATATAAGGAAATAATGGATGAAATAGACCATATAGATTTAGAACCTGAACAAATTGAAAAGATTTATGAAGTTCTTGAATCAATGGGAATTGAAGTTCAAGGAGATATGAACGAAGTTAGTGGTGTTGAAGAAGAAGAATTAGAATTAGATTTATCAATACCAGAAGGTGTTGCAATTGATGATCCTGTAAGAATGTATCTTAAGGAAATTGGTAAAGTGCCACTACTTTCTTCAGAAGAAGAAATAGAATTAGCTAAGAAAATAGAAGAAGGAAGCCAATATGCAAAGAAAAAACTTGCAGAAGCTAACCTTAGACTTGTTGTTAGTATTGCGAAAAGATATGTTGGTAGAGGAATGTTATTTTTAGATTTAATTCAAGAAGGAAATTTAGGTTTAATTAAAGCTGTAGAGAAGTTTGATTATAGAAAAGGATATAAATTCTCTACTTATGCTACATGGTGGATTAGACAGGCGATAACAAGAGCTATAGCTGACCAAGCTAGAACTATTAGAATACCTGTACACATGGTAGAAACTATAAATAAGCTTATAAGAGTACAAAGACAATTACTTCAAGAATTAGGAAGAGATCCATTCCCTGAAGAAATATCAAAAGTTATGGATTTACCTGTAGAAAAGGTAAGAGAAATTCAAAAGATAGCTCAAGAGCCTGTTTCATTAGAAACACCTATAGGTGAGGAAGAAGATTCACACTTAGGAGACTTTATACCTGATGATGATGCACCAGCACCAGCTGAAGCTGCAGCTTTTACAATGTTAAAGGAACAATTAATCAATGTTTTAGATACATTAACACCTAGAGAAGAAAAAGTACTTAGATTAAGATTCGGATTAGATGATGGAAGAGCAAGAACATTAGAAGAGGTAGGAAAAGAATTTAATGTAACTAGAGAAAGAATTAGACAAATTGAAGCAAAGGCTTTAAGAAAATTAAGACACCCATCTAGAAGTAAGAAATTAAAAGATTATTTAGATTAAGAATTAGCACCTTGTGGTGCTAATTTTTATGTTTTGTGATTCATGGAAAATAATGAGAAAATAAAAATATTAAAATGTACATTAATAAATTAAATTGTTTATTTTGTAGATAAATATTTTTAAAATACGAAGAAAAAGAGGTACGAAAAATGGATGTAAGTAAAAGAATAGAATTTATAGTAGATAGCTTAGATAAAGTTGGATGTTTAGCAGATATAGGAACTGATCATGGATATGTTCCCCTTTTAGCTTTAGAAAGAGAAAAGGCTGATAAGGTAATTGCATGTGATATAAATAAGGATCCTTTAGATAAGGCTAAATTAAATGCTATTCTTGAAGGTATAGTTGGAGATGAAATAGATTTTAGATTAGGTTCTGGACTAAAACCATTAGAAATTAAAGAAGCTAATTCAGTTGTTATTGCTGGAATGGGTGGAAATTTAATAAGAGATATTCTTGAAGCTGATATAGAAAAGGTAAATTCATTAGAAGAATTAATATTAGTTCCAGCACAAAATCCAGAAGTTTTAAGACAATACTTATATGAAAATAATTATGAAATAATAAAAGAAGATTTATGTTTTGATGAAGGTGTTTATTATGAATTATTTAAGGTTAAAAGAGCAGAAGATCATGCAACTGAACTAGACAGTATCTATTATGAAGTAAGTCCAATGTTATTAAAACAAAAACATCCTTTAATGAAAGAATATCTAGAAAGTAAAATAGAAAATTATTCTAAAATATTAGGATTCATATCTGAAGATAGCGAAAGTGCTATTTTGAGAAAGAAAGAAGTAGAAGAAAAAATTAGTATAATAAATTCCATGATGAATTATTTATAAAATAAGGTGATATAGTTATGATGTTATTAAGTGATATTATAAAATTAATTGAAGATTTTGCTCCTAAATATATCAAGGAAGATTTTGATAATGTAGGATTAATGGTAGGTGATAAGAAGAGAGGTATTTCTAAAATATTACTTGCTCTTGATTGCACAAATGAGGTTATTGAAGAGGCTAAAATAAATGGCGTAGATTTAATTATTACTCATCATCCATTGATTTTTAGAAAGCCAAGTAGTATAACAACTGATACTTTACAGGGAAGTAAGATTATGGAGCTTATAAAGCACGATATAGCCTTATACTCTGCTCACACTAACTTGGATAGTGCTAAAAATGGTATGAATGAAACTATAGCAAAAATATTAGGATTAAAAGAAAGTAAGCTTATAGAAGTAAATTTTAAAGATAATAAAGCTGGAATAGGAAGAATAGGTTTGCTAGAAGAGGAAGTTTCCATAGAAGATTATGCTAAAAAAGTAATGGCAGCATTAGGGATTAACCATGGAAGATTGGTAAAAGGTAATGAAAGTGCTAAGAAGATTGCAATAATCAATGGTAGCGGACAGGATTTTATAGGTAAAGCAGTAGCAATGGGAGCAGATACTGTGGTAACAGGTGATACTACATATCATTTTGCTTCAGATTATAAAGAAATGGGAATAAACATTATAGATATAGGGCATTTTGGATCAGAGTGGACTATATTCTTAAAGGTTATGGAAGGTTTATATAAAGATTTTAAAGATGTAGAAGTTATAGAAAGTAAAAAATGTAAAGATCCATATACATTTATATAAATACTTATTTAAATAGAGCGATTTACGCTCTATTTTTGCATATAAATAATTATAAGCAAGATTTTTATGGAGGAACATATGTCTAAAAAAACAGATTGGGGCAAAGTGGTTAGAGATACTGTTAATGATGTAATTTGTGCTATTAAAAATAGTCCTAAGTTACCAAGTACTCCAAATCCAAGAGCACGCATTTGTGTATTGGTTTTAATGATATTGACCCTTTTATTATCTGGCATAAGTTTTTACAGTTGGTTAATAATAATAATGCTTTTTATAATTTTACAATTTATCTAAAAAACATTTGTTTTATTATAGAATTTATGATAATATAAATCTTGCGAGTGATACGTGCAATCGCTGCTAGCTTTAAGCTAGGAGAGGAAAGTCGGAGCTCCAAAGGGCAGGGTGCTGGCTAACGGCCAGTCAAGGCGACTTGAAGGATAGTGCAACAGAGATATACCGCCAGAAAATCTTAGGATTTGAGTTTGCTTAAAGCAATTGGTAAGGGTGGAAAGGTGATGGTAAGAGCTCACCAGCGGTATGGAGACATATCGGCTATGTAAACCCCACCTGGAGCAAGACCGAGTAATGGCTTTATGGGGCGGCCCGTCCCGCCATGTGGTGTGTCGCTTGAGCTTGCTGGCAACAGTAAGCCTAGATAGATGATTGCTTAATACAGAACTCCGCTTATGGATTATCTCGCAACATGAAAAGCATTAGGAAATACCTAATGCTTTTCTTTTTTAATTATAAAAATAGAATTACAAAAATGTAATAAAACTGTAATATATTTAGATATAAGAAGGTGTAAAATAAAGTTATAATATAAATATAGATCAAATATATTAGGAAAAAATATGTTTTTTTGATAACATAATTAAGAAAACTTAATATAAGGCGATAATAAAGTAAGAAATTTCTAAGGAGAAATAAATATGGACAAGATAACTAGTTATATAGAATCTAATGATTTTGGAGAACTTGAAGCATCAGTTAAGCATTTTAAAGGTAAACCTAGGATTACTTTCAATTATATTTTAAAAAGTAATAGCAAAAGACAAAGAAAGCTTAAGGTGCTGACTATTGAAAAAGAAGAACAGTGGTTTAAATTAAATAGCATATTAAAGATATCTAAAAAAAGGTATCAAAAAGTTATTGAAATACATGAAAATGAGTTTGAGGCAGTGATTGCTAATATTCAATATACCATAAAAATGTTTTTTGAAATAAAAAGATGGTTTGCTTCAATTGTAGAGTTTCATTATATAAAGTTTCCGGATAATATTAAAGTTTTTAATGATTTAGACTTTATTTATGGTAATGAAGACATTAGTTATAGGTTTTCGTTAAATCCTGGAGGGCTTTTAGTTAGAGTGAAATTATTAAATTATTCCAAAGGTGCAGTAGAATTGTTACAGTATATATCAGAAAGTTGTAATATGTACGGAGGAACATGTGTTATTGAAAATACTAATGAGAATAAGACAGATATATTTACAAGGGTAGAAGGATATATGGAGCCCAAGAAAAAAAGAATAGAACTTAGTGATGAAGAAATTAAAATCACAACTTAGAAGAGATTTTTAATAGGACTTTTTAGATTATTTCGTTGACTTTTACCAAAACTACATATACTATACATAAGAAGGATTGATATTTAAATAGTACCAATAAAAAGTTATATGTATGGAGGTAATAATGGCAATAAATAGAAGTACACCAGAAAACTTTATTTATGACAATACAAGTAAAATTAATAAAAATTTTGTATATAAAAATTTAAAAAGAAGTAAATGTTATAATTGTGATTTCTCAGGATCAAATTTTGATTTTACCAGCTTAAGAGGAGCGCATTTTAAGAAATGTAATTTTTATAGATGTAGCTTTAAAGAAGCAGAATTTATAGGCTCAAACTTAAAAGGATGTAAATTTAGAGAAGCTATGTTCGAAGATGCAATTTTTGAAGGTGCAAGTCTTGCAAATGTAGATTTTAGAGACGCTAAATTTATCAATACAACTTTTGTAGGTTGTGATTTAAGTACAGCAAAGAATTTTGATATAAACAGTCCTAAGATTAGAGTATATGATGAAATGCCACATTTAGATATTAGTAATGAATTAGAAATGGCAATTCTTTCTGCAATGGAAAATGAATATATTAAGAAATCTAGAGTATTAGATACAAAAGAAGGTTCAATAAACGGATTATCAATAATGATTTTAAAGGAAAGATTTTCAGAGGAAACCTTAATTAAAGGGATGAAATATATAAAAGAAAACATTGATAGAGATTTTCATACTTTAAGCTATATTTCAAGAATTATTAAAAGTATGGATAAATAGAGGATAATAAAAGCTATCTTAAGTTAAATGTTAAGATAGCTTTTTTATTTTTTTAAAGTATTACTCCATTGGGTCTGTATATTCTTTTTCTGTTAATTCATCCATAAATTTTCTAACCTTCCATTCATCTTTAAGATTTGTCATGGTAATGATTTCATCACCAGCCTTAATTATTGTATTACCATTTGGTGTGATAGATATTTCACCACGATTTATAGATACAATTAATGTATTTTCTGGAAGATTAATATCTTTAACAGACATTTTTTCTATTAATGAGCCATAGTGAACCATATTTGTTATTAGAGTTTTTTTCTTGCTATGTTTATGATATTCATTAATATTATTTTTAAGCAGTAAATTTTCCATTAATGAATCATAAATAGGGGCACTGTTCAATAAGTCTGCAATAATGTAAGCGATAATTGATACTATTGATAATGGAAGCAAATGATTGAAAGAACCTGTCATTTCAGTAATTAAAATTATACCTGTTATAGGAGCTCTGACAATGGCAGTAAAGTAACCTGCCATAGATAATATAATAAAACTTGTAAAGTAGGTTTCATTAATGCAAAAATAATTTATGCATATATATCCAAATATTGAACCAATTGATCCACCAATAATAAGTAAAGGAAAGAATATTCCACCAGGAGCTCCTGAACCAAAACTAATTATAGAAAATAATAATTTACCAATAAAAACTAAAGATAAAAGCAATAATGTATTACTTAGAGAAAATTCTTCAAGAGCTGCATGTCCACCACATAGTAATACTGGAAATGTGAGTCCTAAAATACCAGCTAAAGCAAAAGGAATTAATAATTTCATAGAAGTAGATAACTTAATTTTGTTGTATAACTTTTGAGTAAGTAATGTTGCCCAATTATAAAAGGAACCAAGAGCTCCTAGCATTATGCCAAGAAAAAGTAAAATCCAATAATTTTTAAGTGGTAATGCACTAGTTGAAGTAAAGTTGAATACTGGATTTAAGCCAAAAAAGTGTTTTGAAATAAAATCTGCGGATACAGCAGCTACTGTTGTAGATAATAAAACAACAGGAGAAAAATATTTATATATTTCTTCTAAGCAAAAAAGTACTCCTGATAATGGTGCATTAAAAGCAGCTGATAATCCGGCACTGGCACCACTACTTATTAAAAGGCGCCTTTGTAGCCTTGAACTTTTAAAAAACTTGCTTATGAGATCGCCTGTACAAGCACCGAGTTGTACAGAAGGACCTTCACGCCCTAAAGAAAGTCCTCCTAGAATTGAAAGAGTTCCACCGATAAATTTATTTATTATGGTACTGACAGGTCTATTTTTTATATATCCACCCATTATAGCTTTTATTTGAGGAATACCACTGCCACTGATATAAGGCTCTTTATCCATTAATTTGCCAACTATGTATGCAATGGAAAATAATATTAAAAACCATAGAGGAATAGCCCATTTATTTTTAGAAATATATTCATAAATATTAAAGGCTATTTTTTCTGCATATGATAATGCAAATCGGTATAATATAACAACTAATGATGTAATAATACCAACTATCAATGATTTTAGCACTAAGGCTATTTTTTCATGTCCAGAATCAGTAATGATATCTAAATTGTTATTCATAATAAAATCACCTCTAAAGATAGTATACATTAAAATATCTTTAATATCATAATTTATAGAATAGTCTGAAACATTTATTTTTAGTTAAAAAATATTTCTTAATTAAAAATAAATTTTACAAATTTGTAAATATAATAAAAAATAAATTTTATAAGAAATAGGCTCTTTTTAGCTTGATACAGAAAAAATTAAAATTAATTAATAAAAAGTTAATAAAGATTAGTACTACTAATTAAAAACAAAGATATAAGCTGTTTAATAAAGAATTACAGTGATAATCAAGCAAAATAAAAGTTGGATAGATTAAATGTAAAAAAATACCATAAAATTCCTTTTGCTTAAACTAACTAGTCAGTTTAAAATGTATCACAACGAGAGGGGGAATAGAGATGAATAAAGTATCAAAGGCCATAGCCCAAAGTAGGATGCTTATATTAGTAATAGCATTTCTTTTATTAATACCATCAGTATTGGGATATTTAAAGACAGATGTTAATTATGATATTTTAGGATATTTACCAGATGAATTAGATACGAGGATTGCACAATCTATTTTAAAAGATGATTTTGATTGTGGATCATTAGGAATGCTTATAGTAGAAAATATGGAAAACAAAGATGTAAGCAAATTAAAAGAAGAAGTTAAGAAGGTAGAAGGGGTTAATGATGTTATCTGGATTGATGATGCAATAGATTTATCTGTACCAAAAGAAATTTTACCAGAAGATATCAGAGATATTTTCTATTCAGAAAACTCCACATTAATGATAATTAAATTTGCTGGCACAGATGCCAGCACTGAAACAGAAAATGCTTTAAGTGATGTCCGTAAGATTGCTGGGAAACAAGCTTTTCTTAGTGGTGTAGCAGGGGTGATAAAGGATACAAAAGATCTGGCCAATAAAGAAACTCCTATTTATGTACTGATAGCAGTAATATTATCAATTATAATCTTATCAATTACCATGGAATCATATGTGATACCAATTGTTTTTTTATCAAGTATAGGAATAGCAATTATTTATAATATGGGATCAAATGTGATCTTTGAAAATATATCTTATGTAACTAAAGCTTTATCAGCAGTACTTCAGCTTGGAGTTACCATGGATTATTCAATATTCTTGCTTCATAGGTATGATGAGGAGAGGGAAAGTAGAGAGAATAAGGTTGAAGCCATGGCTAATGCTATTGAAGCTACCATAGAATCTGTTGTGGGGAGTGCTTTGACAACAGTAGCAGGTTTTTTAGCACTATGTGTTATGGATTTAGCTTTAGGAAAAGATATAGGATTAGTAATGGCAAAAGGAGTTGTTATAGGAGTTATTTGTACAATTACCATATTGCCAGCTTTAGTTTTAACTTTCGATAAAGTAATTCATAAGTACAAACATAAAAATATATTACCTACTTTTCAAAAAAGCAGTAGTTTTATTATTAAACATCATAAAGTAATAGTTTTAATTTCTCTATTGATATTAATTCCAGCAGCTATAGGTAAGGAAAAGGCTAGTGTTTATTATAATCTTGATGAGTCACTGCCAGATAATTTACCTTCAATAGTTGCTAATGATAAGTTGAAGAATGAGTTTAATATGGTATCAACCAACATTATCTTGGTGAGAGATGATTTAGATAGATATAAGGTTAAAGAAATGGTTAAAGAATTAAATAATGTAGATGGTGTTACCATGGCGGCAGCATTAGAATCTGTATTAGGATCTAGAGTACCAGAAAACTTTTTGCCTAATGAGTTATTAGAACAGGTAAAGAAAGGTGGCTATGAAGGAATTATTGTCAATTCAAAATATAAATCAGCTACCAATGAAGTGGCAGTGCAGTTAGATGAAATTAATGAGATTGTGAAGAAATATGATCCAGAAGGATTAGTTGGAGGGGAAGCACCACTTACCAATGACCTTGTAACAATAGCCGATAGTGATTTTAAAAAGGTGAGTATATTTTCAATAGTAGCAATATTTTTAATAATTATGGTCATATTTAAATCTATATCAGTACCAGTTCTATTAGTGCTAGCCATAGAACTAGCTATTTTTATAAATCTTGGAATACCGTATTACACAGGTACCACAATTCCATTTATTTCATCAATCGTAATAGGAACAATACAATTAGGAGCTACAGTAGATTATGCAATACTTCTTACTTCAAGATTTAAAGAAGAGTTATCAAACACTAATGATAAGAAGGAAGCAATGATAAAAGCATTACAAAGTTCATCAAGATCAATAATAACTAGTGCATTGACATTCTTTGGAGCTACAGCAGGAGTAGGGATTATTTCAGAATTGGAAATGATAAGTTCACTATGTGTGTTGATGGCCAGAGGAGCAATAATAAGTATGCTAGTTATACTATTTGTATTACCAGGAGTTTTATTAATGTTTGAAGGTATAATTGTAAAAACAAGTAAAACTTTTATAATATGTAAGAAGGAGGAAAAGTAAATGAAAAGAAAGTCATTATCTAAAAAATTAGTATTTTTAGTTGTTATGGCAACAACAATGAGTAATTTTACTGCTTATGCAGGGGAAATGCATAAGGATGAAACTGTATATGTAATTTTAGATGAAAATGGAAAACCAACAAGTAATATTGTATCAGATAAAATAAGTAGTGATGAGGTATTAGGTGAATTTGAAGATAAATCATCTTTGAGTAATATAAAAAATGTTAAAAGTGATGAGGAAGCGAAGATAAATGGTGAGACTTTAAAATGGAATGTTAATTCTAATGAATTATATTATGAAGGCAATAGTGAAAAAGAGCTTCCTTTAAGTATAGAAATAAAATATGAATTTAATAATAAAGAAGTGGATCCTAAAGATGTTTTAGGCAAAGAAGGATCATTTAAGATAAGTATTAATGTAAAGAATAATAAATATGAAACAAAGAGGATTAAAGGAGAAGATAGAAAGATATATCTTCCAATATTGACAGCCACAGAATGTATATTGCCTAATGATGTTTTCTCTAATATTAAGGTAAGTGCAGGGAAGATTATAGATGATGGAAGCAATTCAATGATAACTTTAATTTCCATACCAGGATTAGAGGAGTCTTTGAATTTAAATGAATTAACCAAGGGTATTAAGAAAAAGGAAAATATTTTTGATATTCAGTTAAAGGATAGTATAGAGATAGAAGGAAATACTACAGATTTTCAAGTACCTTATATAGCATTAGTGGGTACAGTTATTAATGAAGAACTTGATGGATTAGATGAAGTAGAATCTTTTTCAGATATAAAAGATAAATTAAATCAATTAGAAGAAGGTGGAGAGGAACTACTAAATGGACAAAAAGAGTTACAAGAAAATTACATTTTATTCGATGAAGGGGTAGACAAGGCTGCTTCAGGCAGTGAAGATTTAAATAGTGGATTATCACAGCTAAATGATAAGATTCCTACAATAAAAGCTGGAATGATAGAATTAAGGGATGGAATAAATCAATTGTATGGAAAGTCTCCTGAATTAGTTCAGGGTATTAAGGATATGAGTGATGGAGCAAGAGAATTAAATGATGGTATTAGTCAAATAAATAATAAAGCACCGGAATTATATAATGGAACAACAGAACTAAATAGTGGATTAAATGAATTGCAAAGTAAGATTCCAGGACTTGAAGGAGGAATAACTGCAGTAGATAATGGAATAAATACTGTCAATGATAATATGCAAACATTAGCTGCTGGCGCTACTTCATTAAATGAAGGGTTAGCAAGTTTAAATGATTCAGAAAGTATATTTACAGAAGGGGTAAATGGATTTACATCTAGTATAAAGAGTTTAAGAGATGGATATAATCAAATAGATTTTGGTATTAAGGCAGCAAAAGATGGCAGTTCCCAACTTAAGATTGGACTAAGTGAAGGAATAAATGATATAGGACGTCTAAGAGATTCTACTGATACTATAGATGGTTTAAATCTTCAAATAAATCAGGTATATGAAGCTATAAAAGAATCAAATCCAGAGGCAGCAGAACAATTACTTAATATAAGTAATTCTTTAAGTTATGTATCAACAGCACAAAGAGAAGGAATAGATGAAGTTATAAGTAAATCTAATGAAGCATTATTAGCAGCAGGTCAGCTTGAGGGAGGGCTAAGTGAAGTGTCAGAGGGCTCCAACTCTTTTATGGAAAATTTTGATGCTCTTGTTAATGGAGCAGATAATATAAATACAAGTGCTTTGCAAATTAAAGAAGGAGTTACTAATTTATATGCTGGAAGTAATGATTTGGTAAATGGAGCTAATGAATTATATGTAGGAACAAGTAATTTAGCAGAAGGAAGCTCAAGTTTAAAAAGTGCTTCTGGTGAATTGGAATCAGGAGTAAATAGGTTAGCGGAAGGAAGTAGTAAGTTAGTTGAAGGAACTAGTACTTTGAAAGATGGAGTAAGTAGGCTGGCAGAAGGAAGTAATAGTTTGTCAGAAGGAGGAAAGACATTAGAGTCTGCTTCAAGCGAATTAAGTACAGGCGTTGAAGCTTTGGCAAAAGGAGGAAATGAACTTGCTGATGGAGGATCAGTGTTAAGTGATGCAGTAGGAAAGCTTGCTGAAGGTAGTAGTGAATTAGCAGGTGGTGCTAGCACATTGAGAGATAAATCAAAACAGGTGTTAGAAGCCACAGGTAAGCTTGTGGATGGAACAAAGCAGATAAAAGAAGAGGGGCTAGATCAAATTTGTAATTTGGGAAATGAGGCAGTAGATTCTATAGAGGAATTGAAAGATGTAAAAAATGAGTTAGTGAAAATGGCAGATGACTATGGATTATACTCAGGAATAAATGAAAATATGACTGGCAATATTAAATTTATTATGAGGACAGAAGCCATAAAAGCAGAAAATAAAAAGAGTAGTAAAGTAGAGAATAAAAAAACAGTTAAAACAGATGATGAAGGATTTTTTAGTAAGTTATTAGCTAAATTTAAAAATCTATAGATAATTTAAAGGAGCTGAGCACTAATTATTTAGTGCTACAGTTCTTTTTTCTAAAAAGGAATAAAAAAATTTTAATTGGAAAATAATATAAAATATGGTAATATAAACTATAGAAAGTGAATCTATATTAAAAAATAAAATTTCGTTTAAAGGGGATGAAGGTATTTAAAGCAGGCTTAATTTTAATTTTGTGGGAGGAATAAGAATGAAAAGAAAATTAATTTTAATGGCAATAATTGCTTTTAGCGGATTTTCAATAGAAGCCAATGCAGCAGTAAATGATGAAGCCTTATCTAATGTGCAAAATAAGGTGATAGAGTATATTAATAATTACTCATTTACTAATAATGCCGATGAAAGTGCAACAGAAGGTACAACTAATAATACAGTTGATTTTAATTGGAGCGATTATGTAAATAATGCAGGTAATGTTTATAAAGATGCAGTAGAGCAAATTGTAAGTGAACTTCCTGAAATAACTGTTCCTGAAACATCAGTACAGTCCCCAGAAACTTCAGAAGCACCAGATATTTCTGTTACACCAGACATTACAGAAGATTCAGGTAGTATAAATGAAGATGTATTAATACAACCTTTTGTAATTGATAATATATTAAGGATTGTTCATGTAGGAGAAAGCTATACAATCAATGTCTTACATTCACCTGGTGAAGTAGTATTTACCAGTAGTAATCCAGAAGTAGCTACAGTTGATGGAAATGGAAATGTAGTTGCTATAGCACCTGGTAAAGCATATATTACAGTTTCTACAGCTGATAGTTGTAGAACTAGAAAAGCAGTTGTAAGGGCTTTAGGAGAAAATGAACTTCCAGATGTTGATTTACCAGATACTGATAACGATATTAATATTGATACTGACATTAATATTGGTAATGATAATAACATTAATATAGATATAAGTATAAATAAACCATCAGGTAATTGGCCATCAGGTAATTGGCCATCAATTAATTGGCCAACAGGCGGAACAATAGGCGGAACAACAGGTGGAACAATTGGAAGCTTAGGAAGTGCTAATAAGATATCAACTATACCTACAACATTAAGTAGTACTAAGGGAACATCAACTTCAACATTGCCTAATACTGGTGCACCAATACCAGTGGAAGCAATTGGGGTACTATCATTATTAGGTGGTTTAGGAATTTATAAGAAGAGAAAATAATATTTAAAAGAAGGATCTAATTTAGGTCCTTTTTTTACGTAAAAAACTTTAACTTTAATGTTTTTTATAGTAATAAATAAAAATTAATTAATAAAAGAAAAAGTTGTAATATTATGGTACAATAAATGTGTATAATATAAAATTTAGTGAGGTATTTAGATGAGTTTATTTAATAAAATATTAGGGAAAAAAGAACAGGGTACAAAAACTAATGAAGAAATTAAAAAAAAAGATGTAAATGATTTAAATGTGAAGAAGATTAATAGCTCCACTGATAGTGGAGAAAGTAAGATAACAAATATTTCAATAGATAAATCTTCTAAAGAAAATGTAAAGATGATGAATATTATTGACCAAAATGGAAAAAGAATACAGATTACTATGGATGAGTGGAGAGAAAAAGTTCTACCAATTGCCTTAAAAAATCATTGGGATAATGCTAATTTGTTATATAACGATGTACTAAAGGCAATTCAAAACAATTTTATAAGTGATGTGGAAGATGCAGCAATGCATTTGAAAGAAATAGATACAATAAAGGAAAGAGGTTATAATACATTAGCAATAATTTATTTAAAAAATAAAGAGTTTAATAAAGCTAATGAATTATTATTAGAATACCTAGAAAGTAATCCAAAGACAGGAGCAATACTTACTAATTTAGCTAAGAGTTATTATGGAAAAGATGAAAAAGAAAAGGCAATGGAAGTTTTATGGGAAGGACTTACTATTAATCCAAATCAAAACAACGGTCTTCCATGGTATGCATCTATATGTAAAGATAAAGATGGAATGGAAGGATATATTGATGCGTTAAGAAGAGCAAGTAAAATAAATGGAAGCTGGCTTCCACAATTGCTTTTAGCAAGACAACAGTTAAATGAAAAGAATATTGAAGGTGCCAAAGAACTTCTGAAGATTGCTTTAAGCGAGGGGCATTTAACACAGGAAGCATTACTTGTAATTTCAGGTGAATTAGGTGCTAAAGGTTATAGCAAAGAATTAATAGAGTTAATTGAGCCAGTATATGATTTTAATAAAAATGATATTAGAGTAGGTTTAAATTTATTACAAGCGTATCTTCAAAATAAGGAAATACAAAAAGGTGAAAGTTTATTAAATAAATTGATGATGTTAGAAAGAGCAGATTTAAAAAATGTATTACTTAAAATATCTAATAACTTCGATAAGCTTAAAGTGGAAGAAAAAGTATCTACAGCAAAGAAAGACGTACAAATAAATATGATGGTACTAGATAATCCCGTTTGGCAGTATGGTCTTAAAACAAGTAAATGGTTTATAAATAATAAAGAAGTAAAAGGAAATATAGCAGTTCTTCCTTATGCAGATGAAACTGTAAGAGAAAAAGAGATAAGAGGCTATCAAAAAGATAATGAGACAAGTATGTTATCAAGAGGAATTCCTCTATATGTAAGTGAAATGATAAATTATTATACAGATTATAATAATAAAGTGGTAATGCCATTTGTTAAAGATTTCGGTCCAGTTATAACAAATAAACAATATAATGAGGCAGCTCTAGAGGATATAGGTAAGAAAATAAATGCTGATATAGTAATTACAGGAAGTGTAATAAATGCAGAAATAGGATACTTAATAAAAAATACTATTTATAATATGAGTGATAAGTCATCAAAGAAAATAGAGATGTTCATTCAAAAAGATAATTTTGGTAATAGATTTAACGCAATGATAAAAGAACTAAGAAGTGAACTAGCTGGAGCAGAGAAAAGTAATATTGAGTTTTATAGTCTTCCAGAAGATAAGGAAGTACTACATTATTTAGCGTCATTAGGGCATTCGTTAACTCAAACTTTAATTCAAGGAAAGTTTGTAAATAAAGAGTTACTTTTAGGTGAAAGAAATGTGATTAATTGGTATTTAAATATGGTTATGGCTTATCCAGAAAATCAAGCTGTTAAAATGATGCTTGTTTCAGGAATTGAAAAAAGTAAAGAATACGGATCAAATGTATATCTAGAGTTTAAAAAGCAAACTTTAGCAGTGATGATGAAGAGTAAGAATGAAGAAGTTAAGAAGAGATTAATACCAGAAATCTATAAAATATATGGTATGGAAAACGAACTTAAAGCATTAAAAGAAAAGTTAACTAATGAAAGTAGTGATAAAGAATATATAGAATGGCTAAATAATATTTAATACTGCATATAATAGTAAAATTGATTGACAATTCTGAAAGATTAGAATAATGAATTATTTTTAATTTCCTGAAATTTATAGTACAATAATAGTTAGGTACAATATAATCAATAGTTAGGTACAATATAATCATGAGATAAAAAAGGAGTAAGAGAGTTGAAGACATTAGTTATTAATTGTGGAAGCTCTTCATTAAAATATCAATTAATAGATATGAGTAATGAAGAATCGATGGTTCAAGGTTTAGTAGAAAGAATAGGGATTGAAGGCTCTGCTTTAACACAAAAGACACCAGGAAAAGGTAAGCATGTTATTAATACAGAAATAAAAGATCATAAAGATGCAATAAAATTAGTATTAGAAGCATTAGTAAATGAAGAATATGGTGTTATTAAATCAATGGATCAAATTTCAGCAGTTGGACACAGAGTAGTACATGGTGGTGAAAAATATTCAGAGTCAGTATTAATTACTGATGAAGTTTTAAATTCAATAAGAGACTGTATTGCTTTAGCACCTTTACACAATCCACCAAATATAATAGGAATTGAATCTTGTAGAGAATTAATGACCAATATTCCAATGGTGGCAGTGTTTGATACAGCATTCCATCAAACAATGCCAAAGAATGCTTATATTTGTCCATTACCATATGAGTTATATGAAAAATATGGTGTAAGAAAATATGGATTCCATGGAACATCACATAAATATGTTTCAAATAAAGTTGCTGAAGTCATGGGAAAAGATATTAAAGATTTAAAGATAGTTACATGTCATTTAGGAAATGGTTGTTCTTTAGCAGCAGTTAAAGGTGGAAAATCAATAGATACTTCTATGGGATTCACACCATTAGCAGGAATAATGATGGGAACAAGAGCAGGAAGTATAGATCCATCTGTTATATCTTTCTTAATTGAAGAAAAAGGATATACAATAGAACAAATTGATGAAATGTTAAATAAGAAATCAGGAGTTTTAGGGGTTTCAGGAGTTTCATCAGATTTTAGAGATGTAAGAGCAGCAGCACAAGAAGGAAATGAAAGAGCACAACTTGCTTTAGATATATTCCATTATAAGATTAAAACTCAAATTGCAGCATATGCAGGTGCAATGGGAGGGATTGATGTTATAGTGTTTACAGCAGGAATTGGTGAAAATGCAGCTTTAGTTAGAAGTGAAAGCTTAAAAGGATTAGAGTTCTTAGGATTCAATTTAGATGCTAAGAAAAATGAAATAGCAGGAGAAATTGGTGAAATATCAACTGACGATTCAAGAGTTAAGGTATATGTTATACCAACTAATGAAGAGTTAATGATAGCGAGAGATACTGCAAGATTAGCACAATAATTTAAAGCATCAAGATAATTTAGTTTATCTTGATGCTTTTTAACATTTAGGATAGCAATGGAAGGAACATATTATAAATTCAGGTTAAAAAATTAGCATCTGTATAAAAATATAACAGATGCTCATTTTTTAAATCTGATTAACCTTTTTTTCATACCAGATGTTAAATAAAACTCTAAAAGAAGCAGCTAAAGGAACAGCTATAAGCATTCCTATAAGACCAAAAGCATTTCCACCAATTATTATGGCAAGCATCGTAAATACTGCATGTAAACCTACGCTTTCACCAACAATCTTAGGAGCTAGCAGATTATTATCAATTTGCTGTACTATAAGCATGGCTATAATAGCATATATTATCTTAATAGGATTACCACTAAGAAGTCCCATAATAGCTGCTAGAATTGTACCAACAATAGGACCCACATATGGAATCATATTACATATTCCAGCGATTATACCAATTACAACAGCATAGTCAATACCCACAATAATAAGAGCAATAGATGATAATACACCTACAAATACTGCTTCTAATAATTGTCCACGGATAAATTTTGAAAATACATCATGAATTATTAAGAATATTTTCTTGGTGTATATGCTAGCTTTAGTTTTCCTGAACACTAAATAATAAAGTTTATTCCATAGTCCGATGAAGTATTCAGAATCTTTAAGAAGGTATATACTTAGAACAATAGCAATTAAAAAGGAAGCAATACTACTACCAATAGACATGATACTAGCAGTCATATTTCCTATATTAGTAATTAAGTAATTTTGGATAGAAGTTATTATATCAACTATGTAAGGCTCTAAAGTATTTAATAAAGGTATATTAAGTGATTTAATAGCTTGAGGAAGAGTGTTGCTAGAAAATGAAGCACTGTTAATATAACTATTAATATCTGAGAGTATATTAGTAATAGTTGTATTTTTTGATAATTGTCCTCCTATCATAAAATATATTCCGCATATTAATGCAAAAATTAGTCCAATTAGTAATACATAGGATAAAACTATAGAAAGTATTCTTCTATTTGATTCTTTCTTTATTTTATATAATTTGTTATCTTTAAATACTTTTTCTAAATACTTAGTTATTGGGTATAACAAATAAGAAATAACTAAGGCAATTAATAATGGTTTAATTAGTGAGAAAAAACTTGTTAATAATGAGAGTGATGTTTTAAATATTAAACCTATATTAGACATTAAAGTAATAGCAATAAATATGGATATAACAGTAAATATGACATAAATAGAATATGTGAGTAATTTCTTATCGTAATTTATTTTCATTTTATCCTCCTAATTATAATAAATATATACATAACTTTAACATAATTAATAAGAATATTAAAAGAGTAAATGATAAATTAATAGAAATTTAATGAGTAATACAATAGAATACTATTTAATAAAAGTTAAAAAAGCATAAAATGCTTAGTATAAAATATGTTTTAAAATATATAAAAATAGTATATAATTACTAAAGGTCAATAAAGTGGTAGAAGAAGGGGTGTAAAAAATGAGCGAAATAAATCATGAACTAGGAATAATTGCTTTAGAAAGTTGTAGGGAACTAGGTGAGCAAGTAAATAAAATTATACAGCAAAAGAGAAATACTGAAGAATCTTTATTAATACCAACAAATGAAATACGTTTTTCAAATGGTGAAGGTAAGGTTAAACTTCCAGAAACGGTTAGAGGAAAAGATATATATATATTATGCGATGTAGGAAACTATAGCTGTACATATAAGATGTTTGGATTTACTAATCATAAAGGTCCAGATGAACATTTTCAAGATATTAAGAGAACAGTATCAGCAATAAGAGGAAAGGCTGCAAGAATTACTGTTATAATGCCTCTTTTATATCAATCAAGGCAACATAGAAGAAAAGGAAGAGAATCTTTAGATTGTGCTTTAGCATTACAAGAGTTAGAAAGATTAGGTGTAGATGAAATATTAACATTTGATGTTCATGATCCTAATGTGCAAAATGCAATTCCTCTATTATCATTTGAAAATTTATATCCAACTTACGATATAGTAAAATCATTAATATCTAATGAAGATACTTTATCTTTAGATAAGGAAAAACTATTAGTTATAAGTCCTGATACAGGGGCTATGGATAGAGCTATATATTATTCTAGCGTATTAGGAGTAGATGTAGGATTATTTTATAAGAGAAGAGATCACTCAACAGTTGTTAATGGAAAGAACCCAATTGTAGAACATGAATATATGGGAAGAGAAGTTGAAGGGAAAGATGTTTTAATTGTTGATGATATGATAGCTTCTGGTGAATCAGTGCTTGATATAGCATTAGAATTAAAGAAGAGGAATGCAAAAAATGTCTATGTTGCAACAACATTTGCTTTCTTTACGGAAGGACTTGAAAAGTTTAATGAATATTATAGTGATGGAATAATTGCTAAAGTATATTCAACTAATTTAACATATATTTCACCAGAGCTTAGAGAAGCAAAATGGTTTAATGCTGTTGATATGTCTGAATTTTTATCAAGAATAATAAACAGGTTAAATTATGGTAAGTCAATAGCAAAATATATGGATGCCACAAGAATAATTAGAAGTTTATTAAAATAGCATTAACATATTTATAGGAGAATATAATTTATGAATAGTAAGTTAAGGTATCCAATAAGATTAGACGATGGTAAGATGATATACACAATAAAAGATGAAAAAGAGTTATTTATAATGAGAGAAGAAAACATAAGAAAGAAACTCTATTCAACAAGTGCAGTAAAAAAAGAGGGCTCAAAAGTAGGGTCTTCTTACTGTTGCTATGGGGTAGAGCTGATATGAGGGGTTAATTTAATTAATGAAGGCATTTCATTCAAACTGGACAGCACCATATTTAATAAATAGTAGCACTTATGAAATGAAGGATTATGAAATATTGATGACCATATTATCTGCATTAAAATGGCGAGAAAAAAATGGCAGTATAAAGATGGTTACTGATAAGACTGGAAAAGAGTATTATAAAAAAATCGGTATAGAAGCTATATGGGATTTAGGTATAGAATGTAAATTAGATGGTATATATGATTTAGTAAACAAGGAGATATTTTGGGCAGCAGGGAAAGTTTATGCTTTATCCATGGAAGATGGGCCTATAGCAATGATAGATACAGACTTTATCGTATGGAAGCCACTAGAGGAATTAATAAAAGAAAGTAGTTTAGCTGTTATTCATAGAGAAGGAATAGATCCTTTAGTATACCCAGATAAGGAATATTTTAATCTTAAGGAAGGGTATAGTTTTGATGATGCATGGAACTGGAAAGTAGAGCCTTGTAATACAGCTTTTGCTTATTTTAATGATAAAAAATTTATCAAGGAATATACAAAGGCAGCCATAGTATTTATGGAGAATGCAAAGGTTGATGACAATAGGATAACTAATATGGTTTTTGCTGAGCAGAGGATAATATCTATGGTTGCAGAAAAGATGAATTTGAAGATTTATGAAATGGAAACAATAGAGAGATTATTAAGCGGAAAGCAAAAAAGATATACTCATTTATGGGGATATAAAAGTACTTTAAATACTAATGAAATTTTAAGAAGGCAATTTTGCCAAAAGCTTATAGCAAGAATTATTAAAGAGTTTCCTGAATATAAAAGTATGTTAATGAAAATTGAGCCAATAAGTACAAAATATAATATTTAGTAAAATTAAGAAAGCAAATGAGCGTTGTTAGTCTCATTTGCTTTCTTAATTTTAGTTTTTTATTACATACTGCTGTATCCCAGGCCAACTAAAGAATGCATTGGCAAAGGCAATCAAGCTAAAGCTTAAAGTGAAAATTATAAAAATTGTAAATGGCAATAAAAATATGCTTATTGAAAAGATTATAATAGCTAGGGCAATAGCAATTAAAGTGTTTTTTAATGAAATTATACTTAAAAGGAATGAATTTTTAAAAATATCTTTTAAGGATAATTTTACAGTTGTTAATAAAGGGAAACTGTATATAAATGAAAAGGCCAATAGCAAATTAATAAAAATACAAATAAATAAAGGTACGTATAAAAGATTATTATTAGATGATGCATTAGAATAAAAAATTAAGGAAATAGTTATTAATGAAAATAATAATAGAAAAATTATACCTAAAAGTGAAGATTGCTTCCAATTCTTTTTAAATGATTCCTTAAAATCATAAAATACAAATATATGTTGTTGGCGAGCAATTTTCATAGAAACATTAGTTAAAGCAGCAAAAGAAGCTGGAATGGTGATTATTGGAATAGAAAATAGTAGAAATAAGAAATTAAGTTTTATTAAATTCCAAAATTCCCTAATCAATGTATCTACAAATAAAGCGAAACCAGTCTTTTCAGGTGTATCTTTAGAAACACCTTTACCTTCCTTTTCAAAATTAGGTTTTAAAAATCCCATATAATATACCTCCTAGAAAAAAATGTATATAAATAAGTCTAACATTAATAAAAAATGTATTCAATATTTCCAATATTACCAAAAATAAGAATTAATATAAATAAATTTATAGAAGAAATAAATAAAGTTCCTACTCAAATAATAGATAGTCTTAAGGCTGAAGTGTAAAGCTTATCACAAAATATATATTTAGAAGTAGAATTTATTTGACAACGATTACTTATGGTGATATTTTATATTTTTAGGAGGCTTTAATTAAAATTTAAAAAATAGTTTAAAATTTTATATAAAAAAAATAAATATGTTAGTATAGAGAAATTTATTTGAATAAATTTTAACATGAAATTATTGGGAGTTGTTTTTATACAAAAAAATCTCCGAAAATTGGACATGTAAATAATCTAAATGAAAATTAGTTCAAACTTATGATTTAACAGATTTTAAATTAACTTTAGAATTAATATTTGCTTCTAACAGAACTGCATTAATAAGAACTAAAATTGATAATAAAACAGATAAAGATTTAAATTTAAACTTAGAATGGACAGGAAATATATTTAATCAATTCAAAGAAAAAGAAGGTGGCCAAGTATATAAATTAGGACAAAGCTTACAAGCTACTGAAAATGGAGTGCAAGTCAACTTCTCTAAAATTAGAGAAACTTGGAGCTACTTCTCAACAGAAGAAACTAAATTTGTAGTTAATTATGAAGGTGAGACTAAAACTATAGTTGAAGGAAACTCTTATAAAACAAACCTTATAGCTCCAGTAGTTATTAAGTCAAATGAATCATTTACAATAAATTCAACGCAAACGTATACATTTACAACAGAGGAGTTAAATAAAGAGCAATCAAAGATTCAAGATATGTTTAAGAATTCAGAAAAATATTTTGAAGAAAATAATATTCGTTGGCAAGGTTACTTAGATAAGACTTTTGCTAATATAAAAGGAAATAATGATAAAAGTTATAAAAATGCAGCTATAAAATCTATTGAGACATTAACTACTAACTGGAGAAGTGCAGCAGGAGATATATTACATGATGGTGTAGTTCCTTCAATGTCATATAAATGGTTTATTGGAATGTGGGCTTGGGATTCAGGGAAACAAGCAGTAGCTACAGCAAAATTTGATGGAGAATTAGCTAAAAATAATATAAGAGCATTATTTGATTACCAAATTAAAGAAGATTATAAATTAAGACCACAAGGTTTTGGAACAATAATTGATGCTATATTCTATAACAAAGATGAAGCCAGAGGAGGACACGGTGGAAATTGGAATGAAAGAAACTCTAAATCTGCATTAGCAGCATGGGCAGTATGGAATGTATATGAAGCTACTGGAGATGAAAATTTCTTACAAGAAATGTATCCAAAACTAGTTGCTTATCATAATTGGTGGTATATAAATAGAGACCATGATAAGAATGGGATTGCTGAATATGGTGGAATGGTTCATGAATTAAATAATTCAAAAGAAGAAATTATATTAGCAGCAGCTCGGGAAAGTGGAATGGATAATGCTCCAAGATTTGATGTTGGAGGATATGGTGAAGAAGATACAGGTATAGATGTATTTGAAAATAAATCTGAAGATGGAAGGGTTTTAGGATATTCTATAAATCAAGAATCAGTAGACTTAAATGCATACCTTTATGCTGAAAAAGGATTCTTAAAATCAATGGCTGAGGTTTTAGGAAAAACTGAAGATGTTAAAAAATATACTGAAGAAGCAGAGTTCGTAAGAGAATATGTAAGTAAAAATATGTTTGACAAAGAAAGTGGATATTTCTATGATTTACAAATAAATGAAGATGGTTCAAAGAAGAAATTACTAGTTAATAGAGGAAAAGGACCAGAAGGTTGGATACCATTATGGGCTAAAATGGCTACTAAAGAATAAGCAGATAAAGTTGTAGAAAATATGTTAGATGGAAATAAATTCAATGCAACTGTACCATTTGGAACAGCTTCTCAAGATAATCCAAGTTTCAGTGCAAATCAATATTGGAGAGGACCAGTTTGGTTAGACCAAGCCTTATATGGAGTTGAAGCTCTTCAGAACTATGGTTACTATGATCAAGCAGTGACATCTGCTAAAAAGATGTTCAATAATGCTGAAGGATTAATGGGAGATGGACCAATAAGAGAAAATTACAATCCATTAACTGGAGAAGGATTACATACTAAAAACTTCAGTTGGTCTGCATCAGCTTATTATTTAATGTATGAGAATACATTAGAAGGCAATGAAACGACTTCTCAAAAAGGATTTGCTATTCCAACTAATGTTGAAGTTCCTGGGATTCCAGAAGTTAAACCAGAAGTTAAACCAGAAATCAAACCAAGTAAATCACTGCCAAAAACAGGTAGTGTGGTTAGTTCAGGAATTTTATCTGCAATAGGTGTAGTAAGTGCAGGTGTAGGTTTCTATTTAAATAAAAAGAAAAAGAATAAATAGTTAATTAGGCATATAGTATATTAAAAATATATATAAGTTAAATAATTATAAAAACAAACTATAAAGGGTTATCTAACTAAAAATTTATATATAATAAATATAAAAAAAATTGACAGGGTGAAAAAAAGATGATACAATAGTGTTTGTAAAGTAGAAACAAGCCGTTTCTCACCTTACGGCAGAGCTTAGTAAGGTATAGAGCTATTGAATTATATCTAGAAAAGAGATATTCTAGTGTTTATAAATAGTAGAGGCGGCTTCATGCTGCCTCTATTTTTTTCATAAAGAGGTTTGCACATATAGATAAGCCAAAAAAACAAAAGTAGAGGGGAGTTACTATCATGCCAAAAATGAAGACACATAAAGGTGCAGCAAAGAGATTTAGAAAGACAGGTACAGGTAAACTTAAAAGAGCTAAAGCTTTTAAGAGCCATATCTTAACTAAGAAAAGCGCTAAGAGAAAGAGAAACTTAAGAAAAGGTGCTTATG
>ERZ827363.934-NODE-934-length-30579-cov-4.903486_pt1 | contig 30579 bp, 26 predicted proteins | sample MGYA00519776_ERZ827363 | MGnify/ENA primary metagenome ERZ827363 (study PRJEB31778, sample SAMEA3449288) | human gut metagenome | biome: human gut; feature: human-associated habitat; material: faeces | place: United Kingdom | collected 2010/2012 ...
ATGCCAAGGATAAGGTGGGCAACGACCTGTACAGCGCCACCATGAACCCCAACCGCGGTGCATGGCTGGAGTACGAGACCGATGCCGCCAACGTGTTCTATGTCCGTATCGATAAGAACCGTAAGCTGCCCGTCACCGTGCTGTGCCGTGCACTGGGCCTGTCCTCTAACGAGGATATCCTGAACTACTTCGGCGAGGACGAGCGCATTCTGGCCACGCTGGAAAAGGATACCACCAAGAACCGCGAGGAGGGCCTGCTGGAGGTCTATCGCAAGCTGCGCCCCGGCGAGCCCCCCACGGTGGAGTCCGCTACCAGCCAGATCGATATGCTGTTCTTCGATCCGCGCCGGTACGACCTGTCCCGCTTCGGCCGCTATAAGATGAATAAGAAGCTGTCTCTGGCACGCCGCATCATGGACCATGTGGCCGCAGAGAACGTGGTGGATCCCTTCACCGGTGAGATCCTTGTCGAGGCCGACAAGAAGATCGACCGCAAGCTGGCCGAGCGGATCGATGCTGCCGGCGTGAATCTGGTCGTGCTGAAGATCGATGATCCCATGAAGGATCAGCCCCACAAGGTCAAGGTCATCACCAACGGCTGCGTGGATGCACAGGCCATCATCGACAGCTACTACCCCGCATTCAAGGGTGTGGATGTCAAGGAGTGCGGCATCAACGAGCGCTGCTGCCTCAAGGAGCTGCGCAAGATCCTTGATAACGCCTCCAGCGCCGAGGAGGTCATGGAGAGCCTGAAGAAGGATCACGACCTGCTCATCGGCCGTACCGTCACCATCGACGATATCCTGTCCTCCATCAACTACCTGAACGGTCTGGGCTACGGCATCGGCACCACCGATGATATCGACCATCTGGGCAACCGCCGTATCCGCAGCGTGGGCGAGCTGCTGCAGAACCAGTTCCGCATCGGTTTCTCCCGTATGGAGCGCGTCATCCGTGAGCGTATGACCCTGCAGAGTCAGGATCAGAGCGTCATCACTCCGCAGGCACTGATCAACATCCGTCCTGTGGTGGCAGCCATCAAGGAGTTCTTCGGCTCCTCTCCGCTGTCTCAGTTCATGGATCAGAATAACCCTCTGGCTGAGCTGACCCACAAGCGCCGTCTGTCTGCTCTGGGCCCCGGCGGTCTGAGCCGTGACCGCGCAGGCTTCGAAGTCCGCGACGTTCATTACAGCCACTATGGCCGTATGTGCCCCATTGAGACCCCTGAAGGCCCCAACATCGGTCTGATCTCCTATCTGGCATCCTACGCCAAGATCAACGAGTACGGCTTCGTGGAGGCTCCCTACCGCAAGGTCAAGAAGATCTACGACGAGAACGGCAACCTGAAGGAACAGGTCGTCACCGACGAGGTCGAGTATATGACCGCTGACGTCGAGGACGAGTACGTTGTGGCACAGGCCAACGAGCCGCTGGATGAAGGCAAGCACTTCATCCGTCCCCGTGTGTCTGCCCGCCGCCGCGACGAGATCTTGGAAATCGACGCAGAGAAGGTCGATTACATGGACGTTTCTCCGCGAATGATGGTCTCTGTTGCTACCGCTTGCATCCCCTTCCTGGAGAACGATGACTGTAACCGTGCACTGATGGGCTCTAACATGCAGCGTCAGGCAGTGCCTCTGATGGTCACCCAGCAGCCCATTGTTGCTACCGGTATGGAGTACAAGGCTGCTACCGATTCCGGCACTGCTGTGCTGGCCAAGAGCAACGGCGTTGTGGAAAAGGTCGATGCCGACCATGTTGTGGTGCGCAACGAGCAGGGCGCTCTGGAGGATTATTCTCTGATCAAGTTTGCCCGCTCCAACGCAGGCACCTGCATCAACCAGCGCCCCATCGTAGAAGTGGGCGAGACCGTCACCGCCGGTCAGGTGCTGGCCGATGGCCCCGCAATGCGCAACGGCGAGATCTCTCTGGGTAAGAACGCCCTGATCGGCTTCATGACCTGGGAGGGCTACAACTACGAGGACGCCGTCCTGCTGAACGAGAAGATCGTCCGTGAGGACGTTTACACCTCTATCCACATTGAGGAATATGAGACTGAGTCCCGCGACACCAAGCTGGGACCCGAAGAGATCACCCGCGACATCCCCAACGTCTCTGAGGATGCTCTGAAGGACCTGGACGAGCGCGGCATCATCCGCATCGGCGCCGAGGTCAAGAGCGGTGATATTCTGGTCGGCAAGGTCACCCCGAAGGGTGAGACCGAGCTGACCGCTGAGGAGCGCCTGCTCCGTGCCATCTTCGGCGAGAAGGCCCGCGAGGTGCGTGATACCTCTCTGCGTGTGCCTCACGGCGAGTACGGCATCATCGTGGACGTGAAGGTCTTCACCCGTGAAAACTGCGACGAGCTGGCTGCCGGCGTCAACACCGTGGTGCGCTGCTACATTGCCCAGAAGCGGAAGATCTCCGTGGGCGACAAGATGGCAGGCCGTCACGGCAACAAGGGCGTCGTTTCCCGGATCCTGCCTCGGAAAAACCAGATCCTCCGGCCCCCGGCGGCCAATATCGACCGGGCGGTGCTGGTGGTCTCCTCCGCAAAGCCCCAGCCCAACACGCTGATTTTAGATAAGCTCATCGCCGTATGCGAAAGCAAGGGGATCGAGCCGGTCTTGGTCTTTACGAAGACCGATCTGGCGGATTCGGGGGAACTGCAGGAGGTCTACCGGAAGGCGGGCTTCCGGGTGTTTACAAGCGGGCTGGGGCAAATGGATCACAGCGAACTTTTAAGTGAGCTGTCCGGCCGGCTCAGCGTGTTTATCGGCAACTCCGGGGTAGGGAAATCCACCTTAATGAATGAGTTGATCCCGGAGCTGGATCTGGCCACCGCTCACATCAGCGACAAGCTGGGGCGGGGGAGACACACCACCCGTCATGTGGAGCTTTATGAGCTGGAGGGCGGCGGCCTTGTGGCGGATACTCCCGGCTTCTCCACGGTGGAGATCGAAAAATACGGGCACATCCATAAGGACGGGCTTCCGGAATGCTTCCGGGAGTTCCGGGAATTTTTAGGGAAGTGCCAGTTCCAGAATTGCTCCCATCGGAAGGAGAAGGGCTGCGCCGTTTTGGAGGCTTTGAAAGAGGGGAAGATCAGCCCCTCCCGGCACGAAAGCTATGTCGCCCTTTATGAAGACGCCATGCAGATCCCGGACTGGGAGCTGCGGGAAGGGGAGAAACGAAATTGAAATGCGTGATTTTCGGGGCAGGCCCCATTGCCGATTATAAGGCGACCCGTGCCCTGCTCCCGGAAGAGCCGTACACGATCCTTGCGGCGGACGGGGGGCTCCGGCACACGAATGCGCTGGGACTGACGCCGGATGCCTTTATCGGCGATATGGACTCCCTCCGGGAGGAGGATATTCCGGAGGGGGCCATCCTTTACCCTTCAAGGAAAGATGATACCGACATGATGCTGGCGGTGAAAAAGGCGCTGGCCATAGGGGCAAAGGAGATCTGGATGTTCGGGGGGCTGGGCGGAAGGCTGGATCACAGCTATGCCAATATCCAGACCCTTGCGTATCTTCTGGAATACGGCGTTTCCGGCGTGCTGATGGATGAAAACCATCGGGTCTCCATGATCGCTGACGGTCAGCGGGAAAAGATGTCCCTTGCCTATCACTATCTTTCCGTTTTCGCGTACGGCGGCGCCTGCATCGGGGTGAATATCACCGGCGCGGAGTATCTGCTGGAGGACGCTACGCTGACGCCTTCCTTCCCCTTGGGGTGCAGCAACCGCCATGCGCCCGGGAAACAGATGGAGGTCTCAGTGGAACATGGGACGCTGCTGCTGATCCAGACGAAGCTGAATTAGAACCAAAATCCGCCCTTCCGCATAAGATGGGGTACCGATCGGGAACGGGAGGCGGGCATATGAAGAAAAGCGGATACCCTTTCCTGAAACCTCCGGCAGTGGCCATTGCAGTTGGCGTGATCCTGCTTCTGGGGGTGCTGCTCTCCTTCCGGTTCGTGGCGGCGATGGCTGCCATCGGGTTCATCGGCTGGGGGATCTACGGCTGCACCAAAGGGTGAAAGGGAGGCTTTTTTATGAAGATCGTTGTTTTGAAAAGTCCGAAGTGTCTGTCGGGGCTGCTCCGCCTGATTTTCGGCATCAAAAAAGAAACAAACGCCTGAGACGGCGAAGAAAAGGACGTGGAACATCATGAAACCCATGGGAATCATCGGCGCAATGGGTCTGGAGGTAGAACTCCTCCGGGATCGGATGGAGGACCGGAAAGAAACGGTCATTGCCCAGCGGCACTTCTATTCCGGAAAGCTGGGCGGGAAAGACGTGGTGCTGGTCTGTTCCGGCATCGGCAAGGTCAACGCCGCCCTGACGGCGCAGATCCTCATCGACCGATTCGATGTAGGCGCCGTCATCAACACCGGCATCGCCGGCGGCACTTATCCGGGGCTGAAGGTGAGAGACGTGGTGATTTCCGATTCTGCGGCGTATCACGACATGGATCCCCGGATCTTAGCGCTCTCTCCCCCTCATCTGGAGGAGTTCCGGGCGGATCCGGAGCTGGCGCAGAGGGCGGCGGACGCCTGCAAAGGGCGGGTCAACTGCCGGGTGGGGCGGATCGCTACCGGCGACCAGTTCATTTCTGACAGCAAGGTGAAGGCGGACATCGTTTCCCGGCTGGATCCCGGCTGCGTGGAAATGGAAGGCGGCGCCGTGGCTCACGCTTGCGCGACCAACGGGATCCCCTTCGTCATCATCCGCTGCATCTCTGACAACGCCGATGATGAGGCGGAGATGACCTACGACGTTTTTGAGAAGCTGGCGGCTGACGATGCGGCTGAGATCGTTTTGGCCATGCTGCGGAATTTGTGAGGTGCCCATGGCAAAGAAGATTTATCTGGCAGGATTTGATGTGTTCCGTCCGGATGCCGTGGATTTCGGGCATCGCTGCCGGGAACTGTGCGCCCGCTACGGGATGGAGGGGCTTTATCCCCTGGACAATGCGGCCATGGAGCCCGGGGACATCTTTGCGGGAAACCTTTTGATGATCGACCGCTGCGACTACGTAGCGGCCCGGCTGGATCCCTTCCGGGGGGTGGAGCCGGACAGCGGCACCTGCTTTGAGTTGGGGTACGCCCATGCGAAGGGGAAGCGGATCTATGGCTATCTGGAAAACGATGCGCCCCTTCGGGATCGTCTGGGCGAAGTGGATGCGGAAGGCTTTGCTGTGGAGAATTTCGGTTTTCCGGTGAATCTGATGCTGGCGATCCCTACCCGGCTGGTTCGGGGCAGCCTGGAAGACTGCTTGAAGCAGATTTGGGAAGACATGGGAAGGATCCGCTGACATGGAGATCCGGCAGGAAACCGACGGGGAGCGGAAAAGCTTCATCGCCCGGCGCATTCTGGAGGGGCTTTCCGAGTGGTTCGGAATCCCGGAATCCCGCGAAGCATACATAAGGGAAAGCCGGGATCAGCTGTTTTTCTGCGCTTACAGGGAAGGGGAGCCGGTCGGGTTCCTCTGCCTGAAAGAAACGGGGAAGGATACACGGTGAAATTGTAATGAAAAATGTAGTCTCGGCTTGCAAAAAGAAAAGGATAGCGTTCCTTTTCTGCATATTGGCAATCTTGATTTTCATTTCTGGATGTCAGCAAAAGAATGACGAAGGAAAGTGGCTGCTAACAGGAGATCAATTGTCTGCCATGGAATCCCTGTATGGCCAGGATCGGGCGGAAACAGTGAACGCATTCCATCTTGGAGAAGGCGATATCTCGCAGAGCACCGAGCTGGGTTGCTGGGATTTGACGGAAACCGTCTCCATTGCGGGAAAGGATTTTTCCGAGTCGCTGCTTTTTGAGGTATCGACGGAAACATTTTATGGCGCGATGTTTTCGAATGTTTTCGAGGGTTCAGAGGAATTTCCTAATTATGTAGAAAATATTCTGGGAAAACTCAATGACGCATATGGAGAACCTTCTACGTATCCGGGACTTCTAAATCGTCTTACCGCCGAGAATTTTTCCAGTGATTTCCTGGAAGCGGTGAATAGCGGCACCATGAGTAACTGGAGAGAAGAATGGGACGTTGGCGAGAAAACAAAATGTGAACTCGTGGTGTATGTGGCAAAGAATCATGTCAGAGTTGTTTTAGAGTATATAATCGCAGTGGAACGTCCACGATAATGATTACGCAAAAAGCGTCGGCATAAACTGCCGACGCTTTTTCAATCCTGTCATTCAACCTTTGGAAGGGTAGGGGACAGAAATCAAATTTATTTTACCATGCTGGCAACTTCATCCGCGAAGTTGTCGGCACGCTTCTCCATGCCTTCGCCCTTTTCAAAGCGGACAAACTTCACGACTTCAATCTTGCCGCCCAGCTCCTTGGCGGTGTTGGCAACATACTGAGCAACGGTCACGTCCTCGTCCTTGACAAAGGGCTGCTCCAACAGGCAGTTCTCTTTGTAGTACTTGGAGATACGGCCGTTGACCATCTTCTCGGCGATGGCGGCGGGCTTGCCCTCGTTGATGGCCTGAGCCTTGAGGATCTCTTTTTCCTTTTCCAGAACTTCGGCGGGAACCTCGTCCTTCTTCAGGTACAGGGGAGCAGCGGCAGCAATCTGCATGGCTACGTCCTTGGCGCAGGCAGCAAAGCCTTCCTTGTCGGCGCAGTCGGTATCAAACTGAACCATAACGCCAATCTTGCCGCCGCCATGGACATAGGAGAAGAGGTCGCCTTCCAGACGGACAAATCGACGGATGTTCATATTCTCGCCGATGGTGAGGATCTTATCCCGCAGAGCTTCGGCAACAGTGAAGTCAGTGCCTTCGCAGTGCATATCGTTCAGAGCGGCGATATCAGCGGGGTTGTTCTTGATGATGGTCTTGGCGACATCGTTTACGAATTCGACGAAAGAAGCGTTCTTGGCGACGAAATCGGTTTCAGCGTTGACTTCCAGAACAACGCCGACTTTGCCTTCCACAACGGAAACGACCAGGCCTTCGGCGGCGATACGGCCAGCCTTCTTCTCAGCGGCGGCCAGACCCTTTTCCCGCAGGAATTCGATGGCCTTTTCCATATCTCCATCGGCTTCGGTCAGGGCTTTTTTGCAGTCCATCATGCCGCAATTGGTGCGCTCACGCAGGTTTTTTACATCAGCAGCAGTAAAAGATGCCATTTTTATTTCCTCCTCAGGATTCATCAAAATGCCCGAGTACAAAAGGGCTCGGGCATTTTATCGGATTTTATTGGATTACTCAGCGGTCTCCTCGGAAGCCTCAGCAGCCTCTTCAGCGACGTTATCGTTACCCTGCTTGCCTTCCAGCACAGCGTTGGCCATGGTGCCGGCGATGAGCTTCACAGCACGGATGGCGTCGTCGTTGCCAGGGATGACATAATCGACTTCATCGGGGTCGCAGTTGGTGTCAACGATAGCAACGATCGGGATGCCCAGCTTTCTGGCTTCGGAAACAGCAATCTTTTCCTTCTTGGGATCAACGATGAAGAGAGCAGCGGGGAGCTCAGCCATGTTTTTGATGCCGCCGATGAATTTTTCCAGCTTCTCAATCTCGAGTTTCAGCTTGACAACTTCCTTCTTGGGCAGCAGCTCAAAGGTGCCGTCCTCCTCCATCTTCCGGAGCTGAGCCAGACGCTCGATGCGGCGGCGGATGGTCTTGAAGTTGGTCAGCATGCCGCCCAGCCAGCGGGCATTGACGTAGTGCATGCCGCAGCGCTCGGCCTCTTCCTTGACGGAATCGCCGGCCTGCTTCTTGGTGCCGACGAAGAGGATCTCGCCGCCGTTTGCCGCAGTGTCACGGACAAACATATAGGCTTCTTCCAGCTTCTTCACAGTCTTCTGCAGATCAATGATGTAGATGCCGTTTCTCTCGGTGAAAATGTAGGGAGCCATTTTGGGGTTCCATCTTCTGGTCTGGTGGCCAAAATGCACGCCTGCTTCCAGAAGCTGCTTCATGGATACAACTGCCATAGTAGGGGTACCTCCTAAAAATTTGGTTTTTTGGATCTCTTGAGGGATCCACCTCCGCACAGATTCCGGCGCAACTGACACAGTTCAGCACCATGCGTGGAAACACCGTGCGTGCGTAATGCATTGATTATTATAACATAATCCATCGAGATTCGCAATGGATTTACAAAAAATTTACAAATCTATTTTCCCAATTCCAAAAAACTGTTCCGCATCGGAAAAATCGAGAAAAATCCGCAGCTTTCCGTCCATCTCGGAGAAAAAGAGGATCTCCGCTTCGGGGAATGGGCTGCCGGAGGGAAGGGTCAGCGCCCGGACGGGGCGAATCCAAAGCCGCAGCTCCGGCATCTGTTGCCGAAGGGTGGGAAGAAGGAAAAAGAAGTGTTTCAGCTCCGGAAGGAAAAAGGTGAGCTTCTCCGGAAGCAGGAAACCGGTTTCAAGGGGGAGGTTATTTTCCCGGAAGAAGGGAAAAATCTGGGTAAGAAAAGGGGCTTCTATGGTGATCTGGAAGAACGGTTCGGTTCGGATCGGCTTCATAAAAGGCTCCTTTCGGCGGGAAAGGCGGCGTTACTTCTGCTCCCGGATCAGGTCGGACATATCGTAGAGGCCCGCTTCCGTTTTGGAGGAGAGGTAGACGGCGGCGTTGAGGGCGCCTACCGCAAAAATTTCCCGGGACATGGCAGTGTGGGTCAGGGTAATGACCTCGTCCCGGCCGGCAAAGAGGATCTCATGTTCGCCGACGATAGTGCCGCCCCGGACGGAGGAGATGCCGATCTCGTTTTCGTTCCGTTTTTTTCGGACGGAGTGGCGGTCGTAGACGTAGACGTCCTTGTTGCCTAGAGTCTCGTTGATGGCGTCGGCCAGCATAAGGGCGGTGCCGCTGGGGGCGTCCACCTTGCGGTTGTGGTGCTTTTCGATGATCTCGATGTCGAACTGATCGCCTAAGACAGCGGTGGCACGGCGTGCTAAGTCCGCCAGCAGGTTGACTCCCAGGGACATATTAAAGGTAAAGAAGAGGGGGATCTCCCTGGCGGCTTCGTGGATCTGGTCGATCTGCTCCTTGGAATAGCCGGTGGTGGCGATGACCAGAGGGGTCTTGTGGGTCTTGGCGTAGGCGAGGAGGCCGTTTAAGGAATTGGGGTGGGAAAAGTCGATGATGGCGTCCATCGCTTCCTTGCAGTCGGCGGGGGAGGCGTAGACGGGAAAGTCCCGTTTTTCCTCCGTATTCAGGTCGATGCCGGCGGCGATGCGGCAGTCGCCCCTGGTCAGGGTGCATTCTTCGATGACGCGGCCCATTTTTCCCTGGCAGCCGCAGAGCATAAGATTCAACATAGGATTCATTCCTTTCTTTTGTAAATCGGTTGATATGAAACGTCTGATTTTTTATAAGCGTTATTTCAGCTTTTTCCCCATTTCGATGCGGATCTCGTGTCGCTCCGGATCCGTGTTGGAATAGGCGTAGCGGTCGAAGCCGATCCACTCAAAGCCGTTCTTTTGATAGAAAGCGATGGCGTTTTCATTGCAGGACTGGGTCTCCAGAACGAGCATCCGTGCGCCGAGGGAGAGAGCCTGCCGAGTGATGGTGTCCATTAAGAGCGTTCCGATCCCAGCTCTGCGGTTTTCTACTTCAAAGAGACAGATGTTGCTGATCCGGAAGCGGTTGTTCCAGCTTTCCATGGAACCTTCCACGAAGCCCAGCAGCTTTTCGTTTTCAAAGGCTCCGAAAGCTACCGGATCCTCCAGCCATTTGCCGAAGAGCTCATCGGTAAAGAATTTTTCGACAGGGGCTTCAAAGGGGACATATTCAATCTGAAAGCTGTTTTCAGAGGGACAGATGTCGTAAAAGCCGCAGGTTCGATAGCGGGCGGTAAAGGAGGTGCCGGCGTAAGTTTCTTTGTTCAGCGGTCGGATCTTCATGGGTGTGGCTCCTTTGCTGATTGTGGGTGGTCGGTTCAGTTACAATTCCACTTTTGTTATTCTGTTATTATCTTTCTGAAATTTTTAAGCAATAAAAATTTGAAAAAACGTTTGGAGAGACCGCTAAAAAGCGGGACGGACCGGAATCCGCCCCGCTTCGGGAAATCACTTTAAAAGCCCGTGGTTTTTCAAGGCTGCGGTGAGGACGGCACGGTCGCCGTCGCTCATGGGATAGAGAGGCATCCGGCAGGGGCCGGCGGCGAAGCCCATCTGGTTCATGGCGTCCTTGACGGGGATGGGGTTCACGTCGATGAAGAGGGCGTGGATCAGATCCATGTATTCCAGCTGGAGCCTGGCGCTTTCCTTCACTTTGCCGTCAAAGTAAAGCTGGCAGATGTCGTGGGTGGCTTTGGGAGCCACATGGGAGAGCACGGAGATGACGCCGATGCCGCCCAAAGAGAGGATGGGGACGATCTGGTCGTCGTTTCCGGAATAGAGATCCAGATCATCGCCGCAGAGGTATTTGGTTTCGGCGATCTTCGAGATGTTCCCGGAGGCTTCCTTCACCGCAACGATGTTGGGGTGCCTGGAGAGCTCTTTAAAGGTCTGGGGGGCGATGGTGACGCCGGTGCGGCCGGGGATGTGGTAAAGGATCATGGGAAGATCCGTGGCGTCGGCGATGGTGTTGTAATGGGCGATCAGACCCCGCTGGGAGGTCTTGTTGTAGTAGGGGGTGACGACCAGGATCCCGTCTACCCCGGCTTCCTTCGACTCCTTCGCCAGATTAACGGCGTAGGCGGTGTCATTGGAACCGGCTCCGGCTACTACGGGGACCCGTCCGGCAGCCCGCTCCACAGCAAAGCGGATGGCGTTTAAGTGCTCTTCGTCGGACATGGTGGAAGACTCGCCGGTGGTGCCGCAGACGATGATGGCATCGGTGGAGTTTTCGATCTGCCAGTCAATGAGACGGCCGAACTCCTCCCAGTTGATGCTGCCGTCGGCGTGCATGGGGGTGAGGATTGCAATACCGGCTCCGGTAAAAATTCTCTTTTTCAAAATGGATTCCTCCTATCTTTTCCGGGAAAATCGGTTCAGTCCAGATAGCCCTTGGCGGCCAGCAGCTCCGCCATCAGGACGGCGCCGCCTGCAGCGCCCCGCAGGGTGTTGTGGGAGAGGCAGACGAACTTGATGTCGTACTGGCTGTCGGGACGGAGACGGCCGATGGAGACAGCCATGCCATTCTCCAGATTCCGGTCCAGCTTTGCCTGAGGACGGTCGTTTTCTTCAAAGTAGTGCAGGAACTGCTTGGGGGCGGAGGGGAGCTCCAAACGCTGGGCCTCGCCTTTGAATTCTGCCCAGAGCTTCTTGATTTCATCCAGATCCGGCTTCTTTTCAAAGGCAGCGAAGACGGCGGCGGTGTGGCCGTCGCTGACGGGGACCCGCAGGCACTGGGTGGTGATGGAGGGGGAGGAGGCGTTGACAATGTGGCCGTTTTCCACCTTGCCCCAGAGCTTTAAAGGCTCCAGCTCGCTCTTTTCTTCCTCGCCGCCGATGTAGGGAATGACATTATCCACGATGTCGGGGAAGGTCTCGAAGGTTTTTCCGGCGCCGGAGATGGCCTGATAGGTGCAGGCTAAGACGCTCTTCAAGCCGTAGACGTCCTTTAAGGGGTGCAGTGCGGGAACGTAGCTCTGCAGGGAGCAGTTGGACTTGACGGCGATGAAGCCCCGCTTGGTACCCAGACGTTTGCGCTGGGTCTCGATGACGGAAAGGTGGTCGGCATTGATCTCCGGCACCACCATGGGGACGTCGTCCATGCCCCGGTTGGCGGAGTTATTGGAGACCACGGGGATCTCCGCTTTGGCGTACAGTTCTTCCAGCGCTTTCGTCTCAGGCTTGCTCATGTTGACAGCACAGAAGACAAAATCCACCAGCTCTTTCATTTGATCCACGTCTTCGGCGGCGTTCAAAAGCACCATATCTGCCATTTTTGCGGGGATGGGGGTCTTCATAACCCAGCGGTTCCCCAGAGCTTCGGCATAAGGTTTCCCGGCGCTTCTTCCGGAAGCAGCCAGAGCGGTCACCTGAAACCAGGGGTGGTTTTCCAAGAGGGTCGCAAAGCGCTGGCCTACCATGCCCGTTGCGCCGATGATTCCAACACGATACGTTTTCATTGCCTGATCCATCCTTTTATCTTCTTACTTGCGTTCTCTTTTCCAGTGTATGAGGCAGGTTTCCCGGATAGTATGAAAAAAACCGGTTGAAAACCGGTTCATCATGGATTATAATAGATACTGCATACGGACGGAACCCTTTTTTGAAAAAAGAACCTTGTCCGGTGTCAGCTCTCCATCACACCCGTGATGACAACCCGGCGCTTCTTAAACGCCAAGGTCAGGCAGACCCGTTCCCGACGAATCTCCTTCGGCGGGTTTCCCTTTGGGCTGCCTTCTCAGGTTCCGGGAACCTCCCGCAGCTTACTCTTAAAATCCGCTCCTCTGACCGGAATATTGAATTGGCTAAAAATATCATACCATTTTGCCATACGGGTGTCAATCGTTTTTTGCAAAGATTCTGCTGCCGGACAGAATTTTTTGCGGTTTTTCAGTTGAGAAAAGCCCTTCCCGGGCGCTCAAAATATATGCCGTTGTTTCACGGCAGATCGGATGAATCAAAGCATGGATACTTTCAAGAAAAGCGACTACTTCTTTGAGCTCCCGCCGGAGCTGATCGCTCAGACACCGGTGGAGCCCAGAGATTCCTCCCGGCTCATGTGCCTGGATCGGAAGACGGGGGAGGTGTTCCACCACCATTTTCATGACCTGACAAAACTCCTCCGGAAGGGGGATCTGCTGGTGGTCAACGACTCCCGGGTGCTTCCGGCGAGGCTTTACGGGGTGAAGGAGGACACCGGTGCGAAGATGGAGTTCCTTTTGCTGGAACAGAAGGAGCAGAACCGGTGGGAAGTCATGGTAAAGCCCGGGCGGCGGGCGAAGGTGGGCTCCCGGTTCGTCTTCGGGGACGGGCTTTTGAAAGCCATGGTCCTGGAGGTAGTCGAGGGCGGCAACCGGTTGGTGGAATTTGAGTGCGAGGAAAACATCTTCACCGTTCTGGATCAAATCGGGCAGATGCCTCTGCCGCCGTATATCACCGAAAAGCTGCAGGACAAGGAGCGGTACCAGACCGTTTATTCCCATGAGGTGGGATCGGCGGCGGCTCCTACGGCGGGGCTCCATTTTACCAAAGAGCTGATGCAGAAGCTGGAGGAGATGGGCGTCAAAATCGCAAAAGTCACCCTCCATGTGGGGCTTGGCACCTTCCGGCCGGTGAAGGAAGAGAACATTTTAGAGCACAAGATGCACTCGGAGCATTACTACCTGCCGAAGGAAACGGCGGATCTCATCAACGGGACGAAGAAAGCCGGCGGGCGGGTCATTGCCGTAGGCACCACCAGCTGCCGGACCTTGGAAAGTGTGGCCACCTTCTGCGGGGAGATCCGGGAAGCGGAAGGGTGGACGAATATTTTTATCTATCCCTCTTACGAATTCAAGGTGCTGGACGGGCTGATCACCAACTTCCATCTGCCGGAGAGCACGCTGATTATGCTGGTCTCCGCCTTTGCAGGGTATGAGAATGTGATGAACGCCTACCGCATCGCCGTAGAGGAGAAGTACCGGTTCTTCAGCTTCGGCGACGCCATGCTCATCACCGATTTTAATGACGAAGAAAAGCGAGCCTGAGGGCAGAAAGGACCTTTTATGTACACCCTTTTGAAAAAAGAAGGCGCCGCCCGGCGGGGCGAATTCGTCACCGTTCACGGCACCGTCCAAACCCCTGCCTTCATGAACGTGGGCACCTCCGCCGCCATCAAGGGCGGGATCTCCTCCTACGACCTGGTGGATCTGAAATGCCAGGTGGAGCTCTGCAACACCTATCACCTCCACGTCCGTCCCGGAGACGAGCTGATCCGGCGGATGGGCGGACTTCATAAATTCATGGGCTGGAACCGGCCGATCTTGACCGACAGCGGCGGGTTTCAGGTCTTCTCCCTTGCTGTCCTGCGGAAGATTCAGGAGGAGGGGGTCGCCTTCAACTCCCATGTGGACGGCCGGAAGATTTTCATGAGCCCGGAGATCAGTATGCAGATCCAGTCGAACTTAGGTTCCACCATCGCCATGGCTTTTGACGAATGTGTGGAGAACCCCTCCACGCTGGAATATTCCACCCAGTCCTGCGCCCGGACCACCCGGTGGCTCAAGCGCTGCAAGGCGGAGATGGAGCGATTAAACAGCCTTCCCGGGACTGTGAACCCGCACCAGATGCTGTTCGGCATCAATCAGGGCTGCGTGTACGACGACCTGCGCATCGAACACATGAAGGCCATCGCCGAACTCGACCTGGACGGCTATGCCATCGGCGGGCTGGCTGTAGGGGAGCCGGCGGAGGATATGTACCGGATCATTTCGGCGGTGGAGCCGTATATGCCGGCCAATAAGCCCCGGTACTTAATGGGTGTTGGCACGCCGGGGAACATCCTCGAAGCGGTGTCCCGGGGGGTCGACCTTTTTGACTGCGTCATGCCAAGCCGGAACGCTCGCCACGGCCATCTGAACACCTGGAGCGGCATCCGGAACATCATGAACGCCAAATACGCCGAGGACGACCAGCCCATCGATCCGGAATGCACCTGCCCCACCTGTCAGCGGCACTCCAGGGCTTATATCCGGCACCTTTTCAAGGCAAACGAGATGCTGGGGATGCGGCTTGCGGTGATGCACAACCTTTATTTCTACAATACCCTGATGGAGCGGATCCGGGAGGCACTGGACAATGGCACCTTTGGCGCTTTCCACGACAAGTATGTGAAGCTTCTGGACACCCGGATCTGAGTTTTTCGACTTTTTAGGGCGTCTGCCGTTGAATTTTTTGAAAAGTTCGTGTAAAATAGGTGTAAAGGGGGAATCTCCATGAAAACGGATCCATCGCTTGCTGCTTTGAAGGAGCAGCTGGAGTCGCTGCCTGACTGGTCGCCGGAGGAGCTTCCGGCGGAGAAAACGGTGGTACTGAGCATCGATATGAACCGGGGCTTTACGAAAGAGGGCCCGCTGTCCAGCCCGCGGGTGGAGAAAATTCTGCCGGAAACGGCGGGATTTTTACGCCGCTGCCAGGAGCTTCATCTGACGGTGGCTGCCGTCACCGACTGGCACGAAGCGGATGCGGAGGAGTTTTCGTCCTATCCTGTCCACTGCCTCGGAGGGACGCCGGAATCGGAGCTGGCTGAGGAGATCCGGGAGTTCCCCGAAATGGTTCTTAAGAAAAACAGCACCAACGCCTATTTTGCCCCGGGAATGGTGGAACTTTTAAAGGATGCGAAAACAGTGGTGGTCACCGGCTGCTGTACGGATATCTGCGTGATGCAGTTCGTGCTGACGCTGAAGGCGGCCTGCAATCAGGAAAACCGCCCCCTTGACCTGATCGTCCCGAGACAGCTGGTGGAAACGTATGACGCTCCCGGTCACGATGGGGAGCTGATGGGGACGGCGGCGCTTGCTTCCATGCTGGGAAATGGCGTCCGGGTTGTAAATTATCGACTCACAAAGGAGTAACCGATCATGAATTGGAACGACAATCGGAATCTGACCATGCTGGTGGATTTCTATGAGCTTACCATGTCCAACGGCTATTTTGAGCAGGGCTGCGGCGACCGGATGACGGTGTTTGATATGTTCTTCCGGAAGATCCCCGACGGCGGCGGATTTGCCATCTGCGCCGGCTTAGAGCAGCTCATCGACTATGTAAAGAACCTTCACTTTACAGAGGAAGACATCGCCTATTTGCGGAGCAAGAAGCTGTTCAGTGAAAAATTTCTCGAATATCTTCGGAATTTCCATTTCAGCGGCGACATCTGGGCCATGCGGGAGGGCACGCCCATGTTCCCCGGAGAGCCGGTAGTGACGGTCGTAGCCCCTGCCATCGAGGCGCAGCTGGTGGAGACCATGGTGCTTTTAACGGTAAACTTCCAGTCGCTGGTGGCGACGAAGGCCAACCGCATCGTCCGTGCGGCCCAGGGACGGGGCGTTTTTGAGTTCGGTTCCCGCCGGGCGCAGAGCTATGACGCAGCCATCTTAGGCGCCCGGGCGGCGTTTATCGGCGGCTGCAGCGGCACGGCGTGCGCCCTTGCCGACCGGGAATATGAAGTCCCGGCTATGGGAACCATGGCCCACAGCTGGGTGCAGCTGTTTGACAGCGAATACGAAGCATTTAAAAAGTATGCGGAGGTCTATCCCGGCAGCTGCACGCTGCTGGTGGACACTTACAGTGTGCTGAAATCCGGCATTCCCAACGCCATCAAGTGCTTCGACGAGGTCCTGAAGCCCATGGGCTACCGTCCCAAGGGCGTCCGCATCGACTCCGGCGACATCGCCTACCTTTCCAAGAAGATGCGGAAGATTCTGGACGAGGCGGGGTATCCCGACTGCAAGATCGTAGCGTCCAACTCGCTGGATGAATATCTGATCCGGGACCTGATCTTACAGGGTGCAGTCATCGACACCTTCGGCGTGGGCGAGAACCTGATCACTTCCAAGAGCGACCCGGTTTTCGGCGGCGTTTACAAGCTGGTGGCGGTGGAGGAAAACGGCAAGTTCGAGCCCCGCATCAAGGTCAGCGAGACCGTTGAAAAGATCACCACCCCCAACTTCAAGAAGGTCTACCGGCTCTTTAAGAAGGACAGCGGACAGGCTGTGGCGGATTATGTGACTCTCTTTGATGAGGAGGTTCCCGCCGAAGGGCCAATCACCCTCTTTGATCCGCTGGAAACGTGGAAGACGAAGACCTTCGAGGACGTGGAGCTGCGTCCCCTGATGGAGCATATTTTTGAAAAGGGCAAGTGCATTTATCAATCCCCGAAGCTCTCGGAGATCCGGGATTACTGCGCTTCCCAGCTCGACACCCTCTGGGACGAGGTCAAGCGGTTCGAGAACCCGCATCGGTATTATGTTGACCTGTCCGAAGCCTGCTGGAACAGCAAGCATATGCTGCTTTCCCAGAAGCAGTTCTGATCTTTCGCCGCACCGGAGCTTTTTCGGTGCGGCTTTTTGGAGAGGTTTTCCGAAAAAGCACCGGAAAACCTTGAAAACCGTCGGGAAATATACTATAATAGGAAAGACGTAATTGTTCCGGCGCAAAGCGGCGCCGGAAAATGGAAAGGAAATCCGCCGGATATGACCGAATACGTTTCCCATTCTCCCGCTGAAACGGAGAAAATTGCAGGCGAACTGGCGCACCGGCTGAAGGGCGGGGATGTGCTTGCCTTTCAGGGCGGCTTAGGCGCCGGGAAGACAACCTTTGTCCGGGGGCTTGCGCTGGGACTTGGCTTTGACGGCGAGGTCTCCAGCCCGACGTTTGCGCTGGTTCATGAATACGATGCAAAACCGCCTCTTTATCACTTTGACCTTTACCGCATCCATACCTTTGACGACTTGTATTCCACGGGCTTTTTCGATTATCTGGACGCCGGTGGGATCTTAGCGGTGGAGTGGAGCGAAAATGTAGCAGGGGCTTTGCCGGAGGAAACGATCTTCGTTTCCATTGAAACGCTGGGCGATGAGGAGCGTCGGATCCGGCTGGAAGGAGGCGGCGGACGCTTTTGAAGATACTTTCATTGGATACTTCCGCAAAGACGGCAACGGCCGCCGTGGTGGAAGGGGATCAGATCCTTGCGGAGAGCAGCGTCAATGCAGGGCTCACCCATTCTCAAACAGTGATGCCCATGCTCAGCGGGATGCTTTCCGCTGCCAAGCTCACGCTGAATGACGTGGATCTGATCGCAGTCAGCCACGGGCCGGGTTCTTTTACCGGGATCCGTATCGGAATCGGTGCGGTGAAGGGGCTGGCGCAGGGGCTTCAGAAGCCCTGCTTCGGCGTTTCGACGCTGGAGGGGCTGGCTTATAATTTCAAGGGGTTGGATGGATATGTCTGTCCGGCCATGGACGCCCGGTGCGGGCAGGTCTATGCTGCGCTCTTTTTGGGCGGGGACGGGAAAATTTCCCGGCAATGGGAAGATGCGGCCATTCCGGTGACGGAATTGGGGCAGCGGCTTTTAACGCTGAACGCTCCTGTCTGGCTTTTGGGAGACGGGGCGGAGCTTTGCTATAAGAGTTTGAAAGACACCGTTCCGGGGATCCGGCTGGCTCCGCCGCAGCTGCGGCTCCAGCGGGCGTCCAGCATCGGCTTCGCAGCTGAGGAGGCGCTGAAAACGGAAAAACCGTTGTCTCCGGGGGAACTGATGCCGGTTTATCTGCGGCTCCCTCAGGCGGAGCGGGAACTGAATCGGAAAGCAGGGGCAGCGCCCCATGGAAAGGAAGGATAAGATGCTGGCACTGGCAAGCGATCACGGCGGATTTGAACTGAAAAACGAGGTCAAGAAGTATCTGGATGAGAAGGGAATCCTTTACGAGGATTTCGGCTGCTACACGGCGGAATCCTGCGACTATCCGGATATGGCGAAGCTGGCCTGCGACGCAGTGGTTTCCGGAAAATGCGAGAAGGCGCTGCTGTTCTGCGGCACCGGCATTGGCATTTCCATGGCGGCCAATAAGGTAAAAGGTATCCGTGCGGCTTGCTGCTCGGATTATTTCTCCGCAAAATACACCCGTGCCCATAACGATGCCAACGCCCTCTGCTTGGGCGGCCGGGTCGTGGGAGCGGGGCTCGCCATCGAACTGGTAAACGTGTTTTTGAACACTCCCTTCGAGGGCGGACGCCATCAAAAACGGATCGATAAGGTCATGGCCTTAGAAAAATAAAGATCGAGAGAAAAGAAATTAGGAGGACGAAACGATGAAACCTGTTATTTTGGACCATCCGCTGATCCAGCACAAAATCTCCCTTTTGCGGGACAAGAACACCGGCAGCAAGGACTTTCGGGAGCTGGTCGCCGAAATTGCGACCCTGATGTGCTACGAAGCCACCCGTGACCTGCCCCTGAAAGAGGTGGAGATTGAGACTCCCGTGGCCATCGCCAAAACCAAAGTCATCAGCGGCCGCAAGCTGGCCTTCGTGCCCATTCTGCGGGCGGGCCTTGGCATGGTGGAAGGAATGCTTTCTCTGGTTCCCGCCGCAAAGGTCGGCCACATCGGCCTTTATCGGGATCCCGACACCTTTGTTCCCCATGAGTATTACTGCAAGCTGCCCTCCGACATCAGCAAGCGGGAAGTCATCGTCCTCGATCCCATGCTGGCTACCGGCGGCAGCGCCATCGACGCCATTAAGCTCTTAAAGGACAAGGGCGTCAACCAGATCAAATTCCTCTGCATCATCGCTGCTCCCGAAGGGCTCAATGCCTTGGTGGAAGCGCATCCCGATGTGCAGGTCTATGCCGCCAGCCTGGATGAAAAGCTCAATGAGCACAAGTACATCGTACCCGGTTTGGGCGATGCAGGCGACCGGATCTTCGGCACCAAATAAGACTGAGAATAAGCGCAAACCGCCTTGCCTCAAATGGGGCAGGGCGGTTTTTTGTCGATGGGAGTGTTTAAGAGGATTGGCGGCGAGCGAGCCACTCTTCAAATTCCGCAACCGGGAGGGGAGGAGAATAGTAGTAGCTTTGGATCAAATCGCAGCCGGCTTCCGTTAGGAAGGCTATCTGCCGGTCGTTTTTGACGCCTTCTGCTACGGTCTGGGTGCCGATGGACTTGGACAGCTGCAGTATGGAGCTGATGACCTCCCGGGCGCGGGGACGGTCGATGTCCTTGAAAAAGCTCTGATCCAGCTTGATGGCGTCGATGTCGAATTCCATCAGCAGGCTCAAGGAGGAGTAACCCATGCCGAAGTCGTCCAGAGAGCAGTGGAAGCCCAGTTCGTGCATCCGCTTGATCTGCTTGTCCACATTGGGGAGGGAGTTGGCATCGAAGAAGATGGATTCGGTCAGCTCCAGCTCGATCAAACCCTTGGGAATCTCATATTTTTTCGCAATGGTTTCGTACTGATCCAAAAAATCCACATTCCGGAAATGCTGGCGGGAAACGTTGATGGAAACGGGGATGGGCTTTCCGCCCTTGTCGATCCAACGGCGAAGTGTGCGGCAGACTTCCTCGAAAACGTAAACATCCAAAGTGCAGACTTTTCCGTTTTTCTCAAAAAGCGGGACAAAAATTTGTGGGAGCAGCAGCCCTCTTTGAGGATGATCCCAACGTACAAGGGCTTCGACGCCGCCGGGGAGATGATCGTCCGTGCGGATCTTCGGCTGGAAGAAGATTTTAAAATCACCGTTTTTCAAGGATGGCTCAAGCTGGTCGTTTAAGTCGTGCTCTTCCTGCATTTTCCGGGTCAAAGCGGTATCATAGAAGATACATACGCCGTCCTGGTCAGAGGAACGGCTGCGGCAGGCGGTGATGGCGCGGTCCTGCAGGATGGTCACATCCAAACTCGGGTCGTCCACTAAGTAAGCGCCGCTCTGGATGGTCAGGCGGTAAGGCTTCCGGAGTCGCTCGGCCGGGGAATTGATCTCTTCGGCGATCCGGCTCAAGCGGCTGCGGATGACGGAGGGGTCGGATTCCTTTAATAAGAGGAAATACCGGTCGGCGGTGGAACGGGTGGCAAGCTCGTCCTCTTTGATATTCTGCTGGATGGTCTCCATTACATAACGGAGGGTGTGGTCGCCTTGAGCAGAGCCGAACTCCTCGTTGACAAGCTTGAAATTTTTCAGATCCAGATAGACGAGGGTATAGGTGCAGGGAGGGGAGCCCTGCAGTAGGTCGGCACAGGACAGCTGGAAGGCGGCGTTGTTGATGCAGCCGGTAAGGGGATCCACGAAGGCGATCTGCTGCATATGGGTAAAATGCTGCCGGAAGAGGAAGAAAAGCAGCGGGAGCGTCCCGATGCAGAGAAGGATCACGATGCCGAGGCTTACGAAGCTCCGGGCGATGTAACGGGTGGTCTGGTGAGAGATCAGGTCGGCGGGAACCAGCGTTAGAAGCACCCAATCGTAGCTTTGCAGCGGGTTATAAGCGAGGATCAACTCATTGCCGTCGGTGCTTTTAAAGGAGAAAACATTGCTTTCCCCTTTGGCGATGTTTTCCTCCATGGCGCGGATGTTAGGGAGCAGATCCGGGTCTTCGGTGGGAAAGAGCTCTTCCAGTTTTAAAAAGGGATCCATGCCGGAAGGGGAGATGATCAGGGAGCCAGCGGTGTCGGCGATGCAGGTGAAGCCCTTCCCTTCAAAGCAGCGGGTGCCGATCAGCTTCTGCATCTGCTGCTGACTCCGGATGCCGGCCAAGACGGCGGAAGTGTCGCCTTTCACGGACACGGGGACGGAATAGAGGAGATCCTGCCCGCTTAAAAAAGAAATGCCGGGGGAGCCTTCAAAGGATTGCTGTACGCCGTCCAATTGGAAAAAGTCAACGTCCCGGTCGACTTGTGGGAAAACCGTCCCGTCCCGAAGGAGGAGGAACAGGGAGGAGAATCCCAGCATCGACTGCTTTCGTTCCAGATAGGAGGAAAGATAGGCGTGGCGGCTCAGGCCCGTCAGCGAAACGGAGTCGCTGAGGGTCTGGAGGTCGATGGTGATCTCAGTCAGCCGCAGGTCGACGGAATCGGCAATCTGATCGGAAACATCGTCCACATAGATGAGGGTGCGGGAGTGAATGGCGTTTTGCAGCTTTACGGTGTTCCAGATGGCGATGCTGACGATTCCGGCTGTGATCAGGATCAGCAGGACGAAGGCCAGACGGTACCAGGGCATTTTCCTGCGGTAGTCCTTGCTGTTCCACATAATGGTTGCGCTTTTCGGAAGTTTCATATGGATCCTCTGTTTTTGTCCTTGTGGAGAGGTTATTATTTTTATTATACGATATTTTACGAAAAATGGCAACAGAAATCCGGTCAAATGCTCCGCATAAAACGAAAAAAACAGCAAACGCCACAGCGGAAAAACTGCGGCGTTTGCTGTCGGTCACAGACAGGTCAGGTAGATCTCGCCCACCCGGACGATGCCGCCGGTGCAGGTGAAAACAAGGGAAAGCTTGCCCTGTTTCCCGAAAAGGGCGTCGGGGAGGGGGAGGTGGTAGCTGTGGATATCCTCGTCTGCGGAAGAGAGGAGCTTTTCTCCATTCAGGTAAAGGTCGAAGTGGCCGGCTATACCGGTCAGGTGCAGGACGCAGGGTGCCTCCGGGGCAGTAAACTCCCCGGAGAAACAGGCAAAACCGTGCTTTCCGCTCATCATCAGGCTCTGGGACACCCCTGCCATGGTGGGGATCCAGTTGTACATGAAATCGTGGATCTGATCCGGGCGGGGAGGGGTGTCGGTGACGTCGGACATCCGCCACGGGCAGATCCGCAGCCACGGCTCACAGGAGGGGATTTCCGGGATCCGGACCGGGCGGATGGGGACGGTGGTCTCGGCGCACAGTCCGCCGCACCGGGCGGAGACGGTGAGAGCTTCCCCGGTTCCCGCCCGGACGATGGCCTGGGCGCAGCCGTGGTAGAGCTTCCGGGTATTGGCACAGTCCGGCTCGTGGGAGCAGCTGTCGCCGTTGCCGACGCCGAGGATCTCGCCGGATTCCGCCGAGAAGGAAACAGGCTCTTCGCTGTCGACGAGCCGTCCGTCCTCATCGAAAAGGGAGACGTTGAAGGCGACGGCCTCCCCCTCCGGGGCGTCCTTGCGGGTGCAGCTCAAATGGAGCCGGGCAGGCGCTTTGGCAGGCGCCCAGCGCTCTTCGCCGAGCTTTTCGCCGTTCCGGAAGGCTTCCACTGTGACGGGGATCCCGGCGGGTACGGGGCAGGGGCGGGGATCAAAGGGGTCAAAGTCCGCTTCGATGGGGGGATTCCCTTCCGGTATGATCCGAAGGCGGTCGGCGTTTGCATAGCAGCAGAGCAGGGTGCCGCCCTTCCCGTCGGGGTAGCAGGAGAGGTGAAGGGTCGGCTCTTCCTTCCAGAGGGAGCGGTTCCAGTAAAAGGCGTCCTTCGGGAAGCCGCAGAGATCCATGGCGCCGAAATCGGCGATCACGCCGGGCCAGTCCGTTTCGCCCCGGTAGTCAAATCCCGTCCACGCAAAGCCGCCGGCAACGAAGGGGCGTTCGGCGATCCTTTTCCATGTGTCGCCGGGGGTGTCCGACCACATATGGAGGTTCACAGTGCGGGTATGGACGCCGTCGCTGCGCTTCCGTCCGAAGGCGCTGCGGCGAAGGAGGGTCTCGGTGTCCGTATCCTTCCACTCGCCCCGTTCGCTTAAATAGGAAGCGGTCTCCGACCCGACGACAGAAAGTTCCGGGAAGCGGGCATGAAACTCATCGTAACCGTACTGGAGGTAGTTGAAGCCCATGACGTCGACAACGTGGACGGCACCTTCACATTCCAGAGGGCCGTTCATGCCGCCGGTGACCGGGCGGGTGCCGTCTTCTTCGTCGGCGACCCGCTTCATGGTACGGGCGATCTTTTCGCCCATGGCGCTGCACTGGAGGGGTTCTTCGTTAAAAAGGCTCCAGAGGAAGACGGAGGGGTGGTTCCGATCCCGGCGGATCATGGCGCGCAGCTGCCGCAGCTCCTCCGGGGCGGAGGAAAAGTGGCGGGTTTCGTCCATAACGGCGAAGCCCAACTCATCGCAGGCTTTATAAAATTCCGGATCCTGGGGGTTATGGGAGGTGCGGATGGCGTTGCAGCCCATATCCCGGAGCCGCTCCAGGCGGTAGCGGTGGAGGGGATAGGAGAGGGCGGTTCCTACTCCGGCGTGGTCGTGATGGAGGCAGACACCCTTCAGCTTCACCGGCTCGCCGTTTAAAAGGCAGCCGCTTTCCGGGTCAAACTGCACCGTCCGGAAGCCGAAGGGGATGGTCTCTTCGTCGAAGAGATGGCCTTCCCGGTCGGTGAGAGTCACGGTTACCAGGGTGAGGTTCGGGGTTTCCATGGACCAGAGGAGCGGGTTCTTGACCGGCAGGGTCAGCTTTACAAAAGAGCCGGTGACCGGGATCTCGCCTTCTGCGTCAAGGCAGCTGACATGGAGAAGCTGCCCGCCGGCGGGGCGGTCGATCTCCGCACGGATCTGCAGCCGCCAGTTGTCCTCTTCTTCCGGTCGGGCGGAGACGAAAATGCCGTTTTCCGCAAAGCGGGTTTCTTCTGTGACGGTGAGCCAGACGCTGCGGTAAATGCCGCAGCCGTCGTACCACCAGCCCTCCGAGCGGAAATTGTCGGCACGGACGGAGAGGAGGTTCGGCTGGCCGTAGTGGAGCAGGTCGGTGATTTCGACGGAGATGGGGGTATAGGTGCTCTCGCTTTTGGCGATGCAGATATTGTTTAAGTAGATGCTGCTGCGGCAGGCCACACCGTCAAAGCGCAGGAAGATCCGGCTCCCGTCCCAGTCGGCGGGCACTTCAAAGGTTTTCCGGTACCAGACGGCTTCCCGGGGCTTGAAGCCCTGTGCACCTTTGGGATCGAAGGGCTCTTCCGTCAAAGCATCGTGGGGGAGGCGGACTTCTTTCCAGTCGGCGTCGCAGAAGCTGTCGCTTCCGGGACCTTGGAGGGCGCCGGTCTTGGTGTAGCCGGAGAACATATCGAAATCATCGGTTCCGGAAAAGCCTGCAGAGGAGGTCTCCCTGCGGAATTTCCAGCCGGCGTTCATGGAATAGATGCGTTTCATGGTAAGCTCCTTTTTGCCGCCGGATCGGGGGGCGGCTTAACTTTCGGAGACTATTATAGCCGATTCTCCCTAAAAAGGCAAGAGAGGAAAGGTGAATTTTAACAAGAAAAAGCGGAACGGAAAAAGCATCCGTTCCGCTTTTTGAAAGGTTCAGACGTGGAGGATCGCCAGAGCAACGTTAAAGTAAACGAAGATGGAGCAGGCATCCACGATGGTGGTGATAAGAGGGGAAGCCATGATGGCAGGATCCAGCTTGCACTTTTTCGCTACGATGGGGAGCATACAGCCAATCATCTTCGCCACGCAGATGGTGACAAACAGGCTGATGCCCACAGTGACGGCGATGAGGAAATTCTTGTAGAGGAACCAGATCCACAGGATATTGATGGGCACCAGTAAAAGCCCCACCAGAAGCGATACCTGAAATTCCTTGAAGACCACCCGGAAGAAATCCTTGATCCGGATCTCGCCCAGGGCAAGGCCGCGAATGACCAGTGTGGCGCTCTGGGAGCCGCAGTTTCCGCCGGTGTCCATCAGCATGGGGATGAAGGAGACCAGCAGGGGAATGGCGGCGAAGGCATCCTCGTAGCGGTTGATGATGTTTCCGGTGATGGCGCTGGAAACCATCAGGATCAGGAGCCACACCACACGCTTCCGGGCGTGGGTAAAGGCGGGGGTCTTCAGGTAGGTGTTTTCGCTGGGGGCCATTGCAGCCATTTTCTCGAAGTCTTCGGTGTTGGCTTCCTGAATGACGTCCACGGCGTCGTCGATGGTGATGATGCCTACCAGCCGGTGTTCCCGGTCGACGACAGGCAGCACCAGCATATCGTATTTGCTGAAGAGCTGGGCGACGTCTTCGTCCAAATCATCGGTGGAAACAGCGATGGGGTTATCCTCCATGATGTCGCCTACCCGTTCTTCGTCTTTTGCCATGATCAGATCCCGGAGGGAAACGACCCCCTCCAGCACCCGGGCGGAGTCGGTGACGTAGCAGGTGTTGATGGTCTCCTTGTCCACGGCGATGCGGCGGATCCGGTCAATGGCCTGCCGGATGGTCATGTCCTGCTTCAAGTCCACGAATTCGGTGGTCATGATGCTGCCGGCGCTGCCGTCCTTGTACTGGAGCAGGCGGTTCAGCATCCCCCGGGTCTCCGAGTCGGTGAGCCGCAGCACCCGCTTTACCACGTTTGCGGGCATTTCCTCCAGCATATCCACGGTGTCGTCCATAAACTGGCTGTCCAGCACGCCCTGAACCTCCACGTCGGTCAGGGCGGTGATAACCTGCTCCTGCACCTCGGGGGTCATGTAGGCGAAGGCTTCCGCAGCCGTTTCCTTCGGCAGGAGCCGGAAGAGCATGACGGTCTGCTCCGGATCCAGCTCCTCAAACACGGCGGCGATGTCGGCGGGCTGCATTTCCTCGATGACGGCCCGGGCCTCGCTGAACTTCTTGTCTTCGATCAATTCCATTGCACGATTCATTTGATTCAGCCTCCTTTTTCGGGCGGCTGAAAAAGAAACCCGGCCAAAGGGGAGCACAGCAAAACAAAGCGTCTGTTTTCAGACGCTTTTTCCTGTATTTCCGTTTGGTCGGGCGGTTTTTCGGGCTGATTTTCGTTTTTTCTATTCCGGAGTGTTCCGGAACACAAAAAGCGAAAATCAGCAGCCGCCCGTTCTTCGATAGATGGTACTAGGGGGGTACGGACTTAAGTCCATGTACTCTCACGTCCTTTCTGCGGATCACATACGTTTTCCGCTCTCTTATTATAGCGCAGTTTTTCCGGTTTGTAAACACCCGCCCGGGCTTTTTGGTAAAAATTTCGTAAAAATCACGCAAAAACGCAAAAGAACCGCCGATATCTCCCGAATAGGGGTAGATACCGGCGGATAAGATGCCGTTTTTCGGCTTTTCTCGGATTTGTGGATTATTTCCGGTTCTGCTGCTTCCACTCCAGATACTCATCGTAGGTGCTCAGGCGGTCGATGAGTCCGTCGGGGGTGAATTCCATGATCCGGTTCGCCACCGTTTCCACGAACTCGTGGTCGTAGGAGGCGAAGAGGACAATTCCCTTAAAGGCGGTCAGCCCGTTGTTGACGGCGGTGATGGATTCCAGATCCAGATGGTTGGTGGGCTGATCCAAAATCAGGACATTGGAGCCGAACATCATCATCCGGGAGAGCATACACCGGACCTTCTCGCCGCCGGAGAGGACCTCCACGGGCTTTAAGACGTCGTCGCCGGAGAAGAGCATCTTTCCTAAGAAGCCCCGGAGATAGCTGTCCAGCGCTTCCGGCGGGGCATACTGCCGGATCCAGTCGAGGATGGACAGGCAGCATCCGTCGAAGTAGGCGGAATTATCCTTGGGGAAGTAGGAGCGACTGGTGCTGATGCCCCACTTGAAGGTGCCCTCATCGGGTTCGGTCTCTTCCATTAAGATCTGGAAGAGGGTGGTGACGGCGATCTCGTTTTCACCGACGAAGCCCACCTTGTCGCCCCGGTTGATCCGAAAGGAGACGTTGTCCAGTACCTTGACGCCGTCCACGGTTTTGGAGAGGTTTTCCACGGTTAGGATCTCCTTGCCCGGCTCCCGATCCATGGTGAAGCCTACGAAGGGGTAACGGCGGGAGGAGGCGGGCATTTCTTCCACGGAGAGCTTGTCCAAGAGCTTCCGGCGGGAGGTGGCCTGCCGGGATTTGGATTTGTTGGCGGAGAAGCGGGCGATGAAGTTCTGGAGGTCCTTGATCTTGTCCTCCACCTTCCGGTTCTGCTCCTTGATGAGCCGCTGCATCAGCTGGCTGGATTCGTACCAGAAGTCGTAGTTGCCCACATAGATCTTGATCTGGTTGTAGTCCACGTCTACGATGTGAGTGCAGACATTATTTAAGAAGTGGCGGTCGTGGGAGACCACGATGACGGTGCCGGGGTAGTCCATGAGGAAGTCTTCCAGCCAGGTGATAGAGTCGTTGTCCAGATGGTTTGTGGGCTCGTCCAGGAGGATAATGTCCGGTTCACCGAACAGCGCCTGAGCCAGCAGCACCTTGACCTTGTCCCGAACGGGGAGACTTGCCATGTTCTGCTCCAGAAGGTCGAGGGCGAGCCCCAAACCCTGCAGGAGCTTGCCGGCTTCGGTTTCGGCGTCCCAGCCGTTCATCTCGGAGAACTCATACTCCAGCTCGGAGGCGAGGATGCCGTCTTCTTCGGTGAAGTCCTCCTTGGCGTAGAGGGCGTCCTTCTGCTTCATGATGTCGTAGAGCTTGCGGTTGCCCATGATGATGGTGTCAAGGACGGTGTATTCGTCGAAGGCGAAGTGGTCCTGTTTGAGGACCGACATCCGGTTCTTGGCGTCGATGATGACTTCGCCGCCGGTGGGCTCCAGTTCCCCGGAGAGGATCCGCAGGAAGGTGGATTTGCCCGCACCATTGGCTCCGATGACGCCGTAGCAGTTGCCTTCGGTGAACTTCAAGTCCACATTTTTGAAAAGCGCCTGGCCGCTGAAGCTCAGGCTGAGATTTGAGACGGTAATCATTCCGTGACCCTTTCTGTATCCGTTTTTTGCGGTGATCCGCAGACTTTTTTATTGTACCACAAAGGAGCAGGGAAGGAAAGGCTTTTCGGAAATTTAAGCAGAAAAAGAAAAAAGACTTTTTTGGAAAAAAGTGTTGACAAAGGCGAGGAGTTCTGTTATAATCATAAATGTTCCGCAGAAAACCTCGTTGCGGATGGCAAAAGTTCCAATTGAATACGGTATGCAGATGTGGCGGAATTGGCAGACGCGCTACTTTGAGGTGGTAGTGAGTATTCCTCGTGTGGGTTCAAGTCCCGTCATCTGCACCAAATGCGGATATGGCGGAATTGGCAGACGCGCTAGATTCAGGTTCTAGTGACTTCACGGTCATACAGGTTCAAGTCCTGCTATCCGCACCATGGCGAGTGTTCTTACAGCATTTGAAAAGCTGTAAGAACACTCGCTTTTTATACAGCGAGTTCACAGGGGGCGTAGTTGACGACTACGCCTTTTCTTGTATTTACGGACACTTCCGGGATCGGCAGGGGCAGTACCGTTGGGATCTCGATCGTTCCGACGCAGTTATAGTGGATGCGAAGCCGCTGCTCCCAAACGCCGTCGATCTTCTCAGCATTAAACACTTCGATCTTCTCAACCAGTTCGTTCAGCATCCGGGGCGTCAGTTTCCTCGCTCTGGTGTACTTGCGAACAAGACCGATAAACATATCCGTTGTCATGGAACGGCTGCTCTGCTTCTCTATCTCGGAGCGGAGCTTTTTTATTTTCTCCGACAGCTCCTTTTGCTCGTCCTCATACCGCCGGGACATTTTTGCGAAGCGGTCATCGGAGAGCTTGCCGGAAACATTGTCCTCATAGATGCGCTCAAAGAGACCGTCCAATTCTTCGTCACGGGCAAGGAGCGTTTTCAGCTCTTTTTCCTTCAGCTTGCGGTCTGTCTGTTCCGCCTGCTGAGAATGTCCGATCACCGCTTTTACAAACTCATCCTCATAGAGGCTGGCGAATTTCGTTAAGCGCCGTATCTCTCCCAGCACCACTTCCTCCAGGAAGTCCACACGGACATAATGGGTAGAAGTACAGGTGCCGCGGTTGCCCTTGTAGTTGGAGCAGTTGAAATACTTGATCTCCGGATTGCCCTGATTGAAATGAAAGTGAAGGTTGCTGCCGCAATCAGCGCAGACCAGCAGGCCGGAAAACATATTGTGTTCTCCATTGTTGGTGCGGCGCTTACGGATTTTGCCCCGCTTCTGCTGCACCTGCTCATACACAGCACGCTCGATGATCGCCTCATGGACGTCCTGGAACACCACCCAATTCTCACGGTCATTGTCGATTCGCTTCTTATTCTTGTAGGATTTGGAATAAGTTTTGAAATTGAGAATGTCACCACAGTATTCCTGCAGGGAGAGAATTTTGGTTATTGTGGAGCTGTTCCACTTGGTAGGCGGCTGCTGTTTGCCCTTGCCGGGGCGTTTGATGCCCTTCGTGAGCCAGTAGGCCCGCGGGGTCAGGACATCGTCCTTTTCAAGCTGGGCGGCAATCTGCTCTGTTCCGAACCCCTCCAAAGTCATGCTGTAAACGCGGCGCACAACCTGGGCTGCCTCGTCATCCACGATCCAATGCTTCGGATCATTCGGGTCCTTGATGTAACCATAGGGAGGCTGGCCCATCGGCTCACCGGCATTGCCCTTGATCTTATTGCTGATGCGCCGCTTTTTGCTGATATCGCGGGCATACCACTCGTTGAACAGGTTGCGGATCGGGGCAAGCTCATTTTCGCCCTCTGCCGTGTCGATGTTATCCGAAACGGCCACCAAGCGGATATCATGGTTCGGGAAAAATTCTTCCGTCAGCCGTCCGACCTCAATGTAGTTTCGCCCCAGGCGGGAAAGGTCTTTGACAAAGACGGCGGCGGCTTTTCCCTGTTCCAACTGGCAGATCATTTCTACAAAACCAGGGCGATCCATCGTCACGCCGGAAATGCCGTCATCCAGAAAATGAACCAGATTTGTGTAACCCTTTTCCTTTGCGACTTTGGCAAGCAGTTTCTTTTGATTGCCGATGCTGTAGCTTTCGCCTTCAAGATTATCGTCACGGGAAAGCCTTTCATAGAGAAAGGCGGTCACGTCACGGGATTTTTTGTTATTCGACTGTTTCATAAGTCCTCCTTCCGTCAAGGCAGTCGAATAGCAAATATACTTGTACGAACACATTATACCGCCATTTGCTGCCTCTGTCAGCCGGGTTTGAAAGCTATTTACAGCTTTTCACTCTCGGACTTCATCAGGCGAAGGAGAACGCTACCCAGGGTATCCGGGCTTTCTTCTTTGAAAACCGGCTCAACAACGAACGACCGATTGCCAATGTGATAGGTCGTTTTTGCATCCAGAGGATTTTTCTCTGGTCTGCTGGTCTTGCCGGGATTTGTAGCTTTATCTTGCATGATAAAATCCCCTTTCATAAAGCATAAAGATAGCAATGAAAGAGGCAAAACGGACGGCTGCTGGCACAGCTCCACGGGAGTCTAACCCCGGCCCATGCTGATGG
>ERZ827363.938-NODE-938-length-30442-cov-6.467601_pt1 | contig 30442 bp, 17 predicted proteins | sample MGYA00519776_ERZ827363 | MGnify/ENA primary metagenome ERZ827363 (study PRJEB31778, sample SAMEA3449288) | human gut metagenome | biome: human gut; feature: human-associated habitat; material: faeces | place: United Kingdom | collected 2010/2012 ...
ATCGTCCGCCGCTTTAACACCGGCGCCATGTCGTACGGTTCCATAAGCAAAGAGGCACACGAGTGCATGGCCATCGCCATGAACCGCCTGCACGGCCGCTCCAACTCGGGCGAGGGCGGCGAGGACCCGCGCCGCGAGACCCCGCTGGCCAACGGTGACTCCAAGAACTCCGCCATCAAGCAGGTGGCAAGCGCGCGCTTTGGCGTGACGAGCCGCTACCTGTGCAGCGCCTTCGAGATTCAGATCAAGATGGCCCAGGGCGCCAAGCCCGGCGAGGGTGGCCACCTGCCCGGCAAGAAGGTCTACCCCTGGATCGCCGAGGTCCGTCAGTCCACGCCCGGTATCGGCCTGATTTCGCCTCCGCCGCACCACGACATCTATTCCATTGAGGACCTGGCAGAGCTTATCTTCGATCTTAAGAACGCCAATCCTGGCGCACGCGTGTCGGTCAAGCTGGTCAGCGAGGCCGGCGTCGGCACCATCGCCACCGGTGTGGCCAAGGGTGCTGCCGACAAGATCTTGATCAGCGGCCACAACGGCGGCTCCGGTGCCGCGGCGCGCGATTCGATCTGGCACGCCGGTCTGCCGCTGGAGCTCGGTCTTGCCGAGGCCCAGCAGACGCTGCTGCAAAACGGCCTGCGCTCGCGCGTGGTACTCGAAGCCGACGGCAAGCTCATGGACGGCACCGATGTCGCCGTCGCCTGCCTGCTGGGTGCCGAGGAGTTTGGCTTTGCGACCATGCCGCTCATCTCCATGGGCTGCCTCATGCAGCGCGACTGCCAGCAGGATACCTGCCCGGCCGGCATCGCTACGCAAAACTGCCGCCTGCGTCGCGGCTTCCGCGGCAAGCCAGAGCACGTCGAGCACTTTATGCTCTTTGTTGCCGAGCAGCTGCGCGAGGTCATGGCGAGCCTGGGCTTCCGCACCGTCGACGAGATGGTCGGCCATCCCGAGTGCCTGCGCCAGATCGAGGTCCCGGGCAACCGCAAGGCCAACCTGCTCGATCTGTCGCCCGTGCTGGCAAGCGCGACCTGTGAGTTTGGTGCCCACATCCCGGGCGCCGACGGCCGTCACTTCCTGCCCCAGATGGCTGCGGACAGCGAGCTCGACAAGACGCTCGACTCCACGCTGTTTGTGCCCTATACGGCCGATGCCCGTGCGCACCTGCGTCCGATTCGCTTCCGCGCCGATATCGCCAACGTCAACCGCTGCGTGGGCACCATCTTGGGCAACGCGGTGACCAAGGCGCATCCCGAGGGCCTGCCCGCCGGCTCCATCACCATCGATTGCGATGGTTCGGCCGGTCAGAGCTTTGGCGCCTTCCTGCCGCGCGGCATTACGCTCAACGTGTGCGGCGACGCCAACGACTACTTTGGCAAGGGCCTTTCGGGCGGCGAGGTGTCGGTGCGCCCCAACCCGCATGCGACCTACAAGTTCGACGAGAACATCATCGTGGGCAACGTTGCGTTCTTTGGCGCTACGAGTGGCCGCGGCTTCATTAACGGCCTGGCCGGCCAGCGCTTTGGCGTACGCAACTCCGGTGCCACCGTGGTGGTCGAGGGCTGCGGCAACCATGGCTGCGAGTACATGACGGGAGGTCTGGCGCTCATCCTGGGCGAGGTCGGGCAGAACTTCGCCGCCGGCATGACGGGTGGCGTGGCCTATGTCTTTGACCAGTACGGCACGCTCGATGCCCGTGTGAACCACGAGAGCGTTGAGCTTAAAGCCCCGACGGCCGGTGAGCTGGCGCAGATTCGTGCGCTCGTCCAGGAGCACGTGGACGCGACGCAGAGCCCGCGCGGCATTAAGTTGCTCTACAGCTTTGAGACGATGAGCAAGCACTTTGTGAAGGTCATTCCGACCGAGTACGAGCGCGTGCTGGCGATTGTCGCCGCCGCCGAGGCCGTCGGCAAGACGCATGAGCAGGCCGAGGAGCTGGCGTTTGACATTGTGACCGGTCGCGCGAGCGCCGCGGATGTCGCTCGCTTTGATGTCGCGGGCGGTACTGCGGGTGCTGTGCCCGTGGCTGCCAGCCCTTTTGCTTCGACCAAGAAGGAGGCGTAAGTGCCATGGGTAAGCCAGGTGCTTTTCTTGATATCGATCGCGTGGCCCATGAGTTGCGCCCCGTGGAGGAGCGCAGCCGCGATTTCGATCCGCTGTTCGTGGAGCTCGACGACGATGCGCGCCGTGCCCAGGCGAGCCGCTGCATGATGTGCGGCGTGGCGTTTTGCCAGATGGGCGCGAGCTTTGGCAAGGCACGCCTGAGCGGCTGCCCGCTGCACAACCTGATTCCCGAGTGGAATGAGCTGGTGTACCGCGGCCGCTGGGATGAGGCTGCCGAGCGACTGTCGCTCACCTCGCCCATGCCCGAGTTTACGAGTCGCGTGTGCCCGGCGTTGTGCGAGGCCGCGTGCAACCTGGGTTCGGTCGATGGCCAACCCACGACGATCCATGACAACGAGCGTGCGATCAGCGACCATGAGTGGGCAAATGGCGGTCCGCGCCGCTTTGAGCCGGCAGGGGAGGATGCACCCACGGTCGCTGTGATTGGCTCTGGCCCGGCTGGCCTGGTGGCTGCATGGGAGCTTGCACGTCGCGGTGCCCGTGTGACGGTATTTGAGCGTGACGACCGCCCGGGCGGCCTGCTCATGTACGGCATTCCCAACATGAAGCTCGAGAAGTCTGTGGTCGAGCGTCGCGTGGCACTCATGCGCGAGCTGGGCATTGTGTTTGAGCTGGGTGCTGACGTTACGAACCCTGCGGTGGCGGCCAAGCTCAATGGCTTTGACGCTGTCGTGGTGGCTGCCGGTGCTCGCGCCCCGCGTGGACTGGCTGCTGAGAATATTGACGCGCCCGGCGTGGTGTATGCCGTGGACTACCTGACGGCCTCGACCGTCTCGGTGCTCGATGGCGGCGAGCCTGTCATCGATGCACGCGGCCTGGACGTCGTGGTCATTGGCGGCGGCGATACCGGTAACGACTGCGTGGGCACCGCGGTACGTCAGGGTGCGCGCAGCGTGCGCCAGTTTGAGTTCTTGCCGGCGGCGCCTGATGTGCGCGCGGCGAGCAACCCCTGGCCGCAGTGGCCCAACGTTAAGAAGACCGACTACGGCCAGCAGGAGGCTATCGCTGCGATGGGTGGCGAGATGCGTGCCTGGGGCGTGGATACGCTCGAGGTGCTGCTGGACAAGAAGGGTGCGGCTGCGGGTCTGCGCGTGGTCGATCTGGACTGGTCGGCGGGAAAGCCCGAGCGCATCGCGGGCTCCGAGCACGAGGTACCGGCGCAGCTGGTGCTCATCGCCTGCGGCTTCACGGGCCCGGAGCACAGTGTGTTCGATGCGGTGAGCGTGCCTGTTGCCACCGCTGGTCGTCCGCTGCCTGTGATGGCCGCCGAGGGCTCGCACCTCGCGGCTCGCACAGAGGGTGTCGCCGCGGATGCCGCGCCGGTGTATGTGGCGGGTGATGCCCGCAACGGCAGCTCGCTCGTGGTGAGCGCCATGGCCGACGCCCTGGCCTGCGCTGCCGAAGTCGCCGAGGCGCTGGAGCTGTAAGGCGGCTGTCCACAGCTGAATCGTCAAGGGCTGTCCCCAACGGCCGGCCCAAAAGGAACGTCCCCAAGTGCCGGCAGCTAGGGACGTTCCTTATGTGCCGGCATTCGGGGACACTCCTTGCGGGTTTGCGGGCGACTTTGTCATTTGTCGACGTACAAGTATTCATTCGTCGACGTTTGCGACTGTGGTGCTCTGCTGTTTCTGTGGTGGCAGCGGGCATCTGGCTCAAAATGGCGGGTCAGCTGTCTATATCTACCTGCCGTTTCTTTGCGGTGCGCATTTTCGGTCAAGCATCCCGTCAAGTGTTTGGTCAGCAGTTGGTTTGCAGCCGGAGGCCTATTTTGTCCGTGCCAACAGTGGCTGCCCACCCTCCTCGTAAGCTCAAATTGAGGTTCATCAGTTTGAGGAGGATGCCGTGACTGATCACGTTTTAGACCGAGCACATCTGGCTGAAGCCGTCGGCAACGATATTGCCGACATGGCCCATTTTTGGATGCTGCGGAAGTTTCAGTTTTTGGAGCCGGCGCGCGAGCAGTTCGAGATCATTGTCGACCCGTGGCTCGGCTATTGCACCGAGCCTTCCCAAAACGAAATCATGGCCTACAACATGGCATTTACCGATTGGCTGCTCTTCGAGCGCCCCTATCGCCATGGCAAGACGCTGCTCGAGCTGTATGTTGATGAGCCGCCGGCATCGCTTTCGCCTGCCTCGCTCAAGCGGCTCGAGCAGGTGCGCGACACACAGTATTTCTCGCGCTTTGGCATTTTGGACAAGGATCCTGCGAACGGCATGGTTGCGCTGAAGGATACGCGCACCGACCGTCGCTTTGATGTCTACGACCCGCATATCGTGCAAAAGGAGCATTGGAGCGACGGTGCGATTGCGGTGCGCCTCGCCTGCGTCGACGATATCTGGCTGACGGCGGGGCAGCTCTACCTCTACGACATAGCGCGCCTGAGCGATACGGCGATCGATGGGCCGGGCGCGGTGCATCCGGAGGACCTGCGGGACGGCTTTGATACCTCGTGCATCAGCTTCTTTTTGCGCCTGGTCCGCGACATCATGGGTGCCCAGGGGCGCTACGTAAAGTCCCTCAACATCTACGAACAAGAATGGGAGTAGGGGATGTGATTGGTGCCGCCCTACAGCCCTGACTTTGTCTCAATCTGTAACGTTTGGCGGCTGTTTGGGCCCGTAACTGTTACAGATTGAGACGGAAGGTTGGCGGCTGCCGAAAGATCTTGTTCTGTAACGGGAAAGGACCAAAAATCGTTCTACCTGTTACAGATCGAGACAAAGGCTGGACGCGGTGCCGAAAGATCTTGTTCTGTAACAACTAGAGGCTCAAAGACTGTCTTCCTGTTACAGATCAAGACATTTGTCAGCGGAGGCAACGGTGACGATGGTCCATTTGTCTGACGTGGTGGTGACGAAAGTGTCTAATACCGTTCTCAAACACAAACATGCGACTCGCAACACGTTGGCGCGGAATAGAATGCTCGCGCGGCTCACGGAGACGGCCAAGCAAGGTGCGCTGCTCGCAACGCATGACAATACCGAGCTCATGTGGCTGCGACGCCATGTTGGAACCGACGATATCGCGGAGCCCGAGCCGTACCTGTTCTGTTTTCAGCATGATTGGGATGCATTGACGCCGGCGGAGCGAGCGCTGAGGACTATCAAAGGGCTTGCGGAATTTCATCCCGATTGGGCGTTTTGGGGCTATGACGCGGCGCTTTTGTGGGGTTTGGAGGTGCCGAATGATCTGCTCGGGCCGCGTTTTCTTGTTAAGACGGGCTGTTCGATGACGTTGAACAGCGGGTGCAGGTTGTTGCGTCCGCAGATGGCGGGCGCGCTCGAGCGTGTTGATGGCGTGCAGGTGACGTCATTTTGGCGCACGGTGGAGGATTGCTTGCTTCGTGCGCCGTTCTCCTACGGGTTGGCGATTGCCGATTCTGCACTGCGGGCGAAAGGCGTATCACGTTGGGATTTGTGCGAGCGCCTCCGCGCCGATTGCGAGGGCAGGCGAGGGTATCGCAGAGCTCAGGTGATTGCGTCGCATGCGGACGGGCTGTCCGAGAACGGCGGCGAGTCTCGCTTTCGGGCGTTCTTTATTGCATACGGCTTTCCGGTTCCGGAGTTGCAGGTGGAGTTTCGCGATCCGCTCGATTCGAGCCAGGTGTTTCGGATCGATTATTTTTGGCGGCTCGAGGACGGGACGTGTGTCATCGGCGAGCTCGACGGGAAGGGAAAGTATACCCTGCAGGATGGTGGGGATCGGGGGTCGGTCGACCCATTCGTGGCAGAACGTCAGCGAGAGTCTCATCTGACGATGCTCGGGCACAAGGTGCTTCGGTTTACGTTTGATGAGCTCAAGAATCCGGGGAAGCTGGTTGAGAAGATGAGGTTGGCGGGTATTCCGCGACGGCCCGATTTGGCTGAGGAGTGGAGACGTCAGTGGTATGGGCGCTGAGAGGTTTTGTCTCGATCTGTAACGTTTAGAAGTTGTTTGAGTTCGTAATTGTTACAGATCGAGACAAACCGGTGAAACGTCGACCGAATGTCTCGATCTGTAACATCAAGGGGCCCAATAACCCTGTATCTGTTACAGATCGAGACATTCCCCTGATGTTGCTGGGGTGGGACTGCAACGTATTCCGTCCCCCACATCCCCTCTTCCCTCCGTTAACCGATATGTCTGTGGCAATCGGGCTACACTGGATAATAATGGACAGATGTTCAAGTTTTCTGAGGGGGAGGAGCTCGATATGGCGTCTGCCGATCGTTCCACGTTGTTTATCAATGCGACCGTCTTGGATGGTTCGGAACATATGGAGCCGCAGCCCGACATGGCCGTGGTCGTTGAGCGCGGTGTCATCACGTGGATGGGGCCGAGTGCTGTGGCTCAGGCGCCTGCAGGTGCCGAGGTCATCGATCTGGCAGGGGCGTATCTCATGCCAGGCCTCATCAATATGCATGTGCATCTGTGCGGTTCGGGCAAGCCTGTCTCGGCCGGCGATGCGGGCGCGCTGATGAAGAAGCTCGATAATCCCGTGGGGCGCGCCATCGTGCGCCATATTCTTAAGGGCAGCGCCCAACAACAACTGGCAAGTGGCGTGACCACGGTGCGCGGCGCGGGCGACCCACTGTTTGCCGACATCGCCGTTCGTAATGCCATCGACGCCGGCAAGTATCAAGGTCCTCGCCTGGTGGCGCCGGGAACGGGCGTCACGGTGCCGGGCGGCCATGGTGCGGGCTTGTTCGCCCAGGTGGCCAACAGTCCCGCCGAGGCAGCCGAACAGGTGCGCGACCTGTACGCGCGTGGTGCCGACGTCATTAAGCTGTTTGTGACGGGCGGCGTGTTCGACGCTACCGAGGTGGGCGAGCCGGGCGTGCTGCGCATGCCGGTCGAGGTTGCCGCGGCGGCGTGCAAGGCTGCGCACGAGGTGAGTCTGCCGGTTATGGCCCATGTCGAGAGTACCGAGGGTGTGAAGGCCGCACTTGAGGCCGGCGTTGACACGATTGAGCACGGCGCTCCGCTGACGCCCGAGATCCTGGAGCTGTACCGTGGCGCCGCGGGCACGCAGCTCGAGGGGCGTGCGCCCAGCGTTACCTGCACTATCAGCCCGGCGCTGCCGTTTGTATTGCTCGACCCGAAAAAGACCCATTCGACCGATACGCAAAAGAAGAACGGCGACATCGTGTGCTCGGGCATCATTGAGAGCGCCCGTGCCGCACTGGAAGCTGGCGTTAAGGTGGGCCTTGGCACGGACTCGAGCTGCCCGTTCGTGACGCAGTACGACATGTGGCGTGAGGTGGCCTATTTTGCCAAGTATGTCGGCGTGAGCAACGCCTTCGCGCTGCATACGGCTACGCAAGTCAACGCCGAGCTGCTGGGGCTGGGCGGCGAGACCGGCACAATCGAGTGCGGCAAGGCCGCCGATATCCTGGTGACGCGCGAGAACCCGCTCGATGACCTGTGCGCTCTGCGTGAGCCGATGCACGTGATGTGTCGCGGCGATCTGGTACGCAAGCTCAAGGTGAAGCGCATTCCCGAGGTTGATAACGAGCTCGACGCGATTATGGCCATGCCGGCCGAGGCGTTGGCCGAGGAGCTCGCCCGCGACGGCGTGGCGTAGATGTGACAAAGGGACAGCTCCGTTGCCGCATACAAAAAGCCGAGGTCTCAACACGAGGCCTCGGCTTTTTTATCGAACAAATACTTAAGATTTGGGACAAACAAACCTGATTAATTTGTCCCGCGTGCGGGCGCTAGGAGCGGGTTTCCATCTTGGCGTGGCACTTGGGGCAGGTGACGCGAATCTTGCCCTTGCCCTTGGGAACGGAGAGCATCTGGCCGCAGTTGGGGCACTTGAGGTATGCCGTGGTTTTGCGACCCTTCCACATCTTCTTGGCCGTGCGCTTGGCGCGCTCAAAGTCTTCCTTGCTGGTGCCGGCCGCGCGCGAGGTGCTGGCCGCTGCAGTTCTACCGCCCAAGCTGGCGACGAACTTGCCCAAGCCGGGAACATTGGCGGTCGTGGCGACAAAAGCCTCGTTCTCCTTGCGACGTGCATCGATATTTTTGGACAGGCCGCGCAGCACGCCAATCACGATTACGGCGATGGCAATCCAGCTGAGCCACTGGATGCGGGCTATCGATCCGATCATCGCGATGACGATGCCGGCAAAACCCATCACGATGGTGAGTTCATCGGCACCATTGCGACCCTTCATAAAGTCATTCATGCAAATTGCCTTTCGTTCGATATGCTGCACGCCTTTATACCCGATTTAGAGCAAGGGGGACAGGTTAATCTGCACCAATGTGGTGCAAACATACCTGTCCTCGGAATACCAAGACGGTGCAAAGAAGTCTGTCCCCAATGCCCCAATTACTTGGAGAGCTTGTCGACGACGCGTTCGATCTCGGCGAGCTTGGCGGCTTTGAGGTCCTCGTCGCCCGATTCGATTGCCGAAGTCACGCAGCCCTCGATATGCGCCTTGAGCACGTCGGCGTTGATGCGCGCGAGGAGCGCCTGTGTTGCCATGAGCTGCGTGGAGATGTCGACGCAGTAACGGTCCTCCTCGACCATCCGTAGGATGCCGTCGATCTGGCCGCGTGCCGTCTTGAGCATGCGGGTCACCGATTTATGGTCTGCCATCATGGCGGGTCCTCGTTTCTGGTCGATCTTCCGGATGTCCCCGTCAGTTGCGGTGAAATACGGACCGTTTAAAGGCCTAGGGCGGCACAACAGTCCGTATTTCACCGCAACTTCTGAGGATTCAGTAGGCGGCGTCTGCTACGCGGCGGTCACGGATAGGGCGTGGAACTTCTCGCCGGCGTCCTCGACGGCGGCAGCGAGCTGCTCAGCGGTCACGGTGTCGGCGCACTCCACCTGTACGGTCTGAGTCTCGTGATCGGCGTCGGCGTCGGTCACGCCGGCAACGTTGAGCAGTGCCGTCTCGACAGTGGCGTCGCAGTGGCCGCACATAAGGCCGGAAGTCTTGATTGTGTAACGCATGGGTGTACTCCTTATCGATTGAGAATATCTGACAGTTTAGTCGTGAACAGCGTCATCTTAAAGGTGTGCTGAGGTGCCCGAGATTGCCCCGAAAGAGGAGCGAAGCGTACTTGGGTACGCGAGCGACGGTTTGAGGGGCAAGGTCGGGTGCTTCAGCGCGCCGTCTTGGGCTTAAAGGATTTCAGGCGCAGTGCATTGGACACGACGCACACGCTCGACAGGCTCATGGCCGCGGCGCCAAACATCGGCGAGAGCTGCCAACCGGTGAGGGGGAAGAACACGCCCGCCGCCAGCGGAATGCCGATGCCGTTGTAGAACAGCGCCCAGAACAGGTCCTGCTTGATGTTGCGAATTGTGGCGCGCGACAGCTCGATGGCACGGGCGACGTCCATGAGGTCGCTGCGCATGAGAACCACATCTGCCCCTTCTTTGGCGATGTCGGCGCCGGTACCGATGGCAAGGCCCACGTCGGCGCGCGCCAGGGCGGGGGAGTCGTTGATGCCGTCGCCCACCATGGCGACCTTGCTGCCCGCATCCTGCAGCTCGCGCACGTGGCGTTCCTTGTCGGCGGGGAGGACGTCGGCGATGACCTGCTCGCTGCTCAGTCCCACGCGGCGGGCGATCGCTTCGGCTGTCACGCGGTTGTCGCCGGTGAGCATGCGCACGTCGACGCCAAGCGAGCGCAGTGCGGCGATGGCCCCGGCGCTCGTCTCCTTGACCTCGTCCGCCACGGCGATGGTGCCGACAAGCTCGCTGTTCTTGGTAAAGAACAGTGGCGTCTTGCCCTCGGCCGCGAACTGTTCGGCAAGGCCGGCGGGAACCTTCACGCCCAGCTCGTCCATCAGACGCACGTTGCCGGCGGCGATGACATTCTGCCCCTCGCGTGCCGTAACGCCTCGCCCGGGCACGGCGGCAAAGTCCTCGACCATGCGTGCGACGATTCCGCGCGCCTCGCACTCGGCCATAATCGCCTCGGCCAGCGGGTGCTCGCTTGAGCGCTCCAGCGCAGCGGCCAGCTTGAGCAGCGCCTTTTCGCTCATGGCGGGCGATCCGTCGGCACGCGTGGCTACCACGATATCGGTCACGGCAGGCTTGCCGCGAGTGACCGTTCCCGTCTTATCGAGCACCACGGTGCCCACGCTGCGCAGATTCTCCAGCGCCTCGGCGCTCTTGAACAGAATGCCCATCTCGGCGCCCTTGCCGGTGCCCACCATGATGGCGACGGGCGTGGCCAGACCCAATGCGCACGGACAGCTGATCACCAGCACGGCCACGGCGGAGGTGAGCGCCTCGTTTATGCTGCCGGTCAGTGCCATCCACGCCGCAAAGGTCACAGCCGAGATCACGAACACCACGGGCACGAACACGCCGGCGACTTTGTCGGCCATGCGGGCGATAGGCGCCTTGGTGGCGTTGGCGTCCTCGACGAGCTGGATAATCTTGGCAAGCGACGTGTCGGCGCCCACGCGTGTGGCACGGAAGGTAAACGATCCGGTGCGGTTGACCGTGGCGGCGTTAACGGTGTCACCGGCGGCCTTTTCCACGGGGATGGACTCGCCGGTGAGCGCGCTCTCGTCCACGGCCGAGCTGCCCCCGAGCACCACGCCATCGACAGGGATGGACTCTCCGGGGCGCACGCGCAGGACCTGGCCGGGAAGGATACTGTCGACGTCGACGGTGGTTTCGGTGCCGTCGTCGGCAACGACGGTCGCGGTCTTGGGTGCCAAGTCGATGAGTGCCTCGATGGCGCCGCCGGTTTTTGACTTGCTGCGCGTCTCGAGGTATTTGCCCACGGTAACGAGCGACAGGATCGTGCCCGCACTCTCAAAATACAGATTGTCCATGCTCGTCATCATGGCCTCGTGGACCTGACCCGCGGCTAATTGGTCGGCCATGATGAACATGGCGTAGAGCGACCAGGCGATGGAGGCGGTGGCGCCCACGGCAATAAGGGCGTCCATGGTGGGTGCGCCGTGCGCGAGCGATTTAAACCCGTTGATAAAGTACGCGTCGTTGACATAGACGATGGGGATGAGCAAGACGAGCTCGGTGAGGGCGAGCGTCATGCTGTGGATGTGGTCCGTGAAGATGCCGGGCAGCGGCCAGCCGAGCATGTGCCCCATGCCTATGTAGAACAGTGGGATAAGGAATACGATCGAGACGATGAGGCGGGTGCGCATGGCAGAGGCGGTGGCCTCCAGCTTTTTGGTCGGCGACTCCATATGGGCGGCGCCGGACCTGGCTTGCGCACTTCCGCTTTGGACAGCGTCGGTGCCCGTGCTGATGGGTGAGGCCGAGTAGCCCGCGCGGTCGACAGCGGTGCAGATGTCGTCGGGGGAGACCTGCGCAGGGTCGTAGTCCACCAGCATAGAGCCGGCGAGCAGATTGACCGCGACGCTTTGGACGCCGTCGAGTTTGCTCACGGCGCGATCCACATGCGCCTGGCAGGCGGCGCATGTCATGCCGCCCACGTCGAACTTATCTTGAGCCATGGCTGCTCCTTTCCGTGGTTCGGTGTTGGAATTGTTAACCTGCCGATACTATACACCCATACCCCCTGGGGGTGTCCAGTACAGAAAGAAATGTATGACATTTCGTTACAGATGAGGGTGGCTGCCGGGTTGGTGCACCATCCCCGCCCTTCGTCTCAATCTGTAACATCTAGCCCAGTTTTTGCCGAGCTGCTGTTACAGAATGAGACAAACTCTCCGGCGGCAAATCAATATCTCGATCTGTAACATCTAGCTCTCGATCTGTAACATCTAGCGGGGAAAATGACCTCTAACTGTTACAGATTGAGATTTTGTTTTGAGAGGTTTGAGTTTGTCTCCATCTGTAACAGTTAGACCGGTTTTTGGATTCCAGATGTTACAGATCGAGACGAACCTTCAGCAATAAACTCAATGTCTCAATCTGTAACATCTGGCGGGAAATATGACCCCTTACTGTTACAGATCGAGACAGACCGTCCGCGGCCAACTCAAATGTCTTGATCTGTAACATCTAGAGAGGTTTTTGACCCCTTACTGTTACAGATTGAGATGTTGTCTCGCGGGATTGGGGTTTGTCTCGTTCTGTAGCATCTAGACCTGTATCTGCCGAGCTAGTGTTACAAATCGAGACAACTGCCGGGGAGGGGTCCCGTCACGGCAAGACGCCCGCCGCCTAGATACAGAACCCGGGAATCACACAGGTTAGCTTGTTTGGCTTTTCCGCAGGCGTTGCGTACGTAAAGACGTCGCCGTCGTGGCCCACACGGTTTATGTAGAGCGTGCCTTCGGTCTCCGATGAGTCGGGGCTCACCGTGCGCTCCCACCAGCAGGTGTCCTTGCCCTTCCACTGGCGGACCATCGTCTCGTTCGTGGAATACGGGCTCACCTTGAGCTCGCGGAAGAGCTGATACTCCTTGCCCTCGCCGTTGTAGATTTCTGCCAGGTAGTGATAGTCCTTGGCAAACGAATCGGGCGGTTGCGTACCGCACAGCTCGACCATGGCGGGCAGCCAAAGGGTTGCGGGCAACTCGCTCAGACACGATGCACTGTTGGCGGCGCCAGCGTTATTCGAGACCTTTTTGACAGATTTGATGAGCGCGCGCAACTTGTTGGGCAGCAGCTTAAGGCCGTCGCCGTCGAGCCATTCCCGCAGCTCGCAAACTGCCCAGCCGGCGCTCGGCGGTTCAGCCGCAGCGTTGCGCTCGGCAATACCCGCGTCGAACATAAACGTCAGTCCGGCCTTGCCCGTCCCGTCCAGAAGCTCATCGTGACGGATGCCCACAAGCTGCGCGCCGACCTCCAGCCCGTTGGTGAGTTTCACGCGCTTGGTACACGGATAGGGGATATGCCCATCGGCATCGAGCAGGTGATAGCGCTTGGCAATCTCGCGTGCCTCGCTACGGGTCTCGGCGGCCTTAATCTTGAGCGAAATCTCCTGCAGCTGATCCCAGGTGTAGTCGTCAAGTGAACCGCGGATGCCGTCAAGGTAGTCGGGGATGCCAAAGCCATGGGTTGCCGCCCCGATAACGCTGAGCCCCGCAACGGCTGCGATAGCGCCGCCGATAATAAAGCGGCGGCGGGTCATGGCATCGTGGCGGGCCTGATTCAGGATCTCTCGTGCGCGCTCGCCGGCGACGTCGACCTTAAGGTGCGTGCCAGAATCGATATCAATTGCGGCCTCGTCTCCTGCACCTTCGCGGCCTTCGGATTCGGCGTCGGTGAGGTATGCCGAGAGCACCTCGAGCATCTGCTGCTCGGTGGGACGATCGCACTGCTCGACTGAGAGACCCTTCATGATGATCTGGACGAGCGCCTCATCGCCCTCGCAGCGCGGCTCGAGCGGTGCCGGCTTGGTCTTGGTCTTTACGAGATAGAACGAGCCGGTTGCAGCGGCGTCCGTCGACTCAAAGTCAAACGGTTTGCGACCGCTGTAGAGCTGGTACAGAATGCTCGAAAGCGCATAGACGTCGATTGCCGGCGAACGGCGAAGGGCCGCGATGCCTTCGATATCCTGCGTGAGCATCTCGGGCGCGGCGTATGCGGGCGTGGCAAAACGCCAGATGTCGGCGCGCCGGGTGATCGTGTCGTCGCCGAGAGCCATGGTCGCGGAGCCCATGTCGATGAGGCAGGGGTCAAAGGAACAATCAGCAATCTGCTGCTCGAGCGTTCGGCTGGTGGTGCGGAACATGATATTGGCAGGCGACAGGTCGCGATGGATGACCGGATTCACGAGGCCTTGGGTCATCAAGAGCGCACGAAGCACGGCGTTTCCGACGGCGGCGACCATCTGGGTGGTCAGCCCGCCCGAGGCGTCGTGCGGAAGCAGGGGCAGCGCCTGCTTGAGCGAGGTGCCCTCGACCCACTCCATGAGGATGAGAGGGTCATCCTCGCACGATCCGTAGCCATAGACGCGCGGAAATCCGCGCAGGTGCGAGACGGTACACAGATGACGGTACTCCTCGAACAGCGCGGCGGTGCTGGCCAGGTGCGCTGCCGATTGCTCGGCGGAGCGGTCGGGGGCTTGGCCGGAAAGGATAGCGTTGTCCTTGAGCAGCTTGACGGCAAAGACCTCGCCGCTCGTGTTGGTCGCGCGCAGCACGTGCCCGATGTTGCCGTTGTTGCGGTGGGCCGTCTGGAGAATAAGCGTCATAAACCGACGCTTGGCGTCGTCCTCGGCGCTGGGGTCGACCGCCACGGCGGTATCGAACGTATCGAGACGGATGAGTTTGTCGCCATAGGCGCTATCGGTAGTATCCATGGCGTTCCTTTGTCTGGCATGGGTTGCCGCACGTATACGCGAGCAGTGCGGATATCGGTAAAGTACCATGATAGCCGCACTGCCCACGTATACCGCTGAGCATTGTCGTTTACGACGCAGAAGGTAGAAGACGAAAGACGGACGGCGACCGTCTTCCGATCGCCGTCCGCGCTAGTCCACAATGACAAGGAATGTCGTGTAGAGACCCAGATGGAGCCTGTCGCTGTTTTCGATTTCCACTGGGGGATAGATCTTGCCAGGCTCGCGTTGGTCGCGCGGCGGCTCAATCACAATATCGCCGTCACCCGCGCCCGATTCGAGCACTGTGCCGTTGGTCGACCCAAGGCCCTGGGCGTACCAGTGCTCACCCTCAAGCCAAATGCGAAGATGCTCGCGCGATGCGTCGGCGCCCACATCGGTGATGCTGGGCGAGGTTTTGGGCAAAGAACCAATCACGGTGCCGCGCGGATCGCGTGTGAGGGGATGGATTTGCATGTCGGCGCAGTTGTCGGCATGGGTTCTGAGCAGACCGAGGTTGGGGGCGACGGTGCGCGGCTGCTCCAGGCTGCTCATAAAGCCACGTCCGACGGTAGTTTCGGTGGTGCCAAAGTGCTCGCCCGTCTTGCTGTCGCAAAAGCGCTCGACGGTGGCCACGCCCTGAACGGGATCGGCGAGCGCCCCCGTTGCCACAAAGAGCATAAGGTAAAGCGTGCTTTTCTCGCGCACGGCATTGCCGTCAAAGTTGTCGATGCGATTGAGGGCATTTGCATATAGGCGGCTGTCCAGCTTGTAGCTGGCGAGAGCCGACATCATTTCGTTGGCGGCCGGACCGCGATAGTGCTCGGCGATTGCCTGATAGGCGGACTCGCCGCCGCCGAGCTTGCTGCAGATTGCCGAGGAAAGGTTGAGCGTGGTGACGGTAAAGTCGCTGTAGATGGAGGGCGCGCACTGGTCAGGCTTGCGATGGACGATGTAACGGGTGAGATACGAGCGGTTGGAAGAGCATTTCTCGAGCAGGGTACTGCCGAGATAAGAGTTTCCATTGATGAGCATTCGGGCGATCTCGAGATGTTTAAGACCGCCGAACGAGCGAATATCGTTATAGAGGACCGAGCAAGGCGTCTCTGCTGCCACGGATACCTCCTTTGATTGCTTCCTAGCCAATATGGCGATAGGAATTAATGGCCCCCGGTGGGCGACGTATTAAATGGCTGCGCAATATATAGCGTAACTAAAGCAACATTATAGGCCACATGTTCGAAATTGCAGGAAGACTGAGAGATTTGGTTTGGACTGGACGGAAATCCCCCTCTGTCTTGATCTATAACAATTAGGGCCGATTTTACTCGTTAACTGTTACAGATTGAGACGTTTGTGAGCCGTGTCGACCGTTTGTCTCGATCTGTAACACGTAGAGGAAGATTCGCCCTGTAGATGTTACAGATTGAGACAATCAGCCGGGCCCACCTCGTCCGCCTCGTCATCTGTGGTTTACGTGGGGGCATGCGAAGCACGGGTATACTAACCGGCGGCGAATCTGCTCCATCGCTTAGAGCTGCTGCGTCTGGACGGCGCGTGATAGGGCTGCCAAAGCGATCGCCAGCGTGCTGAGCAACGTCCTCTCTGTGCGCACCTGTTTTTGTATGTATTAGCGCACTACCAAGCACGCCCGCGCGGCCGCATGCCGTGCCCATTGCGCGTGCAGATAAGGAACAACAACATATGCGTAATTCTGTATCTGACGTCACCGACGCCGAGATTCTGGACGAGACCTGCGAGGCCATGACCCAGGCTGCCTTCGATGCCGCCGATGAGGCCAATGCCGCCCAGGCCGTCGAGTCCGCTACCGAGAGCCTGCCCGCCTTTGACGAGCTGGGCCTCTCCGACGAGATGCTTCGTGCTATCGAGAACCTGGGCTACACGGCGCCCACGCCCGTGCAGGCCGGCTCGATCCCCGTAGTGCTCGAGGGCCGTGACCTGCTTGCCGCCGCTCAGACCGGCACCGGCAAGACGGCCGCCTTTTTGCTGCCGACTATGAACAATCTGGAGCACATCGCTCCTCCCAAACCCGTGCGCGAGCGTGGCGGCCGCAACCGCCGTCGCGGTGCTAAAAAGCCCGAGGGCAACGGCCGTGGCCCCGTGATGCTCGTCATCACTCCTACGCGCGAGCTTGCCCAGCAGATCGACGAGGTCGCGAGCAAGATTGCCGACGTCACCGGCCATGTCGCCGTGACTGTCGTGGGCGGCGTGAGCTACAAGCCGCAGACCGCGGCACTCAAGTACGGTTGCGATATCCTAGTTGCCACGCCGGGTCGTCTGGTCGACCTGATCGAGCAGGGCGCCTGCCACCTGGACGAGGTTAAGGTCCTGGTGCTCGACGAGGCCGACCGCATGCTCGACATGGGCTTTTTGCCCGCCGTCCGCCGCATTGTGCGCGAGACGCCGGCCGAGCGTCAGACGCTGCTGTTCTCGGCGACCCTCGACGAGGAGGCCGTGGGCGAGATCACCGACCTGGTGAGCGACCCGGCTCGCGTGGAGATCACACCTGCCACGTCGACCGCCGACACCGTCGACCAGTTTGTGTTCCCGGTGTCCATCGAGGCCAAGAACAACCTGCTGCCCGAGTTCCTCAAAAAGGAGGGCCCGGAGCGCACTATCGTCTTTATGCGCACCAAGCACCGCGCCGACAGCTGCTGCCGTCGTCTGGAGCGCAAGGGCATCAAGGCCGCCGCGATTCACGGCAACCGCAGCCAGGCTCAGCGCGAGCGTGCCCTTTCGGCCTTCCGCGACGGTACCGTTGACGTGTTGGTGGCAACCGACGTGCTCGCCCGCGGCATCGACATCAGCGACGTGCGCTACGTCGTGAACTTTGACGTGCCGGCCGAGCCGACCGACTACATCCACCGTATTGGCCGTACGGGCCGCGCCGGCGAGCTGGGCTGGGCCATCACGTTTGTGACCGAGCAGGATGTCGATGAGTTCTACGAGATCGAGAAGCTCATGGACAAGACCGCCGACATCTACGAGGCCGGCGACCTGCATGTGGGCCCCAATCCGCCCGCGGTTGACCCCGAGCGCGATCCTGCGGCCTTTAAGGTGAAGAAGAAGACCAAGCGCGGCAAGTCCAAGAGCAAGAAGAAGCTTGAGCAGGCGCGTCGCGACGGCAAACGCAACGGCGACGATTACGGTGATGTGGCCGGTCGTTCCAACCGCGGTCGAGACGAGCGTCGCGGCGACGGTGAGCGTCCGAGCCGTCCCAAGCGCGGCGGCAAGACCCGCGTGCGCGAGGGCGTTCAGGCTCGCGTGGACGAGGCTGTGGAGAGCGTGGCCCGCGAGGTGGCTGCCGAGGAGCGCGGCGGTGCTGTTGAGCAGGGCCCGCGCGGCAACCGTGCCGAGCGTCGCGCCAAGCAGTTCCAGGGCGAGGCGCATCGCCGTCGCCGCGAGGACGAGGACCGTGGTGGCCGCCGTCGTGTTGAGCGCGAGGACGAGGGCCGTGGCTCGCGTGGCGGCAAGCGTGGTTCGGGCGATCGTCGTCGTTCCGGTCGCGATGGCGAGCGCGGCGGCCGTGATGAGCGCCGTGGCGGCGAGGGCCGCGGTTCGCGTGGCGAGCGTGGTACTCGCGGCGGCGAGTCCCGTGGCGGCAAGCGCTTTGATGAGCGCGGTGGCCGTGGCGGCGAGCATCGCGAGGGCACTCGTGGCAATGGCAGCCGCAGCGGTGCTGGCCGCTCTAACGAGTCGCGCGATCGCCGCGATCCGCGTGCCAGCCGCGATCGTCGCGATGACTGGCGCAACTACGACGATACCCGCGAGGAGCGTCGTGGCGGCTATCGTGGCGGGCGTGGCGGCAACCAGGCCGGCTCCCGCGGCGGCCGTGCCGGCGGTCGCGATAACCGTGGCAGCTATGGTAACAATCGTGGCGGCAAGCGCGGCGGTAGCTCCCGTCGCCCCGGTGACGGCGGCGGCAAGCGCAAATAACACACGCATCGCCCGCTAGAGCGAGGTGAACCAAGGGCCCCGAGCAACTACGCTCGGGGCCCTTTTTGTTTGCCGTATCCGATCGCTAGTTCAAATGTGATTTCCTCGGGAATGCATCTAGAGGATGCCGTGGGCCTGTTTCCTACCATGCGGCAATGGGTCCCATGGGGTGCGCCGTGCATTTTTTGGAGTATTCTGCAGTTCGAGTTGTCTGCATATGATTTGACGTCGCCAACGGTGGCTTTCGGATATCCCTAGCGAGCGTTCTGAGCCAGATTTCGTCGTTTTCCGGAGCAGGGGCGCGTCATTCTCGCCATGTCGGAACCCAAAATGACGCAGCGCCCTAAAGGTTTGCCCGCTCGGGGTATTGCTGGCGCGGTCACGTTGCAGAATACTCCGTTTTTTGCACGGGCCAGGATGGGGTACCTCGGGAGAACACGGCGGTATCCCGTAAATATATACAATCTGTACCGTAATTTATACAAAACGAAGAGGCAGACAGCGTAGGGTTGGTGCATTGGGGTGCTTGATGCACCAAAATGGGGATCCCACGTGCCGTATACTCTGGCTGGATGTGAAAACGGCTTGACGCGTTGCCAGACGTAGGGGGAGGGTGTCTCGATGAGCGTATTCGAAATTGTGTTTAGTCCGACGGGTGGAACGCAGAAGGTGTCTGGCCTTGTGGCCGGGGCACTGGACAAGAATACCGTTACCGTCGATCTGACCGTTAGCGGGCTAGATTTCAGCGCTGTCTCGATGACCGAGGACGACGTGGCCGTAATCTCTGTGCCGGCGTATGCCGGTAGAATCCCGGCTGTGGTGGCTGACCGGTTGGGCATGGTTCACGGCAACGGAGCGCGGGCCGTTCTGGTGTGCGTCTACGGAAACCGCGCGTTTGAGGACACGCTCGTAGAGCTGGAGGACGTTGCGAAGCATGCGGGATTCCGGGTGATCGCGGCAGTTGCAGCCATTGCAGAACATTCCATTGCACGACAGTTTGCTGCCGGTCGTCCGGATGCGCAGGATGCGTCGCAGCTCGCAGAGTTTGCGCAGCAAATTCAGCAAAAGCTGTTGGCTGAGGATGCGTCCGAGCCCTCTATCCCCGGCAATCGTCCTTATAAACAAGCCAGAGGTCACCGCATGGCACCCGAGGCAACAGGGGATTGTGTCTCCTGCGGTGCATGCGCCGCGGCGTGCCCCGTTTGTGCTATCGACAAGGGTGACCCCAAACGAGCAGCTGGCGAGGCGTGCATCTCCTGCATGCGCTGCATCGCCGTATGTCCGCGAGGTGCTCGCAAGCTTGATTCCAGCAAACTATCCGCTGTTTCCCAGATGCTGAGCAAGGTTTGCGTCGTGCGGAAGGAATGCGAGCTCTTCATCTAGCGCATACGAAATTGGCGCAATGGGGCCAGGTTAATCTGCACCAACCTGGTGCAAACAAACCTGTCCCCAATGCACCAGAGTGAGGAGTGCTCCCGAGTGCCGGCAGAAAAGGAACGTCCCTAAGTGCCGCTTAAATACCGTTTATCGGAGAAAAAATACCGTTCGCCGGTCATAATGATTGTTCCGGCTTTGGGCTTGTCTATAATAACCCACGTAAAAGAAATGCGGAAGGTTACCGAGTCCCCTCGGACGTGGGCCTAACCAAAGTCTTAGAACGGGTGTGTCTCAATGGGTGCATTCGATTGATTTTGGTTGGGCTATATTTATGAAGGGACATGCCACCATGGGTTTCTTTTCTCGCCTGATGGGCGGTTCGGATAAGCAGACGACTGCGGCTTCCGAGTTCGAAATCCTCGCTCCCGTTTCCGGCGAGCTTGTTAATCTAGAAAAAACCAATGACCCCGCTTTTAGCAGCCGTGCAGTGGGCGATGGCGTTGCCGTGGTTCCCCAAGAGGGAACGGTGTGCGCTCCTGTTTCCGGTACCGTCGCCGCTCTGTTTCCGACTGAGCACGCGCTGGGCATCATGTCCGATAACAGCTCTGCTCAGGTGATGCTGCATATCGGAATCGACACTGTTAAGCTTGAGGGCAAGGGCTTCCATGCGCTTGTTGCCCAGGGTGATCACGTTGACGCGGGCCAGCCCCTCGTCGAGGTCGATTTCGACGCGGTCCGCGCCGCCGGCTTCGATCCCACGGTCTTCGTTATCGTGTGCGAGCGTTCGGAGAACTCGACTCTTCGTGAGCATGCTTCCGGCCCTGTTGCTGTTAAAGAGCCTGTCGTCTGGCTTTCCGAGTAAATTCTTGTGGTGGGTACCGTGGTTATCAAGCGAGTTTTTAACAACAACGTCGCAATGGTCACTTCGGACGATGGCTCCGAGCTCATCGTCATCGGTCGAGGCCTCTGCTTTGGCCGTCATGCCGGCGATGCCATCGACGAGGCGTCGATCGAAAAGACCTACGCGTTGCAGGAGGGAACTTCTCAGGACTCGCGTACGATTGACCGCTTGGCACATCTTTTGGAGTCCATCCCCACCGTCAACCTCGTGATTTCCGAGGAAATCGTTCAGATGCTTCGTCGAGAGCTCAATGCCGACATCAACGATAAGATTCTCATTGCTCTCGCAGACCATATCAGCCTTGCTTTGGAGCGCGAGCGCAAGGGCGTCCCCTGTGAGAATCCGTTGCTACTCGAGATCCAGCAGTTCTATCGCAAGGAGTACGCGCTTGCGGGCCGTGCGCTGCAGATTATCAAGGAGTATATGGGCATCCAGATGAGCGAAGAAGAGCAGGGTTTCATTACGCTGCATATCGTCAACGCCACCATGCCGCAACGCTCCGATCGTCTGATTGTTTCGGTCCAGCTTGTTCGCGACGTGCTCGCGATTGTTTCTGAGCGCTATGCTACGACCCTCGATGACACCTCGCTGCCTTACGAACGTTTCGTTCGTCACCTGCAGTTTTTCGCACAGCGAGCGCTCGATCCTACGGCCGGGCAAATCAATGGCGACGCGCTGTTCCGAATCGATGAAACGGCGTATCCCTGCGCATTTTCGTGCGCGGACGCCATAGCCGCCCACTTGTCGTCTACCTATAACGTTGTCGTTACCGATGCCGAGAAGAGCTATCTCGCATATCACATTGTTAACCTGCTTGGAGAACCTGGTCTCTAGGCATAACGTGCCCACACATCGATTGATATAAGGCAAGGCTCACGGTCTTGTCCAGGGCACATCTGTCTTAATTTGCGGAAAAGGAAGGGGAGTACCGCTATGACCGCAAAAAAGAAGTTCAATTTCAAAGCGCCGTTGGAGGTGTTCGCGAAGTCGATCGTCCAGCCGATGATGTATCTCTCGGTTGCCGGCATCCTGCTCATCGTGGGCATTATTCTGACCAACAAGACCATCTGCGCTTTGGTCCCCGTACTGGGCTCCGGTGCGTTCCAGCTTGTGGGCGCCGTTGTCTATCAGTCGCTGATGTTTATCATCAACAACCTCTCGATTCTGTTCTGCGTGGGCATCGCCGGCGCCATGGCAAAGAAGAACAAGGGCCATGCTTCGCTGATCGCCCTGATGTCGTTCTTCCTGTTCCTGCAGGCTAACAACATCGTGCTCAACGCCACCGGCTCTCTTGCCGATGCGAGCGGCATGCTCGGTCTTACCGGAACCGGCCAGGCCACCGTTATGGGCATCCAGGTACTCGATACTGGCGTGTTTGGCGGCATCATTCTCGGTTGCATCACCGGTGCCGTGTTCAACAAGTACTCGAACAAGCAGTTCCCCATTGCCCTTTCGATGTTCTCGGGCGTCCGCTTCCCGTTCCTGATTATGATCATCATTTCCTGGATCATGGGCGCTGGCTTCTGCATCGTTTGGCCTCCGGTTCAGGGTGCCATCTCCTCCGTTGCCGGCATCATTAAGGAGTCGGGCAACATCGGCCTGTTTATCTACGGCATGCTCAACAAGCTGCTCGTTCCCACCGGTCTGCACCACCTCATCTACACCCCGTTCCAGTTCTCCGATGTGGGTGGCACCCTGACGCTGGGTGATCAGGTTATTGCCGGCGCCTATCCCATCCGTGTTGCCGAGATGGCAATGACGGGTCAGCCCTTCTCCGATAGTACGTATTTCAACAGCTACACCTTCAACAACCTGTGGCCCTACATCGGTATCGGTCTCGCCTTTATCGTCACCGCTTACAAGGGGAACAAGGATAAGACCAAGGCCGTTATTATCCCGCTGATCATCACCGCCGTGCTCTCCTGCGTGACCGAGCCCATGGACTTCCTCTTTGTCTTTGCCGCTCCCGTGCTCTTTGTCGTTCACTCGGTTCTTTCCGGCATCTTCCTGGTCCTGCTCAAGGTCCTCTCCGTGCCCGCTTCGACTGCAGGCGGCATCATCAACATCGTGGTCTCCAACCTGGTCCTGGGCGTCGATAAGACCAACTGGCCGGTTATGCTGGTGCTTGGAGTCGTCAACGCCGCTCTGTACTTCTTCCTCTTCACCTTCCTTATCAAGAAGCTCAACCTCCACACGCCTGGTCGCGAGGAAGAGTCCGAGCTTGCCGAGTCCGTTGCCGAGGGCGAGGCCGCCGCGTCTGTCGCGGTGAAGCAGGGCGCTGTTGCCGCGGCTCCCGCAGAGGGCGTCGATGCAGGTATTGCCGACCTGGTCGCAGGTCTTGGTGGCAAGGACAACATCGAGGAGCTCGAGAACTGCTTTACGCGTCTCCGCGTGAACGTTAAGAACCCGGACCTCATCAATGAGGACCTCATCAACCACGTGCCCAACAGCGGCATCAACCGCAACGGCAATAATATCCAGATCATCTTTGGCATGAAGGTCGCCGAGATGCGCGACAAGGTCGAAAACGCAATTGAGAAGGAGCAGTAAACAATGATCATTACTCTGTGTGGTGGCGGATCCACCTTTACCCCCGGCATCGTCAAGTCCATCGCCCTGCGCAAGGACGAGCTCGACGTTGACGAGATTCGTCTGTACGACATCAACGAGGAGCGCCAGCGCAAGGTCGGCGTGCTCGTGGACTGGATTTTGCACGAGGACCTCGGCCTGGACATCAAGCTCACGGTGACCACCGACAAAAAGACGGCTTTTACCGACGCGAGCTTCGTGTTTGCCCAGATGCGCGTGGGCGGCTACGCCATGCGCGAGCAGGACGAGAAGATTCCGCTGCGTCACGGCTGCGTGGGTCAGGAGACTTGCGGTTGCGGCGGCCTTGCCTACGGCATGCGCACCATCTTCCCCATGGTCGAGCTGATCGATGACGTTGAGAAGTACGCCAAGAAGGATTACTGGATTCTCAACTACTCCAACCCTGCTGCCATCGTCTCCGAGGGCTGCCGTGTGCTGCGTCCCAACGCTCGCATCATCAACATCTGCGACATGCCGATCGCGATCATCGACGTGGTTTGCGCCGCGCTCGATATCGACAAGAAGGATGTCGAGTACGATTACTTTGGCCTCAACCACTTTGGTTGGTTCACCTCGATCCGCCACAAGGGCGAGGAGGTGCTCCCGCAGCTGCGCGAGTACATCAAGGAGCACCAGATCCTGCTGCCCGACTCCTACCTCAAGGGCATGGGCTCGCTCATGGCAAAGAAGCCCGAGGAGGCCGTCGACGAGCACCCCGAGCAGAACCGCCACACCAAGGGCAGCTGGTACTACGTCTGGAAGGGCGAGTACGAGATCATGGAGTGCTTCCCGGAGTACCTGCCCAACACGTATCTGAACTACTACCTGCAGCAGAAGGAGTTCGTCGAGCATTCCAACCCCGAGCGCACCCGTGCTAACGAGGTTGAGGAGACGCGTGAGAAGAACCTCTTCGACGGCATCGACCACTACGAGAAGACGGGCGAGATCGACGAGAGCACGTTCTATGCGGGCAGCCACGGCGACTGGATTGCCGATCTGGCTATCGCTCTGAAGAACGACACCAAGCAGCGCTTCCTGGTCATTTGCGAGAACAAGGGCGCCATCCCCAACATGCCCTACGACGCTATGGTCGAGCTGCCTGCCTACATTGGCAAGAACGGCCCCGAGGTCATCAGCCGCGACAACATTCCTCTGTTCCAGCAGGGCCTCATGATGCAGCAGCTGAACTCCGAGAAGCTCATTGTCGAGGCTACGATCGAGGGTTCGTACGAGAAGGCGCTTAAGGCCTTTACGCTCAACAAGACCGTGCCGTCGATGAAGGTCGCCAAGGAGGTTCTCGACGACATGATCGAGGCCAACAAGGGTTACTGGCCCGAGCTTAAGTAAAAGCAACAGGGTCGCTGGCCGCATACCTGGAGCAATGCCCCGTCCACGTGATTGCGTGGGCGGGGCATTGTCATTTGGTAACGCGTTTTATCAAATATGGCATTTATCTGCGGTAATGTTCTATTTCACCGCCGAGGGTGACATTTCATACCGCCTGCCGAACTGCGTGGAGACCTAACAACTTTTTAGGTCAGTGTTGTGCGTGTAGCAATTTCGCCCGGCCTCGCCTCCGGGCTGCCATGTGAGAGGGGATCTTATGGCTCGACTGCACGTAATGGAACGCAGCCACGCTCAGGCCGTCATGGACGACCTGCACGATGCACTCGGACGTCGTCTGGCGGTGAGTTCACTCGCCCCGTGCCCCGTCGAGTTTACGGCGGCGCTCGTCAACCTGTGCTCCACCCAGAGCTGCGGCAAGTGCACGCCCTGCCGCGTGGGCCTGAGCGCGCTGAGCGACCTGCTCGCCGATGTGCTCGAGGGCCGCGCCGACGAGTCCACGCTCAACTTGATTGAGCGCACGGCCCGCACCATCTACCTTTCGAGCGACTGCGCCATCGGCTACGAAGCTGGCGCCATGGCACTCACGGCCATTCGCGGCTTCCGCGACGATTTTGAGCACCACATCCGCGAGCACTCCTGCGGCTTTGACCGCGAGGCTCGCGTCCCGTGTGTCTCGGGCTGCCCGGCGCACGTCGACATTCCTGGTTACATCTCGCTCGTCGAGGCAGGCCGTTATGCCGACGCCGTCAAGGTCATCCGCAAGAACAACCCGCTACCGCTCGTCTGTGGCCTGGTGTGCGAGCATCCCTGCGAGATGCATTGCCGCCGTGGCATGGTCGACGACCCCATGAACATCCTCGCCCTCAAGCGTTTTGCCGTTGAGCATAGCGACCTCAACGACCACAAGCCACATGTAGTGGACAACACCGGTAAGCGCGTCGCCGTGATCGGCGGCGGCCCGGCCGGCCTTTCCTGTGCCTACTACCTGGCCGTGATGGGCCACAAGGTGACCATTTTTGAGCAGCGCCACCACTTGGGCGGCATGCTGCGCTACGGCATCCCCAGCTATCGTCTGCCGCGCGAGCGCCTGCAGGCCGAGATCGATTGGATCTTGAGCGCCGGCATCGACGTGGAGCTCGACCACTCCGTGAGCGGCGAGGAGCTCGCCCGTCTGCGCGACGAGTTCGATGCCGTCTACCTGGCCATCGGTGCCCACAGTGACAAGAAGCTCGGCCTTCCGGGTGAAGAGGCGCCCGGCGTGGAATCGGCCGTCAAGATGCTGCGCGCCATCGGCGATGACGAGCTGCCCGACCTGAGCGGCCAGCGCGTGTGCGTCATCGGCGGCGGCAACGTTGCCATGGACGTGGCACGCTCCGCCGTGCGCTGCGGTGCCGAAAAGGTAAGCATCGTCTACCGCCGTCGCATCTGCGATATGACGGCCCAGGACGCCGAGATTGCCGGTGCCCAGGCCGAGGGCTGTGAGGTGCTGGAGCTCACGGCGCCGCTCGCCATCGAGACGGGCGAAGATGGTCGCGTGAGCGGCCTGCGCGTGCAGCCGCAGATTATCGGCGAGCCCCGCCGCGGTCGTCCGGCTCCGCGTGCCGCCGCTACGCCCGAGCGCGTCATCCCCTGCGAGCGCGTGTTTGTCGCCATTGGCCAGGACATCGATTCCAAGCCGTTTGAGGACATGGGCATCGCCTGCAAGTGGGGTCGCGTCGTCACCGATTCGGACGGCGCCGTGCCCGACTTCGATGGCCTCTTTAGCGGCGGCGACTGCCAGACCGGTCCCGCCACCGTCATCCGTGCCATCAACGCCGGCCGCGTGGCTTCGGCAAACATCGACCGCTATCTGGGCTTCGACCACAAGATCAAGCTCGACGTGGAGCTGCCGACCGTTCAGTTTAAGGGCAAGCACGAGTGCGGCCGCTGCGAGCTGGGTGAGCGCGAGGCCGGCGAGCGTATTCACGATTGGAATCTGGTCGAGCAGGGCCTTACCGAGGAGGAGGCGCGCCAGGAGGCAAGCCGCTGCCTGCGTTGCGACCACTTTGGTTTTGGCGCGTTCCGCGGAGGGAGGAACCTGGAATGGTAGAGCTCAACAACCCCACTGTCAGCGATAACACCGAAAGCGGAGCACTCAATATGGTCAAGCTCACTATCGATAATTGCGAGGTCGTGGTGCCCGAGCACACCACGATCCTGGACGCGGCCAAGTCCGTCGGCATCCAGATTCCCACCCTGTGCTACCTGCGCGATCTGAACGAGATCGGCGGCTGCCGCGTGTGCGTGGTCGAGGTTGAGGGCTGCGACCAGCTGGTTGCCGCCTGCAACAACTACGTGCTCGATGGCATGGTGGTCCACACCAACAGCCCCAAGGCCCGCGAGGCGCGCCGCACCAACGTGCAGCTGCTGCTTTCGCAGCACGATTCACGCTGCACGAGCTGTGTGCGCAGCGGTAACTGCAACCTGCAGACCATTGCCAACGACCTGGGCATTTTCTATCTGCCGTATCAAAGGCATTTGGCGGGCGAGGGCTGGGATTTCGATTTCCCCATCATCCGCGAAAACGACAAGTGCATTAAATGCATGCGCTGCATCAAGGTGTGCGAGAGCGTACAGGGCCTAGGGATTTGGGACCTGACCAACCGCGCCACGCATACCGCCGTGGGCACCCGCGGGCGCGTGCCGATCGGCAAGACCGATTGCGTCGCGTGCGGCCAGTGCATCACGCATTGCCCGACGGGCGCGCTGCGCGAGCGCGACGACACCGAGACCGTGTTTGACGCCATCGCCGATCCCGACAAGATCGTGCTGGTGCAGATTGCGCCGGCCGTGCGTAGCGCCTGGGGCGAGGAGCTCGGCATTCCGCGCGATGAGGCCACCGTCGAGCGCCTGGCCTGTGCGCTGCGCCGCGTGGGCTTTGAGTACGTGTTCGACACCGATTTCTCGGCCGATCTCACCATTATGGAGGAGGGCTCCGAGCTGCTCGAGCGCCTGGGTAAGGCCGCCAAGGGCGAGGGCGACAGCCGCAGCTGGCCCATGTTCACGAGCTGCTGCCCGGGCTGGGTACGCTTTGTGAAGGCGCGTTACCCCGAGTTTGTCGACAGCCTGTCCACGTCCAAGTCGCCGCAGCAGATGTTCGGCGCCATCGCCAAGACCTACTACGCCAAGGTGCTGGGCGTGGAGCCCGAGCGCCTGTTTGTGGTGTCCGTGATGCCGTGCACGGCCAAGAAGGCCGAGTGCGCGCTGCCGAGCATGGTGGGCGAGGGCGGCACGCCCGATGTGGACGTTGCGCTGACGGTGCGCGAGATGGTGCGCATGATTCGCGCGAGCCACGTGAGCGTGGATACGCTAGTTGAGGAGCCGCTCGATACGCCGCTGGGCTTTGGCACGGGTGCGGGTGTGATCTTTGGCGCCACGGGCGGCGTGATGGAGGCCGCCGTGCGCTCGGCCTATTACCTGGTGACGGGCAAGAACCCCGACGCCGACTTCTTTACCGATGTGCGCGGCCTGGACGGCTGGAAGGAGGCCGTCGCCGATATCGATGGCACTAAGGTGCGCGTCGCCGTGGCACACGGGCTGGGCAACGCTGCCCGTCTGCTCGACGCGATTCGCGACGGCCGCGTGAGCTATGACTTCGTTGAGGTTATGGCGTGCCCGGGCGGCTGCGTCGGTGGCGGCGGTCAGCCCATCCACGACGGCTGCGAGCTGGCAGCCGAGCGTGGCCAGGTGCTCTGGGGCCTGGATGCCGCTGCGGACATTCGTTTCTCGCACAAGAATCCCGATGTCCAGGCGTGCTACAGCGAGTTTTTGGGCGCACCGCTCTCGCCGCTGGCCGAGGAGCTGCTGCATACCGATCATCACGCCTGGTCGATGCCCAACGAGGGGACGTGCTAGCGATGCGCGCGTTTGATTTTGAGATGTCGCGCCGGGGGTTTGCCTCGGCGCTTGCCGCGGGTGCGCTGTCGCTCGCACTCGCGGGCTGTGGCGGCGGGGCTGCCGGTGCCGGGTCCGCCGCGGGCTCGGCTGCCACGGACGGCGCCGGTGCTGCTGCAGAGCCGGTCGAGGTGCGCGTCGCCTCGCTCAAGGGGCCGACCTCGATTGGTCTGGTGCAGTTTATGGACCGGGCAGTCGATGGCGAGACGGACAATGAGTTCGACTTTGCGATCAATACTGCCGCCGATGAGATTGTGCCCAAGGTCATTCAGGGCGATATCGACATTGCCCTGGTGCCCGCCAACGTGGCGAGCGTGCTCTATAACAAGACTGAGGGCGCGGTGCAGGTCATCGACATCAACACGCTGGGCGTGCTGAACGTTGTGACGGGCGACGCGAGTGTGACCTCGTTTGGCGATTTGGCGGGCCATACCGTCTATATGACGGGCAAGGGCACCACGCCGGAGTACGTCATGAGCTACCTGCTGGAGCGCGCGGGCCTGACCGGCCAGGTGACGCTCGAGTTTAAGAGCGAGCCCACCGAGGTGCTGTCGGCCCTGCTTGCCGATCCTTCTGCCGTGGGCGTGCTGCCCGAGCCGTTCAAGACCGCTGCCATCGCAAAGAGCGAAGGCAGGCTGTCGGCTCCGGTAAGTCTGACCGATGTGTGGGATGAGCTGGCGGGTGACACGGGTTCGCGCCTGCTGACGGGCGTAACCGTGGTGCGCCGCGCGTTTGCCGAGGAACATCCCGAGGCCGTGGCGGAATTCCTGAGCTGCCATGTTGCGAGCGTTGAGGCCGTGAACGCGGCGCCGGCGGACTGGGCTCAGGCCGTGGTCGATGCGGGTATCGTCGATAACGCCGCGATTGCCGAAAAGGCGATTCCCGGGTGCATGCTTGTATGCCAGACGGGGAAAGATATGAAGGCGGCGCTCGGTGGGTACCTGCAGGTGCTGGCCGATGCGGATGCGAGCGCCGTGGGCGGCAAGCTCCCGGCTGATGATTTCTACTACATGGAGTAGCCCGTGCGTGCGTTTGCTCGACAAATGGCAGAGCGTATGAAGGCGGTGGCGGCAGCAGGTGCCGTTGCCGCCTTTTGGCTTGCCGTGTGGGTCTTCGCGGCGGCGCTGGTGGCGCAGCCGTTGATTTTGCCGGGACCGGGCGCTGTTGTGGTGGCGTTGCTGCGGCTGGTGTGCGATGCCGGCACGTGGGCGATTCTGGCGGGCTCGGGTGCGCGGATTCTAGGCGGTTTGGCGCTTGCCGCGGTGTGCGGCGGTGTGCTGGCGGGGGCCTCGGTGCGGTCGCGAACGTTTGCCCGCCTGGTGGCGCCGGCGCTTTCGTTTGTTAAGGCGACACCGGTTGCCTGCGTGGTGGTCCTGCTGCTCATTTGGTTGGGGTCGGCGCGCGTGAGCATTGCGGCGGTCTTTTTGATGGCGCTGCCGGGCGTGTATTTTTCGCTGGTTGAGGGTTTGACGCAAGCGGATAAGCCACTGGAGCAGATGTTTCGTCTGCATGGCGTGCGGGGTTGGCGTCTGTTTTGCGCCCACACCTGGCGCGAGGTCCTGCCGTTTGTGCTTTCGTGTTCCCGCGCCGTGATTGGCATGAGCTGGAAGGCCGGCGTGGCGGCGGAGCTCATCGGCATGGCGACGGGCACCGTGGGCGAACGCATCTATCAGGCGAAGCTTTTGATCGAAACAGCGGATCTGCTGGCGTGGACCGTACTGGTCGTTGCCGCCTCGTGGGCGTGCGAGCGCGTGCTGGTGTGGCTGCTGCGGGTTTCGGGGCCCGTAGCGTGGCGCGCTGCCGTGCGGGCGCATGGGTGTGGTAGTCGCGGACGTGCGGGCGGCTCTGCTGGCGGCAGGGCTGCTGCGGAGCTTGCGCTCGCCGTGGGCGACCGAGCGCCCTGGGCGCCGGCGCTCGATGGACTGGTACTTCGCGTTTCTGCTGGTGGGCGCACCTGCGTGATGGGCGCTTCGGGCGTGGGCAAGTCGACGCTGCT
>ERZ827363.960-NODE-960-length-29879-cov-4.714827_pt1 | contig 29879 bp, 30 predicted proteins | sample MGYA00519776_ERZ827363 | MGnify/ENA primary metagenome ERZ827363 (study PRJEB31778, sample SAMEA3449288) | human gut metagenome | biome: human gut; feature: human-associated habitat; material: faeces | place: United Kingdom | collected 2010/2012 ...
CCCCCGCCGAAATCAATCTGACACGGAACCTCTGACCTTATAACTGCACCGGAGCAGGATTTTCCCGCTCCGGTGTCTTTTTGCCTCTGTTTTCTTATTTCCCACGACTCATCTTTTCGTCCTCGACAAGTCTTGTTACCAGCTTATAGAACTTTTTCCAGTCTCGACCCGGAATAGTGTAGTCCTTCTTTTCTACTCGATCGACAACTGATACACTTTTTCCTAAAATCCATACCATAAAACTGCCTGCTCCTGGATTAACGATCAGACGGAACCGGTTATCTCCCGTATCAAGCGTCCTAATCCCACCTGAAAAGCTTCCTCCCTTCGCCGTCCTCTGCACCGTTTTCAAAAACTTGTCCTCTGCTCCTTTGATGAAGTGCTCCTGTACCATACCACCCAGCTGCTCATACGAAACGTTTACATGCTCCAACCCGATCAGCTTGTCAATTCCCTTGTCAATGATACTCATAAAAATGACCACTCCTTTGCATTTTGTGATTTGTTAGAACAGAAATTATATCTATCAGATAGTATATCATAATTTTAAGCTCATGTTAACCCCTATAAAAGCTTGCTACAATGGTAAGAAAAGGGGGAACAATATGAAAGCAATCTATGAATCAAAATATTTGCAACTCGGACTGAAAATCGCCTACTACCGGAAGTTGAGCGGATTTACGCAGGAACAGCTCGCCGAAAAAATCGACCGCACGCCCGCCTTCATCGGCCATGTAGAGGCCCCCAATATCAACAAGGCCATCTCACTGGATACACTTTTCGACATCGCCTCCGTCTTGAATGTGCCCGCCTATAAATTTCTGATGTTTGAGGAAGACCTTTCACAAACGCCTTTTCTTGATTGAATGGAAAAACGGAGCAACGCACAAGGCTTGCTCTGTTTTTGATAACCATTCTTCTATTTTTCCAAAAATTCTCCCTTTTCTGTCCGGCAGCCACCGAGCGGAAAAGGGAAGCTTTTTTATACCAGACTGTTATAGATCCGCCGCAGATCATCCGGCACATCCGGATGGCTGAAATCCCTGTGATAGACGAGATTGACTTCTCTCGTCATCCTTGCGTCCTCAAAGGGCACCACCACCAACCGCCCGGCCTTCTCGTCCTCCCGGCAGGCGCTGCGGGAAACGATGGTCACCCCAAGATTCAGCGAGACCAGTTCCTTGATAGTCGCCAGATTGTCCAGCTCCATCATCACGTCAAAATTCCGGATGGAGTCAGAGTGATTGAGCAGATAGCTGTCAAACTGGATCCGTGTCCCTGCCCCGGTGGGGCGTAGGATCAGCTTCTCCTTCTTGACCTCCTCAAGGCTCACCCCCGGCCGCCCCGCAAACCGATGCTGCGGCGACACCGCCAGACATAAATAGTCCGTGTCCAGCAGCACGGAATTTAACCCCGACGCCGGCAGCGGTCCGTCCACCACCGCCAGATCCAGCTCATAAAGCTCCAAGGAAGTATAAAGATTTTTTATGGTGTCCGTGAAAATGCTTATGTGCGTTTCCGGATGCTCCAGGCAATACAGCGCGATGGCCTGAGGCATCCGGTGCTCCGCAATGGTCTGGGTGATCCCCACGGTCAGGTGCCGCAGCTGCTTGCTGCTGTCCACAATGGCCTGTAAAGCCTTGTTGTACACCGCCATCATCCGCCGGGCATACTTGATAAGTACCGCTCCTTCCGCTGTCGGAACCAGATTCCGCTTCTCCAGATTAAAGATCCGGATCCCGAACTCCTGCTCCAGCAGCCGGATGTGATGGCTCACTGCCGGCTGCGTCAGGTGCAGCTCCTCCGCCGCCTTTGTATAGCTTCCCGTCTGCACCACTGCCAGAAGCGTCCGCACCTTTCCATCGACCATGATTTCACCCGCTCATTCAAAAAATTTATGGATCCCCAAAGAAACATGATTTGATTTTATCACAAAGTTCAGCTATAATCAAGAGGTACTTTACATAAACTTTACATACCCTTTACGATAGCTTTTCAAAAGGAGGCTTCCCCTTGCTCCATATCGACGCAATTTCCAGCACCTCGGCACAAGTCATTCTTTCCCTTGCGGTGATGCTTTTTTCCGGCTTTCTCATGACCCGCCTGACCAAATTAGCGCACCTTCCCAATGTCACCGGCTATATCTTAGCCGGTGTCCTTATCGGTCCCTGCGTCCTCAATCTGATCCCGGAAACGGTGCAGAACGGCATGGACTTCGTCACCGATGTAGCTCTCGCCTTCATCGCCTTCGGGGTCGGGAAATACTTCAAACTGGGGCGTCTGCGAAAAAACGGCCGCAGCGTGCTGATCCTCACCGTCTTTGAATCGTTGATCGCCGCCCTGCTGGTCTTTCTGGTTATGGCGTTCGTCTTCCGACTCCCCATCCCCTTCTCCCTGCTTCTGGGCGCCATCGGCTCCGCCACCGCCCCGGCCTCTACGATCATGACCATCCGCCAGTATAAGGCCAAGGGCCAATTCGTGGACATTCTCCTACAGATTGTCGCCTTAGACGACGCTGTAGCACTTTTAGCCTTCAGCGTCTGCGCCGCCATCGCTCAGGCCATGGAAGGCGGCGGCGGCATCAGCCCCAAAGCCGTCCTCCTCCCCATCCTCTGGAACCTTCTGGCTCTGGCAGCCGGGGCGCTGGCAGGCTTCCTCCTCCACAAGCTCATCGGCGAAAACCGCTCCAGCCAGCACCGGCTGGTTCTGGTCACTGCCCTGCTTCTCTCTATCACCGGCTTCTGCACCGCCCTTGACATCTCCCCCCTGCTGGCGTGCATGGTCATGGGTGCTGTCTACATCAATGTAAGCGGCAACAAAAAGGTCTTTAAGCAGGTCAACGGCTTCACCCCGCCCATCCAGCTCCTCTTTTTCGTCCTCTCCGGGATGCGGATGGATCTGACCGCTTTAAAGGCCGCCGGCCTGATCGGCGTCGTTTACTTCCTCGTCCGCATCATCGGCAAATACGCCGGTGCCTGGCTGGGAGCCGTGCTGGGAAAAGCAAGCGTTCCCATCCGCCGCTATCTGGGCCTCGCCCTGATCCCTCAGGCAGGTGTCTCCATTGGTCTTGCCCTTTTGGGTCAGCGGATCCTCCCGGCGGAAAGCGGTGCTCTTCTGTCCACCATCATTCTCTCCTCCGGTGTCCTTTATGAGATGATCGGCCCCGCCTGCGCCAAAGCCGCCATCTTCCTTTCCGGCAGCGTCCCGAAACCGGAGCCGGAGCCGTCACCCGCTCTCCCTAATACGCCCCCGAAAGAAGCCTGATAAAAACGGCGGAAGCTCCTCGCTCCCGCCGTTTTCTTTATTGTGCCGGCAAGCTCGCTTCCGGGCTTACCAAAATTCTGACTGCCCCTGGGCAGTTTTCCACTGTCACATCCGTAACGCTCCCGCCGAATTCCCCGTCCAGCGTCCAGGGAAGAGGCGTATCTGACTGGATCTCCAGCTTCGGCGTCCGGAAGAAGTAGAGCAGATTCTCTACCGGCTCCCGCTTGAGGAGCCCGTTTAAAATCGCCTGCCGATCGGAAAGATTCTCCGGCTGCCGGACTAAAATCACCTCAAACAGCCCGTCATTCATGTAAATGTGCCCCTCTGACAGCTTCATCCCCGCCACCGAAGTGGAATTGGACACCATGCCGTAAAGGAACTCGCCGGAAATCTCCTGCCCCTCCCACTTTACCCGGATGGAGTAGGGTGCCAGCGTCGGCAGCCGCTTGATTCCCTCTGCAATGTACGCCAGTTTCCCGAAGACCTGCTTCGTCTGCTGGGGCGTCTGATAGGACACCTCCGTAAAGGCCCCGAACGCCGCCACATAGGAAAAGTACCGCTCCCCGAACCGTCCCACGTCACAGGCAAAGGGCACACCCTCCGTCACCAGCTTCCCTGCTTCCTTCATTTCTTTGGAGATCCCAAGGGAGGTGGCAAAGTCGTTGACCGTCCCCGCCGGGATATAGCAGAAGGCAGGCGGATCTTCGCACTGCATCAACCCGTTCACCGTTTCGTTCAGCGTCCCGTCTCCGCCGCTGGATACCAGCATCTCATACTTCTCCGCATTTTCCGCCAGATATTCCGGCAGTTCACCCTGCTTCTGGGTGGTGTGGACGGTCACATCGTACCCTTCCCGGACAAATCCATCCACCAGATCCAGGAAACAGTCCCGGATCGCTCCCCGCCCCGCATGGGGGTTCAGGGTGAAAAGGAGCTTTTTCATTCCGTCCCCTCCGTTTCCGCTACGGCGGCATCACTCTCCGGCACATTCTGCACGGCCTCCTTCTCTTCCGGGATCACCCGGATGGAAACGAGCATGGACGGCGTCTCCGTAAATTCCAGCGCCGTTCCCGCCTTCAGGTCGGTCAGCTCGATCCGATCGCCGTTTTCATCGTAGATGGGACAATCCTCGTCCACCGATACCGTCTTTTTCACACCTGTAGAAGAAAGCTCCCCGGCGTTCGTCACCTCTTCCGTACCGCCTGCCGAAGCAAGCTCCACCGTCACGGAGCTGGCGCCTATTTCCGTTACAAACCCGTAGCTGGAGACCGCCTCTTCCTCATCCGGGATCACCCGGGATGCCGACGATTCCGTCCGGGAGACAGAGCTCTCCGACCTCTCGCCGCCCTTCCGGATCGTACTCCCACCCTTCCCGCAGGAAAAAAAAATCAAGGCCGCTGCCAAAAGCGTCGTCGCAATCATTCGGATTTTCATTCTTCTCAGTCCTTTCCGGAGTTTTTCTTTTAGTGTACCAGAAAAATGTGACGATTTGGTGTCGAAATGAAAAAAATTTCCCGCCGCCCCGTATTCCTTTCCTTTTTCTTCCCCTGCAGCTGCATCGTTTTTCCCTTCAAAACCTCCCCGTCCGACCTCAAAAAAACGCCCCCACACCTTGACCTTCCCCCGGAAAAGCGCTATAATGAAAGAAAGCAAATCTGCTGTAGGAGGAATGAACTATGTCCAAAACTTTTATCGTTGAAACTTCCGCCCGCCACGTCCATGTGACCAAGGAGGCTCTGGCTGTCCTTTTCGGTGAGGGCGCTACCCTGACCAACAAGAAGGACCTTTCTCAGCCCGGCCAGTTCGCCTGCGAAGAGAAAGTGACCGTTGTCGGCCCCAAAGGCCAGATGAAGGCTTCCATCTTAGGGCCGGAGCGCAATGCCTGCCAGGTGGAGCTGAGCGCCACCGATGCCCGCGCCATCGGCGTCGTCGCCCCTGTCCGTGAGTCCGGAGACATTACCGGTTCCGCCGGATGTAAGCTGGTCGGCCCTGCCGGTGAGATCGAGTTGACCGAAGGCGTCATCATCGCCAAGCGCCACATCCACCTGACCCCCGCCGATGCTGCCGAGCTGGAAGTCAAGGACAAAGACGTGGTCTGGGTCCGGATCAACACCGAGGATCGCAGCCTGATCTTCGGCGACGTGGTCTGCCGGGTCAGCGACAAGTTCGCCCGTGCCATGCACATCGACACCGACGAGTCCAACGCCGCCGGCTGCAAGGGCACCGTGATGGGCGAGATCGTCCGCTTCTGAAAAAGCCCCGCAAAAACTCCCCCGAAGGCGACCCTTCGGGGGAGTTTTCTCTCATGCTGAAAGGATGGATCTCATGGAGCTTCTCTTTTCCAATCCGGACTTCGCCGTCTGCATAAAACCCGTGGGCCTTGATTCCGAGCACCAGCTCCCCGCTGCCCTGACCGAAGCCTTAGGCGGCGAATTTCTCCCCGTCCATCGACTGGATAAAACCGTCGGCGGCGTCATGGTCTTCGCCCGGAATAAAAAGTCCGCCGCCGCCCTCTCCCGGGAAATTCAGGCAGGCTGCTTCATCAAAGAATATCTGGCGCTTGTCCACGGCGTCCCGCCGGAGTCCGGCGACTGGGAAGACCTGCTCTGGAAGGACTCCTCCAAAAACAAGGTCTATGTAGTCAAGCGGAAGCGGGGCGGCGTAAAAGAAGCCCGCCTCACCTTCCACCGCCTGACCGATAACGACCCGGCTTTAGTCGCCGTCCGCCTTTATACCGGCCGCAGCCACCAGATCCGGGTGCAGTTCGCAAGCCGTGGCTTCCCCTTGGCCGGCGACCGAAAATACGGCGGAAAGGACGATTTCCCTTCCCCCATGCTCTACTCCTGCCGCCTGACGTTTTCCTTAAACGGCAAACCCTATACCTTTGAGTCCCGCCCCGACTGGGCGCAGCTATGAGAAAAGCCCCCGGAATTCCGGGGGCTTTTTGTTGTCCGATCTCTTAGTTTGCGGGAGCCGCAGGAGGGGTGCTGCCGAAGACATGAGCGTTGTAGGAAGCGCAGAGCTTGTTCATGTTTCGGGTCATCATGTAGATGGAGATCCACGGGCCAACGCCACAGAGCAGAGAGCCCAGCAGGAACCACAGAAGCAGGCTGGTGCCGTTCTCGTCGATCTGCACGCCGTTGCGCTGACCGATCTTCTGCATCCGGTTGCCCTGTTTGTAGTACCAGAAGTAGTTGTAAATGCCGCAGGTCACGATGGACAGCAGGATCACAACGATGTAGTTGGGGCTTTCCTCCCCGTCGCCCTGCCCCAGCGTGTTCAGGTCATTGACAAAAACATACCACCAGTAGATGCTGTAAATCCCACAGGTGACGATACTGAGAAGAAGGTACATCCAAAAATTACGGTCTTGTTTCAACGGCTGCATAAAAACGGCCTCCTTTATAAATTCCCGGCATTACCGGTATTCTATACCCTTTTATTATGCGACATTTTTCCGGAAAAGTCAACGAGTTTTTCATAGTTTATACAAAATTTATTCAAATTCGCCAATCATGCCTTCCCACTCTGGGAAACTCTTACAAACAAGCGAGCCGGCGGGCTTTGACTGTCACGGCTCATAGGAATAATCCGCCCCGATGAGCCTCCCGTCGCCGCCGAAATCCATGATACCGCCGGAAACCTTCACCTCTCCGGTCTGCATCACGCCGCTTTCATTCAGATAGTAGACCGCATTTTCAAAAGAAAGAAGCCCCGTCCGCATTTTCCCGGAAGCCGGATCCAGATAGTACCACTTTCCGTCCACCTGTTTCCAGCCCACAGTCATCTCGCCGGAGCTGTTTAAATAGTACCAGTTCTCCCCCTGCTTCAGCCACCCTGTGACCATCCGCCCGGAAGCAGAAAAATAGTACCACTTTCCGCCTTCTTTTTCCCATCCGGTGCGCATTGTTCCGGAACTGTCAAAAAAGTACCAGCTCCCATCGATCCATTGGAAGCCGTCGGCTGCGTTTTCTCCGCTTTCATCGGTATAACGCCACTCTGTCCCGGCCTGCTCCCATCCAGCTTCCACCGGCATGGCTGCCCCGGCCACTGCAGCTGTCAGCGCCAGAACGCAGGCAGCCAGCTTGTTCCAAAAACTGCTCACGGATCGATCCCTCTTTTTTCTATGTATTTGTCCTTCTAAGTATACCGCTTTTTCCCCACTCCGTCAAGAAAATTTCACATTTTAATCCGGCATTTCATAAAAAAATCAGTCAGAACCAATGAAACCGTTCCCGGATATGCAAAAAGCTGCTTCGATCAGCTTTCCCCTGTCGAAGCAGCTTTCCTTTTTCATCCATCAGATCATAAACAGCAAGATCCCCGTCAGGCAGCAGACAAGCCCCGCATACTGGAGCTTCCGAAACTTCTCCTTTAAGAAGAACCGGCTGTACAGCGAGAACAGCACCGTCACCGTCATCAGCATGATGGGCGTGAACAGATGCACGCTGTTGGATTTGGCCAGCAGATCCATCACCGGATACGTCCCCAGCTGCACCCCTGCAAACACCAGACCGCCTAAACAGGAGACCTTCAACCCCGCCTTATTCGTCTCGATGTGCATGGCTTTTTTCGCCACGCCGTAGCAAACGGTCATGGCAAGCAGGATAGAGAACCCCCGGATGTCCATTCCATCCGGAAAGTTATACTGAGACGGGATCGTGGTCACGAACTGCCCCAGCGCATTGAAAACAAAGGCCACACTGCAGAAAAAGAGCCACTTCTTATTGAATCCGCCGCTCTCTTCTTTCTCAATGGCCATGCAGAGGACGCCTGCCAGCATGATCGCCACAGCAAGGAAGCTGATCCAGTTCCCTCCTGCATGAAAAAAGATCACCATCAACAGAAAGTTGAGGGCGAAGGACGATTGATAGATCCCATTCGTAATGCCGATGTGCCCCAGCTTCATGGCCGAAAGGTTCGCCACCACCGCAATGCAGGAGATCACACCACCCAGCACCATGATCGGCAGAACTCGCGCAAAGTCCGTCGCCGCCGCAGTCTCTTTGATATCCCCGAAAAAGAGATTCTTAATAAACACATAGATCCCCATAATGACTGTAGCGACCAGCGTGCTGTGGAACCCGTAATCCAGCGGGTGACTCCCCTTCCGCATGGTGGTACTGCCGCAAACGTTTTCCCCCGTCTGCAAAAGCCCAATGAGAATGCAGCTTAAATTTCCGAACATGAAGTTTTCTTCCCTTTCCATCCGTTGTTTTTTCCATTATAAATTTCTTTCCAGGGAATGTCAAGGGAATTGGAGAAAGAGGCAAGTTTTCCGCAAAAAGCGATAAAAGCCCGATAATTGCCCGGTCTCTCCCCTTTTAAAACTTCTTCCGGTCGCCCCGCCTTTCCCTGCATTCCCCTTCGCCGCAAAAACTTCCTCTCTCTGCTTTTCCCGCCCGAAAAATGCGCAAAAAACGCCGGTGCGAAACCTCGTACCGACGTTTTTCTTTTGATCTCGATCAGGGATTTTCCCGACCCTCAAACATCTCTTTGATCTTATCAGAGAATTTTTTCTTCTTTGCCGTCTGCTTGTCGGTGACGGCATCGTCGAATTCTTTGAGCTTATCCAGCTGCGCCCGAGTCAGGTTCTTCGGCACATCGATTGTCACGGTGACGTACTGATCACCCCGACCCCGGCCGTTCAGCCGCTGGACGCCCTTGCCACGGAGCCGGAACACCGTTCCGGGCTGGGTGCCGGCAGGGAGATTGTACTTCACGTTTCCGTCAATGGTGGGCACCGTCAGCTCGTCGCCCGTCACCGCCTGATAGAAGGAGACCGGCATCTCGCAGTAGATGTCGTAATCCTTCCGGGTGAAGAGGCTGTCGGGGCGGACGGTTACCATCACCAGCAGATCGCCGGCAGGTCCTCCGTTTGCCCCGGCGTTGCCCTGTCCGCGGACGGAAAGGGTCTGCCCGTCGTCGATGCCCGCCGGGATCTGGATCTCCACGGTCTTGGAGACATTCTGATATCCCCGGCCGCTGCACTTGGGGCAGGACTTTTCGATGATCTTGCCCCGGCCGCCGCAGTGATCACAGGGGCGCTGGGCGTTGACCACCCCGAAGGGGGTCCGCTGCTGCACCCGAACCTGACCGGTGCCGTTGCAGTCCGGACAGATCTTCATGGCCGTGCCGTTTTCTGCGCCGGTGCCGTGACAGGCGTCACAGCTTTCCATCTTGGAAACAGTGACCTTCTTTCCGATGCCGCTGCAGGCCTCAAAGAAGGAAATACTCACCTGCGTGCGGATGTCGCTGCCCCGGCGGGGCGCATTGGGGTTGGAACGCCGGGAGCTTCCGCCGCCGAAGCCGCCGAAGAAGCCCTCAAAGATGTCGCCCAGATCGCCCATGTCAAAGCCGCTGAAGTCGCCGTAGCCGCCGGCTCCTCCGGCTCCGCCGCCAAAGGACGGATCCACGCCCGCATGGCCGAACTGATCGTAGCGGGAACGCTTCTGAGGATCGGAAAGAACCTCATAGGCCTCATTTACTTCCTTGAACTTTTCCTCAGCGTCTTTATCACCGGGGTTCAAGTCGGGATGGTATTTTTTTGCCATTTGGCGATAGGCTTTTTTGAGCTCATCTTCCGAGCAGCCCTTCTGCACGCCGAGCACTTCATAATAATCACGTTTTTCAGCCAATGGTCGTTCCTCCACTTTCCTTGCGATGCCCGCAAACAGCCGAATAGGGCAGGCTCAATGCCCGCCCCGATCGGTCCGCTTTTCGCTTATTTGTTGTCGTTGTCGACTTCTTTGTAGTCGGCGTCTACGACGTTGGGGTCGCCGTTGGCAGAACCCGCCGAAGCGCCGCCCATGTCAGGGCCTGCGCCCGGATTTGCCTGCTGTGCCTGAGCCGCCTGCTGATAGAGCTTCTCGGAAACGGAGTAGAAGACCTTCTGCAGCTCTTCCTGTTTTGCCTTGATGGCATCGGTGTCGGAGCCCTTCAGAGCTTCCTTCAGAGCATCAATCTTGGACTGGAGCTCCGCTTTCTCGGAAGCGTCCACCTTGTCGCCCAGCTCGCCCAGGGTCTTCTCGGACTGGAAGATCATCTGGTCGGCGCCGTTGCGGATATCAACGGCCTCACGAGCCTTCTTATCCTCGGCTGCAAAAGCCTCGGCTTCCTTGACGGCCTTGTCGATGTCCTCCTTGGACATATTGGTGGAGGAGGTAATGGTGATCTGCTGTTCCTTACCGGTGCCCAGATCCTTAGCGGAAACATGAACGATGCCGTTGGCGTCGATGTCGAAGGTCACTTCAATCTGAGGCACGCCACGGGGAGCCGCAGGGATGCCGTCCATCCGGAACTCGCCTAAGAGCTTGTTGTCCTTTGCAAATTCGCGCTCGCCCTGGAACACCCGGACTTCAACGGAGGTCTGCCCATCGGCGGCCGTGGAGAAGATCTGGGACTTCTTGGTGGGGATGGTGGTGTTGCGCTCGATGATCTTGGTGAAGACGCCGCCCAGGGTCTCAAGGCCCAGGGACAGAGGCGTAACGTCCAGCAGCAGCAGGCCCTTGACCTCGCCGCCCAGAACGCCGCCCTGAATGGCAGCGCCGATAGCAACGCACTCATCGGGGTTCAGGTTCTTGGAAGGTTCCTTACCGGTGGCACGGGCAACCGCTTCCTGTACTGCGATGATACGGGTGGAGCCGCCTACCAGCAGCACCTTATCCAGCTCGGAAGCCTTTAAGCCGGCGTCGTTCAGTGCCTGCTGAACCGGCCCCATGGTGGCGTCCACCAGGTCGGCGGTCAGCTCATTGAATTTCGCACGGGTCAGGGTCATGGCCAGATGCTTCGGACCGGTGGCGTCTGCGGTGATGAAGGGGAGGTTGATGTCGGCGGTGGTGATGCCGGACAGGTCAATCTTCGCCTTTTCAGCCGCCTCTTTCAGCCGCTGCATCGCCATACGGTCGTTGCGCAGGTCGATGCCGTTCTCCTTCTTGAACTCGTCGGCCATCCAGTCGATGACACGCTGGTCGAAGTCGTCGCCGCCCAGGTGGTTGTTGCCTGCGGTAGCCAGAACTTCCTGAACGCCCTCGCCCATCTCAATGATGGACACATCGAAGGTGCCGCCGCCCAGGTCGTAGACCATGACCTTCTGGTCGCCCTGCTTATCCATGCCGTAAGCCAGAGCTGCGGCAGTCGGCTCGTTGATGATCCGCTTGACGTCCAGGCCCGCGATGCGGCCGGCGTCCTTGGTGGCCTGACGCTGAGCATCGGTGAAGTAAGCGGGGACGGTGATGACCGCTTCCGTGACGGATTCACCCAGATAGCCTTCTGCATCCGCTTTCAGCTTCTGCAGGATCATAGCGGAGATCTCCTGGGGGCTGTAGCTCTTGCCGTCCACGGTCACCTTATAATCGGAGCCCATGTGGCGCTTGATGGAGCTGATGGTCCGGTCGGGGTTGGTGATCGCCTGACGCTTTGCCACCTGCCCGACCATCCGCTCGCCGTCTTTGGAGAAGGCCACAACGGAAGGAGTGGTGCGAGCGCCTTCGTGGTTGGTGATAACGACGGGCTCGCCGCCTTCCATAACTGCTACACAAGAGTTAGTCGTACCAAGGTCGATGCCAATAATTTTTCCCATAATCAATTCCTCCTAAGAATTCAGAACTTGCTTTTTATGATAATTTTTAAGGATTTGCTACTGAGACCATTGCGTGCCGCAGCACCTTGTCTCCTAAGCGGTAGCCCTTCTGGAGTACCGCCGCCACCGTGTTGGGGCCGAAGGAATCATCTTCCACGGTCGTCACGGCGTAGTGAAGATCCGGATTAAAAGTCTCGCCTTCTGCGGCGATCTCCTCGACGCCCTGTTTTTTCAGTGCATCGACGAAACTCTTGAAGATCAGCTCCATGCCCTTCCGGAACTCGGCATCGCCGCATTCGGTCTGCATGGCCCGCTCGAAGTTGTCCAAAACGGGAAGAATCTCCGTCAGTGCCTTGCTTTTTGCTACGACGCCGATCTCTTCCTTCTCCCGGGTGGTGCGCTTGCGGTAGTTGTCAAACTCCGCCATCTGCCGGAGCAGCTTATCGGAAAGCTCTGCGTTCTGCTTCTGCAAAGCCTCCAGCTTTTCCGCCGCTTCATCCGCAGGTTTTTTTTCTTCCGCCGAATCTTCGGTATCCGCCGTTTCGGCAGGCTCTTCCTTCCGTTCCTCCTTGATTGGATCTTCGTGGAGCTTTTCTTCTTTTTCTTTATTCTTTGCCACCTTAGCGATCCGTCCTTTCATCCTCATATTCTTCTGTCATCAGCTGTGACACCGTATCCGACAGGAACTCCACATAAGGGATGATCCTTCCGTACTCCAAGCGCAGCGGCCCTACGATCCCAAAGGATCCCGCCGACCGTCCCGCCTGACTGTACCCGGAAACGATGAGACTCGAATTGCTCACGGCAAAGGTATCGCTTTCGTCGCCGAAGATCACATGGATCCCGTCAAACGCCTGGTTCAGGATGCTTTCCAAATTGCCTCTGGCCCGCATCAGAGCCGCTACGCTTTCCGTTTGGAAATCCGGTCTTGCCAGCAGCCTGGTTTCGTTTTTGATCTCGACCCTCTGCTGCTTTAACTGGTTGGAGATATCATAGACCCCGTAAAGCAGGGGCGCCAGCGCCATCATGTAGCTTCCTAAAGCAATGCCCAGCTCCACGACCTTCTCACTGGTCAGCTCCTCCACCCGAAGCCCGGTCAGATTCTTCCGGATAAACTCCGTGAAAAATTCGATCTGCTCGTGGGTCAGGTCAAATTCCAGCCGGCACACCCGATTTTCCACCGCTCCGCCGGATGTGATCATCAGCAGTGCGTAAAGCCGCCGCCCGGCGGGAATGACCTCCACCCGGGTGATCACGGAAAAATCCATCCGATTGGTGCTGCTCACAATGGCGCAATCGGTGATCTGCGCCAGCAGATCCGTCGCATTTGAGATCAGTGTCTTCGGATTACGGTCACCCTTTAAGAGGGTGTCCTCCACCGTCTTGCGGTCGTGTTCGGAAAGGGGCTCCTTCGTCATCAGGTTTGCGATATAAAACCGATATCCCCGATAGGAAGGAATCCGTCCGGCTGAGGTGTGAGGCTGTTCCAGATAGCCCAGCTGCTCCAGCGCCGCCATGTCATTGCGAATGGTCGCAGATGAAACGGAATACTCCAGCGCATCCGCCACGAATTTTGAACCCACCGGCTCACCGGTTCGGATGTACCGGTCTACCACCAGCTTCAAAATATCAAGCTTCCGCGCATCCAGCGCCTTCACATTTCTCACCTCTCAGATTCTTTTTTCTTTCTTAGCACTCTATCTCTCTGAGTGCTAATATAAGATTACCACGCTCATCCCGCTTTGTCAAGAGGTAATTATGAATTTTTTGTTAATTATAAAGAGCTTCCTGTTTCTCCGCTTCTTTTCCGCAAAACCGGGATTTTTCTGCAATTTTTCTTTCCTCTTCTTGCAAAAATCCCAGCTACCGTTTATAATAGTAGAGAGCAAGAAAATATCCCGCTTTTTCTGCCGGAAAAGCTGCAAAAAGCAGGAAAAAAGGAGAAACGGCCCGCAGCTTCGCTGGGTCGGAACGGATTTTATGGACATTATCGCAGAGATTCATAAGCGCCACGGTGAATTTTCCAAGGGCCAGCGGCGCATTGCCGATTACATTCTTGTCCATTCGGATAAAGCCGCCTTCATGACTGCTGCCAAATTGGGCGCCACCGTTGGCGTCAGCGAATCCACCGTGGTGCGCTTCGCCTACGAACTGGGCTTTGAGGGCTACCCGGAGCTTTCCCGGGCGCTTCAGCAGATCATCCGCACCCAGCTCACCTCCGTCCAGCGCATCGAGGTAACCAGGGACCGGATCGGCAGCGATGACATTCTGGACAAAGTCCTGAGCTTCGACATGGATAAGATCAAGCACACCCTGGAGGAAACCTCCCGGGAAAGCTTTGAATCCGCCGCCGTGGCCATCGCCAATGCAAAAAACATCTACGTCATCGGCGACCGCAGCGCCTCGGCTCTGGCACGATTCATGCATTACTATTTTAACCTGATGTTTGAAAACGTAAAGCTGGTAACTACGACCAGCCAAAGCGAGCTGTTCGAGCAGATCATCCGGGTGGGGCAGGACGATGCCGTTATCGGCATCAGCTTCCCCCGCTATTCCAACATGACGGTGCAGGCCTTCTCCTACGCCGCCCGCACCGGCGCAAAGATCATCGCCATCACCGATGGTGCCGGCTCTCCCCTTGCCAAAGATGCCACCTATCTTCTCACCGCCCGCAGCGACATGAACTCCTTCGTAGACTCTCTGGTCGCACCCTTAAGCCTCATCAACGCCCTGATCGTCCGGGTGGGCATGGAGAAGCAGGACGAGGTCACCGCCACCTTCAACCGGCTGGAGACCATCTGGTCGGACTACCACGTTTACCAGACGCCGGATACTGCCTCCGGGAAGGAGCAGCCATGACCGACGCTCTGATTATCGGTGGCGGCGCAGCCGGCATGATGGCTGCCATCCAGACAGCTGCCCGGGGCAGATCCGTCCTCCTTCTGGAGCGGAACCCCCGTCTGGGACGGAAGCTCCTCATCACCGGAAAAGGCCGCTGCAACGTGACCAACAACTGTGATCCGGACACCTTGATGCGGAACATCCCCCGGAACTCCCGGTTCCTTTATTCCGCCTTCCACGCCTTTTCCCCTTCCGACACCATGGAGTTTTTTGAAAGCCGGGGTCTCCCCTTAAAAACCGAACGGGGAAACCGGGTCTTCCCTGTTTCCGACCGTGCCGCCGACGTAGCGGCCACGCTGGAAGATGCCTTGAAAGACCCTCTCATCACCGTAAAGACCGGCAGGGCTGTTTCCCTTTTAATAGAAAACGACTGCGTGACCGGCGTCCGCTGTGAAGACGGGACGGAATACCGTGCCTCCTCCACCCTCCTTGCCACCGGCGGGAAATCCTACCCCCTCACCGGCTCTACCGGCGACGGCTATGAACTGGCCCGGCAGGCAGGGCACCGGATCGTCCCCCTTGCCCCTTCCCTGATCCCCGTAGTCACAGCGGAACCGGATCCCAAAGAGATGCAGGGTCTTTCCTTAAAAAACGTGACCCTTACCGTTACCCGCTCCGGAAAACCGGTTTTCTCTGAGCTGGGAGAGCTTCTCTTCACCCACTTCGGCCTGAGCGGCCCTTTGGTCCTCTCCGCTTCCGCCCATATGACGGGAAATCCCCCGGATACCCCTTCAGAAACCGCCTTTGCCTCCATGCTGAAGGGAAAAGGCTACCGGATGTCCATTGACTGGAAGCCCGGCCTTACCCCGGAGCAGCTGGATAAGCGCCTTCTGAGGGATTTTCAGAAGTTCCAGAATAAGGACGCCATTAATGCCTTGGACGAGCTCCTCCCCCGGAAGAGCATCCCCGTGATCCTCCGCCGGGCAGGCATCCCCTTTGAAGCAAAGGTGAACTCCCTGACCCGGGAGCAGCGCCGCAGCCTTTTATCCGCCCTCAAGGACTTTTCCCTGACTCCCGTGGGCTTCCGCCCCATTGAGGAAGCCATTATCACCTCTGGCGGTGTGGATACCAAGGAGGTAAACCCCAAAACCATGGGATCCAAAAAGGCAAAGGGGCTTTTCTTTGCCGGGGAGCTTCTGGACGTTGACGCCTACACCGGCGGCTTCAACCTGCAGATTGCCTTCTCCACCGCCGTCTTAGCGGCGCAGAACCTTTAAGACGCAAAAAAGCTGCAGACCCGTTTGATTCAAAAAAACGGTCTGCGGTTTTCTTTTTATTCCTCTTTCTTCAGCTGCCGATGACGGCGCTTATTTTCATACACCATCGTGTCCGCCCGCCGGAGACCACCTCCTCCAGCGTTTCCTTTCCTGAATCAAACGCCGCGCAGCCCACCGAAACATGAGGGATCACCGGGCTTTTCCCCCGCAGCATTTTCGCCGGCCGCTCCGCACAGTTGGTCACGATGAGCAGCCCGAACAGGATCTGAAAGCACCGGCGCCGGATGGGACGGATCAAACGGTTTCCTTCCACACCGAAAACGGTTCCCGGCATGGAAAGCGCACGGATGCACACAATGGCCGGATAATGCGTGAACTCCACGGCTTCGCTTCCTTTTACCTTTCTTTGATCCCAGCGTACCACACTCTGCCCGGTGCCGCAAAACATCTTATTCTTTCGGTCACAAAAACAAGGGATTCCTCCCAAGATATAAAAATCTACCTGAAATCCCGGCAAAAAGAAAATCGACAAACCTCAAAAAGAAGTCTGTCGATCTCTGGTGCCGCCGACCGGGCTTGAACCGGTACGGAATTTCTTCCGAAGGATTTTAAGTCCTTTGTGTCTGCCAATTCCACCACGGCGGCAATTTACCGTATTATTATAGCTTCTTTTCTCCTGCTTGTCAAGCCTTCCGAACGCAAAAAGCGGGCTGTCCGGAAAATCCCGGACAGCCCGCTTTCAAAAACGCTCTTACTGGATCAGGCCGCTATTCTTTAAAAGAATCTCAATGTCGGTGCCTTTCACCTTTCGCAGAGCGATCTTCAAGACCTCCCGCTCGGCGAAGGACAGGTCGCACTCGTTGATGGGCTTCTTGTCTACGGCGTAGTAGCAGGCACGCAGCAGCTCCCGGACGTCGTACTTGCTTCCCCAGACCTCCGGAACGCCCCGGTCTACGTTGAGCAGGGTGTACACGGCCTCCATGCCGGTGCGGATGGAGTATTCGGTGGTAAAGATGGTGTCACGGGGCGTCTCGGCGAACTGGCCGACGAAGGCGAAGTTCACTGCGCCCTCCGGCACGACCAGAGGACGGTCTTCGTTCTTTCTGGGCTGGAAGAAAGCGTTGATATAAGGCATGAAGCAGGTGGTGGTGTTGCAGGCTTCTTTTGCAAGGGTGTCAATCTGATCGGTAGGCACGCCGATGTGGTAGAGCCACTCCTTGCAGACCTCCTCACCGGTGCAGTCCCGCATGGCCTTCTTCACATAGTTGCCTTCCCGGTTGGTGTTCAGGGCATAGACCCAGACCAGCACAGCGCCCTTCTCCTGGGCTTTGAACTGAGGCTGGCGGTTGATGGTCCAGCTGAGGTACCAGTTGTCCGTGCTGTCCTTTACGGTGACGATACCGCCGGTGGTCACTTTTCCGGCACGGGGGTCACGCTTGCAGACGTTGACGATGTGCTGAATGATCTCCTCGTTGGAGGTCTGAACGGTAGCACTCATCCAGTTGGTTGCTTCCCAGTCGCCGCAGAAGACTTCAGGGTTGCCGAACTCATGATTCTCCGCCTGAGCCGCAATGTTCTTCCACAGATCCCAGGACTCACCGCCGCCGTTGCGGATACCGGAGAGATCCGGGGCATGGGTCTGGTCGCCATAGCAGGAGGTGTCGGTGCAGCAGCCGTTGGTGATGAAGACCAGGTCGTCCTCCACCAGATCAATGGTGGATTCCTTGCCCTCCTTTACATAAACGATCTGCTTTGCGACCTTCTTGTCGCCCTGATGCTCGATGATGACGTTCTTCACATCCATGCCGAACTCGATCTGCACACCGTGGGCTTCCAGATATTTCACCAGCGGCAGGATCATGCTCTCATACTGGTTGTACTTGGTAAACCGAAGGGCGCTGAAATCCGGCAGCCCGTCGATGTGATGCACATACCGGCAGAGGTAACGCTTCATCTCCAAAGCGCTGGACCAGCGCTGGAAGGCGAACATGGTCTGCCAGTAGAGCCAGAAGTTGGTGCTCCAGAAGGATTCCGGCAGCACGTCGGAGATCTTCTTGTCCTCCAGATCCTTTTCCGGCGTCATGAACAGCTTGGACAGTGCCAGAGCGGAAGCCTTGTCCAACTCGAACTTCTTATCGGTGTGGGCGTCCTCGCCGCAGTTCACCGAAGCCCGGCAGAGGGAGTAGTTGGGGTCATGCTTGTTGAGCCAGTAGTACTCGTCCAGCACGGAAACACCGGGGGTCTCGATGGAGGGCACGTCCCGGTACATATCCCACATGCATTCGAAGTGGTTGTCCATTTCCCGACCGCCCCGCATGTAGAAGCCCTTGGTCACGTCCTTATAGCCGTCGCAGCTGCCGCCGGCCAGCTCCAGCTTCTCCAGAAGGTGGATGTGCTCGCCCTTCATCTGTCCGTCCCGGACCAGATAGAAGGCGGCGGAAAGCCCCGCCAGACCGGTGCCGATGATGTAAGCGGATTTCTTGTCCACTCCCTCCGGTTTCTCCGGACGGGCGAACGCTTCATAGTTGCCAGCAGAATAGTACATAATGAAAACCTCCTGTTTTTTCGGTGGGTGTATTTTCTTTCGATGGCTTTATTATATCCTTATTTTTGTCGACTTTCCACGGACAAAAAAGCGCCCGTGCCAAAAATTCGGACACGGACGCCTGCTTTGTTCGATTTTTAATCACTTTTGGGGGTTTGATAAACCTGATCCAGCCGCAGCCGCCCAAGCGCTCCCAAGATCCCGCCCTGCACCACCCGTGCAAGCCGCTCCGCCAGCTCGCTGGGGTCTTCCTTCATCCCGTCCCGGACCCAGTCCAGCGTCAGCCCTACCAAAATGTACCCGTAGACCCGGGCGATAAAGGCCTTGTCCTCCTCCGATACGATCATCCTGGCGGACTCCTCCTCCACCACGCCTTTCACCAGCCCGTCGGTCATGGGCAGCAGATACTGCTCCACCCGCTCCCGGCTGATGCAGTGATAAAGGTTTCTCACAAACGCCTGATTCTCCCGCAGGGAGAAGAGAAGCCGGCAGTATCCCTCCTGCCAGGTGTCCTTCGTCCGCTTATCCTCCAACAGCCGGTTGACGTCCTCCATGCAAGTCCATTCCACCAGATCCAGAATGTCCTTGAAGTGATAGTAAAAGGTCATCCGGCTGATCCCGCAGTCCTCGGTGATATCCGTCACCGTGATCTTATTCAGGGGCTTTTTCAGAAGGAGCCGCTTCAGCGACTCCACCAGCGCCCGCTTTGTCACCTGGGACATAAAGCTCCTCCTTCTTCACCGTAAGTTCCGCCGCCGCCCCGTAATGGAGCACCATGAAATTCTCCGAAGCGATCTTCCAAAGCACCTCCCGGTGCTCTGTTTCCCATTGCTCCAGTTTTTTCCGAAAGGGAAGCCCCCAATCAAACGGCTTCCCTCCATCGATGCGGCTGTCTCTCACTTCCGCAGCACATTTCTCCTGCTCTTTTTTCTATCATACCACAGGTTTTCCCCCTTTTCCAGATGAAAAAATCGGGCGGAGCATTTTTCCCGCTCCGCCCGCTCGCTTATAATTCCTTCCGCATGGGGAAGTGAGGGATCCCCACTTCCAGAAATTCGCCGCCGGTCTCCTCAAAGCCCAGTTTTTCGTAAAAACCAAGCGCCGTCTTCCTTGCGTGAAGGAGGATCGCCCCTGCGCCCATCTTTCTGGCGCAGATCTCCGCAAAGGCCGCCATGTCCCGGCCGACCCCGCAGCCCCGGTACTCCTCCCGGACGGCTACCTGCCCCATCCGCACGGTGCCGGCTCCCGGCGTCAGCGTCATGCAGCCGACAAGGAAGCTCCCGTCGAACGCCCCGATGTGGCAGCGCTGCCCTTCTCCCGACAAGTCGTCGTCGGAGAGCTTCCGCCCGATGGGTCGCCGCAGCACCTGATCCCGGAGCTTCAGCTCCTCCTTATAATCGTCGCTTCCGAATTCGATCCTCCGGCACTCCGCCCGGAAGGGAAGCCCTACCCGCTGCCGGATCACCCGAACCACGCCGTTTTCATCGTTGGAGGGAGCCTCAAAATTTGCCCTCTCCTTAACCTCCGGGCGAGCGTTGGCCATGGCATAGCCATAGTCGCAGCAGCTAACCAGTTCCAAGTCATTTAAATAGTCCCCAAATGTCAAGGTCTCGTCCCGGCCGATCCCCCACAGCTTCTGGAGGGCTTCCATCGCCGTCCCTTTGCTGACCCATTTTTCCATTATGTCCACCCATCTGTCCCCGGAAAGGGTCACGGTGAACCGCTTCTTGATTTCCTCAAGCGCCTTCCAACTGTTTTCCTCCGGGGAAAGGCAGTCATAGATGGAGATCTTGCAGATCCGATCCTTTACATCCAGCAGATTTTTTACGATTTTATACCGATCAAAATAGATCGGCACCCCTTGAAGGAGCTCCGGATCATCGGATTCAATGTAGGCCGACTCCACCCCGCAGAGGATCGGGAACGCCCTTGGGATGGGCCGCACCGCTTTTACTACCTGCTGCCAGTCCTCTTTGGGCATGGGGTCAACAAAAACCGGCTTCCCTTGGTCAAAGACCATGGTGCCGTTTTCGCTTAAAAAGGTAACCAGATCCGCCGCCTTGCCGAATTGACCCAACAGATTGTAATATTGCCGCCCGCTTGCCACAACAAAGCGGATGTCCCGCCGCTTCAGTTCCCACAGTAGAGAGAAAAACCCGCCCGGGAGCCGTTTTTTGCTGTCTAAAAGCGTACCGTCCATATCGGCGGCGATCATGCGGATCATATGCTCAACCCTTTCACTTAAAAAACGGGATCCTTGTCGTCGGCTGCGCCGGAATGAGCTTCGCCCGCCGCAAAACCGGCAGCATCACCTGTAAAAACAACGTCAGCAGCAAAATTTCCGCCGGCAGAAGCAGCAGGTTTTTCGGCACACTTGTACTTAAAAAGTAGAGGTATCCCTTCTGATACATCATCTGGCTCCAAAGACATCCCAGGACGATGTTCACCAGTACGTTGATCAGCAGCTTGCAGAGGGCGATCCGCAGCACCGTGATCTTCGCCTGGTAAAAAAAGAGCCCGTAAATCAACCCCGACGCCATCGCCGTCACCGTATAGCCGAAAAAGTATCCCCAGGACGGATCCAGCAAAAACCCGATGGTGTCCCGGACAAACCCGGCGGCAATCCCCACCACCGGCCCGCAGATCAGCGACAAAAGCGCCGTCACCAGATAGTTGAAGTAGACCCGGAGATTGAGCCCCACCGGAATGTAAAACCGCGCCACCACCACGTCCAGCGCAATGAGCAGCGAAGCCACCGCCAGCGTCCGCAGCGAACGGAATTCCTTTGCCGCCAGCTTCCAGTAAGCCGGGGTAAACGGGGTCTTAAAAAATTTGGGAGCGTTTGTTTCTGTCATAAAAAATTCCTCCTTCACGATACAGCGTCACTCGAGTGCCGCATAACGTCCGGAGGATCTCTCCCGGGAGGCAAAACCCCCGTATTATGCAGCAGCGGGATGCGGGCTCCGCACCGCAAGCCGAAACCGGCTTTTCGTCCGCCTGACAACTCCCTGTTCAGACGGCACTTAACGCACGATGCCCTACTCTGCTTTTCCGCTCCATTGTAGCATAGTTTTTCTCTGCTGTCCAGCCGTCCGGAAAAATTCCACTCCCTGCACAAAAAAAGAAGGCGGCTCAAAGCCGTTTTTCGTCTTCCGTTTCTCTTCTCCTTTTCCCGCCCCCGAAAACTTCCTTGCAATGGTTTTTGCCGCTTCCGAAACAGCAAAAGGAAGCTGTTGGGTGCGGTTTTTCATGCTGCCGCTCTCCCGCCCCTTCTTGCCCTCAAAACCGTCCGAGAGGCTTCCCTGCAAAGGCCTGTCCTCCGTAAAAGAACCCTTAGCCGTCCTTTTGTTACCCCAAGAATCCCTCTCTTCCCGGAACAGCCGAAAACGCTTCCTCCCTGCGGAACCTGCCGTCGAAAAGAAGCGCTTCGTTTTTTACCAGCTTTTTTCCATATCCTGATGGGGGCAGCGCTCTTCCAGATAAACATCTGACGTTTTTAAGAAGCCCAGCTTTTCATAAAAACCCGCCGCCTGCACCTGTGCCGACAGCCGGATCGTCCTTCCGCCAAGCCCCCTTATCCGGCGCTCCGCTTCCAGCAAGAGCTTTTCGCCCAAGCCCTGCTTCCGGAATTCCCGCCGAACCGCCAGCCGTCCCAGCCGCCAGACCCCGTCCTCTTCCGGATAGATCCGACAGCAGCCGGCCGACCGGCCGTTTTTATAAAGGATCAGGTGGCGGCTATCCCCGTCCCGGTCGTCGAATTCGTTTTGGAATCCCTGCTCTTCCACGAAAACCGCCTGCCGGATCCGGAAAGCGTCCTCCTGCTCTTCAGAAGTTTCCGCCCAGAAAAGCCGCTCTGTTTCCCCGCCGGTCAGCAGGGAGAAAAGCTCCTCCGGCGTTTCTGCGATCGCCGAAGCACCGGCGTTTTCCAGTTCCCGGCGGCTTCCATAACCGTAAAGTGCCCCGACGAAGGGAAGCCCCGTTTCCGCCGCCCCTTCGCCGTCATGGAGCCGGTCGCCGACCATGACCGCTTCCTCCTCCGGGATCGCCGCTTCCTTTAAAACGTAGCGGATCACCTCCCCCTTCCGGGTTCGGGTCTCGTCCAACGTACTGCCGCCAATAAAATCGAAAAAACCGTCCAGCTTAAAATGCGCCAGGATCTCCTTTGCAAAGGGCTCCGGCTTTGAGGTGGCTACATAGAGCCTTTTCCCACCCTTTTTAAGCCCGGAAAGCACCTTTACGATCCCCGGATAGACCTCATTTTCAAGCATCCCGGTCTTCACAAAATACTCCCGGTAAACGGTCACCGCCTGCCGGGCTTCTTCCTCGGTAAAGCCGAAAACCGTTTCAAAGGAATCGATCAGCGGCGGCCCGATGAAGCAGAGCAAATTTTCCGGTTCGGCGCAGATCCCGAAGGCAGCCAGAGCGTGCTGCACCGACCGGGTGATCCCAACCGCCGGATCCGTCAGCGTCCCGTCCAAATCAAAAAGAACATGCCGTTTTTCTTTCATTTTCATTCCAATCTGTATAAATTCTACCAATTATACGGTTTATTCCCGGTTTTCCGGATCCCTGTCCACGAAATAATGGGGATCCTCCCGCATCTTTGCTGCGGCAATCGCCCACATTTTTTCCGCATCCATCAGGAAGCAGTCCGCTTCCAGAACCTTCCCTTTCCGGAGCACCTCTTCCGGCAGCAGGGCCTCCAGCCGGTCATACCGCTGGATCCACCGCTTCCAGAACCAATGCTGGTAGTGTTCCGTCTTCCGGACGTCGCCGTTTCCCAGATCCAGCGTATAGGTCACCGTCTCTTTTGTCAGGTTGTAGGGGCAGTTCACCAGCTCCTCTACCCCGTGCATGGAGGTGTTGGGGTTCATGCCGCAGCCCAGCATCAGCACCTTCCCGCCTACCTTCGGCAGCAGGGAAAGGGGCGAATGCTCCCCTACCGGCGTGTGATCGAGGATATGGAATTTCGTCAGCTCCTCCGCCCGCTTTCCGGAAGCGGATACGGAGTGGGAGGGATGGACGCTGCGGATGCTGCCCCTCCGAGTGCGGAAATATTCCGGGATCGCCCCTACGCAGCAGCGGGAATTTTCATAGGAAAAGTAATACGGCGGCTTTGTGCATACGTCGAAGGTAAACGCCGGGAACAGCAGCGTTCCTTCGCCTCCGACGGCTTCCTCCATCCCCCGGATGACGGTCTCGCAGCCGCCCTCCACCTTTCCCATGGAGCTTAACGACGAATGGGTGAATAAAACATCTCCGGGCTTTACCCCAAGACTGGAAAGATCCTCTGCGATCTTCAAGATCTGCTCCTTCTGGTTCATATGATCCGCTCCTTTCCGGTTCTGCTCTCATTTTAACATAACCCATCCGAAAAAGCCACCTTCTCCTATAGAAAGACCGCAATTTCAGACCAGCGGGTTCAAAGATTCCGGCTTGTATTTTTTATCGGAATGGATTATGATGGTCTTGTCCAAAATCATCGGAATCTTATCCGACAGGAGGAGTGTTTATGTCCGAAATCATCAAAATCGGTTTCATTGATTATTACCTCGACGAGTGGCACGCCAACAACTACCCGGAGTTCATCCGCAAGGCTTCCGGCGGGAAAGCCGCCGCCGTTTACGCCTACGGCCATATTGACTCCCCCAAGGGCGGCCGCACCACCGAGCAGTGGTGCAAGGATCTGGGGCTGGAGCGCTGCATGACCATCGACGAGGTCATCGAAAAGAGCGACTGCCTGATCGTCCTCTCCCCCGACAACCCCGAGATGCACTGGGAACTGTGCCAGAAGCCCCTCCGCTCCGGGAAGCGGGTCTACGTTGACAAGACCTTTGCCCCCACGGCGCAGATTGCCCGGGACTTATTCGCTTTAGCGGAAGAGTACCACACCCCCGTTTACTCCTCCTCCGCTCTCCGCTACACTGAGCAGTTTGACGACCTCCCCGAAAAGGAGCCCAGCTTTCTTCTGACCTACGGCCCCGGCCTGCCGGAGAACTATCTGGTCCACCAGTTCGAGCCCCTTGCCATGATCATGAAGGCCCCCGCCCGGAAGGTGATGTACATCAAAGCCGGCGAAGTTGCCAGCTACCTCTTCACCTTTGACGGAGACAAAGCTGCATCCGCCAGCCTCTTCGGCTGGAGCGGCCCCACCCCCTATATGGTCACCGTCCGCTACACCGACGGCTCCATGTTCCAGATTCCCGATGCTTCCGGCTACTTCGACCGCTTCATCGCTGGAATGATCCACTTCTTTGAGACCGGCGAGGGCGTCGTGGACAAGAGCGAGACTATTTCCGTCATGGCCATGATCGAAGCTGCCCACAAGGCCGAGGAAAAGCCCGGCGAATGGGTGGACATTGATGACTGATTTTTCCGTCTCCCGTTGCCTTTCCCCCTGCTTTCGTGTATAATGGAAGCAATTGGGGGTGACCATTGTGCGGGATGCAGACCGCTTCGGGAAAGTCTATCATTTCAATAACAACATACCGGAGTCCAAACGCTTCGGCTTCATCCGGCTTTATCAGATCGGAGAGCTGCAGTGCAGCCCCGGTTATGAGGTTCCCCGGCACAACCAGCCCTGTGCAGAGATCAGCTACATTGTTTCCGGAAAAGGTGTCTTTGAGTGCAACGGGAAGACCGTTCCCGTAGAAGCCGGCGACCTTTTCCTCAATCAGGTAGCCGACGTCCACGCCATCTATTCGGATCCCAGGGAGGATCTGCGGTACCTTTATCTTGGATTTCTTTTAGACGACCGGCTGGACGGGGACTATGCCGCATTGAGCCGCTTTTTTGAAGCGTTGGGCGAAGTTCGGCTGGTCAAGGACCGGTTCGATGTCCGGGCGCCCTTCCTGCGGCTCATCAATGAGTTTTACACCGGCGGCACCTGCTCCCAGCTGGCCATCGAAAGCCTTCTCTGCGAGGTACTGGTGCTCACCTACCGGAATTTCCGGGACGTGCCCCAGAAAGCCTATCTTCCCTTAAAGGCTTCGGATACAGCCGGCAGCACCGTCTACAGTGCCATCCGTTACATCGAGGCCCACGCTTCCGACATCGGCGAGGTGCGGGAGATTGCAAACGCCTTAGGGTATTCCGGCAGCTATCTTTCCCATCTTTTCAGGGAACGCACCGGCGAGACCCTTCAGAGCTACCTGACCCGCAAAAAAGTGGAAGCGGGCATCGAGCTGATGAAGACCGGGCGCTACAGCGTGACCCAGATCGCCATGCGGCTGGGATACGACACCCTGCAGTCCTTCAGCAAAGCCTTCCGGCGGGTCATGGACATCCCGCCTACCGAATATCTCCGCCGTCTTCGCACGGAAGGAGATGCAAACAAGTCATCCGGCGGGGAGACCCGCTCAGATTAAATTGAAAATCAGGAGGTTCCACCATGAGCAAAGTCAAAGTTGCGGTGATCGGCTGCGGCACCATTGCCAACAACGCCCACATCCCGTCCTACATGAACAATCCCGACGCAGAGATCAAGTATTTCTGCGACATCATCCCCGAGCGTGCGAAAGCCGCCGTTGAAAAGTACGGCTGCGGCACCGCCATCGAGGACTACCACGTCGCCCTGAACGATCCCGAGATCGAAGCGGTCTCCGTCTGCACCCCCAACCGGATGCACTCCGTCATCGCCATCGACGCCCTCCGTGCCGGCAAGAACGTCCTCTGCGAGAAGCCTGCTGCCCGCACCTATCCCGAGGCGCTGGAAATGCAGAAGGTCCAGCACGAAACCGGCAAGGTCTTAAACATCGGCGTTGTCAACCGCTTCAATGACGGCGTCAACGTCATCAAGCGCATCATCGACAGCGGCGAGCTGGGCGAAGTCTACCACGTCTACGCCAGCTTCCGTGCGTTCCGCTCCATCCCCGGGCTTGGCGGCGACTTCACCACCAAGGCAGTAGCAGGCGGCGGCTCCCTGATCGACTGGGGTGTCCATTATCTGGACATCGTCATGTACTGCTGCGGCGACCCCGCCCCCAAGACCGTTTCCGGCGAGACCTTCTGCAAGCTGGGCAAGGACATGAAGAACTACGTCTACACCAGCATGTGGGCAGGCCCCCCCAAGTACGACGGAACCTACGACGTTGACGACTCCGTCACTGCTCTGGTCCGCACCGCCGGCCCCGTCATCACCGTTCACGGCGCATGGGCCCAGAACATCAATGAAAACGAGTGCTACATCGACTTCATGGGCGATAAGGGCGGCATCCGTCTCCAGTACGGTCAGAACTTCACCCTTTACACCTCCAAGGACGGCGCGCTCTTCACCTCTACCCCCGAATACACCTCCCGTCCTCATTTCCAGACCGAGATCGACTCCTTCGTCCGTTGCGTCCGCTCCGGCGAGAAGCTCCCCTCTCACATCGACTACGCTGTCCTCACTTCCAAGATCATGCAGGGCATCTACGACTCCGCCGAGCAGCATCGGGAAGTTGTTTTTGAAGACTGATCTCTCCCCTCGAAAGCAGGCAGGCCGTTATGGTCTGCCTGTTTTTTGATTGTTTGCATTTTTTAACGATTGACCGGTTAGATTTTCATCAATTTTCCATATCGTGCAAGGAAGCTGAAAACGTTACAGTTGTAAACTATCATTTTTGTACATTTTAACGCTTGTAAATTTAGAACATCCGTGCTATATTTAGTTCGTAAGCAAACCGTTGGGGCCACCGGCAAATACCGCCCCCGCCGCTTATTATGAGAAAGGAAGTTTTCTTATGAAACGAACACTTGGCAAAGTAAGTCTTGCATTGATCCTTTCGCTGATCTTTGCGCTGTTCTCTGTGAACTTCACAGCCTTCGCAGAAGGCGATGCCGTCAGAGGTGCAAAGGGCACCTATGCGACCATTGCGGAAGCCATTGCAGCCGACGAGACTGACCTGAACCTGACGGCCAACCTGACCGAAAGCGTCACCATCCCTGCCGGCAAAACCGTCACCTTGACCATTGAAGAGGGCGTGACCCTGACGAATGAAGCAGGCAAGCACACCGTCACCGTGGAAAAAGGCGCTGAGCTGACTCTGAAGGGCTCCGGCACCGTTGACAATGAAGTTCACGCCCGCGGCGCTCTGGTCAACAACGGCACCACTACCCTCACCGGTTCCGTCAAGCTGACCCGCAGCAAGGAAGCCGGCGCTTCTGCCTCTGACAACGGCGGAAACAGCTGGTACGTTGTGGACAACCACGGCACTCTGACCATCGAAGGAGACGCTTCCATCAAAGCGACCGGTCTCTTTTCTTCTCTGATCCGCAACATGGGTACTGATTCTTCCAACACCGCTAAGATCTATGTCAAAGGCGGTGAGATGGAGAACAAGTTCATCGCTCTGAAGAACGACGATTTCAGCGAGCTGTACGTCTCCGGCGGCACTATCACCAGCCCCGAGCAGGCTATCCAGAACTGGACCAAGGCGGAAGTCACCGGCGGCACGCTGAACGGCGACGTCTACACCTGGAACTGGAGCAGTGAGCCCTCTACCACCACCATCTCCGGCAAAAACACCGTTGTAAAAGGCAATGTGGTCGGTGTCAATTATTATGCCGACCCTAATCACGTCCCCAACGGCCCCCAGATCACTGTCACGGACGGCGCTTCCGTTTCCGGCGACGTGATCCTCGCAAACTACACCACCGATGGCCTGACCAAGGCTGACCCTAAAAAGGATGACACCAAGGGCTCCATCAAAGTCACCGGTGAAGACACCAAGATCAACACCGATAAGAGCGGCGACGATGCCTTTATTGACCCCTCCTTCTGCGCCGAGCACGTCTGGGGCGAGAAAGTGACCGTCCAGCCCACCGAGTTCACCACCGGCACCAAGGTCATCTACTGCACCCGCTGCAACACAGTTGACCATGAGGAATCCATTGATATGCTCCCCTCCACCGTGGGTCACACCCATCGCTGGGGCGAATGGAAAGTCGTGAAGGAAGCCACCACCACCGAGACCGGCCTGAAGGAGCGCACCTGCGCCACCTGCGGCAAGACCGAGTCCGAAGTGATCCCCGTGTTGGCTGAGCCTTCTCAGCCAACCAATCCTTCCGATCCTGCCATCCCGGTTCCCGTGGAGCATCCCGAGGGAACTCCTGCTGAGCCGTCCGCTCCTTCCGAGCCTGCTGACGAGCCCACCGTTCCCCAGCCGCCTCAGACCGGCTCCCACAGCTGGATCTTCGTATCCCTGGCTGCTGTAGCCGCCGGCGCTGCTGCCTTCTTTGTCCTCCGCAAGAAATCCTTAAAGGACTAAGCGAAAACCTTCAAACCGGCGCATCCCGCAAAAAGGATGCGCCGGTTTTTTCTATCCGCCCGCACAAAACCCGCACGCTTAAAAGGCGTGCGGGTCTCTTTATCCGTATTCGGTTATTTTCCGTATCCAACGATCAGCGAGAGACTGGGGTCGATTTTCTTGCCATTCATCCACATCAGCTGCAGCCGGGTGTCATCCGCCACCCATTGGGCGCCCCTTGTGGAGATCGTCCCGCCCAGAGCTTCGCCGCTGTTATCGATGGTCTGATCCGGTTCTCCGTAAGCCTCTGTCAGCTGCTTCAGCAGCGCCTCATACGCCGCCTCGTCCGCCTCCGGATAAAAGGCGGCCATCTGCAGTCCGGCCATACCGAACTCCAGCTCGGTATGGAGCTTTTTGCCGTCCAGCGCATACGGCCCGTCTATCTCATAAGAAGCGATCCCGCTGCTTTCCCGCACCGACTCCTTCAGCGATACGTCCAGAGCCTTCTCGGTTTCCTCCACCGTAGCTCCCAGCGACACCTCGCTTAATCCGAAGCTGCCGTCTGCCTGCTGCGGCTTTTCCGGCTCCAGCGCAAGGGGTTTCGCCCCGCATCCGCCAAGCAGCAGACCCAGTGCGGCGATCAGCCTGACCGCTCTTCGCTTTTTCATGGATCCCCCTCCAATTTTCGTTGAAGTCAACTGTCCTCCGCTGTTTTATAAGCCATCGGATACACCCCTTTTCCTTTATTTCTTAGCTTTAGAATATCATGGCATATAAATATCGTCAATATATTTATTACATATTTTTAAAAAAATGTGCATTTTGCTATCACGATTAATTAGCAAATAAATTTATGTAAATCATAAAGTTCCAGTAACACAATGAAAGCCGACAGCTTCCCTATAAGGACTGCCGGTCACTGCGTCGGATATAAGAAAACCGGCAAGTTTCATTCGAAACTTGCCGGTTTTGGTGGACGAGGGTGGATTCGGACCACCGAAGCTAAAAAGCAACAGATTTACAGTCTGCCCCCTTTGGCCACTCGGGAACTCGTCCATATTGGTTCTGCTTTGATCCGGTGCAGATACCCGGTTTTGTTATCGGAGAAGATGGAGCTGGTGGACGGACTCGAACCCCCGACCTGC